>Ga0335073_10005146_pt1 | contig 18350 bp, 15 predicted proteins | sample Lox_Sample_22_FD_207093 | JGI IMG/M metagenome (GOLD analysis project Ga0335073, IMG submission 207093) | Soil microbial communities from Loxahatchee National Wildlife Refuge, Florida, United States - Lox_Sample_2.2 | ecosystem: Environmental > Terrestrial > Soil > Wetlands | place: USA... | reverse complement strand
GCGAATCTCGCCGCGATTTTGAACGAGCACTTCGGCGCGCGCACGGCCGAGGCGCAAGACGCCGAAACCGTGCACGTGACGCTCCCGCCGCGCTATGCGAACAACCCCGTGCAGTTTCTCGCCGACGCATCAGATCTGAGCTTCCGGCAGGACGAGCTTGCGAAGGTCGTCATGAACGAGCGCACCGGCACGATCGTCTTCGGCGGCGACATCAAGCTCGCGCCTTGTGCGATCGCGTCGGGGAACCTCTCGATTACGATCACGACGCAGAATCAAGTCGTGCAGCCCAACGCGCTCGCGGGTGGAAACACCGCGGTGCAACGCAACACGACGGTCACCGCGCAGGAGAAGGGGCATCAGCTGACCTTCATCGCCGGCCAGACGACGCTCTTCTCGGTCGTTCGCGCACTCAACGCACTCGGCGTCTCGCCGCGCGACTTGATCGCGATCGTGCAAGCGCTGCGCAGCGCCGGCTCGCTGCAGGCCGATCTGGAGATCATCTGATGGCTCCCTCGCCGGTCGATCCGACCAACAGCTACACGCCCGAGCAGAAACAGGCTTTGGCGAAGCTGCACGATGCGGCGACGCAGTTCGAAGGCGTTTTCCTCGAGATGGTCATGAACGCCATGCAGGACACCGTTCCGCAGCAGACGCTTTTCGGAACCGACGATTCGGCGGAGCAGACGTGGCAGAGCATGCTCAACGACGAGCGCGCCGAGGCGATGGCGAAAGACGGCGGCTTCGGATTGGCGGAGCAGCTGGAGAATCAACTGCGCGGCGCAGTGCTGGGCGATGCCGGCCACGAGGCCAAAGTCGACGTCGATAAGAGGATCGAGCCATGAGCGATTCGTGGGACGCCTTTGCGGCCGCGCTGCTCGACGAGTCTCTGCTCCTGCGACGGACGCACGAAGCGGCGCTGGCGCTGACCAAAGCGCTCGTCAAGAACAGCGCTACCGATATCCTCGAGTGCGAACGCGGACTCGACTCGGCGCGCCGCGCATACCACTCCGCTTCGGGCAAACGCCGCGGCATGCAGATTCGCGGATTTGGTTCGATGACGCTGCGCCAGGTTTGTCTCTATGCGCCGCGTCAACTGTGGCCGACGCTCAATCAGCGTCTGGTGGAATTGACGACGACCTCGATCGGCTTGCGAATCACGAACAACAACAACAAAGCCCTGATCCAAAGCGGGATGCAGCGATTGGTCAAAATCACGACGGCTCTCCAAAAAGCGGCAAACGACACGCCCGGGACCTACAAGCGGCGCGGTTTCGTTCCGCCGCCCACCAACAGCGTGCTGGTGAGCAGTAAAGCATGAGCAGCTTCTTCCCGCAGAGCACGTTCTTCGGTCTCGAGCTGACCTCGACGTCGCTGCAGTCGTTCTCGGTCGCCGAGAACGTCACGGCCGACAACATCTCCAACGTCGACACGCCCGGCGCGGAGCAGCAGCAAGTGCAGCTCACCGAGGCGCCGCCGATCGTCGGCTCGCCCTTCGAAGCGACGCACGTTCCCGGAACGGCGGGCGACGGTACGATCGTCGCGGCCGTCACCGATGCCAACGTGCAGTCCTACGACGAGCTCTTCCGCGGCGCGAGCTCGTCGCAGAACTACTACTCGACCGAGCAACAGATTCTCGACAGCGTGCAGTCGCAGCTTGGCGATCCGGATGCGGGCGTCAGCACCGCCTATACGAACTTCCAAACGGCGATCACCGCGCTCGACAACGCCTCCGCAACCGGGAGTACGGAATCCGCGGCGGCGGGTGTCCTCTCCTCGGCGCAGTCGCTCGCACAGTCGCTCGTCAATTCGTCGACGGCGATTACGGATGCCGAGGATCAGACCGTCTCGCAGGGCGCGACGATCGTGCAGACGGTCAACGGGCTGCTCGATCAAATCGCCTCGCTCAACGGACAGGTTCGGGCCTCGACGGCGGTGGGCGACAACCCGGATCAGTTCGAGAACCAGCGCGACTACGATATCGACCAGCTCTCGCAGTACATTTCGACTCAGACGTCGGTGCAGGCCGACGGATCCGTGCTCGTCATGGTCAACGGCCAGGCGCTGGTCAATGACACGGTCGCCTACCACCTGGCGGCTCCGGTGATCGGTACCGCCTCGAACGGCGCGCAGAGTTTCAACGTCTATTTCGCGACCAATCCGCCGCAGTCGTCGAGCTCGCCGAGTATTCCGCTCGGCAGCGGGCAGCTCGCGGCGCTCCAGGATCTCTATAACAATAAACTGAGCAACTACAACGCGCAGCTCAATCAATTCGCGTCGACGCTCGCCAACGAAGTGAACCGCATCACCGAGTCGGGATATGACTCCAACGAGGTTGCGGGGACGGCGCTCTTCCAGCCGATCGACGCGCAGCTGCCGATCTCGGCCGGGAACATCAAGTGCGGTATCTCGGATCCCGAACAACTCCCGGTCGTGCTCATCAATACCGAGGCGGACACGAGCACGACGACCGGCATCGTGCCGATGAACTCCGCGAACAACACCGTCGATACGTCCTCGCCCCTGATCGGGAACGGAGCGCTGGCGAATGCGCCGACCGCTGCGTTTGCAGGCGGCGGCGCCAACGGGCCGCAGCTGACGATTCAGGTCAACGGCATCTCGCAGATTTTCGACTATACGTCGAGCGCGCCGCCGGCGACCGGCGCCGTCGCAGGCACCATTTATGCGGACAACATCGGTGACTTCGTCTCGAGCTTCAACGCGCTGCAGTGCGGTGTGACGGCGTCCTACGACTCGGCGTCGCAGGAGATTGTCTTCGCTCGCGATCCGTCCAACGAGAGCCTGGCGCTGCGCGGCGCGCAGCAGACGAACGCTCAGACGCCTTATTTTACGATCAGCGACAATCTCTACAATGCCGCGACGCCCAACACGTCGCTTCTGGGCGTCCTCGGCGCGGGCAACATCAACAACGTGCAGCAGGACGAGACCAACGATTACGGTGCCGACGACAACGGCGTCGCAAATTCGCTGGTGAACCTCTTCCAGAGCAACGTCGGCTTCCCGGCGCTCGAAACCGAGATCACGCAGAACCTCACCGCCGGGCAGGCGTATACGCTGCAGCTTCCGGCGGGGGTCGACAACCTGCAGGTCGGTCAACAGCTGACGATCGACGCGCAAGTCGGCGGCGGCAGCCCGCAAGAGAACGTGACCATCTCGTCGGTCAGCTATAACGCGAGCGGAGTCGAGTCGGTGACGTTTACGCCCTCGCTGAATCACACGATCACGGCGCCTTCCACCTACATCTCGGTGACGTCGGCGCAGACGCAGACGCTGCAGCAGCAGTACGGCCAGCTCTCGACGCAGGTCGGTCTCGACACCTCGACGGCCAACACCGGCACCACCACCCAGACCAATCTGGCCACTTCGATCGATCAGGAGCGGCAGAGCATTTCGGGTATCAACATTGACGAACAGACACAGGATCTCATCAAGTACCAAACCGCCTACCAGGCGGCTGCAAAAACCATTTCGACGCTCAGCCAACTGCTCGACACAATCGTGACCGGATTGGGCGTTGGGGCCTAAGGAGAGGCAGGAGAACCCATCATGATGCGCATCGCGACCTCGACGATATACTCCGAGCAAACACTCGCGATCGAGAACATCGAGTCGCAGTACCAGCTGCAGGGCCAGGAGCTCTCGACCGGCATCTCGCTGAACGAACCCTCGGATGATCCGCTGCTCATCGCGCAGGATCTCTCGGTGCGCAACGACTCCGCGGTCACCACGCAAGTCGGCCAGAATCTCACCGGGCTCAACGACCTGCTCTCGACGACCGACAGCACGCTCTCGAATCTGACCAACATCTTGCAGAGCGCGCGCAATCTCGCAATCGAGGGCGCGAGCGACGTCATCACGCCGGCGCAGCGTTCGCAGATCGGCGACCAGATCAATCAACTGCTCGAAGAAACGATCGGCCTCGCGAACACGCAGTACGACGGCAAGTTCATCTTTTCAGGGACCGCGGCGCCGCCCGGATCGAGTCTCGTCCAGGCGGTCGGCGATCCGCCGACGGCGGTCGAGACGGCCAACAACATCGTCCAGCAGAGCGAAGAGCTTCCCAACGGACAGCTCGTGCCGACCAACGTGACGCTACAGCAGGCCTTCAATCTCGACGCTTCCAACGGCTCGCCGAGCGTCTTCGATATGCTCATCCGGCTGCGCGATACCCTCACCGATCAGCAGACGACCGACGAGAGCACAGCGCAGGTAAACGTCTCCAACCAAGCGATCCTGCCAACGACCACGATCGCCTCGATGGAGTCGAGCACGCCGCAGATACTCATGACGCCGCTGGCTTCGGTCGGCAACGGCAACGTGGCCTTTACCCTCTATACTTCGTTGACGCCGACCGGCCAGACGTTCATCTTCACGGCCGGTCAGTCGATGCAGAACGTGATCGCCGAGATCAACGCCGCGACCGGCACGACCGGCGTCACCGCCTCCTTCGATTACCAAACGCAGCGGATGTCGCTCGACGACATAGCGAATCAGTCGTTCTACATTACCGATTCGCCGGCCGCGGCGGGCCTGGCAACCGGGAACTTCTCGAGCGCATTTCTCCTGGGCTCGACCGGGGACGTGGTCGATAACCTCTCGACCCAGCTCGGCGATATCGACAACGCGCTGACCGTCGCGCTCAATGCAGCGGGCGAGATCGGGGCTACGGTCCAGACGGTCACCTCGCTGAGCTCTACCGAAGCTTCACGCGGCGAGACCGATACCCAGGTGCAATCGAATCTGGAAGATACCGATATTGCTAAGGTAACGAGCCAGTTCAGCCTCAGCCAGACCGCCCTCGAGGCGGCCTACCAAACCACCACGCGTCTGGAACAGGATGACCTCTTCAACTACCTCCAGAACGGATAAAAAGACGATGGAAACCGGAGCCGCAATGGAAGAGCAGCAGATCACCGTCGAACTCCCGCGATTTGGGGCGTGCAGCTACGCACCGGATGAAATCATCGAGTTCCCCTGGGGTCTCCCCGGCTTCCCGACCCTGCGCAACTGGCTCCCCCTCAACCTCGACAGCCATCCGAGCTTCGTCTGGCTCCAAAGCCTCGACGACACCTCCGTGGCGCTGCCCGCCGTCGACCCCTGGATGGTCTTCGAAAACTACGATCCGAAGCTGCCCGCCTATGCCTTCACCTCGCTCGAGATCCGCGAGGCCGGGGACTTTGCGACCCTCTGCGTGGTCGTGGTGACGCCTAATGCCGCCGAGATGACGATCAACCTGATGGCGCCGGTGATCATCAACCTTCGCACGCGCAAGGCCCGCCAGATCATGCTCGACGGGTCCAGCTACTCGCCGCGCGAGCCGATGCCGCGCAAGATGCCCGCGAGCAGTAAGAGCGCATAACCCTGCCGAAACACCCAGCTCACGCCACGGAGGGCCCTGGGAATGCTGGTTCTGAGCCGTAAGATCAATCAATCGATTATGATTGGTGACGATGTTCGCATTGTGATCGTCGCCGTCGACCGCGACCAGGTGAAGCTCGGGATCGAGGCGCCCCGGGCGGTCCCGGTCCACCGCTCCGAGGTCTACGAGGAGATCCGTAAGACCAATCAGGAGGCACTCGGAGCCGCCCCCGTGGCCGCCGGCAAACCCGAGCGCGCCACCCTCAAGCCGAGGACCAAGCCGAACCACTAAAGTCCCTGTAGGCCGGGCCGATAAAGGACGTAGGGGAGAAAGGACACTCTTCCCCACGGCTAGCGTAACGGTGCCTCCGAGCACCAACATCATGGAGGAAAAATGCCTACAGGCCTGAGCATTGCCACTAACCTGTTGTCGAATGCTGTTCAGCTGAACCTCGACAACAATCAGAAGCAACTTCAGAACGTCGTTACCCAACTTTCGTCCGGCTTGCGGATCAACACCGCCGCGGATGACCCCTCGGGTAACGCTATCGCAACGAACCTTACCTCGCAGTATGAAGCGTTCAATCAAGCGTCGCAAAACGTGCAGAACGCCAATAATGCTGCGCAGGTCGCGCTCGGCGCGTTGACCCAGCAAACCGATATTCTGCAACGCATCCGCGTACTCGCGGTCGAAGCGGCGTCGGACGTCAACAGCTCGAGCGATCGCGTGAATCTGCAAGCGGAAGTTTCGCAGCTGCTGCTCGAAGTCAACCGCATCGCGCAGGACACGAACTTCAACGGTCAAGCGCTCCTCAACGGCAGCCATCAAGGCGACCAGGGCGGCGCGGAAGCCTATTACAGCATCACTGCAAACGCTGCGCTTCTCGCCAGCGGCACGCAGTATGGTTCGCTGGGCGCAAAGGTCGGTACGTCGACCGGCTTCCTGATCTCGAGCGTCGGCATCGCCAACGCGGCGTTCTACACGTCGACGAATACGCGCGATGAAACGGTCGAAATCCAGGTTATCGCCAACACGTCGAATCCGACGACCGCCACGCCGGAACTGAAGATCACACAGTTCATCAGCTCCTCGGCGGCCGTCAGCTCGACATACCTCTCGCTCGGTCAGGGCGTCAAGTTCGTGCTCGGCACGAACGGCGCGGGCGGCAATAGCGGCGTGACGCTGTACTTCAGCACACCGACCCTCGGCGACGTCGGCCAGACGGCTTACGTCAAGATCTCCGAGTACGTCGGACCGTCGAACTTTGCGACCGCACCGGCGTTCAACTTCCAGTCGGGCGCCAACGAAGGCGACGTGATTCAGCTCGGCATCGCAGCGACGAACACCAACACGCTGCGCATCTCGAACATCAATCTCGCCGTCAGTTCGTCCCAGAATCCGTCGCTCGCGGCGGAAGACGCGATCGGTCAGATCGACATCGCGTTGCAGACCCTGACCACGCAGCAAGCCGATCTCGGCGCAGTCGTCGTCCGCCTGGGCATCGACCAGCAGAACGACGATACCGCGGCGGTCAACCTGCAAGCCTCTGAATCGAACATCGCCGACCTCAACGTGGGTGAAGCGACGACCGAATTCACCAAGCTGCAGCTGCTCGTCCAAGTCGGCACGTCCGTCTTGGCGCAGTCGAACGCGAACGCGCAGTCGGTTCTCACCCTGTTCCGTTAATCGATCCGGCGGGCAACCGCTCTGGTCGTTCCTCGAGGGCCCGCTTCGGCGGGCCCTCGTTGCATTCTGCCGAAACCTCTAGGGAATGCCCATTCACGTTCGAGCCAAGCGGCCGGCGACGCAACCGGCGGCGCGCAGCGTCGCGCGAACCACGGCGCAGCCGGAGCGTCAGCAAAAACCGCCCGGCGTCAGCCTCTGCATGATCGTCAAGAACGAGGAGAAGTTCTTGCCGCAGTGCTTAGCAAGCGTGCGCGACTACGTCGACGAGATCATCGTGTGCGACACCGGGTCGACCGACCGCACCATCGAGATCGCGCGCTCCTACGGAGCAACGGTCATCGAAGATCCGTGGCGCAACGATTTCTCCTGGTCGCGGAACAAATCGATCGAGGTCGCCACCAAACGCTGGATCCTCTTCATGGACGCGGATGAAGAGTTGAGCGAGGACTCGCGCTCAGTGCTGCTCGCACTCAAAAGCCAGACGGCGCAGATGGACGGATTTTACACCCGCATCATCAATCGCACCGACGACTACCGCGGATCCGGGGACGTCTCGCACCACGTGATTCGCATCTTTCCCAATAGCGACCGCATCCGCTTTTTTGGGCCGATCCACGAGTATCCGGCGATCGACGGGACGGGCACGAGTGTCGAAGCGGGCTCGTGCGCGGTCACCATCATCCACCACGGCTACGTCAATTCCGTCGTCGCGGAACGCAACAAGGGACAGCGCAATCTCGAGATTCTCCTCGGAGCGACGCAAAACGACCCGGAGAACGCCTATCATTGGTACAATCTGGGCACGACCGCCTATCTCAACAAAGATTACGGGCTTGCGCTGAGCGCGCTCGAGAAGATGCTGGCGCTCGTGGGTGAAACGCCGCGCGCCTTCATGCCCAACGGCTTGGCGCTGCTCGGCGATCTCTACTGCGACCACTTCGGCGATCCGGTGAAAGCGGAGTGGATGTGTCACGAGTCGCTCAAGCGCAGCAAGCACTATGCAAACGCCCACATGATGCTCGGCAAGGCGTTGATCGCACAGCAGCGCTACGACGAAGCGCGTGCGGCCTTTGCGGCGTCGATCGAGGACGGTGCTTTCGCGAAGCAGCAATTCATCGTCGACGACCAGGTCTACATCTGGAAGGCGCACTCGGAGATGGGGTCGAGCTATGCGATCCAAGGTGATGATCTCAAAGCGCTCGAGTGGTTCGAGAAAGGGCTTGCGAACGCGCCGACGGTGGAGCCGCTGATGTTGAACCGGGCTAAGGCCCTCGAGCGGCTAAAACGCTACGGCGAGGCATACGACGCCTACAGGCTTGCGCTCGAAACGCATGAGAGCTCCGCCACGATGCTCCATCACGTGAATTTTTTGCTGCGCATGAAACGCGGCGCCGAAGCAATCGAGATCGTCGAGAAATGGTACCCGCGCCTGCGGCCGAGCGAAGCTTCGGAGCTGCTCGTGAGCGCAGCCGGCGTTTCGGAGCGCTACGACTTCGGTAAGGAAGAGCACTTTCTGCGGCTGGCTATCGAACTCGATCCCGGGTCGGAAAAAGCCGTGGAGGAGCTCGAGAAGCTCCTCACGCGCCAGGGGCGCGCGGATGAGGCGCAGCCGTTGCGCGAGCGGACGCAGCCGCGAAGCTTCGAAGATTGGAAAGAACGCGCGCACCGCGCGCTCGACGAGAAGCGCGCGGAGGCGGCCTTCTCGTCGATCGAGGCAGCCCTTGCCATTCACCCCAAGGATTTCGACATGCTGATGTCGCGAGCGGCGGCGCTCGAGCTCTTGGCGTCCACTGCCGGCGTCGAAGCGTCGCTCCTGCGTGCGCGCGAGGTCGACGCGGTGCGCGCCTCGGTTGCTCTCTCGCTGTATTACCTGCGCAACGAGCGCTACACGGAAGCAGCAGCAATCGCCGACGCCGCGTTGAAATAGGCGGCCGGTGGACTACTCGATCATCATTCCGCTGTTCAACAAGGCGGAGCTGACGCGGAATTGCCTTGCGAAGCTGCAGCCTTCGCTCGAAGGAGCGGGCGAAGGCGAAGTGATCGTGATCGACAACGCGTCGACCGATCACACGCAGACCGTGCTCGCCGATTTTCCGTGGATCCGTGCGGTGAGGAACGACGTCAACGTCGGCTTTGCGGCCGCCAACAATCAGGGCGCGCGCATGGCCCGCGGACGCGTGCTGGTACTGCTCAACAACGACACGGAGCCGATCACGAAGTGGCTGGCGCCGATGATGCGTCTGCTCGAAGATCGCAGCGTCGGCGCGGTCGGAGCGAAACTGCTCTTCCCCAAAGGAAAGATTCAGCATTGCGGCGTGCTGGTGCGCTGGTGGCCCTACAGCGCGATGGGCATGCAGCCGTTTCACTATCTCTACGACGAGCAAGCGCAAAGCAACCCGCAGATCGAGAAGCAGCGCGACTACCAGATCGTTACCGGCGCGTGCCTTGCAACACCGCGCGAGCTGTATCTCGAGCTGGGTGGATTGGACGAAGGTTACTGGAACGGCAACGAAGACGTCGACTACTGCTTGAAGCTGCGCGAGCGCGGCCTGCGTGTCGTGTACGAACCGGGGGCGGCGCTTTTTCACTACGAATCGCAGTCGGGAACGCAGCGCTTTCGCCGCATGCAGCCGAACATGCAGCGGCTTGCCGATCGTTGGCTCGACAAGGTAGAGTTCGACGCCTCGCGCGTCTACGTGGAGGACGGACGCTACCAGACCGTCCACCGCTTCAGCAACGGCGGCGAGAGCTTCGCGCACAAGATCTCGTCGCCGATCGACGTGCTCGTACACGGAGACGGTTCGAAGCCGAACCGCGACGCCTTCGAGCGAGATCTTCGCCGCGTGGGTACGCCCATCGCGTCGATTACATGGTGCGCGCAGAACGACGCCGTCGAACGTGCCCGGTCGATGATGGAACTGCGCGGCGATCGCTTCGTCGCCTTCGTGCGGACCGATACGCGGGTCGAGCCCGGCTGGCTCGACGAGCTCTTAGCGCGGGTAACGGCTCCAGCGAACTGCGTCGCCGCGACCTTCCTCGAGGGCACGCGTCGCGGCACGCACGCGCCGATCGTCGCAAGCGACGCGCGCTGCGTGATCCTGCGCCTGCGCATGCTGCCGCAGGACATGGAGCTCGGCGATTTCCCGACGCTCGATGCAGCTACCGCCGATCTCCTGGTGCGCGCGCTGCAGCAGCGCCGGGGAACCGTTGCGGCGTTTCCGCACGCGACGATGGGCAGCACGTCGTACCCGGAGCTCCTCGAGACCTCTCCGGCGGCGCTCGAGCGTGTCATGCGTTCGCGTCCCGCCTTCGAACGCGGGCTCGTTTCGATCGTCACGCTGAGTTGGAACACGCCGGAGTTTACGCTCCAGGCGCTCGAATCGATCCGCCAGCACACGGCGGAACCCTACGAAGTGATCGTCGTCGACAACGGCTCACGCGCCGAAACGCTGGCCGCGCTCGCGACGATCGACGACCCGCACGTCAAAATCGTCTACAACAAGACGAATCGTGGTTTCTCCGGCGGTAATAACGACGGCATCGCACACGCGCGCGGCGACTACGTGATTCTGCTGAACAACGACGTGATCGTGACGCCGGGTTGGGCCGACGGCCTAGTCGATGCGTTCCGCCGCATCCCCGGCCTGGGTATCTCAGCGCCACGCAGCAACAACGTCACCGGCGATCAGCAGGTCGCCGACGCGCAGTACGGCGATATTGCCGCGATGCAGGCATATGCGGTCGAACGCCGGCGGCTCTACGGGCAACAGGGCTATATCACGGATCGCGCGATCGGCTTCTGCTGGTGCATCAGCCGGACGGTACTCGATCAAATCGGCGCGCTCGACGAACGCTACGTGCTCGGAAATTTCGAAGACGACGACTACTGCATGCGGGTGCGCGCGGCGGGATACCTCATCTACGTTTGCAACGACGTCTTCATCCATCACTTCGGCAGCCGCTCTTTTGCCGCCAACAACGTCGATTACCGTTCGACGATGAGCGCGAACTGGGAGAAGTTCGCGAAGAAATGGGGATTCAGCGGACCGCTGCCGGAGACCGGTTACTACGGGGCCGATGCGCACGCTCGCGGCTTCAAACGCGCGGAGCACTACCTTCCCTTTCCGGGCGCGCGAACGAGTGAACCCGAGGTCGAAGCGCTCCACGGAGCGCGCGCGATCTTTGGGGCCGCGGTGCGCAGCGAAGCCGACTGGAGCGAAGTTGCGAAGTTCGTACGGCGATTCGCACAGGCATTCAAGCTGGAAGACGGCGTTGCGCTTGCGATCGGCGCGCTCGCGGTTCCCGATGCGACCGCGATTGCGGCGCGCGTCGAGCGCATTCTCGAGAAGGCGGGCATCTCGGTTGACGCGTGCGGCGATATCGAGATCGCCGACTACGACGACGAAGCGGAATGGGCGGCGCGTGCCGGCGACGCACGCTGGATCGACCTCGGCGCGATCGAGGACCGCAGCCCGAGCGCGCTGCGCCGTGCCCTGGGCTCGCACGTAAAATGAGGCGGCACTCGCTCTTGGCGCGCTATGCGCCCTTCCTCGAACCCGAACGCTTCGCCCGGGTCGTCGGTGCGCCGCATCTGGTCGCAGCCCGGCTGCAGCCTTCGTATTGCAACTGGCCGCAAGGGTGGCTCGACCTCGTTTTTGCACGTGATGGCGAGTTTGCGCTCGTGCCGTTCGTGCAGATCGATCCGCCGATGATCAGCGTGCGCGAGTCGAGCCCGCTGATCTGGCCTGCTTGGCTTCCCTTCGAAGAACCGGCGGTTGCGGCGCTCGAAGAGCTGATCGAACCGTGGCTGCTCTCGCACGCGCTCCTCACGGGCATCTCGCACGAGCACGTCGGCTTCTTCACTGCAGACGCGGAACTACGCGCGCAATTCGATGCCGCGCGGGCGGCGCGGTTTCTTTGCGCCGCGCCCGCCAACGACGTCTTGCTCGATGCGGCGCCGTACATCTACGCACAACGGTTTGTGAAGAGCCGCCGCGTCGGCGTCGATTCGCGCGACGGCGCTTTCGGAGCCTCGATCCTTGCGGTGAGCGCGGCAAGCGTTCACGCGGATCTCGGCGATGACGCACGCAACGAACTCGCGCGCTCCTGGTACGGCTTGGGCATCTACGGCGAGCTGCCGCGCGCCGCGTTCGATGTCTCGATCGGGCCTTCGCCGCAGGCCGGAGCCGCGGTGGCGATCGGTTGGGAGCAGGCCGATCCTGCCGCGGTTGCGGTCAGCGTCGCACGGCCGCTCTTCTCGTCGGTTGCGTGCTCCTTCGATACGCAAGATGGCCCCGAGGCGCGGCGCTTTGCGGTGCGTGCGCGCGACCCCATCCTGCGCCCCAACCGCTTCGCGCAGGCGCCGGTCATCGGCGGATCGGCTGGACGCATTCTCGTCGTCTTGCGCGACAACGCCTTGACGGTGCCCGACGCCGACACGGATCAGGCCGGAGCCCTCGTCGACGCGCTGTGCGCGCAGGGCTTCGATGCAAAGATCGCGGTTGCGACCGGCGCGCGCGCCGAGGGAGTCGATTTGATCCACCTCTTCGGCTACCGTCACGCGCACCAGTTTAGCTATGTGCTCGACGAGGCCAAACGTCTCGACGTTCCGGTCGTGATCACGCCGCTCTTCGACGATTTCGCGCACGAAGCCATGTGGGGATCGCACGCGATTCGCACGATGCTGACCGGGGTGCGCGACGATTTAGCGCAGGAGTCTATCGAGCGCGGGCTGGTGCACCGGCGGCTCATCGTCGGACACGGCATCGAGCGCGGCAAGCCCTCGTACAATTCCGAGATGGTCCGGCGGCTCTTCGAGCAGAGCCGCGCTGCTATCTTCGCAAGCGGCGAAGAAGAAGCCAGAGCCCGGTCGCAATACCCGTTCCGGGGAGCGACCCGCACCGTCGCGTGCGTGCCCCCGGCCCCGCGTGAGGCCGAGCCGGTTGGCGCTTTGTGCGGCCTCGACGAATACGTCTTGGTGCACGGCGTGATCGATCCGCGCGGCAACCAGTTGCTAACGGTGCGCGCTGCCGCCGCTGCCGGCGTACCGTGCGTGCTGGTCGGTAACGTTGCCGAGGTCGACTATTATTACGCGCTGCTTGGGGTAGCCGGCAGCGAGTTCGTCTGCTTGCCCGAGGACCGGCTCTCGCCCGGAGCGCTCGAAGCGCTCTACTCGGGAGCGCGCGTGTATGCCGATCTTGGCTGGGCAGGCCACGGCGCGGCGCGCGCGGTGCTCGCCGCGGCGCACGGCGCGCTGCCGGTGTTGAGCACCGCTCTGCCCTACGCGGAGCTATGGCCGGGCCTCACCGGCGGCGTGGATCCCGCTTCGATCGAGAGCGCGACGAGCGTCCTGCGGCAGGCCTGGATGCGGGCGCCGGCGGTCAGCCATCAAGTCGCCTCCCGAACCGCGGAGCTTTGCGATCCCCTGCGAAACCTGCAGGCCGTCCTGGGTGCCTATGCAGAGGCGGCCGGGGTCAAAACGGTGTAATTCTCTCCTTAACGCGCCGCCCAGGGACTGGCAGGCTCCTAAAATCGCCCGCGTGCTTCGACGATGATGGAAGAAGCGGGAGAAGGATAGTAAACATGGACGTTACGACCGTACAAGCCGCTGGCGGCTCGGTCGGGGGTTCGCCCCAAACTCAGGAGGTTGTTGCTGCGCCACCCGTGCCGGCGACGTCTTCGAATGCGCCCGCGGGCGCCGATCCTCCCAAGACGCAGAGCAGCGGTACTTCCACGCTCGCCTCCGTTGTCGCAAAACTCTACAACGTTCCGTCGACCTCGGGTTCAGGCGCTTCGCAGCCTGAGCTTGCAATCTCGTATAAGTACGTAAATCAGCTCCAGCTGGTCGTGACCGTCTTCACCAATCCGCAGACGGGTGAAGAGGTCGCACAATTTCCGCCGCAAGAGTTGATCGGGCTCGCCGAGTTCTTCGATCAAATCGACGGCGTTACACTCGACCGGAAAGTTTAAGGGGTACCCGTGTCCAGCGACAGCAGCACCGTATACGGCACCAACGTCGCACCCATCTCGTTCCCGGGCATCGTATCCGGTATCGATTACAACGAGATCATCGACAAGCTGACGCAGTTGAGCCTTGCGCCCACGACGCAGCTCAACGCGCAGATCGCGACCTTGAACAACGCGAACACGGAGTTGATCAAGATCAGCAATCTGCTCTCCTCGGTGCAGAACGCGCTGGGCGCTCTCTCGAACCCCAATCTCTTCTCGACATATCAAGCCGTCTCGGGCGACCCGTCGGATTTGAGCGCAACCGGCATACCGGGCGTGGTAGCGACGCCGGGCCTCTATACGATCGACAGCGTCAAAGCCGCGACGAACACCTCGATCCTTTCGAGTGCGAGCGCCGGTCACGCAATTACCGACCTCATTACCACCGGACAGTACGCCGGCGATGCGTCGGACACGGTGCCGCTTGCGTATTCCTACGCGCGCGTGACGCCGGAAAACGGCCAGAACGGCGAGGGCTCGGTGACGGTCGACGGTGTGTCGATCAGCTACAACGTCGATACACAGTCGCTCGACCAAATCCTCAATAATATTACGAGCCAGGTCGACAGTAAGGCTGACGCCGGTTTTCTGGCGACGCTGGTCAACGGTGTCGTGGAGTTCTCGTCGAGCGACGCGCAGATTTCGCTTGGGAGCAACTCGGACCAGGGTAATCTCCTGCAAGTCTTCCAGCTGAGCAACGCGCAACTCATCAATAGCGGCAGCAGCGGCTTCATCGAGGGTACGTCCAACGTCGGCGGGATCAACCCCGACGCCGATTTCAACGCGAGCGGGAATGCCGGTTTCGTAACGCCGGTTACCGCCGGATACTTCACGATCAACGGCGTGAAGATCGACGTGTCCGAGGGCGAGAACCTCAACGATATCCTCAGTGCGATCAATAGCAGTTCGGCGGGCGTGACCGCGGTCTTCAATTCGGTCAGCGGTCAGATCGAGCTGACGAACCAGAACTCCGGTCCGCAGAGCATCGTCCTCGGCGCCTCCGGCGACACCAGCAACTTCCTGACGGCGGCCGGCCTGACCGCGGCGAGCGGCGCGAAGACGACGGTCGGTGCGCAATCGGCGATCACTGTCCAGAACCCGGACGGCACCTCGACGACCTACTACAATAATTCGAACACCGTGACCAACGCGGTGCCCGGCATCTCGCTCACGATCAGCGGCAACACGACGACGCCGTTTACGCTCGATGTGACGCAGAACACGACGCTGCTCGTATCGACGCTGCAGAACTTCGTCTCGATATATAATGCCGCCGTGACCGAGATCAACAATGCAACCGCGCCGCCGATCGTGCTCGCGACGTCGTCGGCTCTGAGCGTCGCGCAATCGATCCCCGGCGGCGTGCTCTGGAACGATCCATCTGCGCAGTCGATCATTCCGGAGCTCGAAAGCATCGTCGGCGGGTTCCTGGGCAACAACAGCACGTATAACTCGCTCGCACAGGCCGGCTTGCTGCTCAACAGCTCGTTCGCGACAGTGCAGGCGACCAGCATCGATGCGCAGGACGGCGAAACCTCACCGGTTCAAAACGAGAACGTTTCGGGTACCGACGGCCACCTGGCGCCGCTCAACGTCAGCGCGTTTCTCGCCGCTTATGCGAGCAACCCTAACGCGGTGCAGGATCTCATCGTCGGGGCGAACAGTTTGACGACGCAGCTCGGCGAGTACCTCACGACGATCACCGGAGCTCCGACGTTGCTCAACGCGGGACCGGTCGGAAATATCCCGGCCGTTTCGCTGATCCAAAACGACGAGAACGGTAACAACGACACGATCACGAGTCTGCAGCAGCAGATTGCGCAGATCACCGACGAGGCGAATCAGCAGGCCAACATCTTGCGGTCGGGCTTCGTCGACAGTGAAACTGCGATCGCAGGGCTTCAGGCGGAGCAGCAAGAGTTGGCCGCGACCTTCGGCTTCTCGACAACCTCCTCGAGTTCGAGTTCAAGCAGTTAGGCACGGGGGCCATGCGCAAGAACAACGAGCAGACCTATCTGGAGACGTCGATCCTCACGGCTGCGCCGGAGGATCTCATCGTCAAGATCTTCGACGTGCTCATCATCGCCGCCCAACAGGCTCACGAAAAGCTGTTGCACGATCGTGATGACATCGAAGGCATCCACAAGGCGCTCTTGCGCGCGCAGCGCGCCTGCACCGTGCTGATGAGTTCGCTGAACATGGAGATCGGCGGCGAGCTCTCGACCAATCTGCTGCGCGTCTACGGCTTCTGGCACCGCGAGCTGGTGATGGCCAACATGCGCAAGGATCCCGAACGCGTCGCGCGCGTGCTCGGCTACGCGCGTGACTACCGCGATACGTGGAACACTGCGGTAACGCAGTTCAAAGCGCAGAAGCGCGTGCAGTCCGACCTTGCCGGGGGCGACGGCGTGACGTCGACGTTTGCGGCCGTTGGCTAGCCAGGTTCTCGAAGACGTCCGCTCGAGTGTAGCGGAGCTCGAAGCACAGTGCCGCGCGATCGGACCGCTGATCGACAAGCGCGACTGGAAAGGCTTTGAATCTCTGCTCTCCGACATGGCGCGCTCGCGCCATGCCGTAGCGAATGCGTGGGAAGCCGCGCAAGCGGAGCGCACGCCTGCGTTCGATCAGGAGATCTCCGGCCGCGTGCGGCGGGTGCTCGAGTACCGCGAGTGGCAGCTGCGGCGTCTGCAGCGGTTTTACGATGACGCGGGCGGCCGCCTGACGCTGATTTCGCGCTGGAAATCCTACGCGAAGACGGTCGTGGGCAAACGCGAGCGCCAAGGCGCGCTCTTCAGCGACATCCGCTAGGAGACGCTTCTCTACTCTTTCAGGGAATGACGACGTAGCTGAGCTCGGCGCGCACGTGCGCCTCGGGCGTGCTCTCCTTCGTGTTTTGCCCCGCCGGAACGAGCAGCATATGCCCGTTCTCGTTGATCACCGCCATGCGGGCCAGTGCGGTTGCTTCGGGCGTCTCCCATTCGCGCGGTACGACGCTGTCGCTCTGGCGATCGTAATGCCCGCAGCGCACGGACGGAACCAGCAGCACGCGATATCCGGCGCCGCGCAAGCGCTCGCAGAAGAGATAATCTTCGTCGCAGACGCGTACCCTGCCGGCGCTGCGTTCGATGAAAATATGGGCGGTAAAGTAGGGCGGCATGAGTTCGCGCAAGACGTGCGTGCGGATCGCGACGCAGCCGAAACCGACGCCGTCGACCGCAACCGGGTCGTGCGCGAAGCCCGGCACGACCGCGGTGCGCGTATCGCGCGAATCCCAACAATCGACCGCCATCGGACGAAAGCCGTCGCGCGCGTAGTAGAGCGCACCGGCGGCGGCGGCGCGCGGGTCGGCGTCCAGGGCGTCGCAGAGTCCCGCGATTGCGCCGGGCGGCAAGACCATATCATCGTCGCACATCACGAGCAGGTCGGCGCCGCACTCGAGCGCGCGCTCGACGATGAGGTCGCGCTGCGCGGGAATATAGTTTCCGGTAATGACCGCGCGCTCGAGCCGTTCGACGGCGGGGGGCAGCTGCAGGTGCGCGAGGCTGTCGAGAAACGGCCGCGCCGGCGCGCCCGCGCTAGGGATGCCCAGCAGCAGCTTCATACCGGCAGTGCGGCGTTGGCGGCGGCGAGCAGCGTGCGCGCGGCGCTGTCGAGCGCGGCGTCGGTCTGGAAGAGTACGCCCGTCGTGCGATCCAGACGTAACCGCACGAAGAGCTTCTGCAGGACGGTCATCGAGGTTTGCGCGTAGGCGCGCAGCGCGTTATCCAGTGCCGCTGCACGCGAACCGTCGTCGAGGAGCACGCGCTGCGCCTGCAGCGCCAGCGTGAGCTGGCGCGCTTTCACGAAATCCCAGCGCTCGCGTTCTTCGGCGATCTTGCGCACGACCGCGAGCGCCGGCTCGTGCAGCTCGTTCGCAAGCGTCAGGCGTTCGGGGGTCGATGCTGCCGCCATGCGTACGGGCGCCGGTGCGACCGCGCCGATGGTCGCGAGCAGATTGCCGGCGTATTCGCCGATGGGTTCTTTTTTGCCGAGTTTCTCGTGCAGCGAGATGCGATGCAGAATCTGCGACTGCGCGGCTAAATGCGCTTTGAGGCCAACGTCGTCGTTGCCGTCGGCGTCGACCGCGCATGCAAGAGCACTCGCGAAGATGCAGTGCTGGAGAATCGTGGGCTCTTTGGAACCGTTGAAGACTCGCTCGAAGAACGCGAGCGTCGCGCGCTCGAGCCCGCCGTAGAGCACCACCGCTTCGCGCACCGGCTGGGGCTCCGGCTGCGGCTGC
>Ga0335073_10005145_pt1 | contig 18355 bp, 12 predicted proteins | sample Lox_Sample_22_FD_207093 | JGI IMG/M metagenome (GOLD analysis project Ga0335073, IMG submission 207093) | Soil microbial communities from Loxahatchee National Wildlife Refuge, Florida, United States - Lox_Sample_2.2 | ecosystem: Environmental > Terrestrial > Soil > Wetlands | place: USA... | reverse complement strand
TGACATACTTCATCGCAATAGTGTGTTTGCCTGCTACGTCGGCGTGAAATAGTCCAGTGCCAAACACTGGAGCGGGGGAAGCGAATCGAACCCTTGAACGGATTTCATAGGGTCGACGAGTCAATGGATTGCAGACCGTGGACTCTCTTTGAGGCTGATTCCGCTGCAGCGCTGCTCTTGCGAATGAAAGAGAAGCTGCGCCAGTTTCTGAGCGGCTTCTGCCGGAGCCAGGCCCTCGGGGCGAATGTTGGAAACGCAATTGCGGTCGGCGTCTGTTTTATCTGGACGCGGCTGCCAGGTCAAATAAGCGCCGAGGCTGTCTGGTGAGCCCAACCCGGGCCGTTCACCCAGAAGCGCCAGTGCGTTTTGAGCGCCTAAAAGAGCCCCGATTTCGTCCTGCAATTTCACTCGCGCGTACGGAACGACGAAAACAGGAAACATCGTCCATCCCGCCTGCGCCAGCAATGGAAACAGTTTGGCCAGGACCGGCGCGGCCTGCGTTTCCGCAGCCAGAGATGAAAGGCCGTCTGAAACCAGAACGGCCAGATGCCGCCCCGCCCATGCAGTGAGATTTTGCTTCAGAAACTGTCGCGATTCTTCGGATAAACTGCGGCCCAAATCGGGTCGCTTCAGGAATTCTGCGCGTGATTGAGTTTTGGTGGAAAGCGAGACGGTATCGTAACCCAACTGTTGCAGTTGGTGCTGGACGGTGTTTGGGTCAAAGGGCCGCCAGACAGCGTCGCGCGCCTGGGCGTGGGCGAGGCGAAAAGCCAGAAGGGTTTCAGTGCGCCAGCTTGCCCCGGCCCTGCCCAATGCGATCCGCGCAGGAGTGAACCGCGTCAGGCCAACCCATGGATCTGTTTTAGGCTGTGTCTGGAGCATGAGAAAGAAGAGCGTGCCCGTTACCGACAGGCAGGAGTTTGCCTGCGGGGCTGGCGACGCGCATTTTTTCCAGCCACGTTTCGAATTCAGGCGCCGGGCGCAAACCAAGCGCCTGCCTCAGGTAATGGCTATCGTGAAACGAAGTGGATTGATAGCCGAGCATCACGTCATCGGCTCCCGGAACTCCCATAATGTAATTACAACCTGCGACGGCCAGCAACGTCAACAGTGTGTCCATGTCGTCCTGGTCGGCCTCGGCGTGGTTTGTGTAGCAAACGTCTACTCCCATGGGCAGGCCCAGCAGTTTGCCGCAAAAATGGTCTTCCAACCCGGCGCGGATAATTTGTTTGCCATCGTAAAGGTATTCGGGCCCGATGAAGCCAACGACGGTGTTGACCAGCAACGGTTGAAACTTCCGCGCAACGGCGTAGGCACGGGCTTCGCATGTCTGCTGATCCAGGCCGTGGTTGGCCGAAGCGGACAAGGCCGAACCCTGGCCGGTTTCAAAATACATGACGTTTCGTCCCACAGTGCCACGATGAAGCGACAGCGCCGCCTGTTGCGCTTCCTCAAGCAAAGCGAGAGTGACGCCAAAACTTTTGTTCGCCAGTTCGGTTCCGGCGATGGATTGAAAAATGAGGTCCACGGGCGCGCCTTGATCGAGCGCTTCCATTTGCGTCGTGACGTGTCCCAGAACGCAGGACTGGGTGGGTATTTCGTATGTGCGGATCAATTCATCCATAATCTGCAACAACTTTGAAACGGAGGAAACGTTGTCGGTTGCGGGGTTGATGCCGATGACGGCATCGCCGCAACCGTAGAGCAGGCCGTCCAGAATCGAAGCAACGATTCCTCTGGGATCATCGGTGGGATGGTTGGGTTGCAGGCGCACAGACAGGCGGCCAGGCAGGCCGATGGTGCAACGGAACGCTGTGGCGACCCGGCATTTCTTTGCCACGAGAATCAGGTCCTGGTTGCTCATGAGTTTGGAGACAGCGGCGGCCATTTCCGGAGTGATACCGGGTGCAGTCGCGGCCAGCGTGGCAGAATGGGTTTCATATCCAAGAAGCCACTCCCGAAACTGGCCGACGTTCAGGCCGGCAATTGGCGCAAAAGCCAGGGAGTCATGTTGATCCAAAATCAACCGTGTCACTTCATCCATCTCGTAATGAACGAGCGGCTCCGCCAGGAACTGTTCCAAAGGAATTTCCGCGAGGGAGGTTTGGGCGGCGACACGTTCCTCCGCGGAGGTCGCGGCAATACCGGCCAATTCATCGCCGGAACGGCGCGGCGTGGCTTTAGCCATCAGTTCGCAAAGAGAATCAAACTGATACGAACGTGCGCCGACATTGCAATGCCATCGTGCCATGCGGTCAAGTGGTGAACGACTAACCTCGCGACGCTGTGATTTTAATTCGGCTGACAGCGGCGGGCGAGAAGTATTTTAGTGATCTCCCTGCCAGTCAAACGAAGGATCAACTACAACGGACTTGGGCATATAAGCGGCATTGTCGTTTTCGTCCCTGGACAAATCCTCAAGCGGCTCGCCCAGGCGATAAGAAAACATGGCCGGATTCCATTTCACACCGCCGCTGATCGCTTTGGCGTACGGATCCAACAGCAATTTTGACGGGTTGAAACGATGCCCCCTGGACGGCTCAAAAGGTCCGTCAACGCGATAGCCGTAGCATTGCCCGGCCTTTAAATCGGGCACAAAAATATGCCAGATTTGATTTGTGCAATGATAGAGGCGTATCTGGCGGCTGGCCTGCGCGCCTTCCGGTTTATCAAAAAGGCAAAGCTCGACTCGCGTGGCATTGGCCGAAAATATGGAAAAATTGACCCCATCTTTGGTCAGCAGGGCGCCCATTGGATAGGGCTGCCCCGCATACAGCGCGGGATCAATTTTGTTAGGGGCCGAAGGGGCATTCATTCAATACGTTTTGCGCTGCCAGGCATCGAATCAAATCCAATAGCTTTTTTTGTTCCGCGTTGGCCAAAATAATTCTTGCGTCAAATTGTTGAACGATTGCAGGAAGTGTGACGGCTGCCAAAAAAGCGTGACGGCAAATTACATGGCGAAAACGTTTAACCGTTGCAAATTGCATATTGATGGTTTCTTAAACGATAACAATAACGGGAGATTTTTTAAAAAGTCACATGGCACCGTAAAAGCTTTGTAATTTCCTTGAACGCGAGTGTGGGCTGAGGCACTAACAAACTTCAATCGACACTGAACAAAAAGGCACTCAGCCCGCTCGCCTGCTTTTTAAGAACGTTGAAGGATGATATGCGTTTAGTTTTCTGTTGCCCTATACCCCGTCCCTGGGCCGAAGAAATCATGGCCAAACCATCAATGAAAAATGAACAGAAGGAATATCGTTATGGGAAAAAATAGACATTCATATAAAAACGACATAAGCACGCTCGCTGAAGATGCGCGCGCGTTGATGGCTGCTACCGCCGACGTAGCCGGAGAAAGAGTCGAGGAGGCTCGCGAGCGTCTCGCCGCCGCACTGGAGAGCGCCAAAGAGATGGCGGATAGTCTGCGCGACAAAGCAGTCAATGGCGCGAAAGCAACTGATGAAGCGGTGCGTGAACATCCTTATAAATCCCTCGCCATAGGCATCGGAGCTGGCCTGATTGCCGGCTTTCTGGCAGGGCGCCAAACCTCGCGCAAATAAATGATTAAGAACTCCTCTTTTTTCTACGCAACTCTGCGAGTTGTCGATAATTTATGGAGCGGGTTCCGCCGTCGCTGCGCTGTGGCGCGATGAAGATTGGCCGCAAAGATTGTATATTTCCTCTTGGCTCGCCGAGCCGTAGCTTAGCGGAGGCTGGAGCGGGTGAAGGGAATCGCACCCTCGTGTTTATTCGGTTCTGCAATTTTGGGCAGGCTTAGCCGCGCGGCGCAAGGCCACTTCCGGCTTTTGAACAGATGGCATGGCGGTTTGAAGCATATTGGATTTGGTCAAGCGGCCTTATTTGGTGACGGGCGCGACCAACTGGAAGTTGGCCGGGTCGTCCAGGGTGACCTCGATGCTCCCCCGGTAAATCGAAAGGCGTCCGGTGGCCTTAATGGTACGATCCTCCAGTGCGGCGCTGAGGTTTGTGCCAATCACGGCTTCGAATTTGGGAAAGGGGTCCCATGGCACCCACACCTCGACGGGCGGCGTCCCGGTGCCTGTGAAATAAATGTTGGCGGCGCTGCCCGAAGTAATCAGCTTAACATTACGGACGCGTCCCTGTACGGTGACAAGGTCTCCCATGTGCGATTCAAGGGCCAAAATGTCTTGTGCGCTCAGAACCGCGACGGGCCCGGGAGCGGCCTGGGCAGGAGCAGCGGCGGCGATATTGGCGGGTCCCAGGGGTTGGATACTCGCGAAGTCCGGAATGCCCGCATTCAGCACAGCCGGGAGGTCTTCCGGGCGAAGGGAACGGATCACACTGGCATCACTTCTGTCGGCGACAAAGGCGATTTGATCGCCGGAATCGCTAAAGAATGCCGACGCAAAATCGTTGGCTGCGGGGACGAGAACGGCAACGACATGCGCATCTGCCGAATCCGCCAAAACGTCGGCGCCACCCTCGCCCGCTTCATCGGGTTGAAAGGCAATGAAATAGTTTCCCCTGGACGGATAAGCCAAAGGCACCAGCGGCGAAGGCAGCGAAGAAAGCATCCGGCCCGATGAGACATCATAGACGTTGAGCGCGCCATCCTGGGAAGCCGCCAGGCGCGAGCCATCCGCGGAAAAGCATAACCCGGAAGCCGGTTTGCTCTGTTGGTCAAGAATAGTATCCCCGGTAGACAGGTCATAGACACGAATTCGCCCCGCGGGAGAAACCGCCGCCACACGGCGGCCATCACGCGAGCGTGCACTCACCAGGCCTAGCTCTATTTGCCCCAGCGGCTGGCCATCGCGGAGGTCGTAGCGGGTTACGGTAGTGGTGGAATCCCAGTAAAGCAACGCGCGGGCATCGGGATCAATGGCCGCGAAGCGAGGTATGGTGACGAAACAATTGGGCGCATCCAACTGGAAAGCATTCTGGATGGGCCAGGCGGAGGGCGCCCCTATGAGACCACCCGGATGGTAAACCAGAACGCGAACTCGGCCGAAATGCGCCTTGGCCGGGGTGGTAGAATCGGCTTCCTGCGCGATGATGACCACGGTAGAGGCGTCCGGGGTGGCGGCCATCGCCCAAGGCAACCATTGGCTGTCCCCCGGCCATTGCAGTTTGAAACCCTGGGGCTTTTGTTGGGGTTTGAAGGGTATGAAGTTCACGCGGTGCCTTGATAGGTCCTGGTCTGCGTAGAGAAGCCCCTGGGAACAGGCCGTAGCGCAGTAGTATATCGGCATCTCGTCATTGTAGGCAAAGACCAGGAGATTGCCGGCGGATTGGAGCACCAGGAAGCCCTTGTCCAGGTCGGCGGCAAGAAATTCCGGGGTATTCGTCTCCGTCGGCAGCAGGTTGGCATAGCGATCACTCATGTTGATATGCCCGCCAACTTCTCCGGTCATATCCAAACCCTGAACCCCCAGGCCTGACGGCCCAATCCGCCCAACGATGGGAAAATCCGTATCAAAACGCCAATCTTTTGAACTCCATGCCTGAAACTCAAGGTGTCCCTTGATGTCCCTGTTGGGAACATACTGCGAGGTGATCAACACCGGAGTGTGCGTCGCATCGTAGATATTAATGTAGTCAGGCGCTCCGGTTTCAGCGTTGCCCATTAATGTCCAGGTGGCAAAATGATTGTTATCAATGAATCGGAAGTCCTGCAGCGCCAGGTGAGTAAACACCTGAAAGGTTGGCGGGTTGTTTCGGCGGTCCCAAAAGACCACCGGCTGAAGATAATTCCCGCCGTGAAGCAGGACCAGTTTGCCATCCGGGGAAACGCAGGCTTCGCTCGCCGCCTGATATCCTTTCGTACCCGGATTCTCATCCCAATTGAAAGAGGCGACAACCGACAGGTTGGAAAGATCGAAAAGACAAATATCCCGGTTGTTGAGCAATAGAAGAAGGTTGTTGCCTCTGGCCGTGGCATACCAAACGTCAGCCGGCAGGGCCTTGCTTGCAATGACGGCCAGCGTGGGCAGGGAAAGTAGCGAAACCGCCGAATCGGAAACCACCACCACGGTGCTGGAATCCGAACCAGGGAATAGACGCCGGACCGGTCCGGAAAAGGGCGTCGCGCCGAGGGTGACGCCATTCAACACATCCACCACGTGAAGACTGCCGGCATCGGCAAAAACCACGCAGGCCCGCCTTTTGACTTTAGTGACACAGGCTTCGGTGGCTGGTTCACTTACGGGAACCCGGGCGGCCAACACCCAGTTCTGGCGGGCGGTCTCGGCAATGCCGTTAATCAGCAGGCCGTCTTCCCAGGTGCCCCCGAGTTTATAAGCCTCAGTCGCTTTGGCGAGCGCAGCCGACAGAAGCCCTTGCTGGGTCAGGTAACGGGCATCCGCCTCGGCTGCGGTGCGCCGTGCGGCCAGGGATTCACTGTCCGCAATCTCCCTGGCTACTTCGGCCTGCTTGGCTTCCTGTTCGGCCAGCTCACGCTGTGTTTTCTCGCTGGCTTGCGACTTGAGGGCCTGCGCTTCAGCGGCCAGGGCTTCTTGTTTGGCCCGCGTGGCGCGAACCGATTGCCATGTGCTGGCGATGATGCCCAACACCAGCGCCGCCGTCACCGCCGCTACGGCGGTAAAAACGAGTTTGTTCCGCCGCAAGGCCTTCTGGAATTTGTAAGCTGCGCTGGGCGGGCAGGCCACCACGGTCTCATTTTTCAGATGCCGCTGAAGGTCGCTGGCCAGGCCGTTAGCCGTGTCGTAACGGCGGGTGCGGTCTTTTTCCAGGCACTTCATTACAATCCAGTCCAGGTCCCCCCGCAGCAGGCTTCCCAGTTTGGAACTGTCCACGGAGCGGCGTTTTGCGGCGGTCGTTCGTTCCTCGCCGTGCAAGGTCGCCAGCTTGGTGCTGGGACGGGCTGGTTCCTTTTCGCGAATCGTTTTGCGCATCGCGTCAATGCCCATGGACATCAATTCCTTCGCGTCGAAGGGCGTGCTGCCGGCCAGCAATTCGTAAAGCAACACACCCAGGCTGTAGATGTCGCTGCGCGTGTCAATGTCCAGCCCGCTCATCTCCGCCTGCTCCGGGCTCATATAGGCAGGGGTGCCGACAAACTGATGCAACTGTGTATAGACCGTCATTTCGGTCAACCGTCCTTCCGTGGCTTTGGCGATGCCAAAATCAATCACCTTCGGCACTGGCACGCCGTCGTGCAACGTCACAAGAATGTTCGAGGGCTTGATGTCGCGATGGATGATGCCTTTCTGGTGTGCGTGCTGGATGGCATGGCAGACTTTGATGAACAGGTCAATGCGTTCCCGGGTGGAAAGATTATTTTGGTCGCAGTATTCGGTGATGCGGATGCCGCGAACCAGTTCCATCACGAAATACGGACGGCCAAGCTCGGTGGTGCCGGCATCCAGCACTTTGGCGATGTTCGGATGGTCCATCATCGCCAGCGCCTGCCGCTCGGCTTCGAACCGGGCAACGACCTGCCGGGTGTCCATGCCCAGCTTGATCACCTTCAATGCCACGCGCCGACGCACCGGCTTCTGTTGCTCTGCCACATACACCACGCCGCAACCGCCTTCGCCGACCTTTTCCAGCAATTTGTACCGGCCCAGCGTCTGGCCCACGGTTTCGTCAGGCGCGTTTGCCAGTTCTACCTTGATGGTTGTTTTGGAGGCGGAAGCACCTGCCTGGGGCCATTCATCCGGTTCATCATGCGCGGCCAGGAGGGCTTCGAGTCGCCGGCGCAAAGCCGCATCGCCTCCGCAGACTGCGGCGAAAAAGGCGGCGCGTTCCGCCGCCGGTTTCTCCAACGCCAGCGCAAACAGGACTTCTTCGCGTTCTTGACCGGAAGGCATAAATGGTCGGTTCGTGTTCATCAAATCCTACATGCGCATTTCCCGGACTAAAAGTATGAATAAAATCTTCATATACTTTTCATGCCTCTTTGGCGCATTCTGGCGAGGGAGAAATCCATGAGCGCCAATGAATTTAAATTTTACTGTTCTCACTGCGACCAGCCGCTGAAGTGCGAACCACAATTCGCCGGACGCCAAATCCAATGTCCCGCGTGCCAGCACCTCATTCGCATCCCCAATCCGCCTCCCGGAACGGGTTTCACTCATGTGCAGCCGGAATCCGGGCGGACCTGGGACACCCATCCGCCCAAAGGTCAGAGGGGTTGAACGATTGCCGTTCTCAACGGGTCGCTTCGCGCATCTCCACGGCCAGCCAGGCGCGGGCGTAAGCCCACCATTGCTTGGCGGTAGGCACGGCGATATTCAGCACACCCGCCGTCTCCTCAAAAGTCAGCCCCGCAAAATAGCGCAGCTTTACCAGTTCGGCCTTGCGGGCATCGAGCACGGCGAATTTCTCCAGCGCATCATTGACGCGTATGAGCGTGTCGTCATCGCTGGTCGGAGACGGGATTTCGAGTTCATCCACGTCCAGGGAAAGGATTCCGCTGCCGCGTTTCGCCGCCAGCCGCCCCCGGGCGCTCTCAATCAAAATCCGCCGCATCGCCTCCGCTGCTGCGCCGAAGAAGTGACCACGATTCTGGAACTGCGCTTGCCCATCCTTGCCCGCCAGCCGCAGCCAGGCTTCATGCACGAGCGCCGTCGGTTGGAGCGTATGTCCGGAAGATTCCGCCGCCATTTTGTGTGCGGCCAGGCGGCGAAGTTCGTTATACACCAACGGCAACAAATCTTCGGCGGCTTTAGGATCACCCTGTTGCAAGCGATCCAGAATCTGAGTGACTTCGCTCAATGAAGATACAGCCTATCCCAGGGGAAATACTGATGACAGCTAAAACAAGATCATCGCAAATACACCGATGGACATCTAAAAAGTTTGAAAAACCAAATGTGAACCTCCCCCCATTTTGTGGACACCGGGTTTAGGGTTATGAATAGTGAGAGTCAGGAAACCATTCAGAGTGACGTCGACTTTATTTCTTTATCGCTGGTAGCGGCTTTTATAGCGTTCGCTGTGCCAAAATATTTTGGGATGACCGCGGCGAAATCACTGTCGCAATCTGCACTATTGGTCTTCATTCGTGCAACGTGCCGTCCATGGCAATTATAATGCAGATGCGCATTTTTATTATCTGAAAGAAGATTCGATTTTCAAAGCTGGTTATGGACCGATAGCAATCTGCATTATTCTGCCTTCAAACTGCAACGTTCTAAGAAGAATGCGATTAGTCCATCATAAACGGGAATGGCAGGCATCTAGCTGGGAGGAAAGAAGGAGGCGAAGAGGGAGTTTTGCGAAAAAGCCTTCGCACGACCATTGTAAATAATCATGGAACAATACCAACCGATTGAAAACTATGGGGTGATCGGTGATCTGAGCACTGTGGCGCTCCTCGGGATGAACGGCTCAATCGATTTCATGCTATGAAACGAGCGAAATCCAAGGGTAAGCGTGATTCAGAAGGCCCGAACCCAGATAATCAATCCTGGCGTAACCTGCCGATCCTTTCATTGGGCGCGCTTGGGGTCGTTTTCGGCGATATCGGCACCAGTCCTTTATATGCGCTGAGCCAATGCATTCACGACCTGGGAGGGCCGTCGGTTGATGTGGCGTCTCTTTTTGGAATATTAAGTCTCATTTTTTGGTCTCTCATCCTGATGGTATGTGTGAAATATGTGACGTTTATCCTGCGAGCGGATAACCAGGGTGAGGGCGGGACGCTGGCCATGCTGGCGATGATTCACTCGAAACGGCCTCATGCCGACACGGTATCGCCGAATGCATTGATGCTCTTGGTTTTTGCGGGCTCAGCGCTTTTGTACGGCGATGGCGCCATCACTCCGGCCATTTCTGTACTTTCGGCCGTTGAAGGTCTCAAGATTGCCAATCCCGGCTCGCAACATTTCATCGTGCCGATAGCGTTGGGCATTCTAGTGGGTTTATTCCTATTGCAGAGTCGAGGGACGGAAAAAGTTGGGAATCTGTTTGGGCCCATCATGGCGTTGTGGTTTTTGTCCATTGCCGCCCTGGGGGTGAATGGAATTTTAAAGGATACCCGAGTGCTACAAGCGCTTGATCCGACCTGGGGAATAAAATTTCTGGTCCATCATGGCGGTGGGGGAATTATTGTCTTGGGCGGCGTGGTGCTATGTTTCACGGGTGCCGAGGCGCTCTTCGCGGACATGAGCCATTTCGGACGGACGCCAATCAGGTTGACGTGGTACGGAATGGTTTTGCCGGCGCTGATTTTAAATTATTTCGGCGAGGGCGCATTATTGATCCAGCATCCAACTCAAATCGAGATGCCATTTTATGCGTTGGTTCCACATGTTTTTTTCTGGCCCGAGCTGGTACTAGCGACGTTGGCGACCATTATTGCCTCGCAGGCGGTCATCTCAGGAACTTTCACCCTCACTGAACAAGGCATTCATTTGGGTTACCTGCCGCGTTTTGAGGTCCGTCACACGTCTAAAAGCCAACGGGGTCAGGTTTACGTGGGGGTCGTCAATTATGCTGTCCTGGTGGTATGCGTTGGTATCGTGCTCGGCTTCCGTTCTTCAGAACGGCTCGGTTCGGCCTATGGCCTGGCGGTCATCGGCACGATGACAGCCACCTCTCTGACTTATTATGTCGTGATTCGGAAAGTTTGGAAATGGCCGCGGATCCGGTGCGCTTTCTTGGTGGGCTGTTTCCTGCTGATGGATTTGTCGTTTATGGCGGGGAACATTGTGAAAATTATTTCCGGGGCATGGCTACCACTTCTTTTAGGGCTGGTCGTCTTTGGATTATTTTGGATATGGACTGAATGCGGAGCCCGTTTTCGCCGTGCGCTAAACGCCTGGAGCATGCCTTTGGAAGATTTCCGCCGCGACATGAAGAAATGGGAGCAGCGACAGGAAGGCACTGGCATTTTCCTGACAACTCGGCCGGATACGGTGCCATTGGTGGGCGGAAATCATTGGCTTCGAGAGATAGCGCGGCATGAACAAACGCTGCTGGTAACTGTGATTGAGGCCCGTGTTCCTTATATGTCCGACGAGCAGATGCAGCATTTGGAAGACCTCGGCAACGGCCTCTGGCGACTCACAACTTCTTTTGGATTCATGCAATCTCCTCATATCACCCAAATCCTAAAAGCCCTTCCTCGTGAACGGCTGAAATTAGATTGGGACAAATTAGTCGTCTACCTGCCGGAAGGAACGCTCGAAGCCAAAGGCAATTGGTGGCGTAGAATAATTGAACAAATTTATAAATTTCTCCGATCAAATTCTTATTCCGCCGCGCAATATTTCCATGTCCCACCGAGAGAGCTTATCCATATTGGAGTCGCGCTTGATTTGAAGTAAAGGGTTCAAGAAAATCGCCATTTCCCATTTAGCGATTCTGTCGGCGTGTTTTGACCTATTGAGTAGATATTGCCAACCCATTGCGGATTTGCTAAGCGAACTTAACCTGAAGTCTCAATAAACAATTCCTTTTCGTACCGCCAATGCAGTATCCCACTCTCGGTGAAGGCCAAACTCCAAGAAAGCCGGATTAGTCTTTCGATTTACTGCACTTTTACTCCACTTCTCTATAAGTGCTTGATTATCAATGGAGCGGGTGAAGGGAATCGAACCCTCGTCTCAGGCTTGGGAAGCCCGCATTCTACCATTGAACCACACCCGCGTCGGTCACAGTGTCAAATTTCGCGGCGGAGGTGTCAAGCGCAGGAAACAACGAATCATTTTGCGACGCGTCGCCGACTGTGGAACTGCCATGTGGCGGTGCCGCTCCCCTTTTTAATTCATCGAACATTTGCGCTGGCTTTGGCGCGGCCCTTTTTGGTATTCTCGAAGGTTGTGGCGCGTTCGTCTATCGGCTAGGACACGGCCCTCTCAAGGCTGAAAGACGGGTTCGATTCCCGTACGCGCTACCAGTCTCCCAATCAAAAAATATACTTCAGCGACAGGAATCCCATGTTGAGTCCGGGATTTATGCGATTAATGCCGGCATTGGACATGTGTTGAACGCGCAAGCCTAAAGTGAGGTGATCGGTCATTCTCCAATTAAGACCGACGTGGCTGGTGAATTGGAAATTATCGCCAAAGTCCCTGGAAGGGAAGCGCTGTTGGCTAAGAATAGTCGGGGCAGCGCCGGCTTCAACCGTGATCGGAAAACGGCCCCGGCCCAACTCGACAAGAGGCCCGATAGTGCCAATGAAGCCGCTGGTATCGCCGTTATTGATCCAGCCGACGGAGGCATCTACGCCCGGGCGCAGGAACCATTTTGAATACTCCAGGCGATACCGGAAGTTGTATCCGCCAAACCATTCAGCCTGGTAAAAATGCCCATTGTCTCCCGCTCCATCCCAGGAGGCGCCGCCACGCACGCCGGCGAAAAAATCCTGTGCGCGGCTGCGGCAAATCGTTAAAACCAATATAAATGAAACGGTAAAGTGAATTGTTCGCCGGCCATGTTTTAAAAACCGATGCGTCATAGTTCTTCCAACGGCAAAAGCTTGCGCTTCGGACTAAGAACGTCTCAAAGCGCCTCATCTCATTTCATTTTGGCAGACAAGTACCTTGGTTCAGGTCCGCCATGGTTGGCTCAAAATGAGGTGGAAACCTCCACTTCGACTTCTATTACCGCGCTTAATGTTGCCTGAAGGAAAGAAAAGTCAAGATGAATGGCAATGTTCGTTGAGAGCGTTGACCCGTTGAAGCGGAGCCGTTGAGGGCGGCGATTTCCGCGCTATCCACTGCAAATGGGACGGCGAATCCCGGAATTCGAAATAGTAAATCGAAAGCATAAACATCGAGGACCAACAGGAGGACAAGCGGTCCGAACCGGCAATCCGTTTCAACGTTTCAACGTTTTAACGATCCAACGGACCTACAGCGGCCAGCATTCGTTTACGGGAAAGCCCTGAGACAGGCGGATGAGAAAAATCTGAAATTTAAAATAAAGAAAAACGGCGTCCCACATTCGCAGCCTGCAATTGAGGATGAAATTCTGCCCAAGCAGCACTCGGCTTTGGAAGTAAAGTTTTGTCAGGGTCAGGCCAAGCCGGCCGTATTCCAGGAAATGCATCCATAGGCGCTTCAAATTGGCGCGGTTTTCCGCAATCTGAGGCTCGTGCCGCATAAATCAATTTGTATCCAATTATTTTAACTTTGCTCGGTAATAGCGGCCAGGAACCGTCTTGGCCACCGCGTCCGTATATGTCACGCTTCCACCCGTCAACACGTTGGTGTACACGGAAGTCCAGTGTTCCATATCGGACGATGCCTGGATAACAAGATTCGAGCCAGTTGGACCGGAAAATTGAACTTTAAATCCTTTTGCAACCATTCCGCTCCCGCTGGGGACTGCCATTATGGGCTGAATGACGCGCACGACAGCGTTTTGGCTGTCGGATGTTGCCGTGGTAATTCCCAGAATACCACCAAGAAGCTCGTCTTCTATTTCCACGTAATAAGTGCCCGCGCAGGCGGATGTGACATGCGCCAAAGTCAAAGTGCTGCTAACGTTCATGGTGCCCAGACCGGTAGTGGTGACCGTGGCATTAGACGGAAGATTGCCATTTTTGCCATTAACGTAAACCCAGGTAACACTACAGATATCCCCCAGGGAGCAATTGGCGACTGTAGTAAGAGTGATGCTGTCTCCATTTTGGACATTCGTGCTCCCGGGTTGGACAGTAATATCGGGAGCCCCAAGGCCAAGGATCTGCGCCTGACTCGTCGCGGCCGTCATAAAAATGCCAAAAAACAGGGAAATTAGCGTTTTCCCCAACCGTGACCGGTTGATTCGGTGTTTCACTTCCATATTCAGGACACAATGAAGCTACTATTGTGCCAAAATAGGTCATTGTGTCCCAAAATGAATCCCCATGGTGGACAGTAGCTTGAATGTTGCCACCGCTCTAGAAGCGATACGTTGCCTTTACGCGGAAGTTGATGCCGTCTTGCTGTATATAAGGCTCCAAATGGAAATTCGATGACGGGTTGAAGTATTTCGTATTGAACAAATTGTACACGCTGGCTGAAAGTTCCAGGTTTTTGATGAAAAGGTCATGGCTAAAAATTGTGAAGTTGACGACAGTAAAGCCGGGAGAATTTGGTCCGGGTGTCACGCTCCCGGGATTCCAGATTTCGGTTTTGCTTTGGCTTGTGTATTGGACTTCAAATCCGGCGAAGAGTTTTTCTTTGTAAAGCGGGGCGTTGATGTTGAGCTTAATCATATTCTCCGGCGAATCCGCCAGACCGATTCCAGTTTCTCGATTTTCGGTCCGTTGCAGGCTGTAGCTCAGGCGGCCGTTGACGTCCTTCCATTTCGCGTCCAGGGCCAATTCCCCGCCAAGCGTCTCCGCGTCGAAATTGCCAAAGACTCCCGATGAATTCAGAGCGATCAGGTTATCCAGGCGGTCGTCATAGCCCATGACAGAAGAACGCAGGAAGCGATTAATCCCTTGTTCATAAATCCACTGATAGGAAGAAATCTTTTCCGGCTGAATAAAACTTGTCGAATCCGCCAATTCGAAAACGTTGGGGTCGCGAAACGCAGTGCCGTAAATAAATTTGAAGGTCGATTGCTGCCAGGGATTGTAAATGAGTGCCGCGCGCGGACTCCAATTCGGCGTATAACTGCCATACTCATCGTAGCGAACACCGGCTTCAAGATGGAGGCTGTCCAGGATGGCGAAATCGCCCTGCCCAAAGATGCCGTAATTTTGACGGCTGGTCTGGATCGTCCCCGCTAATTTTCCATTGTAGAATAAATCAGCGTCCTGCTCGAAATCGTTTCGATATTCTCCGCCGAAGGTCAAAATGTCTTTATCCATGATTTTTTTGTTTACCTGAACTTCCATGCCGGCCCATTGGCCCGTCTCCTGGTCCTCCTCAAAAGATGTAGCGGGCGAACCGTTTGTGACGCCGCCCTGTGGTGGATAGCCAAGTTGCAAATCGCTTTGATCGTAATAAACATCGCCGGAAACGTCCCAATCGCCCGCAAAACGATGTGCATATTTCAGCGTAACATAACTGCGGTCCTCAATGTTTTGCAGTCGTGGATCGTTGAAAGCAGCTCCCTCAATTGCAGTGGGATTGACCACGTCGTTGTTGATATATCCGCCTTCCAGGGTCAAATCCCAATAACTAACCGACCCGAAGAAGCTCTGAAAACTATCGGCATTCATATGATGCGCAAAGCCGTTGTTATACAACTGGTATTCCGGATAGTATAAATTCTCAGGCCCGTCGTTATTGTAAATCGTGCCCGAGAGCAAAAACTGGAGGCTATTGGTAAACTGACCGCCAACAGTAACGCGCCCGGAGGCTTCGTTGTAGCTGCCGTATGTGCCGGAACCTTCCACACCGTTTATATCTTTGCCCTGGCGCGTAATGACGTTGATGACGGCGAAGAACGCATTGTTGCCGTAAAGCGCGGAACCGGGTCCGCGAATAATTTCCACACGATCGATTAAATCCACATCCAGGATAAACGACAGATCCACCGGAGCGCTGTCGTCCAGATCGCCATTGATGCGGTGCCCATTGACCAACAGGAGGATGCGATTATTGGCGTCGCCCAGGTTTACGCCGCTCACGCCCGCGTAATCGTAGTCGCGGTCGTTCGAAATATAAAAGCCGGGTACGCTCTCAAGGAGATCGCCGAGAGTTCGCCAGCCGTATTTTTTGATTTCATCGGACGTGATGACGGTGGCATTAGCGGGCGCCTCAGTGGCTTTCTGTTCGAACTTGGATGCGGTTTCGACTTCGGGCACCTGAATATTCATCAAGTCTTCCAGCGACATCTTTGACAGGTCCTGGTTCGTGCTGCCGGCTGGGGCGGCAGCGTCCGTGGCAGCGGGCGTCGCGTTAAACTGATTTGTGGAGTAATCGGCGCGAACGGCGCATGCCGCAAGGCAGAGAACACAAACCAGATGCCAAAGGCGCAAGACAAAAACACGCGGGATGCCCAAAAGAGAATTTCTTTTGTTCATGCGCAAGTCGAAATGTTATTTGAGTTGTCGTTGACAAATTTCATCTGATGCGTCTCAAATTGACGCGAGCAGCTTTTGAGCCTGCGACTGCCGTTGTTGCTGTTGAGGCTGAAATTGTTGCCAAATGCGGCGGGGTCGCAAGCAGTAAATGCCTGAATATCAAACACTTAAAGCAGCAATTTTTCAGGGCGCCTGATTGATGAGAAAATGCGCAATAAACGCCGTTGTCGTGCTTTTCAGCGTGATTTTCACGGCCGGTTTCGATTGCCGGGCGCAAAATGCTCAACCCACGAAATATCAGATTGAGGCGGCTTTTATTTATAATTTCGCCCGGTTCGTGGACTGGCCCACACAGGCGTTTACCGATGCATCTTCGCCAATGGTTATCGGCGTATTGGGGAAAAACCGATTTGGCTCGGACCTCGCGCAGATGATTAGCGGCAAGGCGATTCGCGGTCATCCATTGCAATTCAAGGAGTGCGCTTCACTGGCGGACGCCACTCACTGCCAGGTTTTGTTCGTCAGCGACTCCGAAAAAAATCATCTTTCAAAAGACATTTCAGCCTTGGGCGGCGACAGCGTCTTGACCGTGAGCGAAACGGACAATTTCATCGCTGCCGGCGGAATGATCGATCTGCGGATCGTTAATGACAAGATGCGGTTTGACATTAACAATTCCGCCGCAAAAACCGCGGGTTTAACCATCAGTTCGAAACTGCTTAGCCTGGCGATGAGTGTGAAATAAAACAGGGAAGCAACGCGGGAAAAAGCGGGAATCATCCTCGTTGTAGTGCTCGTCCTCGTCCTCGAATCCCGGTAGCACGCCAGATCCCAAATTCCCCCGATTGTTTGAATTTTCGCGCATCTGTAACCATTGCAATTCGCTTAGGGCCGGAACAAAAGTTGCTCAGTTCAATTGGAATTGCTCAATTTCAGGCGGGAGACTGCTGCGTAAAGGCGGCGAGGCGTCCTTTATTGAGACAGTGTACCCGAAAACAGGACAATTGTGCCCGTATTACAGGACATTCCCATTAAGTGGAAGCTGACTGCAATCATTATGATTGCCAGCACTGTAGCCATCCTGCTGGTCTCCGCGGGCTTCGTGGCATACGAACTGGCCATCTTTCGCCAAACGATGAAGACCGATCTCCTGACGCTGGCGCAAATTACGGGGGATCAGAGCACGGCAGCTTTGGCGTTTCATGACACCGAAACCGGTGATGAAATCGTACAGGCCATGCGCTATAAAAGGCACGTCACGTGCGCGGCGCTTTTTGAACAGCCTTCAGGGAAACGCCTTTCGGTTTATTTCAGAACGAATTCCCATCAGGCCCGGGAAAAAATTCCGTACCAGATCGCATCCAATACGAATGCCGTGGATGTCGAGCGGTTCGAGCCTGACCGTTTGATCGTCTTTCACACGTTCATAAACGCACGGGACAACCAGGCCGGCACGGTGTTTTTGGAATCGGATTTGGATGAGCTTCACCAGCGCGAAGTGCGTTACGCGGGAATCATCGTCCTGTTCATGGCCGCTTCATTTGTCATCACATTGTTTCTCTCCTGGCTCCTGCAGCGCGTGATCACACGTCCGATCTTTGACCTGGCAGACACGGCCCGGGCTGTGACCGCGGAAAAAAATTATTCCGTGCGCGTTGCCAAATACGGGCGCGACGAATTGGGCCAGCTCGTGGACAGTTTCAATGAAATGCTCGGTGAAGTTCAGGACCGCGATTCGAAGCTCCAGAAGGCGCACGATGAACTGGAAGCGCGTGTGCTGGAGCGCACGCGCAATCTGCGCGAGGAAATTACCGAACGCCGCCGGGCCGAGGCGGCGTTGCACCAGCAATTTGTGCGCATCAGCCTCCTCAACCAAATCACGCAGGCCATCTCCGACCGCCAAGACACCGATAGCATCCTGCATGTGGTCCTGCATCAACTCGACGAACACCTGGGCATCGACCTTGGCATGGTCGCCCTGTTTGATTCGGTACAGCAGACGTTGAATGTCGCCGCGTTGTCCGTGAAAAATTCGCGAATGGCGGAAAAATTTGATTTGCATCAGGGCAGCGTGCTGCTGCTGGCGGAAACGGATTTTCAGCCATGTACCGAGGGCCAAACGGTCTACATCTCAGACACGCTCAAATGGAAATCTTCATACGTTGAGAGATTGGCGGCCATTGGCTGGCGTTCTGCCGTGGCGGTGCCGCTGATGGTGGAAGACAAACTGTTTGGCATTTTGATAGCCGCGCGGTTAAAGGCGGAAGGTTTCAGCAGCGGCGACGCGGAGTTTCTCAGGATGTTGAGCGAGCACGTGGCCCTGGCCGCGCACCAGGCTCGCCTGCATACAGATCTCGAAAAAGCGTACAACGAATTGCGGCGCACGCAGGCCACCGTCCTGCAGCAGGAACGTCTCAAGGCCCTTGGCCAAAT
>Ga0335073_10005144_pt1 | contig 18355 bp, 16 predicted proteins | sample Lox_Sample_22_FD_207093 | JGI IMG/M metagenome (GOLD analysis project Ga0335073, IMG submission 207093) | Soil microbial communities from Loxahatchee National Wildlife Refuge, Florida, United States - Lox_Sample_2.2 | ecosystem: Environmental > Terrestrial > Soil > Wetlands | place: USA... | reverse complement strand
GTACGGCTCGGCCGCCGGCATGGCATAAAGGCAAGAGGTCTTGGCCCCGCCGCCGCTTTCGCCAAAGATCATCACGTTGTTTGGGTCTCCGCCGAACGCTTCAGTGTTTCCGTGAATCCACTTCAGCCCGTCGCAAATATCCAAAAGACCCTGATTGCCTGAAGTGGCGTATTCTTCTCCGCCAAGATCACCCAAATAGAGATGCTGGTAAAGCCCCCGCCGTGGCTGTAAAGCATGACCGGCCGTTTACGCCCATCCACTCCCGGGGTCCAGACGTTCAGGAAGAGGCAGTTTTCGTCCGACGGCGGCTCGTTGCGGCGCTGTCCACCAGGCTGCATGGACGGAGCACCTAGTTCCAGCGCGTCGCGAACGCCCGTCCACGGTGCCAGCGGAGGCGCGGCCTTGAATCGATTCGCACCCGAAACCGGCCCGGCATACGGGATGCCCTTGAAAGTTGTCAGGCCCTCGCCCTTCGCTCCGCGAATTCGACCGTACGCGGTGTCGACTTCAACGAACTCAGACCGGGATGTATCCCCAAAGACGTAGTTCATGGGAAGCAAAGCTGCACCGGCGCAAGTAAGAGAAGCCCGCGCAACAAAATCGCGCCTGGTAACTCTGTGCGAAAAACCATCAAGGATCGTTTTCATCTTTTCCCTTTCCTTCCCGTAGCGCGGAACATCCATTGAGGATCAGTTCATCTTCTCGAATATGGCGTCAATGTCGTTCACAATTCCCGGCTCCGCGCAGCCAGGCTTGAGCACAGACCCAAGCACCTGGATTGTGTAGCGCCCGAATGCGTCGCCGGTGGGCACATAGCCTGAGTTCGCCATGCCGTTAGTGAGCGTCAATATCATAGTGTCGTGAAAATTCGATCCCGCTTTCACCCGCTGGCCAATCATGTTGTAGAGTTCTGCATTTGCGCTGCCCAGCGCGATATCCCCAATCCACAGCGCACCGATCTTGATGTGGACCGGGTCAGGAGGGCCTTCGTATTTACCCGGCGCCCTCGCGGCCGGTATGGACCCTCGTGCGTGCCGGACACGTCACCTCCTGCTGCTCACCTCCGATCTTCACCTCGGCATTCAGCTCCCTCCGGCCTTTCTCCTCGGCAATCCGTTCATCTGCTTCCCGTTCAACGTCACGCTACGCCAGTTAACTCGGGCAGGAATTGACTCCCAGGTGTGACGGCTCGATTGCGGAAATTGCAGCTCGAGGTTAGGGCGAGGCGGCCGAGACATCCGCTAAGCAGTCTTAATTGCATGCATGTATTCGTAGTTCACCTTGGCTGCTTCGAGCGCAGTCATTCCGACAATTGGTGGTTCCTGCTCGGAGAAGTAGTATTCGATGCCTGCCAAGCGCGCAACTGCGAAGATCGGCCGATAATCGATGTGCCCTTTGCCGAGCTCGGTGCCGGTGGGTCGATTCGCCCCCAACAGGTCCGTGGTGCTTGGCCCGGGCAGAAAATCTTTCACGTGGATCATGCGAAATCGGTTGGGATAGCGCTTGAAGTAGTCCACAGGATTCTTGCCGGCAACGGTCATCCATCCACAATCGACTTCAAACTTCACTAGATCCGGATCGGTTTCACTGAGTAGAACGTCGTATCCGATCTTGCCGCTGCCTTGATCTTTGAATTCGAAGTTGTGGTTGTGATATGCGTACTGAAGGCCAGCCTGTTTGGCTTTCGCGCCAATCTGATTGGCAAGTTCCGCGGTTTTCTTGAAGTCGTCAAGCGTCAAAGCGGATAGTGCCTTCATGAAGTCGGTCAGGGGCGAGCCTGCGGGTTGAGCGGTGAGAATGGAGCTGACAACGAATTGCGCTCCGACGGAGTGGGCATCGTCGAACAGCGGGCTGGGATCAGCTGTCGAGAACCTGAGATGGCAACTGGGACAGTGGAGGCCGGCGCTGCTCAACGCCTTCGCGAACTCTTTCGCTGTGAGGCCCGCGAAGCCGGCTGTTTCAACGTTCTTGTAGCCGATCTTGCTCAATGCTTCGAGGGTCCCCGGCACGTCTTTCTGGAGATCAGCGGCCACCGTGTAGAGTTGAATTCCCGGTGGCACGCCCAGAGGATCGGCGCGAAGCAATTCCGTCACAAACGCAGGCACCGTTACCGCCGCAACTCCGCAGATGGCGGAGAAGTTCCTTCTCGATACCTTACTCATGAGTTGGTTGGTTCCTTTCCGGTCTGATTTCGGATTGCGGTTGAAACGAATTGGCGTTTAACGCTTTAGCCAGATCGTTTCACTTCCACCGCGTTACTGAGCGCGCCCGGCCGGCGACGCGATATCGCTGATCCGGTCCGCCAAACCGTAGTCCATCGTCAAAGATCTATCGGTCTTCGGACTGCGATGCGTAGCCGCACGGGACCAAGTAAGCCTGATTCGAAGAGAGGGTCATCCTTGCTATACCATTTGTAGGTCGCAAATGCGATCCGCGGCCCAGGTTTGGGTTCGCCCTTGGTGTACCAATCGGGAATGGAATGGATCGGGCCCACTGCTCTTCCAGTGGCTGGGATTGCGAGACCGCCAACTCCAACTCCGCCACCGTACTCATATTCGGGTGGCAGTTGCTCGTCGCCGATGAGCCGGTTCGGCCAGAGGTTCACGACTTCAATTTCCAGGTCATTGTCACCATTCCGAATCAAGCCGGTAATGTCCAGACGATAGGGCGGCTTCCAGACGTTGCCTGCCTGTTTGCCGTTCACTTTGACTTCTGCTATGACCTCTACCCGGCCGAGGTCCAGATAAAGCCGTTTGCCCTCCGCGTTCACGCCGGCTGGCAGGTTGAACTGCCTTGCGTAGGTCGCAGTGCCTGAGAAGTACCTTACGCCGGGCTGTTCATGGCGATGCAGCGACTTCAACTCGGCAAGCTCAATTTCCGGCGGTGCACCGCGGCCCGGCTGGAAACTGACTTTCCACGGTCCGGTGATCTCAATCGGCTTGCCGATTTCGGAGATGCTGATCGTCGAACTCCGGCCAACATTGTCTTTCAGTGAGTAGTTTCCGTCCTGCCAAAAATGCAGCTCCGGCCGGGACTTCCCTGCGAATTCGAAGGAGGTTGGTTCTTCAGGTGCCGGGAGGCCCTCGGCGACAAGCTGCTGAATCCGTGCTTGCGTCAATGCTTCATTCACTAACTGGGGCTCGGTCGCCTGGCCAAGGAAGTAATACGGTGTGCCCGAAGACTCGCCGAGACCTGGGTGAATCGTCTTGCCCGATTTCGCGGTGTCGCCAACCGGTGTGCCGTCGACATACAAGACCGGTGCGCCGTCTCGATAGACGACTGCGACGTGAGTCCAGCCAGACAGTGGAACCTTCGCCGTGACAACCGCCTGCGGAGCGCCGGTCGAGTGTTCGAACACAACGACCCCGTCGCGCGCCGCGCCGAAACCGCAGGCGGCATGGCCGTTTCCGTAGAGAGTTTCACCCGCCGGTGGATAAACAACATAGGTGAGCGGACAGGCATCGACCGGCCCTGCCCCCAGAGGCTCGGCCAGAGTGGCCCTCACCGGCGGGACCGCTTCATAGTCCGGCTTCAACCAGGCGCTGATCGTGAAATTGTTCGTGACATCGCGATACAGCCCACGGGAGCCTGCTGGAAAAGGACGCGTCGTCACCAGCGGAGCGCCATCTTTGGAGATCTCCTGCACATGCCGCGCAGGTGCAGGCGAACGAAAAACCACGAACATCGATCCGGCTCTTTCAAGCCGCAACGGAACGCGCGTGCGCCCGTCGAATTCCTCGAAAACTGCTACCTTGGAGATCTCGCCGGTTACCGCATCCCAGAACTCCGGCTGTCGGCCACGGGCACGGAAGGTGCAAACCAGCTCCTCCACTTCCCGCCGGCGGCTGGCCACGAAGTAGATGTCCGTATCCCCGGCCTTCCGATGGATGCAATTGATCGGCGCATCGGCGGCTTTGGCTGTGAATTCGAAGTCAGGCTTGACTCCGACCTTGTCCATCACCACTTGCAAGGGTTGGCCCCAAAACACCCGGCCCTTACCGAACGTCCGTTCTGTGACTGATGTTCCGTCCAAGTCGCTCCATACCTCGGCAATCACGCTGTGCAATTCGGCGTCGCCGTCGGAGTAGGTCGACAACCCTGGCGTGCGCCCGGGTTTCGAATTCACTACCAGCACCATGCCATCGTTCACCAGGTTGCGGATTTTCCGCGCGAGAGGCAGAGTCATGGAGGTGAGCTTGGCGAGCACTAAAACCCGGTAGCTCGGGCCGCCTGGAAGCACGATCCGACCATTGTCAATCTGAACTCGTTCTTGAATGGCCGGACCATCGATGTTGTCCCAGTCATGGCCCGCCGGAAGCGGCGGTTGCAACCGTTCCACGTCTTGTGCGTGTACCGGGGAATCTTCGCCATTGAAATAGAGCACATCTCCCACGAAACTACCCAGGCGAAGCAGATATTGGCAGCGTGCGATATAGCCCTTGAGCCAGCCGCTAGCCTGGTCGAACCACGTGTTGGTCCGGTCAAAGTGCATTCCCCACGGGCCCATCGTCATCCCAGGGGCGACATCGGGATGCGGCTGGTGTGCAAACCTGTGGAACACGAACTGGTTCAGCCCCAAGGTAAGCGCATAGTCCCCGTAGGTCTTCATCATGTACGGATGGTTCTGCCATTTCGTCTGTCCGGTGTAGGATTCTGCGCCTATCAGCTTCCGATCGTAGATGTGTCCGATCGAGGCGCATAGCTTCATCTCCGAACCCATAGGCGAGCGCCCTGGCCAGAACTCACCCACCGTCATGTCAGTCTTGCTGCCGGCCTGCATTTCGTCGAAGTTGCCCAAGCCGTAGGGCTCGTTGTAAGCATGCATGCCGTGCGCTTGCAAATCCTCCGCGAAGCGGCCGTAGTAGTTTTCGTTCATCAATTCAGCGGTGGTCTTGCGGAAATCCCAGAGGAAGCGATCGGTAACCTCGGGACTCACCACCACGCGGCCAAACATCGCGGGCAAGTACCGCGTCAAATCATAGCCACGGCGTTTCTTGAATTCCTCAGGAAGCTTAACTGTCCAGTTTTGCAGGCCGACTTCGTAGCTGTCGATAAGTGCGCCCGCTAATCCTCGCTTGGCCAAGGGAGAAATAAGATCGAGGAGCTTCCCGAAAAATTGCTCAAAATGGTAGTCGTAGGCCTCGGCGCTGAACTTATCCACCTCCAGTCCGCCGCCTCCTTCGGGCGCGGGATGGTTCTGTACGCCATTGCTGGTCTGGCCAATGCGGAAAACAATCCAATTCCCGGGCGGCGCAGCCCAGTTAAGCTCGCCTTGCGGGCTCATGTAATGGGTAATATCGAGTACCGCGCTGGGATCGATGAATTTCGCATCGGGAGTGACCTGCAAAGACTCGGTTGCCACCGACTCCCGGCCGATCATTCCAAATCCAGCGCCGGCAAACTGGGCCTTGGTGTCCCAGTTTAGATTTCGCAGGGTTGTGGAAACTTGAAACTGGGTTACCTTGCGCGGGCCAGGGCAGACAATTCTGAAGAATCGCGCGCGAGTGGGGGGTATGTTCGTGGTCTTGGGGATAGCCTCTCCAGAGCCGAAGATTCCCATCGATGCGGCGATGGGGAAATCCGCCACTTTGCGGAACTCTCTGCCGTCGTTGGAAGCCTCAATGGAAATAATCGCCGGAGGAATTGGAGGACCGAAGTAGAATCCGCCACCTCCTCCGCCTATGACCTCGCTTTCCAATACCACGGAACGCGCATCGATCGGTTCGGTAAACTCCACCTGCAGGAATTCCTTGCCTGCTAGCGAAACACCCTGCCCAGTGCCTGTCAACGCACTCGCATCGACCGGGCCGCTGCTAGACCTGTATCGGACCGGAGCAGCCTCGCCCGCCGCCGGGATCGCCAACACCATTACGTCCCGGTAGTAGTTCCGCTTGGCCGCTGGTTGATTCAATGTCAGATTCACGCCTTGGCCACCTGCGACCAGAGTCTCAGTCCAGGTAAGAATCTGCATCGACAATTCCGGACGCGCGGTGATCCATGGACCTCCGCTCGAAGACCAGCCAGGGCAGTTATGCATGCCAAATTCCATCCCCAACCGGTCGGCTTCCGCAATGGCGTGGCGAATCAAGTCCAGCAGCTCCGGGCTGCCGTAATTGACCGGGCCCTTGGGAATGCCGGTGCCAACCTGATAGAGTTGGAAACCGTTCACGCCGACGCGTTTCATCGCTTCGAGGTCGCGCGTGATCCCGATCTTCGAGGCATTGCCGTTCATCCAGTGCCACCACGTCTTGGCGTAGGCGGTCGAGGGCGGGTTAAGGAAGTCGTCTTCGAATGCGCCCCCGTTTGCGTTGCTGTGCTGCGCGGCCAGATCATACTTCGACGCCAGCGCGAGCGCTCCTCCCCCGCAGACCACGATAAAACGTCGCCGATCGAGATACATGAACGCCCCCCTCCTGGTATGGCTCGATACAACAGTGAAGAATGGATTCGCTACTTACCGAGAAGGAACGAATTCACTTTCTCGACGTAAAGATTTGGCTTTTCCATGCCGACTGCGTGGCCTGTCTCTGGCACGACCCACAGCTCGGAACCCGCGATCTGCTGGTGAATGTAATCGGCGTGATCGACCGGGATGAGTTTGTCATCCTGCCCCCAGACAATCAGCGTGGGGACATGGATGTCTTTGGTGTGCTCAATCGTCCACTGCTGCAGCGGCGTTGGTGGTCCGGGATGGAACGGTGACAAGCTTGGATTGAAGTTATAGCGCAACAGGAGTTGCCACACATCCCGGGCATAGGCATCCGTGGCATAGTCTTTTGTGGTGAAAAGCACAGCGTCAAGCCCCTTCTTGTACTCCTCCGGCGTAGCCGGAATCAGCCCGGCAGGACGTGCGCCTGTGTCGTGCTTACTGCGCTCCTCATCGGTAGGCGTGGAAGGAACTGGCGCGGCGGGATCGCTCAGTATGAGCTTATCCACTTGGGGCAGGTTCGAACCCGGCTGCGCGGCTTCAATCGCATAGAGTTCCACGATTCCGCCACCCATCGATTCACCGTCCAGATAGAAGTGTTTGATATTCATCTGGCGCAGGAATTCCGCCAGAAAATCGACATAGGTTTGCATCGTGTACGCGATGGCGGGCTTTGCCGAATCGCCAAAGCCAATATTGTCGATGGCGATGACTCGGTACTTCTCCGAAAGTGGGCGAATCACCTGGCCCCAGTCGATCGTCGCGCTTGTGCCGTGTCCATGCACGAGCACCAGGACTGGGCCGTTGGAGATATCGTAATAAGCCATTGTCTGACCGAATACAGTGGTGAAACGCTCCGGCGGCATCACCGTAGAAGGCGGCACAGGATGCTGCTGTGCCTGTGCGGGAATCCAGGCGAGGCCCACTGCAAGCGTTGCCCAAGCCATCGTGCGCCAAAGCGAGTGCCGAATCATGCTTCCTCCAGATCTAGGCGACATTCAAATCGATGTTGCCGTGAGAATCGAGCATTGAAATCCGCGGTTCCACCTGATCCCATGTGACAGCTGGCAGCTCTCTCATCCCGGTCAGGTATCCGCAAATGAAGAGCGGCCGAAGCTCTTCTTGTAAAGCATCCTTCAATCTCATCAAGCTGAGAGTGTAATGAGTTCCTTGGTGCGTGCATCACGTCCATACTTCGAGATGAACTCCCATTGCAAAGCGGGCATGGTGCATGGCGGCCAGTGCGGATGATTGTCTACGCTGATAAAGCGCAGCAGATCCTTCCCCTTGTCATTTCTGAAATCGCCAATGAAATGCTTAACACCGTAAATCTCCCGCACTTCGGTGTGGTCGTATGGAATGCCGTGTGCGCGAACCACCTCGTCAGAACTATCCTTCGCCGCCAGGACCTCTTCTTTCGAGACCTTGCGGCAGCGTGCCGAGTACAGGCGCCGATTCAGCAGGTAGACGTTGCGGTCAATGGGACCGGCCGGCGCATCGGGATCGTTAAATATCGCGGCCATGCCGCACAGAGTAGGATCCGGGGAGTTTTGGAACATCGGCGCCGTCCTTGCGGCCGACGGGGTTCGCGGCGCGGGCGAATTGTACAGCGGAAAAACACCTTCCTGCTGCCCGTTGACCAGAATCACCGGCATGTCGAACTTGCGGAGGTTCTCAATATCCTCATCGGAAATGATGGCCTTCGGGTAGAAGACGCCGTTACCGCCGGGGAATGAACCCGCGAACATGCCAGGATTCTTGAGAGTGATGACCGAGGTTTGGAAGCCTCCCTGCGAGTAACCCTGCGAGTAGATACGGCTTTCATCGACCGGGTATTTTTTCCTGACGACTTCGAGGATGCGCAGCAGGTTGTCCTGGTTGTGATTCTGGGCAGCAACCGCGATGAATTCATGTTTCGCGCAAAGCGGAAGAAACCCCGAACACTCTTCCCACTGCATCGGCATATTTGCGCCGTGATTGATGAATAGGAAGGGGTACTTTCTGCCCTTGTTCTCGGCCTTGTAGAGCGAGAGCGGGGTATAGCATGACCATCTGGTGTAGTAGTCGCCGGCCTCGTTAAGCTCCTTTTTCAGCCCGATGCTCTGGTAGTAAGCCACAAGCTTTGGGTCCATCTCGTCGACATACAGGATGTAGTTCTCCATCGCAAGAACCGTCTGCTCGCCGAAGGGGCTATTCACCAGCTTGTTCACATCGACTCGCCCAGCCGCCATGCGTGTGGTGCGGTCACGAAGCGATATTGGATCTGAATCTTTGTTCCAGACCCGCTTTACGTCCCACAGGTACTTCTTAGGGTAGTCGTACTCGCCGGCGCTCGCTGGGTTACCGGGCTGAGCAAGACTCTCGCTGCTGGAAGCGAGCATGGTCGCGAGACCGCCCAGCCCAGCCTGCATAGCCGCCCCTGCACCACAAGCCTTGATGAAGTGTCTCCGATGCATAATCTCTCCTCATTGTGAATCGTCGCGATGCACCACACACCCGGCGCCGAAGCGTAACAGACCCCCCTCGGCGTGCAAGGGACCGCGTCGTAGAGCCTCGTGTACTGCTCGGGGGTCAATTGATTCTCGCCAGTCGACTCGTTCATGATTCCCCAGATATCGATCTTGTAGTGGTAACCGGATTTATGGTATTTCCTAAGTTCATCGGTAAATCCGCCTTGCGTATACCACTCGAAAAGGCGCGCCTGGTAATCCGCGAACTGCTTGCCCGTCGGGTCCTTAAGCAGGGTGCCTTTTGTCCCTCTGGTATAGGGATAAAACGAAGCCGCGGGATCGGTGGGAATTGCGACTGGCGCAACGTTGAACATCCAGCGCGGGATGGTGCCCATGTTCAGATGGTGCACACCGGAAGTATCGGCAAAAAAATCCTCGACTACCGGATCGATGTATTTGAAATCCCAGAACGTCTCGGTTGCGGTTGGCTCCTTGAGCTCCGCCACGGCCTGATTCGGAACAGAAAACCACAACTGCAAGCGCGTGCAGTCCGTATGCAAATCTCGGAGATCCTGGAGCAGCCTCTTGTTGAGCGGACTGGACCGAAGCGTAAACGCGTTGGCGAGATGCTGAGTCGTGGGAACAGTTTGCGAGACCTTGACTACACGGTCCCATTTGACATCGACGGCGACTGTGGCATCGTTCGTCTGCTGCGCGCTTAAGAGCGGCCCAGCGATAAAGGCCGCGGCCATCACCATGAGCATCTTTACGAGCATATTTCTCCCCCGATTTCCTGCGGCTTGCGGGTCTCAATGCTCATCGCATTGAAATTAGATCTCTATGATTCCTGGACACCGGCAAGCTCATTGGCTACATCTCTTGCCGACACTTGCACTCCCCGAGGGTTTACGGCTCTTTCCCTATAAAGAAGTGCCGCCCCGATCAGGGGCGCATCCTCACCCAGGGCCGACCGGCAAATTTGAACCTTATAGGCTGTCGATTCATACGCGTGAGATCGGACGAACTCAATCAGCGGATCAAGCAACAGTTTCGAGGGAGCATTGCAGACACCTCCACTAATGCTGATCAGTTCAACACTCGTCAGATTGACGAGATTCACGAGCCCTATTCCGATAGTTCTGACCACGCTTGAGGTCAAGCGCAGCGCGTCTGGATTCCCTTCATTAGCCAGGTGGAAAACATCGAATACCTCAACATCATCTAGATTCTTATGTAGCAGTGCTTCGATTCCAACGATCTTCTCCCGCGCTTGCCGCACGATAGACAATCCGCCTGCATATGCTTCCAAGCAGCCGCATCGGCCACAATTGCACTCAGAACCATCAACTTCAACTAATTGATGTCCAAACTCTCCGGCTGCGTTCAACGCCCCATGGAAGATCTTCCCATCAAGCACCATTCCGCAACCGACACCCGTACCAAGCGTCAGGCTTGCAATGCTACTGTAGCCTCTGCCAGCGCCGACTAAATACTCGCCCCAGACAGCCGCTCTTGTATCCTGCGCCACGTAAACTGGGACGTTGAAGGAGCGCTGGATCACTCTGGACACTTCCACGTTCCGCCAAAAGATGTTTGGCGCGAATAAGACCACACCTCTGCTCGAATCCGTAGTTCCTGGAATCCCGAGACCAATGCTCGCGATCTGTTCGAGACTAAGGCCGCGCCGCTTGAGAATCGCATCAATGCCATGGATTATCGTCGCAATGATCGCGGTACTTCCACGACTGGCGAGTGTCTTTTCCCTCTCCTGCTCAACAACCACACCATCTTCGTCGACAATTCCAAACTTGATGTTTGTCCCGCCGAGGTCGACGCCAACATTGAACACCTTGCTGTCCATAAATGAATGCTCCTATGAAAACGCTGGCCATACCGAAGATTGTTGGGATCTGGCGCGGAAGGTCGAACTGCTATTTCATCTGTTCGTATTGCGAGATCTTCCTGATTCTCTCGCCGTGACGCCCGCCCTCGAACTTCGCATTCAACCAGGCATCAATGATCATCTTGGCTAGCTCGATACCCACAACTCTCGCCCCCAGGGCAAGGACATTCGTGTCGTTGTGTTCCCGTGACAGTTTGGCGGAGTAGGGCTCGCTGCAGACAACAGCCCGAATGCCTTTCACCTTATTGGCGCTGATCGAAATACCCACCCCGGTTCCGCAAAACACGATTCCCTTCTCGCATTCGCCGCTCGCTACGGCCTCACCCACTCGAAAGCCAAAATCGCAATAATCGACTCGTTCCAGCCCAGACGCTCCGTAATCTTGAACCTCATAACCTCCGCCAACGAGATAGGCCTTTATCTCCTCCTTGAAGAGATATGCCGCGTGGTCTGAACCGATAGCAATCATGTCGTTCTCCCGCCTCCGTGCATGAGCCCAATGACCCTTACAGCATTGCCGTGACAAGCAAGACCAATCCGGTAAGAAAGAAGACAAACATGGCAGCAATCATGGCCACCGTCCCCTTCGATGCGCCCTTGAATTCCTTCCAAATGAAGACGCCCCATATTGCCGCAATCATTGTTCCGCCCTGCCCGAGTCCGTACGCTATGGCCGGACTCGCGGTCTTAGAGGCAACGAAGTTGGATGTTGTACCGGTGCAGTTGATCAATCCGCCCAACACGCCAATCAAGTGGTACTTCAACGTCCCCGTCTTGAAGTAATCGGAGTATCGAACTTTCGCGCCTTTAAAGGGATGAGACATCAAATAGCTGTTAAAGAGTAGGTTTGAGGCAAACGAGCCCGCGGAGAACACCAATACAGCCGCGTAGGGTCCGAATTTGCCTGGATCGAGACGAACATAATCGGCAGAGAGCGAATTCTGCACCAGGTAGTAGAACAACCCCATCAGGATGCCGCCAACCAGCGCCAGGCTCACTCCCTTCACCAGGACGGCCTTATCGCTCTCCAGACCCTGCTGCTTGCGATAGGCCAGAGCGTCCAGAATGATGGCCAGCGTGATCAGCCCGACCCCGGTGAAGATCAGCAGTGGATTACCTTTGGGCTGGGCTATGTAGTTGATAACCACGCCCTCGACGAGAGCGATGCCGATTCCGATGGGGAACGCGACTGCCATGCCAGCAACATGAATAGCTGAGGTGAACAGGATGTTGGCGAGATTGAACACAATCCCGCCGGCAGTAGCCCATTCAAAACTGCTCAAGCTCCCTTGTGCTAAATCATCTATTAGGCTTCTCCCACTGCTGCCAAACGAACCCAACGTAAGTCCGGCCAACAATGGCAAGAGAAGATAGCCAATCGCCTGGTCCCAGTAGTACAACGGAAAGCCATACGACTTCGGCTCCATTTTGAGGGTGTTCGCATGAGAGCCCCAACACATCATCGTCAGCACACAGAGTGCAACGGCAAATCCGTACGAATGAACGAGAATCATTGAGCTGCTTCCACACCTTTCACTATCTCTCTCACTGCGGCGATGGCTTCTCTGATGGAATAGCCCTTGCGGAAGATGCTGGATGTCCCGCCGACAAGCATGGTCGCACCGGCCGAGACCATAGCGGGAATATGCTCGAAGCTCACATTTCCATCGACTTGAATCTCGACATCGTGGTGCCCCGTCGACTCGAGCAATGCGCTGCAGTCTCGTATCTTGCGCAGCATGCATGGAATAAGTTCTTGACCTGCGAACCCGGGGTTGACCGTCATGATAGTGACCATGTCGATGTCGTCAAGGACGTAATCGAGATTTGTCAGCGGGGTAGCTGGATTCAATACGATTCCCGATTTTGCCCCAGCTTTCCGGATCTCCTGCAGCGCCTTTTGGACATGGAGAGTGGCTTCGTAATGGATCGCGACGCTAACTGCACCCGACTCAATTGCCTTCTCGATGTACCGCTCCGGATCCATAACCATCAGGTGACATTCCTGCGGAATGGAACAGAGTTCCTTGGCTACCTTCATCACACCGAAGTCCAAGGCGAAGTTCGGGACAAACCTCCCATCCATGATGTCGATGTGAAGAAAGTCAATCCCGCCCGCGCTTAGCTGTTCGACGTCAGCCTCAAGATTCTTGAAGTTGGCACATGCCAGCGATGCCTCGACTTTTACGGTCTTATTCATTCGGCATTCACACCTGGAAACAATCTTTATTCTGTGACAGTTACTCCGCTGCGGACAACACGGCAACGGCAAAGGGTGCAAGGCTTACGGTTGTGCCGGCAACGGTTTCGTGCCGGGGAGGCTTTTCGCCTGATGCTTCATCGACCACTTCGACCTCAAGGGCATTTACTTTGAAAGAATCGGCAAGACTGGCCGAAATCCTTCGGTCGCTCGTATTGACCAGCAGAATCTTCCGCCCCTTCGCCGTGCTTGACGCTTGCGCAACAATGTCGGACGACGACGAGTGTGTTGCCACAAGTTTGTCGCCAGGCCCGAAATTGCTGTTGATCAAGCTGAGCACCCAATAATGGGCATTGGGCGCGGCCGTCTCCCAGTTGATCATTGAGCAGGACTCGGATTGTGTTGGAGCACCGACCATCTGCGTCATGCTGATCAACGAGACTCCCTGGTTTTCAGCTGTGATAAAGTTGACTGCCCAGTTTCCTCCAGTCGCCACCCAATAGAGAGGGTTGTAGTCTCTGTAAGGTGCCTCCGTATCCACCACTGAGCCGCCATTCTCATCGCCCTGCTGGAAGGGTTTCAGAACATCAAACGTCCCCAGTTCATCGATGCCAATCTTGGTCTTCGGTGACAACTCATCACGCACCTTGATTACCTCGCTCAGGAGTTGAGCGAATGCCAGGGCCGTGGCGCCAAAGTCCTTCTCTCCGATTGGATCGGTGAAATATTTCGCCTGCCATGTGGCAGGATCGTTGCTGGAGAGGACATAGTTATGGAAACTGAACCACTGCACGGGAGGAGCGTTGGGGCTGTGATTCTTTGGATTAAGAAAATAGCGCTCGTAGGAAAGGACAAAGGATGCGCCGACAATCTCAGGCCCGAAGAACTGAACGTTCGGATCGATCTTGTGAATCGCCTCGGCCACCGCATCGTAAATCCGCGTGTACTGCTCCACGGAGAAACGATTCTCGATCGATGGCTCGTTCAAGACGCCCCAGTACTCGATTTTGTAGTGATACCCAGACTTATGATATTTACCTAGCTCATCTGTAAATCCGCCTTGCGTATACCACTGAAATAGTCTCGCCTGGAAATCCGCAAACTGCTTTCCCGTGGGATCCTTTAACAGGTCTCCGCGGGTGTCCTTCGTGTATCGATAAAACGATGCCGCAGGATCGGTCGGCACATCGACAGGCGGGACGTTGAACATCCATCGCGGAATAGTGCCGATGTTGACGTGGTGTATCCCGTCGGTATTCTTGAAGAAGTCGACGACTACTGGATCCATGTACTCGAAATCCCAAAATGTTTCAGTGGCCGTAGGCTCCTTCAGTTCAGCCACTGCTTGGTTGGGGACCGAAAACCAAAACTGCAATCGGGTGGCGTCGGTGTGGAGATTCCGCAGATCCGAGAGCAATCTCTTATTGAGCGGGCTGCTTCGCAACGTAAAGGCATTGGCCAGGTGCTGAGTGGTAGGAACGGTCTCGGATATTCTGGTGACATCGCTCCACGAGGCAGAGACATTGACCTGATTCCCTTCTGTTTGCTGTGACAATGCAACAGCGGGAATGACAAGAAACATTGCCGATAGTCTCAGCAGTAGATCCAATCGCATGGTCACTCCTCGTGCTTCAGGATTGTTTAGAGGTTCCTCAGTCGCACAGCTTGAGAACCCGCAACATGAGCAAAACCGCGATGACAGAAGTACAACCAGAGAGGGGTATCCGAACCGATCGTGAACACAAACCTCCTCCGGTGCCGCCGATACGCAGGCAGCTCGTGCTATCTCCTAGGTTGTTGCTTATCGCGTCACGCCGCGCCGAGTTGATAGATGCACCGAATCGAAGGCGAAGCCCCCTACGCTCGCAAGGGCGTCTCTCCGCTCGGAGTCATGCCGCCTGCGACGAGATTTGATTAGGTGTGAATCAAATGCGCGCTTCAGTCTCTACAGCGACCAACAGCCGCACCCGCGAGATGACGTCCGTTTTCCTTCCCGTTCGCATGCATCAATCCGATGCGAGCGATGGAACGATGGGTGATTTCATCGAACATCCTGGAGACTAGCAACTGGCAAACACGGCATGCAAGGACAATGCTTTACACAAAATGATAAATCTCTTATATAATTTAGTGGCAGAAACGACGATTACGGGATCAGGCGGCTATTTGAGGGATTGCGGAGGCTGCAAGTGCGCCATGTGGCTTTGATCTACGATGGCAAATTGCCGTACGACCTGAAGGTGATGAGCGGAGTTGCGCAGTATGTCCAGGAGGGAGCAGAGTTCATTATTTACACCGAGGAAGACGCTCTCAAGAATCAGAAGCTCCCGGACTTGAGATCTTGGCACGGAAACGGGATCATAGCGGACTTCGATGATCCCAACGTCGCCGCGGCCGTGCAGCGGTCCAAATTGCCCGCTGTCGGATTTGGCGGAGGATTTGGCTGGTACTCCCGCGACTCGGGGATCCCCTACTTCTTCAGCAATCAGGCAAAGATCGGAGAGATCGCTGCAAACCATCTGATCGATCGCGGATTCAGGAACTTTGCGTACTGCGACTACGCGCGGTCGCCAACCAATGTTTGGAGCGAGGAACGCCAAAGCTCCTTTGCCGCAACCTTGGCAAAACGTGGTTTCTCCTGTGCCGTCTATAGCCCTCGGAATAAAACGGCCAGGCAATGGAATTCGGTCCTGTCGTCCATTGGCAATTGGCTGCTGTCGCTGCCGAAACCGATAGGTGTCTTAGGCGCCAACGACAGGCGGGCATATCATGTTCTCGAAGCGTGCCGCGCATCTCAGATTAGGGTACCCGAGGGGGTAGCTGTGCTCGGCGTCGACAACGATGAGACACTTTGCCAGTTGAGCAATCCCGCCCTCAGCAGCATTGAGCAGGGTGCGAAACAGATCGGATATGAGGCGGCCGCTCTTCTGGACAGCATGATGTCGGGCGCTCGACCGCGAAGAATCCACCATGTGATCTCACCGATCGGTATAGTGACCCGAAGGTCTACCGACGTGCTCGCAATAGAAGACGAAATAGCTGCGAGCGCCATGATCTATATCCGGTCTCATTTCAATTCGGGAATTTCTGTAACGGATGTAGTGAGCGCGTTGGGTACATCGCGCTCTACGCTTGAGTCGCGCTTCAAGGCTTCTGTAGGTCGGTCGGTCCACGAGGTTATTCGTAAGATTCAATTGGAACGCGCTCGCGAGTTGATTTCCGAAACAAGCCTCGCAATGAAAGAGATCGCTTCCAATACAGGCTTTCGTTCGGTGCAGCACATGACGACCCTATTCGGGGAAGCGTTTGGGCAAACACCCGCTGCGTACCGAAAAGGGCTAATCATCTAGCGCCGTTCCTTCGCATTGTGTGCTGCAACTTGCCGATCCTGCTCTGGAGCTGGCGCGTCTCTGTGTTTGAGAGAACGCAGAAGCAGTACGTTATTCTTGCGGGGAGGCGACGAGAATGCTTTATCCATTCGAGATGGATTTCCGTCCGAGCCCCACTATGTCCGGAGCTCCCCAAGAATTCCGTGACAGGGCAGGCTGACTCGTCGGTAGCGACAGCGGTGGATCACGTTCTTAGGTGCCATTTTGGCCACTTACGGCGCAGCAAGATCACCACCTGGGCGAAAAACAGAAGCAGGCCGATTGCAGTCAAAGTCGCCGTGGAGAAATCCGGGGCCAGATATGCACCGCCAGATCAATTTCACACTGCTAATGTTTTCCTCATCACGCACTCTCCAAAGAATCGCGGAAAGGCTAATGCAGCTGCGTCGTCCATTGGGCGAAGTTCGGCGTAATTCGGCATAGTTCGATAATCATCGAATTGGTACCGTCTCTAGATAATTGATTATAACGGAGATTGGCTCCTCAGGTAGGACTCGAACCTACAACCCTTCGGTTAACAGCCGAATGCTTTTGGATCGATTACTCTGACATAGCTATGGGGAGCCATCTTCAAGCCTCGTCCTCCGCTGCTGAGACAGGGAGACCGCCGCTTTACCCGAAAGGGCTATCCCGACGAAAGGAGTTGGTCGGCATGACAACTCTACTGCTCTCCAGTTTGGGAGTGACTTTCGCCGTCCATTGCCTCGTAAAAAAGGTTAAGGTTTCGGTTACGGTCACAATCAACTGTAAGTAAGAACCAAGCCTGCTGGGGTTTAATCATCACACTCTGGCAGGCGCGGTTTAGTCCATTATTCGGACTGTCGTTTGCATGTCCCATTAGGTGATCCGGCAGTCTTTCGCTTTCTCGCCTTGGGTTTCTTGGGTTCCGGCTTCACCTTGAGCAGAGCCGCGACCGCTTCGCTGTATTCCATCGGGTATTAGGGAAATCGGCTTCGCCATTCCCCTAGTGTAGAAAATCGGACTGAATTTCTCAATTTGAGAAATGCTTCCAAACCGATTTCTTTCGTAAAGATGCATTGGCTCGCGGGGTCAATTCATAAGCCAGTTGATCGGTCCAGACCCCTGTATTGAGATCGGAACGAGCGAGACTCCCTTTTGAAACCAGGCTTAACACTTCGGGATTCTTGTTCAAATAGCACTGTCGTACGTTGTCGCCTAGATGATTTCTCACAAGAGACTTCTCGCTTGTCGTGAGTTTGCAAATTCTCCGATCCATTGCATACTCAGTCCATTTCATCCCTATGGATGGCCCGAAGAATTGAACAGCGTTCCACACTACATTTACGGCCAAACAAATACCGAAAAAACCTGCTCCACTCCGAATCCAAACTAGGGCGGGAGCAAGCGCGGCTGTAGCATGAATCCGATCCGTAATCCAAGGAGTTGATGCGGCAAGACAGGCTAGAGAAAGAGCGAGCAAACTCTTGACCGGAAGACTGGCCCATCCAACGATTTCCTTAACTGCCGAAAGCAGGTTTAACGGCATGATGCCGTCTAGGATAACCCTTGAATACGAATATCAGGCTCAGTAAACTTCAAAACCTTTCCTGTCAAGGAAATCTAAGAAGAATAAATCACTTACAAATGTTTGGGTTTGTAAACGATACAATCTCCGTTATTTCAATTGACAGAATCCCACGGAGCCGATAGCGTCCGTTAGAAATACCAACCATCAGCGACCGAACAGTGATGATGGCGGCAGTTCTGGTCGTCGATCCCATTCTCGAGGCTGATCTGGAGCCGGAACAGTATGCCTATCGGCGCGACCGCAGCGCACTGGACGCGGTGAAGTACGTCCACACCCTGATCAACACTGGACATGTCGAGATCGTTGACGCGGATTTATCCGCCTATTTCGATACTCTTCCGCACGCCGAGCTCTTAAAGTCGGTGGCTCGCCTCCGAGAGCCGGATGCGTTAAATGCGCACGTCCGGTTCGACGAGCGGGATGTGGAAACGGAGCAT
>Ga0335073_10005143_pt1 | contig 18355 bp, 21 predicted proteins | sample Lox_Sample_22_FD_207093 | JGI IMG/M metagenome (GOLD analysis project Ga0335073, IMG submission 207093) | Soil microbial communities from Loxahatchee National Wildlife Refuge, Florida, United States - Lox_Sample_2.2 | ecosystem: Environmental > Terrestrial > Soil > Wetlands | place: USA... | reverse complement strand
CGCGGACGGCGAGCACTGCTTTGAGTGATTTCTCGATCGCCTGCTGGGCATGGAAGCCCACGACATCGTCGTGTTGATTCGCATCGTCTGCGAGCACGCGCGCGGCCGACAGATCCGAGGCCGCCTTCCCGAGCAACAGGTCTGCGACCTCGACTTCCTCAGGTGTCGGCAAGAACCCGGCCCTCGCGCAACGCGCGCTCGACCATGGTGCCTCGAACAGACGCCCGCCGCCCAGCTCGTTCGCGATCAATGACAACGACGTCGATCGGTACGAGCAGGTCCCCCAGCTCGGTGCGAAGGCGGACAGACTCCCGCGCGGCGTCTGCGACTTCGGGCTCGATCACGAGAATGTCGTAGTCCGAGCCCTCGTCGGCTTCCCCACGGGCGTGCGATCCGAACAGCACGACGCGCGAGTCCCTCGGCGCCGCCCGAGCCAACCGAACTCCGATCTCCTCGATGACCTCCGCCGATGTCATGTGTCGCTGATCGTACCCCCGCATCCGGCCGTCGCCGTGGCAACACCGGTGGCAACATCCACCCCGTCCGATGCCTCCGGGGCGTCCGCAGAACCTCGCAATTTGGACGAATCGGACGCCAGCCCACGCGCCTACGCGGGCCGTTCAAGGTTGAGGGCCTTGTGGACCGTAGGGTCCGTGGAGGTTCGAGTCCTCTCGGGCGCATGACGAAAGCCCTGCATAGCGGGGCTTTCGCTATGTACGGCAGTCGCGCTGGCTTCTGTCCGTAGCCGTGGGTACAGTTGCCACGTGGCGAATACGCACACTCGTACCCATGTCTGGCAGACACGGTGTGGGTAGAGCGCCAGGGTCCAGCGTGAGCGTCCGGTACCGCAGCGACGGCGGGGAGACACGTCGGCGTGACGCCTCCCGGCCGGCAGCTCCGCAGGCGGGGGGCCGGAGCCTGTCCGCTTGACGGCCAAGGCTGACCGCCACACGAACGCGGTGATCCCGGGCAACAAACGACGCGGGAACCGCCGTCGGTCCCACCCGAAAGGCTGACCGTGGAGTTCCTGGTTGAGTTCGAGATTCAAGTTCCCGGCGGCGCGCCAGAATCGGAGGTCCAGAACCGGGAGACCGCGGAGGCGACAGCCGCGGCCAAGCTGGCTCGCGAGGGCCACCTCGTAAGGCTGTGGAAGTCATCACGCGCGGCTGCGGATGGCAAAGCCGTGGGCTTGTATCGCGCCGACACCGAGGCCGAGCTCGACGGTTTCCTCGGCGCCCTGCCCCTGAACGACTGGATGCAGGTCACGGTCACGCCACTTGAGCCGCACCCGAACGACCCGACGAGCCCGCGGCCGGGCAACTTCCGGCTTCCGGATCCGCAGCTGAAACCCGTCTACCGCCTCGAGGCCATGCTCGGGGAACCAATCGAGCTCGGCGCCAGCGGCCGCGGCCACCGACGGATCGTGCCGCTGACCGGAGGATCATTCGTTGGCCCTGCGATCAACGGAAGGCTGCTTCCCGGCGCCAGCGCCGACTGGCAGACGGTGCCGGCAGACGGCACGGCGCTCGGCGACATCCGCTACACCCTGCAGACCGACGGCGGCGACGTGTTGTACGTCCAGTCACGGAGCGTACGGCACGGCAGCGCCGACGTGCTGGCCCGGCTGGCTCGAGGCGAGGACGTCGATGCGAGCGAGTACACGTTCCGCGCCTCGACCCAGATCGAGACGGCCGCCGCCGCCCTGGATTGGCTGAACAAGGGGGTGTTCGTCAGCGTCGGCGGACGCGGGCCGGGCGCCGTGGTCTACGAGACGTACCTCGTCCAATGAACGCGCCGGTCGCGATCATCATGGTCGCGTCGTAGCGCATCGGCAGCGTCTCCTAGCGCCGGAAAGCCCACCCATGCGCGCAGCCGGCGACGACTACAGGATCCAGAACGCCACCACGGCGTATTGCATCCCGGCGGCGGCGATCACCAGCGAGTGGAACAGCTCGTGGTAGCCGAACACGCTCGGCGCCGGGTCCGGTCGCTTCCGCGCGTGGATCACGCCGCCGGCGCTGTACAGGATGCCGCCCAGGGCCAAAGCTGTGACGGCGGGAATCCCAAGACGACCCACGAGTTCCGGGGTCGCGATAACGGCGATCCAGCCGATCGAGATATACGTCGTCGCGCCGAGCCAACCCGGGGCGTCGATCCACGCCAGCTTGAACACCGCTCCCGCGAGCGCCGCGCACCACACCGCGATCAGGATCACCGCGCCTAGGGTGCCGTGCAGCACGAGCAGCGAGAACGGCGTGTAAGTGCCGGCGATCAGCACGAAGATCATCGTGTGATCGAATCGACGCATCCAGCGGCGAGCAGCCAACGTCCTCCAATCGACGCGGTGGTACAGCGCGCTGGTACCGAACAGCCCGACGACACTCAGCGCATACACCGCCACCGCCAGCCGAGCGCGGACGGACCCCGCTTCGAGCACCAAGCCGACGCCGGCGACGACCGACACCGCGAACGCCCATTGGTGAAGGACCCCGCGCAGCCGTGGCTTGAGCACTGCGTCAAGAGTCCCAGCCGCCGTCACTCGGGAGCTCTACCGATCTGGCTCGTGGCCGGTTGCACCTGCCGAGACTGCAACAGATCAGTCTCGTCCGTCCGCTTGCGTGCCTCCTTCTTTGCCTGCTTGTCCCGCCGTCGCTCGCGAAGCTTCTGCTCACGGGCGAGCTTCGCAAACGTCGTCTTCTTCTTCCCGCCTGAGGCCATGGCCGTCCGTCCTTTTTTCTTGAAGTCTCATCGCGGGCGCCCGTCAGGGCGCCCAATCAGCCACCGGGTCAGCGACCCCGCCGCCAATGACGGGCGACGGCATGCCGCCAGGATCCAGCAGCACCCCCCGGTGCGGCGATTCGCGAGCTAGATCAGCTGGACGTTTGCGGCCGCCGGGCCCTTCTGGCCCTGCTCGGCGTCGTAGGACACCTTCGCGCCCTCGGCAAGCGACCTAAAGCCGCTGCCGGCGATCGCTGAGTGATGGACGAACAGGTCCTTGCCGGCCTCGTCGGGCGTGATGAAGCCGTAGCCCTTGTCGTTGCTGAACCACTTCACGGTTCCGGTCGCCATTGCATTCCCTCCGGGGAGATCGTGTGCTGCGAAACGCGGGAGGTGCAAAAGCAACAACAACGAACGCGGGCACGCCTTCGCCGAGCGTTCCGCTCGGCACGAGAGCCTGAGTCTATACCTCGATCTCCGCCACCCGAACGGATCCTGCGCGCGGCTCGCTCAGGTACCGGGTGTCGATCTGTGGACAGTGAGTTACCCGTCGCCGGGCGGAGTCTCGACCGTGCTCCTCCGACTCGATCGCGACGTCCAGCTCCCGGGCCACTCGATCTACCCGTATTCGTGTGCGCTCCCAGCGATGTAGGCTTGAGCTCAGTCGAAAGAGGGCCGGTCCGGATGCATCCGGACGAAGATCGATCCACTGAAGCAGCCAGGCACCCTGCCGCGTCTCAGAAGCCGCGGCGCGAGTCGAACGAGTTGGTGCTCGTCGCTATGGAACGCGAACGAGTGGCCGCGGAGCGCGAACACATCGCCGAGGAGAGGGAGGAGCTTGCCGCGGAGCGTGAGCGGCTGGCGCTCGGGCGCGAGCGGCTGACCGAGCCGCTTGAGTGGCGAGTTGAGCGCCTCGACGAACGTGAGGCAGACGTGGAAAGGCGTGAGCGCCTCGCGAACGAGCGCGAGCGTTTGGCGGATAGGCGGGAGCGGATCGCGGACGAACGCGAGGGGCTGGCCGGCGTGCAGGAACCCACTGCCAATGAGCATGAAACGCTGATGAACCGGCGCCAGCGGACATCAAAAAAGCGCGAGCTGGAGCATCTCGAGCGTGTCGGGACGAGGCTCGAAGGCGAGCGGCAGGCCGAGCGCAGACAGGGGCCGGCGACCCACCGGACGACCGCCGACATGGAGCGGGAAGAGGCAGCCGCCCACCGGCGCGAACATTTAGCCGAGGAGCGGGAGCGGATCGCGGACGAGCGAGAGCGCCTCGCCGATGCCCGGGAGTTCGCCGCGGACGAGCGGGAGCGGCTAGCGGACCAACGCGAAGGGACCGCGGAGTGGCGTGAGACGGAGCGTCGGGACCGTGCCGAGGCCGCGGTCGAGCGGCGTCGGCAGGCAGAGAGAAGAGAGCAGGCGCAGATCAACCGGGAGATCGCTGCGAGCGAGCGCGAGATGGATAGGGACGACAGGGTCGAGGAGGCCACGCGGGACGGCGGCAATGGCGACGGCGACGCGGAAGAAGGCGTCGACGCCGTCGCGCCACATGAAAGACCCTGAGCCGCTCGAGGTGCCGAACGGCCGGCTCGACCCGCCGCTTTCGATCAAGACGCCGAGTCCACTCGGCACGAGCGCAGCGTCCCCGACGCGTCCCTGCGGGCCGCCATGACCGACGGGTGGCGGGCAACTCGACAGTCGAATGGTTCATCATCACCGGACGATGCGCGCGGGGATGAGACGTGCGTGCTTGGTGGCGGCGGCCGTGGTCCTGGCCGTGCTCGCCGGCGCCCCGGCGACGGGCGCCGCGGCGACCAGGGCCGCGTCAGCGCCGGTTTTGCGCCCGGTCGTGCTGCCGCGTGACCACGGCGCTCATCCGGCGTTCCAGGTCGAGTGGTGGTACACGGCGGGAACTGTGGCCGGTCCCCACGGTCGGGATTTCTTCTGGTTTGCCACCGTGTGGGCCGGTCTCGGGTTCAAGCTGGCCAAGGTCAACGTGGTCGACCTGCGCGCCGACCGGATCGTGCTCTCTCGGGACTACGTGGCCGCTGGGGCGCTGCGACCGGGCCAGACCCGCTTCCCGGTGCAGGGCTTCACGCTCGGATGGCGGCCGACGGGACGGTTCGGACGCTGGGCGGTGGACGCGTCCGTCCCCGGGACCGGACGACTCCAGCTCAGCCTGACGCCGATCCAGCCCTACGTGCTCAATGGCACCGATGGGATCGTGCCGGAGGGCCCCGGAGCGAGCTCGGCCTATTACTCCGACCCGCGGCTGGCCGCCCAGGGCACGCTCGTGCTGGGCGGCCACCGGACCGCGATCGGCGGCCAGGGCTGGTTTGACCACCAATGGGGCAACTTCGCGACCGACAACGCGTCCTGGCACTGGAATTGGTTCGCCTGCCAGTTCACGAACGGCAGCGACCTGATGCTCTACCAGTTCATCACCCCCACAGGCCAACCCACCGGCGTGCAAGACGCCACCTATGTCCCGCGCCACGGTTCGGCCACCCACCCCGACAACTTCACCGTCACACCCCTGACACCCGCGATCCGTCCCGCGGGCGCAACCGGCACCTACCCCCTACGGTGGCGCCTGACGGTTCCATCCAGGCACCTGAACCTCACCCTCAAGGCCCGCGCGCGTCACCAATTCATCACCAACCAGTACCTCCCGGGCTTCTGGGAAGGTGCCTCGACGATCACTGCCGGCACCCCTGGCACCTGCATCGTCGAATCCACCCGCGAGACCGCGAGCGGCGGCTTTTGAGGCTGTCTCTCATCGTGCCGCCTTGCCGTCGTGGTCGGCGAGCCGACCGAGCCCGGCCCCTACCCGAAGCCGTGATCGCGCTACCCGGCGGCACCCCTCGCCCGGGTCCAGCAGGCGCTCGAGGCCGGATTCAAGAGCCTGAAACTGCACGAAACGGCACGACTACTCGACGAACTGCTCACCCCCGTCAATGTCGAATGTCGCGCCCGTGACCGCGGTGTTGGTCATCAGATGAACCGCCAGCGCAGCGACGTCGGCCGGTCCGACGACGCGTTTGATGGGCAACGTGGCACGGAGCTGCTCGCGCCGCTCGTCGAGCCCGCCGCCGAGGATCGATGCTGACAACGGCGTGTCGACGAAGCCGGCGGCGATCAGATTCACGCGTACCGGTGCGAGTTCGAGCGCGAGCGCGGCGACGAAGGGAGGCATTACGGCGGTGGCCGCGGACGCGATGCCGACCCCGGGACTGATCCGCCGGCCGCCGGTCATGCCCATGAGCAGCAGCGTGCCACCGGATTTCATCTTGCCGACGGCATGACGCGCGACCTCCAGCCCCAGGACCACCCGGTCGCTGATCGCCGCCCGCACCCCGGCCGGGCTCATCTCCAGCAGTGGCCCGTAGTGCGGCCCGCCGGCCGTGACCATGACGTGATCGATCTCGTCCGGCAGACCGTCGAAGAATCCGGCCAGCGCGTCAGGGTCGCTGGCGTCAAACGCGGCGACGCTCCGCGCTCCTACCTCGCGCGATGCGTTCTGGAGCCGCTCGGCGTTCCGGCCGGTGAGGATCACCTCGGCGCCCTCAATACGCGCTCGTCGGGCAGTCTCGAGGCCGATCCCGCTGCTCCCGCCGATCAAGATCACCATCCGCCCGAGCAGCTGTTGTTCTCCCATGGCCGGAGCGGTACTGGTTGCGGTGCTCATCGCTCCTCCAACGTTGGTTTTGGAGATGATCGCTCAGCGGAGCCGGCAGAGGTTCATCCTGGCGCGGGTCGTCATAGTGCGCTCGTGGCCAGGGCACTTGGGATCGACACGGTGCTGCTCCCAGCTGATCGAAACTCGATCCTGATGCGCCATTGGTGAGCCAGCCGGCAGCCCCACCCGCCGAGGAGCGATCCGGCTGGAGTCCGTTGCGCTTCGGCGCCTTCCGTCGCTGGTGGCTCGCGAACCTGACCTCGAACGTCGGCAGCTGGATGCAGACGGTGGCGGCGCAGTGGGTGATGACCACGCTCACGACTTCCGCGCTGCTGGTCGGCGCGATTCAAGCCACGAACCTTCCGGTGCTCCTGCTCGCCGTCCCGGGTGGCGTGCTCGGCGATCTGCTCGATCGCAAGAAGCTGATCATCGCCGGCCAGACGATCATGCTGGGATCGGCGGCCGCGCTCGGCGCGCTCGACGTGGCGGGACTGGTGACCCCCGCCGTGCTCTTGATCCTGCTGTGCGGGATCGGAGTTGGACAGGGACTGACCGGACCGATCGCCCAAACGCTCCAACCCGAACTCGTCCCAGCCTCGGAACGCCCGCAAGCGATCGCGCTGGGGTCGGTGAACCAGAACCTGGCGCGCGCGATCGGGCCGGCCATCGGCGGGCTGCTGCTGGCCGCCACGAGCGCCGCGCTCGTGTTCTTCGTCAATGCGGCGTCATTCCTGGCGGTGATCGCCGTGGTCGCGTCGGTTTCCGTTCCTGGACGCATCCTCGCGCTCCCACGCGAGCACGTTCGCTCGGCGACGCGAGCCGGTGGCCGGTTCGTCCGCAACTCTCCGGCGCTGCTCGCAATAATGGCCCGGGCGGCGGCGTTCGGGTTCTTCGCCACCGGTGTCTGGGCACTGCTTCCGCTCGTGGCCCGCCACACGCTGGGGCTCGGATCCGGCGGATACGGACTGCTGCTCGGATCCGTCGGGATCGGCGCCTTGCTGGGCGCGACCTTTTCGCCGGCGCTCCGCCGGGCGCTCTCGCCGCGCGCCATGATGGTGGCCTGTGCCGCGGCAATCGCGGCCTGTGCCCTGGTGCTGGCCGTCTCGCGCGCGGCCGTGCTCGACGGCGCCCTGCTCGTACTGTCGGGCGGCGGCTGGATCCTCGCGCTTGGCCAGCTCAGCGCCTCGTTCCAGTCAACGCTACCCAGCTGGGTCAAGGCCCGCGGGATGGCGTTCTACACGGTCGCCTTTCAGGGAGCCACCGGGACCGGCGCGCTCGCGCTCGGCGCGCTCGCCCAGGCGACTTCGCTGCGCGACGGGCTGCTCATCCTCGCCGCGGGGCTCGCGGTCGGGACCGTGGCGACATTCCCCCTGGGCTTCCCCAGGCCGGGCGAGATCGACGTCGCGCCCGGAGACCCGATGCCACTCCCGGTGGTGCCCGAGGGCACCATCGGCAGGGTATTCGTGACCGTGACCTATGACGTCGCCTCCGAGTCCGAGGGCGCCTTCCTTGCGCGCTCGGATCAGCTGAAGCACTTCCGCCAGCGAACCGGGGCGATCGAATGGCGACTGTTCGTCGACGAGGCAACCCCCGGCCGTTACCTGGAGACATACCTGGTCGAGTCCTGGCAGGAGCACCAGCGCCAGCACGCGCGCGCGACGCAACACGATCAGCAGCTGCTCAGCGAGATCGACAAGCTGCTCGTGCCCGGAACCAAACGCGAGGCCCACCATTATCTGACCGCGCCTCCGCAGCGCTAGCCAGCAGTGAAGCGCAAAGGCAGCCCACTTCGTGCCAGGCTCGGGTGAGCTTCAGATCAGGTGCCTGGCTGGCGGTTGTAGAGGCGTATCGCCCACAGGTAGCAGGCCACGGTGATCCCGACGCTCCACACCGCCGCCCAAAGGACGTTCGACGCGACCGTGCCGCCGAAGAGCAGTCCCCGCACGGAATCGGTGACCGGCGTGAAGGGCTGGTAGCGGGCAAATTGGCGCAGCCCGGGTGGCATGGAGGCTATGGTCACGAACCCGCTGCTCAGGAATGGCAGCAGTGTGAGGAACATCGGGGTGTTGCTGGCCGTCTCGACGCTCCCGGCAGCCAGACCGAGGGCGGTCGCCACCCAGGCCAGCGCGTTGGCGAAGAGGGCGAGGATGGCGAGGGCAGCCAGCCAGTCCAGCGGGGCGCCGGTGGGCCGAAAGCCAAGCGCGAGCGCGATCCCGGTGACCACGAGAACCCCGAGGAGGGCCTGGATTACGCTCCCGAGCACGTGACCGGCCAACACCGAGCCGCGCGCGATTGACATCGTGCGAAAGCGCGCGACGATGCCGCCGGTCATGTCCATTGCCACGAGCACGGAGGTGCCGTTGGCGGCCGCCCCGACTGTGATCAACAGGATGCCGGGCACGACAAAGTTCAAGTAGGTGGAACGGCTGCCATGGCCGGCGAGGTGCTGGTGGGTCAGGCCGGCACCGAGCTGACCGCCGAACACGTAAACGAACAGCAGCAGGAAGATGACCGGCATGCCCAGTAGGAGCACGGTCATCGACGGGTAGCGCAAGAGGTGCTTGAGCTGGCGGCGCAGCATCGTGCGCGAGTCAGCGAGCGTGTAGGCGAGCTGTGTCATCTCTCCGTCTCGGGCTCGGAAGTGGGATGGCCGGTTAGGGCAAGGAATACGTCGTCGAGGTCGGCGTCGTGAATCGACAGGCGGTCGGGTTCGATCCCGGCCGCGCCTAAGCGCCCCAGCAGGTCGCGCAGCGAGGCCGGCGATCCGTCGCCGGGGACCTTCAGCGTCGCGCTCTCGGCGTTGTCGGTCTCGGAGCCCAGGGCGTGTGCGGCCGACAGCGTCGTCTGCGGGTCGGGGAAGTGCAGCCTTATGTGGCCGCCGGGCACGCGCCGCTTGAGCTCATCGGGGCTGCCCTCGGCGACGATCCGGCCGTGGTCGAGCACGGCGACGCGGTCGGCCAGGCGATCCGCCTCCTCGAGATACTGGGTGGTGAGGAAGATGGTGACCCCGGCGCTGACGAGTTCGCCGATCACGTCCCACATGCCGCGGCGGCTGCGCGGATCAAGCCCGGTGGTTGGCTCGTCCAGGAAGATGAGCTGGGGATCGCCGAGCAGGGTCATCGCCAGGTCGAGCCGGCGCTTCATCCCGCCCGAATAGGTCGACACCGGCCTCCGGGCCGCGTCGGTCAACTCGAAGTGCTCGAGCAGCTCGTTCACGCGACGCCGGCCGTGCTCGCGGCCCAAGTGGCGCAGGTCGGCGATCAGCCGGAGGTTCTCCTCGCCGGTCAGCAGGTCGTCCACCGCCGAGAACTGGCCGGTGACCCCGATCGCGCTCCGGACGCCGTCGGGATCGCGCGCCAGGTCGTGGCCCGCGATGTGTACCTGCCCGGCGTCGGCCTCGAGCAGCGTGGCAAAGATGTTCACCATCGTCGTCTTGCCGGCGCCGTTGGGTCCGAGCAGCGCAAACACCGTGCCCGAAGCCACGGTCAACTCGACGCCGTCCAGGACGGCCTTGCCGTCAAAGGCCTTGTACAGACCCTCCGCGCTGACCGCGGCCGGGGGTGACACGGTTTTGGTGACGCGTTTCTCGAGTTCCGTGGGCAAGGCAGGCACCGGCATCCAAGGGCTCCTATCCGGGAAGCTCGCCCCGCGCGCGCAGAGCGTCGCGGTGGGTCTCCCACTCCTTTTCCATACGACGGGTCTGCTCGACCAGGAAGTCCGCGAACGCCGCCATGTTGAGGGCGTCGGACTTGCGCTCGGCGGGTGCATCCTTGAGCACGTCGAGGCCCTCCCGGGCGAGGTCCCCAAGCTCCTGGTACTCGGTGATGTCGAACCCCCGGGACTGAGCCGACGAAAAGTCGAGGCGGACGCGGTCCATGCGCTCCCCGGCCGCGCGCGAGCGCTGGATGGCGTGCTGGCGTTCCAACACGTCCAGAGCGCCCGTAATCGCGCTGCGGCTCGCCAGCAGTGCCTCGCTCAGCTCCGCGATCGACTGCTGTGCCGGCTCGCAGACCAACAGATAGCCGAGCACCCGTCCGACCATCGGCGGAAACCCGTAGCGGCGGGCGTAGAACCGACCGACGTGATCGGCGAATGTGATCTCTTCGTCGCGTGGCATGCGACAGTTATAGCACATACATCTGAGATCACACAAATTTGTGTTATCTCAGGCCCGTCACAAGGCCCTCGTGAGACCGCGCCATCTTTCAAACGATGCCGGCGAGCGCCGCGGCCACGACCTTGCGGACCGCCTCCGGTGTCGGCGGCGCGTCCCGCTGACCCGCGAACAGGAGGTGCCCGGTGCCCACCAGCATCGGCGCCAGCGCATCGACGTCGGCGACCGCCGCGACTCGGCCGAGCTCGCGCTCGATTGCGAGATAGGACGCCAGCATCGCCGTGACCTCGGCGAGGACCGGGATACCCGTCGGCGTGGTGCGGCGCAGCCGCGCGAGCAACTCATGCCGCGAGGTCACGAGCCCAAGGATCTCGACAGCCACCGACTCGAACACGGTGCCCAGCGCGGTGGTCAGGTTGTCGACGACGGCGCCGGTCCCAGCGGAGTCGCGCAGGGCCCTGCCCTGCGCGTCGAGTCCGCGGATGCGGTCGAGCACGAGCTCGACCAGGAACGTGTCGAAGTCGGTGAAGTGACGGTGCAAGACGCCCTTGGCGCACCCTGCCTCGGAGGTGACGGCTCGGCTGGTCAGCTCGCTCGGCCCGTCGCGAAGCAGGACGCGCTCGGCCGCATCGAACAGGCGCTCGCGCACGTCTCGGATGGCTACGCCTGTTGGCACCGTGCGTGTCCTCCGTCGCTCAATTCTGGTTTGACGAGTGGGCATTCGCCCACTAGAGTGGGCAGATGCCCACTATACCGCCGGGATCGGCACCAGATGTGGAACAAGAGCCGCACCGCCACCGGCAACTGGCGGAGTCGTTCGGTCTGGACCCAGAGCGCTACCACAGGACCCGACCCCGGTATCCCGAGGCCATGGTGCAGGCGATCGTCGACGCCAGCCCCGGCCCGGCCATCCTCGACGTCGGCTGCGGGACGGGGATCGCAGCCCGGCAGTTCGAGGACGCGGGGTGCCAGGTGCTTGGCGTCGAGGTCGACGCGCGGATGGCCGAGTTCGCGCGGCGCCACGGACTCCAAGTCGAGGTGTCGGCCTTCGAAGCCTGGCGACCCGCCGGCCGGACATTCGACGCCGTCGTCGCGGGCCAGACTTGGCACTGGGTGGATCCGGTCGCCGGGGCGGCCAAGGCCGCCGAGGTCCTGCGCGCGGGCGGCCGGCTGGCCCTGTTCTGGAATATGTTCCAACCGTCGCCCGAGGTGGCGGACGCGTTTTCCGCCGTCTACCGCCGGGTCGGGCCCGACCTGCCGTACCGGCCGTGGCGGGCCCCCGTTCCGGACGAGAGCTCGAGCTTCTTCGCGCGGCCTGCGGACGGGATACGCGGAGCCGAGGCTTTCAGTGACCCGGAGCGATGGCGGTTCGCGTGGCAGCGCTCATACACGCGCGACGAATGGCTCGATCAGCTGCCGACGGCCGGCGGCCACAACCGGTTGCCGGCGGACCAACTCGAAGCCCTGCTGAGTGGCACCGGCGCCGCGATCGACGCGCTCGGGGGCAGCTTCACGATGCGCTACGACACCGTGGTGATCACAGCGGTGCGAACGGTTTCCACCTGACCCGTCCGCGTCTGCGACGATTTCACGCTCGCGTGAAGGCAGCAGGGCTCAGGCGGCGAGCCAAGCGAGCACGGGCCTGCGGCGCACTAACCCCTGACCACGCGGTTCAATTCGCGTCATGGAAAACCATGGATGGAGGACAGTCAGATGACCGCGGCCTCGCCAGCCGGCGGAGCGTGGCGAGGAGCCCCGTTCGCACTCCTGGGCGACGAACGCCTGGCCCAGCGCGTAGGCGCCGGCGACGAGCGCGCGTTCGCAGTCGTGTACGAGCGCTATCACCAGATGCTCTATCGCTACTGCCGCTCGATCCTGCGCGACGAAGCGGATGCCCAGGACGCGCTCCAGTCGACTTTCGCTGCGGCGTTTGCCGCCTTGCGGACGGGCCAGCGCGACGCGCCGATGCGCCCATGGCTGTTCCGTATCGCGCACAACGAGTCCGTATCCGCACTGCGCCGGCGCCGGCCGGCGTCCGCGTTGCCGGCGCCGGCCGGGCACGGAACGACCTCGATCGACGATGTCGTCACGGAACGCGCCGAGCTCTCGATGCTGCTTCGAGACCTCCACGACCTCACCGACCGCCAGCGTTCGGCGCTCGTGCTGCGAGAGCTCAGCGGCCTCTCGCACCAGGAGATCGCGATCGCGCTCGGGATCTCGGTCGGCGCGGCCAAACAGACGATCTTCGAGGCGCGCCGGTCGCTGTTCGAATTCGCCGAGGGACGGGCAATGGCGTGCGATGAGATCCGCAAGACGATCTCCGATGCGGACGGGCGCGTGCTCCGCGGCCGTCGCATCCGGGCGCACCTCCGGGAGTGCACCGGATGCGCGGCTTTCGCCGCGGCGATTCCAAACCGTACCGGCCAGTTGCGGGCGTTCGCGCCGGCGCTGCCGGCAGCGGCTGGCGCCGGGCTGTTCGGGCGGACGGTGGTCACGGCCACAGGCCGCAGCGGTGGCAGCGGCCTCGCGCCAATCGCCGCCGGCGCAGCAGCCAAGACCGCCGCGGTAGGCGCTGGATTTGGCGCCAATGCGCTGGCCGGCGTGGCGGTCGTTGCCAGCGCCACCGCCGGGGTGACGGTCGGCGTCGACAGGCTGGTGCACGCCATGGCTCATCGAGCCGCCGCGGGCGACCGCCCGCCGTTGACGGCACCTGCCCCGGCCCGCCATCCGGCGAGCCTCGTCAAGGTGCGGGGCGCGCGAGGCGCGCTATCTGCCGGCGGGCTCGGCCCGTCGGAGTCCGCCGGCGAGACCGCAAGGTCATCTCACGCCGGCAGCGGTGTGCGGTTGGCCGGGGACACGCTGAGGTCCGAGTCGACGCACGCCGGCACGCCGACCTGGGCACGGGGATCCGGCACCGGCGGCCGGCCCGGCGCGGGCGCGGTCGCCGGAGCGCGTGGCTCGCAGGCGTATTACGGCGCCAATCCCCGCGGTGATGCCTGGCACGGCAAGCCGGCGCGGGTGCCGTCGGGCCAGGCGTCGTCGGCCAGCTCGTCGTCGGCGGCGGCGGGCCACTCCGGATCCAGTCACGGCGGCTCGGCGCGATCAGCAAACCCGTCCGAGATGGGATCCGGCAACGGCTCGCAGCCGGGAGCCGGTGCGGTGACGGTGAACGTTCCCGCCAGCGTCAGCGCCGCGGTCGGCAGCGTGCCCGCGGCCGCCGGCAGCCTGCCCGCGGCCGCCGGCAACGTGAGCGCGACCGTTGGCAGTGTGACGAGGACCGTGTCCGGAATCCTTCCGGTCGCGCCCCTGATTTCGCCCGCATCCGTCAAGGGAGCTTCGCCCATCTCCCTTCCTTGATCTCTCACGGGACTGCTGCGCACCCCCCCGAGTTAGATCCTGACTTCCCGGCCGCTCACGCGTAGTCGTTCCAAATAGGACCGCCACCGCGCTCGGGCCCAGCGGCACTGGGACCGGCCGCTGAGCCCGGCGCGGCGGCGCAACCGATCGCAGGAGGAACGATGACCGAGCTGCTCGCGACCGGAACCGGTACGGAAGGCCGAACGTGAGATGACCGCGGAGTCTGCTGCGGCACTGCTCGGGACGAGCCCCGCCATTCTTACCCTGTGGGAGAAGCGGTTCGGCTATCCCGTCCCGGAGCACACCAACGACGGGCAACGGCTGTATGCCGATGACGCGATGATGGCGCTGCGCGAGGCGCTCAGCCGTGAGCTGTCGATCTCGGCGGCGATCAGCCGAGCCAGGACGATCTAGTCATTGGGGCGGCCCGCGCCTCGCCGATCTGAGGCCGCGGGTCTCGGCCGGCACGGCCGCGAGATAGCGCTGCCCCTGGCGCGTCGTAGCCAGGGTAGGTCATGGTCAAGACTTCGGGTCTCGCTCCCACCCTCCAGCCAGGCGCGACGTGCAAACCCGGATCCAGATCGCCCTGCTCATCAACGACGCCGATCGCTAAAGCCAGACCACCGGCCGTCGATCGGTAGAACTTCCGGTGATGCCCGCACTGAGGGAGACGATCGTCGACGCCGGCGGGCGCGACCTGCGCATCTCCAACCCGGACCGGGTCATCTTCCCGGAGACGCCGCGCACGGCTCCGGTGACCAAGCTCGACATCGTCAACTACTACCTGGCCGTGGACGACGGGATCATGCGCGCCCTCCGGAACCGCCCGACCACGCTCGAGCGCTGGCCCAAGGGCGTGTACCCCGGCATGGTCCTGTCGACCCGCGAAGGCCGGGTCGGCGACGCCTTCTACCAAAAGCGCGTGCCTAAGGGCGCCCCCGAGTACGTCCAGACGGCTCAGATCGCATTCCCGTCCGGGCGCCGGGCCGACGAGGTCTGCCCCACCGAGATCGCGGTCGTCGGCTGGGCGGCGCAGATGGGCACGATCACCTTCCATCCCTGGCCGGTCCGCCGCGAGGACGTCGATCATCCCGACGAGCTCCGCCTCGACCTCGACCCTCAGCCCGGAACTGACTTCGAAGACGCCGCGCGGGTCGCCGGCGATGCGCGGGCGCTGCTCGAGGACCTCGGTTACCGCGGTTTCCCGAAGACCTCGGGCGGCCGGGGCATCCATATCTATGTGCGGATCCAGCCCAGGTGGACGTTCACCGACGTTCGCCACGCCGCGATCGCCTTCGGCCGCGAGCTCGCGCGGCGCCGACCCGATCGCGTCACGACCAGCTGGTGGAAGGAGGAGCGTGGCGAACGCATCTTCATCGACTTCAACCAGAATGCGCGCGACCGCACGATCGCCTCGGCCTACAGCATCCGGCCTAAGCCGGGTGCCACGGTGTCGGCCCCGCTCGATTGGCAGGAGCTTCCCGACGTCCGCCCCGAGGACTTCACGGTGGCGACGATGCCGACGCGCTTCGCCCAGCTTGGCGACCGGCACGCGGCGATCGACGGGGTTTCGCATTCGCTGCAGCCGCTGCTTGACCTGTACGAGAGGGACTCCGCCGACGGTCTTGGCGACATGCCCTACCCGCCCGACTATCCCAAGATGCCCGGGGAGCCCAAGCGCGTCCAGCCCTCGCGCGACCGCGACCGCGACCGCGGCCTTGACGCGATCTAAGGAGCCGCCTGCGGCAGCTTCTTCGCTCCCCGCCTGGTCACCGGGTTCGACGGCGGCGGAACGACGGGGCCGATATCCCCGTCGGGTGCCTCGTCGAGGTCGACCATCACCGGCGCGTGGTCGCTCGGCCCGGTTCCCTTGCGCGCCTGGCGGTCGACCCACGCCGCCTTCACCCGCGCGGCCACCGGGTCGCTCGCGAGGACGAGATCGATCCGCATGCCCAAGTCCTGGTGGAACATCCCCGCTCGGTAGTCCCAGTAGGTGAAGACGCGCTTGCCGGGCCAGCGGTCGCGTACCACGTCGTGCAGGCCGAGCGCCTCGAGCTCGGCCAGCGCCGCGCGCTCGGGCGGCGTGACGTGCGTGTGCCCCTCGTAGGCCCCGGGATCGAACACGTCCTCGTCGGTCGGCGCGATGTTCATGTCGCCGCACACGACCTGAGCTTTCGGCCCGGCGGCGAGGGCATCGCGCAACGACGCCAGCCAGGCAAGCTTGTACTCGTAGTGATCAGAACCCGGCGTCCGACCGTTGGGCACGTACACCGAAGTCACTCGGACCCCGCCGCAGGTCGCCGCCACCGCCCGCGCCTCCGGGTCCGGGAAGCCAGGCCCACCAGGGATGCCGCGGACCACGTCGTCGAGCCCCGCCCGGGACAGGATCGCCACCCCGTTCCAGGCCGCCTCGCCGTGGACGGCGACCTCGTAGCCCCGGCCCGACAGTTCGTCGCCCAGCAACTCCGCGAAGGCCTCGTCGGCGATCTTCGTCTCCTGGAGGCACACGACGTCGGGCTGGCGCTGATCCAGCCAGGGAAGCAGCCGAGGCAGGCGCTGCTTCAGTGAATTGACGTTCCAGGTCGCGACCCGCACCCGACGCTACGGTAGCGCCACCGGTCGCCATCACGATCGCTATCAGCTCAAGTCTGGGGCACCAGCGTCCGGAACTCGGGATCATCCCGAAGGCGCTCGAGGTCCGCGTCGTCGCGCGCCCACTTCGCTAGATCCGGCCGGAGCTCGAGCGCTCGGCGCAGGCTGGCAAGTGCCGCCTCGCGATCGCCGCCCCACGCCTCGAGGCAGGCCAGGTTGTAGTGGAGCGATCCGGACTCCGGGTAGGTCGCGAGACCCTCGGCGAGGATCTCACGCGCGCGTGCAGGGTCGGAGCGAACCAGCGGTCCGGCTCGGAAGGCCCATTCCCACGCGGACGGCTCGAACGTCGGGGGCCCGCCGAAGCTGAGCACGGTGGTTCCTGGCTCGGCGGCCACGGCGTGCCGGTGCGAGGCCGGATCGGGGACGAACACGTACGTCCCCGCCGGGGCGTCATAGGACTGGCCGTCGATCGTGAACTCAGCCCGTCCGGCAAACACGAAGTACAGCTCCTGATGGGCGAGCTTCGGGTCCTCGGTGTGCGGCTCGACCACGTCCTGACCGGCCTCGCCGGCGGTGTAGGCGTTGCAGCCGAAGGCGCGGACGCCCAGCGTCAGCCTGACCGGATGCCAGGTCAGGCTTCCGGGGCCGGGAATCGACTCCAGCTGGTCGAGGCGGACGATCTTCGGCGGCTCCGGCATCGCGCCGCCAAGACTAAATATCCGCCGCGACCGATGACTCCGAGCCTCGCTCGACGTCTTAAGGGACGAGCGACGAGATCACGTGAGGAGGCTAGAGCGATGACCACGACCACGACACTGGCGATCCGCGAACTCGACCATCGGCACGGCGACGGGATCGACGTGAGACTGCTGTGGAATCCCCGCACCAACCAGGTGTCCGTGACCGTCGAGGACGAGCGCTTGGGCGAGACATTCGTGCTCGACGTCCCCGGACCCGACGCGCGTCAGGCCTTCACCCACCCCTACGCGTACGCGCAACGCGGTCGCTTCGAAAGCCTGCTGGCGGCCTGATCGAGAACCTCGGCATGCAGATCGTCTCCCGGCTGTGCATCAGCGCCGACGGCTACGTGACGACGCCGGACGGGTGGCCGGCGCAGATCGCCGACCCCACGTTCGTCCCCGGCGAGAGCCACGGCATGCCGGAGTTCCTGGAGGGCAAGGAAGCGGCGCTCATGGGTCGAACCACGTTCGAGCCGGCGCTCGGCGCCTCGCGCTGGCCCTGGCCCAGCCTCGAGGTGTTCGTGCTCGCCTCGCGCCGCCCGCCGGGCACGCCGGACCACGTCATCACCGAGAGCGATCCATCCCGGCTGCTCGCGCGGCTGCGCGAGGCGAACCGGGGCGGTGACGTCCACCTGATCGGCGGCCCGCGCACGATCGAGACGTTTCGGGCGCTCGGTGCGCTCGACGGGCTCGAGCTCGTCGTGCTACCGCTCCTGCTCGGCGACGGCATGCGCCTGACACCGTCGCTTAACCCCGGAACGACGCTCACGTTCAGGAGCGAGCGCGCCCTGCCCGGCGGCTCGGTCGAGATCGTCTACTCACCGCGCTGACTCGTGCGGCGATAATCGCCGGCGTGGAAGCCGTAGATACGCCGCTGGGCGAGGAGGACGTCGACCCGGATCCGTTCCGCCAGTTCGAGCGGTGGTTCGAGGAGGCGCGGCGCGCGGGCGCCTTCCAGCCAGAAGCGGCCGCCGTGGCTACCGCCACCGCGGACGGAGCACCCTCGGTCCGGATGGTGTTGGTCAAGCGAGCCGACCACGACGGGTTCGTCTTCTACACCAACTACGAGAGCCGCAAGGGCAGGGAGCTGACCGCCAACCCCCGTGCGGCGCTGATGTTCCACTGGGAAGCGCAGGGCCGCGTGGTCAGGGTCGAGGG
>Ga0335073_10005142_pt1 | contig 18359 bp, 17 predicted proteins | sample Lox_Sample_22_FD_207093 | JGI IMG/M metagenome (GOLD analysis project Ga0335073, IMG submission 207093) | Soil microbial communities from Loxahatchee National Wildlife Refuge, Florida, United States - Lox_Sample_2.2 | ecosystem: Environmental > Terrestrial > Soil > Wetlands | place: USA... | reverse complement strand
ACGGAGCTGATCCAGTGCTTCCCTTCGGAGCTCCATATCTCGCAGCTTGACATCACCAGACCATATTCCGACATTGAGCTGCTTCGCATCGAAGTTCTGGACGTACATGCCCAAGAACCGATTGAGCAGGTTGGCGACTAAACTCTCGAGCATGCTCCCTATCTGCGGCCTTCACCCTGGCCAAGGGAGAATTAGGTTTGAGAGAGTCGAAAATCAGAGCTCAAGTTATCCAAATTTCAATTAAAGCAATTGATAGTCGACCTGCCAAAGGCAGCAGGGCATAACCGAAGCAAATGGAGTCGTAGCCGCGTTCCTGAAGAAATCATCAAAAGTCGTACACTATCGAAGGAGATGGCAAAGGAACGACGAGACAAGAGGTGCAATAGAAGGAATTTGGAAAGAATCTCTTTAGATGCACGATGAAGTTAGGCAGTCGTCACCTTCTCAAATGCCACCTCGATTCATTGAAGGAAACAAGATGACGTCGCCAATCAGTGCTGTATGGCCGCTAAGAACGGCGGTGGCCAGAACATGCAACTTCGCCCTCGAGAATCGCTTATGTAATGCGGCACATCACATCAAGTCCCCTCCATCGAACGAGTTTCGGATGCCCAAAGCATGCGACATGATGGATAATAGCGTCCAAATGATGAATGTAAATAATTTCGTACTGCTTTTCGGTAGTCTTCACATGCCATGTCACTTCTGAATAAAGCTTCACTGCTCTCTCTGTGTGGTTATTTTGCGGTTATGCAATGTGGCCTGATATTCTGCAATCCGCAGTATTATCGTGTATATACGGAATATGTACGAGTAAATGAGTACATCGAGGCCGATAACAAACAGCCCCCCTATGTCCATGTTACGCCAACCTTTGCCAAAGGTACCACCGCCTGACTGTCGCCCTTCTTCTGTGCGCCAAACTTGATTTTGGAGAAATAAGGCATCACGCGACTCCGTAGCGTCGAAGCACGACGCAACGGTTTCTGCTCCTCTACAATCTCTTCCTCCGCCACTGCAACTGGGTCTTCCGGTTTTGGCGGGACGTTCGAACCTGTAGAAGCCGTTCTCGGAGTCGAATGAGAAGGGCTGTCGAACGTCGTCAGTCTGCGCTGCAGCGAGCGCGCGTGGAACAGATCGTATTCCTGCCAGTATGTCGGCGGATGTAATGGTGGCTCGAGTCCTGAGTATGAAGAGTCCGCAGAGAGCTGGGAAGTGGCTCGTGGACGGCTTGACACATCTGCCGGCGTCTCTGAGGCCTTAGGCTTTTCTATGATTTCTGGTGCTGGCTTGCCCTTTGGTGTTTCTATTATTGCTGCCACCGTGGTGGCACCTGGTTGCTTCTTGGCTTCTGCCACTTTGGTGGTAACTGGTTGCTTCTTGACTTCTACATCGGCACTAGCAGGTGGTGGCTGCTTGACTTCTGGAGTACTGCAGGCAGGTGGCAACTCTGTAGTATCTGATGCTATTTCGGCTACGGGTGTTACTGTGACACTTGGTGGCTCTTTGGTCGTCGATGTCTCTATACGAGGTAGTGTGCCTTTGATGGGCATGTTTATCTTTGTGCGGCATTTCTCTTCTGATTCGACCGCCGAGACCTGTACACTGACCTCGGGACTTGGGAGGGTCTCCATCATTGACGGCGAGCAATCTGATGCTGCTGACGCTGAGGCTGTCCTACTGCTCGCAATTGAAGTTGATGTGACCTCTTCGGCTGGAGAAGCGAGGTTGGAGCTACGCGTCGACGCTTTTGATATCGAAGAAGGACTGGAGTCCCTTTGCATCCTACGCTGATAAGCTGGAGGCACCAGGGAGCTAAGAGGCAGAGACGCTGAGCGAGCATGCAGCGGCTTAGGCTCCGGAGTACGACTTTTAGGAGGTTGAGTGACAGTTGATGAGTACTTGAAGAACGGAGACCAGCCCTTGGTAAAGAATACCCAAGCACCAGACACGATGATCAGCTTTCGAAGGATGTCACTCGTTAGAATGCGTTCATTGACATTGTCCTCACTTATTGGTAATGAGACGAAGTCGCCTTCGAAGACCACCGATGATGGTCGTGATGGTGTTCTTGGGAGAGATGAAGGTGGTGTATAATGGTCGTAAATGTCGAGGTTTGTGGCAGTAATTGATGCAACGGTGGGATGTTGTCTTGCAAAAGGCTGCATTAATGCAAAGTATAGTTTTTCATCGTCGGTTGGAGTTGGGGTGGGTGGTCCAGCCACGCTGTTTGGGCGTTTCCGTTTCTGTTTCGGGACGTACCATCGAGCTCTTTGATATTCATCCTCCTGCAGCACAAAGTCGTAGCCACCGGCCTTGCTGGGCGAGGCTATCCAAGTGGAGCCTTCCAGCTGAAGAAGCACTTTACCACCGGCTTGCCCATCCTGTCCATGCGATACGGAAATGACGCCGAGGACTGTTCGTGACTCTGCAAACTCAGCTTCCTCAGACGCGTCGTCAGGGCCTTTGTAGTCGTCGACCTTTAAGACTACAAGGTCATCAGAGTTCAGACCATCTTTGCTTTTCCTTAGTCGATTCAACTTCTTGCCGAGCATTGTGTCTGTGCAAAAGCGACTCGCGGGAACAACCTCATATACAGGCTTATGGAAGCCAGATCGTGATCGTTGTTGTAATTGCAGAAGAACTTTGGGCCGCAGATGTCTTTGCAAAGGTTGGAGCTTTTTGGGAGCCACTATGGGAGGCGGGTGAGCCAGTCGATACTGACGTTTGGGGCGAGGGACACGCTTAGGCGTTGGTGAATCGAACGTTTCTGAGATTTGTATTCGCGGCGACGAGAGCGACGGAACTTCTTCTTCACACTCTTCCGAATCTTCCGCTTCCTCTTGTTTGACCTGAGCAGCGTCGTCGTTTGCATCTTCTAGAGAAGAGGTTTCACTTGGATATGTACCGGGGAGCCGAATCTTGATGGAGGCGCCGTCCTTGGCCTCCTCGCTCTCCTCCGGCACCTCACGGAGTTCGGCCATGGTGACTTTGACGCTCTGAGATCTTGCCAGAGGCTTTGGACGCTTGCCTGGGCCCAGTGGAGACAGTCCATGGAGTTGACGCTGGCGGTTTGCAGAAATGAAGGGATATCGAGGGATGGGAGAGCGCCGTTGTGTCCCCTCGACTCGAAGACTTGAGTACTCGTGGCCGTGCTGAGCTGCGGCATCCGCAGTCAGCATTGAAAGGAACATGGCGAAGAGTGGAGACGGTGGAGAGAGCGTAATAAAGAAGGTTATTCAAAGCTAGTTGTGCCTGTAGCGACGACTTGGGCAGATCAGACTTGCAGGGCGGGTGGCATCACCTCAATGCACGCTGGCGCGCCACAGGGATTCCAAGGACACCGATCACGGTCGCTTCGGAGCGCTTATGCGAGGAGCAGCCAAACGGCGTGAGAGCCGCGATTTTCGTATTTGACAGTGGGAAAGCGAGCCCTCGGAGTGTGCTGGAAAGCAGACGAAGGGTCAGCATTGGGAGTCTGTTGGATATGCCGTCGGCCAACGCGCTGGGACGGGCTCAAATCAGCCTGCCGGCAAAAACCACCTCAGAATAGAGTATCTCAGCTCTCAGCCCTATCAAGCGCCATTCCACGCCATTCCGTCTTATTGCAATATCTGCCCACGTTGGCATTGCGGAGACTGTGCCGCACGCGAGACGGACATTGATTCACACCGTGTCCCGCAACTCAAAAGTTGCATTGGCACGTCTTGGGCCAAGTCAAGCAAGGTTTCGTTCCTTTTTGTCCGGACATCTTTTTGCTCAGTTCGTCCGAACAGCTCTTATTAGCTTCTCTTCCCACGCGTGACGCCCCGTTCCACTTTCCTTTTCCAATCCGTCAACATCCGATAGGCTTGGTGGTTCGTCAAGTGCCTGTCAAATGGCAGAGCAATCTCCTCTTGGCCATGACAAGCGAGTAGACCCCGTGGCGTTGAAAACACGATCAACCGCATTTCGTCCTACTCGGTTGGCCCATCCGTCCCCGCCCGGCCAATGCAGTATCGAATAAAGTAACTCCTGACTGGGAACCATCCCCCCCGGCAACACCGCGTTGCTTGTGATTTTTAATTGCACAACTCTTAAGTCGCTGCATTCCGTACGTCTTCAATTGGCTCCCTCCCTTGCTCCTGAACATACGAACCGGTTTGCACATCCGTCTGCCTCAGGCCAATTGTCGCCTCTCGTATTGCATTTTCATTAAGATCGACGCTAATTCTGTTTGGTGCTGCTGGAATTGAATATCGTCACTTGAAGGTTATTCTAGGCCCCTATGAATGCCCCTTCCGGTTTAGCGCCGTCACACGTCTGACCTCACTACATCATTAATAGCTGTTGAAAACACGCTGCTACGCTTCCGAGCTCCACCTCAATACTCGTACGTATCGTAACTACATGTACCTGACTGAGCCGAAATGCCTTGCTCCGTCCTCCGGCCATCAGGCGCCAGGGCCGACCGGCTCGCCTTCAGCAATGTGATCGTGGTCGAGCCGTGACAACTACCTTCTATCATTCCCCCATCGCCAGTGGATCTTCGCGCCCTTGCTCTTGGTTCATACCATTTGCGCGTACTATGAGAGGTGGTAGTACTGCTGGTGGCAGAAGAGGAGGGATATCGGCTAGATCGCGAAGCAATGGGTCGATGTTGGTGAGGTCAATGCTGAACCAGGCTCAGACGTCACAGAGAAGATCTAGAGTTTTCACAGGCTGATTACATAGCTAGTAGACGTCTAAATGAGCCGCTAATACCTCTGATCGAGTCCCATAACGTCACGAATCGTGTGGTCGCGGGCGATACCCATAGTCCGCTTAAAGGTCCCTGTGCATTGGTGATTGAAGGTCAGTTGGAGCGTCAATTCGTACGGCTGCTTCAGCTTCTTTAATCCTACTCTAATTGGACGAACCCGTATCCTCTAGTTCGCACAGGGGGAAATTCGCAGGGCCATTAGCAGGGCCATTCACAGGGTCATTCGCAGGGCCATTCGCAGGGCCATTCGCGAGGCCATTCGCGAGGCCACTCGCCGGGCCATTCGCAGAATTCTGCCCAAGCGAACTTGTAATTTGTGCATTAGTCCTATCACGGCGCCTACGATAGGAAAATGCGGCCAGTACAACACAAGTAATGATGACGACACCAATTATGACACCGGCTATGATTCCGCCTTCCGCCCCAGGAGATAGGCCTCCTGCCGCCTTAGTCGATTGAGGTGAAGAGGTAGTTTGAATAGTCGTCGTTGAAGGGATAGGGGTGGTTGCCTGAGAAGAGGAGATAGTCGTGGCCGTAGGCACTGTATATAAGGATGATAGGATTAGCAATAATGTGAGAATGAGTTAAGCCGAAGGGCATAACCCACCTTCGTTTCTGGTAGCATTCCAATCTCCGCCGCTCCAGCTTGGCCAGCAAGCAATATCTGTCACATTGCCAGTATCGTCGTATACGGTGCCCGTTACGCATACAGTCTGGTACCCAGTGCCATTGCTGTGAAAGGGTCCTTGTTAATCCAAACACAAGGAGCGTGGTCCACTGGACGTACCAGGTAAAGATTTGTTCTGAGGCTGGACCAACGAGTAACGACGTATTAAGGCACGCCGTTGCAATGGGGCACTCTATATCTGGAGCGGCGTTGCAGCAGGCTGCATAATTTCCCACCGTCGACCAGATAGAGCCTGGTTGGCAGTACCAAGTTGTGGCTATTGCTTTATTTCAGTCGAGCTCACAGTGATAAGTGCCGATTCTTTGGGAAAATAAAATAATGACTAACAGGCTCCAAGCTGGGTCACAGTACTACTGCCGATTACGGCTTGGGACGGGGAAATCGTTATTGTGCTTGTAACCACCTGTGAAAGCGCAGAAGAAAGGGAGCATATAACTAGATAGATAGATATATGCATCTTGTACACATTATAACGGTAGAGAGAGCGTCAAAAGAGGGATGAAAGCGATGGATAATGGCAATACATAACAGTCCATTTTCAGATGTTCCCTACCTGCATTTATAGTCGTATTCGGGCAAAGAGACCCTTCAGCTCGTGATGAAGACGCTTAGTGGACACATGTATGTAGCCCTTCTAGTAAATGTAGCGGTTTTGAGTGGTTGGGCAGGAAGAAAAGAAGCACCATGGCCAGCGCTGGCACTAGCATGCAACAACGCCCAACCCTCTAAATTAAGCGAATTCAGGCAAATTCTTGCGATCCAATTGGCCAAGTATCACCGCCTTGCGACATGTTCACCCCTTACCTTACTTGTCTCATAGCTAGACCGGCCGCCAGCGGGTGCATCCGAGTTGCCATTCCCTGCCGGCAGCTGCGTGCCTCCTTACAATGGATTTGAGAGCGCGCGCCGTCCACGCACAGTCGTACGATACCATCACGGCCGCGGTCGCCTACCAATCGACCAGAAAGACGCTCTCCCTTCAAGCCACCATCCGTTCGAACGCTTTCACTGATCATGTACCATAATGAACGGGCGGTAGCCTCGACCAATCCTGGTCGTGCTGGCAAAGGGTGGTCACCACGTCGACGGATCACGATGAAATCATGCGCTGCGCCCTGCTGCCGAGAGGTGTTTAACGTGCTATTTAAGTAGGTATGGAAAGGCACATGCCCATTCAGGCCGATCGATTACCACTCCCCACCAACAATTATCGTCATATGCCCATCACCAACCTCCAAAACCAGGGAGAGGTTGGGTCCCCTCAGCATCCACGCCTTGTAACTTTTGGGGATCTAGGCCCAATGCCTTCAAAATGGTTGGTGCTACTTGCGTCGTGTATACCTGACCGTTGTATGTCTGCGGGTGAAGTTTCGGATTGTGTGCGAAACAAGCAACAAGCCTATCATCAGTGCTATCTCCACCGTGCTCAGCGATCTTGGATTTGCTCGTTGTGTAGATGGTTCCCTTAATTGGTTGAACAATTATGTCGGGAACGGCGGGATCTTTCGTAGCATCACCAAAGCCGAGATCAATCTGTTGTTGACCGTAAATGAGCTGGTCGATTCGAAGATCCGTTTTGTGTGCTTCGAGGTTGGCAACGGCTTTGTCTAGATCCGCTCGGTTTTCGAGAAAGACCAATCCGATGTCGTCTGTTGTTATGAAGGAAGTATTAACTCCAATCTCAGCCGTCAAATTTGCGGGATCGACTTCTTTGAACAAAGTGGGGTCAATTGGAGACTGACCGTGCTTGGAGCACACAATGATGAGTGTTTCATGGTAGATCTTTTTGGCTTTGAGCTTATTGATGACGAGGCCGAGAGAATCGTCGACAAACTTGATAGCAGTTTCTAGATTGGCGGTGAAATCAAAAGAATCTGCTATATAGCCACTTGTCTTCTGGCCAACAGATACGGATTGGAAGTTGCCACCAAAGAGGTCCGGAATAGAACCATCAAGGGAGCCTTGTGAATTTGCAGGGACGTTGCCATCGAGCCAATCCAGGAAGGCGTTCACGTGAAACTGGTCATATTCCACGGCCACGGCCACGTTTGCAGTGTAATCACCGCTACCCACAGCAGACGCTTGTTCTGGGAAATATCCTGTAGTCAAGCCAGTTCCAGACGGCCCGCGAACCTAGAATTCCACGCGTTAGAATAAATTCAGAGATCGTCTGAGAATGATAGTGGATAGAAGGATCGTAGGCCTAAGACGAGAGATCAAAGAGAACTTACAATATCATAGGCGGGATGTTTGTCAGCGTATGCAGTCTTCTTGCCAGCAGCGACAGCAATCTCAAACAAAGTGTTGACACGAACACGTTGGTGTGGATAGATCTGTTCACAATTTCCATTCACAATGGCCTCTGGTAGGTTGGCAGGGTCAATTCCTCCGGAGAAAAGGAGATTGAGATTATAGTCGATTGTTTCATCGTATTCAACTGTGCAACTATTAGTATTTGTAGTTGGACGCTGATGATTTCTGCAGTGTTCTTACCTTCCGCGCCGATTGGGCCACCTGCAGGCCATTTGCAACCGGAGCCTTTTGGATAGAAGCTACGATCCCAAATATCATCATACCTAGGTATTACAGATTACGATTTGTACGCATCTATATCGATTGTATTGCTTACCAAACTCCCGTGGTTCTTGGGAATGCTCCTGAAGAAATGTATCAGTTCCGTGTTCTTCATGCCTCCCAGACTCTACATACCGGTGTACTGAGCTAACGTTCCTGGAAACGAATCCGAAGGAAACGTAGTGTACGCATCAGTGTACAGATAGCCATGATCGAGCATCTCAGAGATGTTCGATTTGCCTTTGGCCAACCACTTGCCAATGTCACTAGAATGGAGACCGTCTACAGAGAAGGCGGCGATATGCTTGAACTGGGGGCAGCCATCCGGATCTCGAGGGCCATCCCAGCCATCGTCGCCTCTCGGGACAACAGCAGCAGCAGCAAGTGGAATTAGAATACTGGATAGTACGTATTTCATCTCGAAAAATTAAAGATGGAGCAGAGTGACGATGAGCTTACGGCTAGCCGTGAGACTTTATGTAGGACGGCAGCATCTTGTCATACTCGAGCATAATGATGAACTGCAAAATCAACACTGGCCGCATGTCTTTTGGTCGTCCCGCAGCGCCACAGGATTGCCTTGACGAACGACCGTCGCTGAATGAACTCGTGGGTAAAGATCAAAGAGCAATTTCAGAGGTCGAAGCTTTGACAAGCTCTATGCTGCAAGTGATGATTGTTGGACACTTGACGGCCTTTCTTGGCAATGGTTCGGGCATCGAATAGCTGAGATGCAGAGTCCTTCTGGTTTGAAATCGGACGCATATGGTTCGATGAGCGTGCTGCAGCCAAGAACCAAGGCTCGAATTGACCCCATGGAAGGACGTTGCTTTTTGGCGATGCCCGATCAGCTTCAAAGCTTCAATTGTGTGATTACCTCCAAAATCGGTGTCAAAAAATCTCCGCTATCGGCGGTAGATTCACAGGTACCAATTGGAAGAGTCGTGAAAAACTTACCTCTCGATCATGCGCCCAATGGCTTCGCTTGGAGTGAATAGTTGCGTAGCAGACGACTTGCAAGCGTATGTTCCTGGAATAGCATTGTGTGCAAGGTATACTTCAATTTAGGATGCTTTCAAGCGCAACGAGGCAACCGGGAGAAGTAGTCTCTTCGTTAGGGTATTGTGATATTGATAAGTCGTAGCTTGTGCAATCCTTCTAACACAACGAGGAAAGCAATTCAATAATCGCGATCCGCTCCGCAGAGCACCAAAAGCGTTTTCCAACCCGAGAATCTAACGGTGGCTAAACCCCAACCCCAAGATCCCAGCCTCCGCTCACGCAAATCAAACCAAAAGCAAAAAAACAACTCAGATTCTGCCACCCTGCACGACCTCCCTGCCCACGATCTCCACGCCTCCATCCTCGCCAGTGCGCCGCCGCTCCAGCACCCACCGGAAGCCTAAGCCACCGCCGTCGCGCTCGCGCACGTACGCCACGCTGTCGCTGCCAGACCGCGAGTGGCCCGCGCGCCGCTCCGTGCTGCTGCCGGGCGTCAGCAGCGGCGACACGGGGCTTGCGGGCGCGCCGAGCGCGGGCCCCGCCGCCGCCGGAGACGGAGGCGTGAACGGCATCGAGAACACGGGGATCGGGGGCGGCGACGAGAGCGGCGCTTGGAGTGTTGCTGGCGCGACGGGGGGCGAGGACGGTGGCAGTTCAAGGCGCGGTTGCGATGTTGGTGAGGGTGAGCTTGGCGCGGAGGAGGGCAGTAGCAGTGAGGAGCGGATTGTGGGGCTGTCGGAGCCGAGGGTGGCTCGTTGTGTTGGCGAGTTGGCGGCGTCCCCTTCGTCGGAGTAGCTAGACGCCGGCGAGATGGCCTCCTCGACATCCTGATCCACCTCATCTGCATGCTCATCTGCATACTCCTCATCTTCGTCATCATCGGCATAGTTCGCTTCGTCGAGCAGGTCCGAGTCAAGCTCTTCTTCGATGCCGTCTTCGCCGCTGATTTCGCGGCTGATCGGACTGCTCCACATAGCTCGAGCTTCACCCTTGCCAACGATAGGACTCGTCATCGGGCTGCTGGCATTGCCACCGCTGACCAAACTTCCTTGACTGCCTCCAAAAGCCGCTCGTCGGAGCTTGAGCAGCGCTTCCATATTATCGCTCTCCCAGCCTGGACTCATTCTGGCCAGCGCCGCAAGACCAGGACTTGGCTGGCCGCGATCCATACTTGCTCGATGATCTGGGATGTGAAGGCTGACATAGCTGTTCCTTGTGCTGTATTCGCTACGCTCCGTGATGGGTGTCAAGTTAGGCTCTCTTGTACTTCGTTGTCTCTTGATTTCGGCCCAGTCCTTTGGCCCGAAGTATCCCCCTTGAAAGAAGACAGCCTCACCATCTTTTGTCGAAGAAGGAGCCGGCTTAGCATAGAAATCGAATTCTCTTCCATATATGCCCTCGTCATCATTTGCAAGCGCTTCCGCATTGGCAGCAGCGATTATCGGATCATCTTCGAGCGCAGAATCGTAATCGGAGTAATCGAAGTCAGAAGAGTAACCAAAGCCGTCATCATAAATGTTTGGTAAGGAGAAGCCGACCGATTTTCCGGCGAATCCATTGCTCGTGCCATCAAGCTGATCCACCACCGGTGAAAAACTCGACGTTGCTTGACTATTGTGCTTTGTACTGTCATCCGGGACGAGACTTGGCCGCGACGAGATATTCGTTACGCCATTGTCGTCCTCATCAGTGGGCGGAGCCGACAATGTGGACTGAACTAAATGGGATAACTCCGAGTCGCTAATATCCACGCTGCTCTGTCTTCTGAATCGACCGTCCTCCGCAGCTTTGTTGGCTGCTGATGCAAGCGCTTGATGATATGCAGTTATCGTCTCTTGGCTTGAATTGAGGTCAGGATGTTGTGGCATAGGTTCAGATGGGACAAGGCCAAGTCTGGACCTCCTGGCCGCTCTCTGACTGTTCTGAGGCGCTACTAGCTCATTTCGATCAGCCGTGTCAACTTCAGCCGCTCCATCTCTTGCATTCTCATCTGTCTCCGGCCGATGAACATGCTTTCTCTCGTAGAGTGGATGTAACGGATCATCAAACACGGATTCATCGAAAGGCTCGTCGCCATCTAGGTCGACGTCGAGATCGCCGAACTCTCCATCATCGAAATAGAGATCATCATCGACGAATTGGCTTCCGACAGCAGCCCTAGACTCAGCCACAGCCACCACTTCCTGAGCTTCAGTTACCGATTTGTGAGGCTCACTAGAGCCTTGAATGTGCTCCGGTAGAGCAGGCATGATACCTAATCCCTGGACAATTGGTGCAGGTAAAACCGGCATGCTCCCGAACTGGTCTACTGGATTGCTTCCTAAGGCCATCTTTGCTGCTTCCCGAAGGCTTAGTCCTGGCAGACTCAGACCATTGAGACCAAGACCGGAATGGCTCCATTCTTCGCCCACGGTGGGTACATCCTCTTCGAATCCATCATATCCGTTTTCATCGAAGTCATCAAGGTCGTAGTCATCGCCCTCATCGCTTGCATCTTCTTCGAAGCGTCTATTATGCTGCTCAAGTGCTTTTGCCGCCTCTTTCTGCTTATGCCGCTCCTCAAGTATTCGCTCCTGAGTGGCGGATGCATTTGCCAGTTGAAAGCTGAATCTCGAGGAGTTAGACAACATATGAGGAGGAAGACTGGCATTTTGCCAATCGTAGCTAGTGCTTGTTCTGCTACCTCGCATGGAAACTGTCGATCTGGAAGCAGATGATAGAGCTTTGCGAGCTCTTGGCCTATTTGTACTTGTTGTTCGTGCAGAAGCATTGTCAGTCGGTGTCGTTCCGTCTTCTGCTACTGGCGATAAGGGAGCTATTGGCGCGACTATGTCACTATGTTGTGAAGAGGCTGTGCTTGCCGCTCTTTGCTCTTGTTCCTGGACTTCCTGAGGAGGTTCAGGTAATGGTTTTGAAAGCCGAGTAAATGATGGTCCAGGTACAATGTCCTGACCCAAAAGAGGAGGGAATGAATTACGAGCAATAAAGTCTTTATTGGCAAGTGCTTCAGCCCGGATTGCCGAATCATTTACTTGTTGATTTTCGTCGTCTTCCAAATGTTCTTTGAAGACGGGCGTGTGCTGTCGCTCTATACGAGAGGGGTCATTACCCTCAAACAGAAGCTGTTCGTTACTAGTATGGGCCGATGATTTGTTCATACTGCTCACATCGCCTGACTGACTTGTGACTGGGAAATTGCGTCGAGGCCGAGGCGCACTAAAGTCGTGAACAATCTTGCCACGAATACTAGGGTCAAAGTTATCAGCCATTAGAGAGCCATGTACACCAGGAGTCCTATGGCTGATCAGGGATTCGTCAGACAATTGCTCGAGAACTTGTCCAGATCTTCTTCTGAGCAATAAGGACATGGGATTTCGCAAGTTGAGCTTTTTCCCATATTTCTCTACCTTTTCAATCCTTTGCGTCTGTGGAACGGCTACCTGCGGGATTCGTGGTGATGGTGATGAGCCGGCGGCTTGTGGCGGCGCAGGTGGAACACGATGGCTCTCTGAGGGGAATTTGGAGGGAGAAAGGTTTTCAAAGTGAGGCATTGGCCCTGTTGGAATCGATATTATAGGAGCAACCTTGTAAATTGGCGCGGAAGTCATGTCGATATCTGCAGGGTAACCGTTCGTTGGCTGATATGCTGTAAGACCTCTACTTCGAAGGCCCGTCACTTGACCAGCTGTATTCGGTCTTCGAGGAAAGATGTGATCTCTCTCCTCTTGTGAAGTCCTCCGAGTGTGAAAGTCATCTCTCGGTCTGTATGTAGCGGGTTGGAAGTCTCTTTGGTCAAGCCTAGTAGTCGAAGCATCCTGCGAAGCGGATTGGTAAGTCTTGGGCTCGTTTGATTCTGGATCTCGTCCATCTTCCTTTGTATTGAGACTATGCTGAGTGGTAGGCCTTTCACTTTGAGGATCGTAGACGCTTGCGATTCGAGGAATTGGAGGAAGAGTCGGTGGAAGCGGCGAGACTGGAGTATTGGAAGCAGAACGGGAGTGCGTGCTTGCAGCGTCTGGTGTTTTGGCGAGATTGAAGAGGTTAGGAGAGTCGAAGGGATTTGGAGGCTGTGCTGAACTTGTACCATGGGAGGAACGCGGTGGAGGTTGAAGAAACGCTGTGTGGTCCATGATAGTTCCATCTGGCGAGGACGGGATCGATCCCGAGCGCCGGTGGTGATGACGCAGATAAGAAAACATGGCGATTATCTCTGGCGATTCTGATGGGCTAGAGAAACCAAACTTCTATCGTGGTTCGAGCTTCAGTGGAGATGTAATCAATACATCCGCGAGCCTGATCGAGGACCGCAGGCGGCCGAGAGAGAAGGCCGCTGAGCAGCCCAATGGCTCTCAAATTTTCATAGCCTTTCAAGAATGATGCTGGACGTCATGAGAGGGTTCTGTCCGTGTAGATGGATGGTGAAGATGGAGAATTTTGAAGTCGAGGCGCGTTTAGGTTGCGCAAGCTGGGGTTTGGACCGTTTGGAAGTTGAGGCACAGTCAGTGCGTTCCAAGTAGCGCGCCTCCTCTGATGATCCACAGGGCGATAGTCGTGTGGCGAGATATGGCAGAACTCAAGCCGATCAGCTGGAATTAATTGGCGCTTGCAAATCGCGAAGCCAGCCAAGCTGCTGGAATCACCGCGCGGCTGAAATCGGGCCAGCAGTGTGGTTCGATGCTAGAATAGAATACGATAGCGAGATACTAGGTACGTGCCACTCTGCATGCGTGAAGCTGGGATGTTGGCTTCCGATGAATACGATATTGCGTCTGGGTTGCATTCCTTTGAACTCGAATGATTCAACCGAACATTCCTCAGCAACGTGCAGCACTAAGTCGACTATTTGCCCTTTTTTTGCGGTCTGGAATTGTCACGTCAGAATCCATCGATTGCTGAATACAAGGCGTTCTAAATCCCCGATCAAACGCGGGTTAAGGTCAACGGCCTTCGAACTTATGGCTGTTTTGGCTGCCATAAAGTCAAGCTAATAACGTGATGAACCAGAAGACCTTGTTGGATATAAACGCCTCACACCGTGACGGAGCTCAGGGTTCCGTATTTTGGTCTAATGGTACGGCTACTCTATTGATATCGCAACCAAGCCACCGCTCCTGCCATAACAACGCAGGTCTGAACTTGGGTTGGGCTAAGTTAGCTTCAGCTCAAATTAGTACTTAGGTGGCTTCAACGACTTTCACTGGCTTCTTCAGACAACCAAACAGACCTCTATGACTTCTTTAAGTAGGCTCTTGATCCGCGGATTTGCTTCCGAGTCAATCCTCTGGCTTTTAGATGGCGATAATGACCGAAGAGGCTAGTCTCTGTCTGCACTGTCACGGATTCTCAAGCTTCTTTGATGGATTGCTACATGAACCGGACCCACCAGAGTTTGTGGGGGAGGATTATGGAGAAGAGGAAGCACAAGTGATTTTGGAATTGGAAGCTGTCCTGAATCAGAAGAATTGCCGTCTCTGCCGATTAGTTCGAGCCTGCATCGAAGGACTCACAATATCACAACTTGGAGAGAACGAATGCTACCGAGTGCGATTACTTCGAAAATCATTGGGCTATTTGCGCACAAGAAAGCAGGCCGATTACAAGGAGTGGTGCGAGAACACCAGGTGGCCAGACAATACCCAGTACTGGTTGAAACGAACAGCTCGCTTGAACGTTACTCTTTTGGTCCTGAACCAGGCTGAAATGGTTGTTCAACGCGTTCAAGAGTCTTCACGTTCTATTCAACTGCTCTCCGACAACTCCAGTGACTGCTCCTCTGATGCAATTTCCAAGTCGATCTTTAACGAGAGTACTGGTGGCTTGGAATATGCATCTCCAAATGAGTCAACCTTGTTGAAAGGTCGCTTAGTCAATCAAGATGGCGTGGATTGGAGCTTACTCAGGGTGTGGCTCCAGATATGTGAAGATTCTCATGGCCCAGAGTGTTATCCTCGCGAACTGGACATTGGCCTTCGCGTCATTGACTTGAATAATCTCTGTCTGGTCAACATTGACGGAGGAGTAGAGTATGTGGCACTTTCGTATGTCTGGGGAAAGCGCGAGCAATTGGAGTTGAGGGAAGATAACTACAAACAGTTGCATCTTCCAAACGCATTAGCCGACATCAAACACATGATTCCGCATACGATCAAAGATGCCATGACAGCATGTTCAAAACTTCAGATCAGATATCTCTGGGTTGATGCCGTGTGTATACAGCAGGACAATAAGGAAGATAAAAACAAGATCGTCGCTTACATGCATCGAATCTACGCCGGTGCGAAGCTGACGCTGGTGGTAAGTTGTTAAGGCAAGCCTATATATACTACTTTCCAACCATCTGCAGGCTGCGGATAGTGAAGACTCATGGTCGGGATTACATGGAATTCGACCTAGTACCCGAACCGTACAACAATTCCAGGAGCAGATACATAATATGCAGCTCGGATCCACAGCTCAGGATCTCAACTCTATACTACATAACAGTAAATGGGCTAAACGTGGTTGGACATTCCAGGAGAAGATTTGCTCCAGACGCCTGCTCCTGTTCAGCAAATCTCAATGTCTCTTCTGGTGTAACGAAGCGGTGTTTCAGGAAGATGCGATCTTAGAAGTCAATTCTCGTTGCCATAAGATTGAAATGGAGCAAGTCCGCTCCGGAACGGACAAGTACCTAAGGTATGATATTGAATACCGTCCAGATCGAAGAGAGTCCGACATCCCGCTTTCAGCATATGACAACGCGGTGACAGACTACATGAATCGGTGGCTTTCGTTCCGTGACGATGCATCAAACGCTTTTCTAGGTGTTTCCAACATACTCGAAAGGCTTTACGGGCCACTTTTGTTCGGCATGCCAGAGGCCGCCTTTGGGATGTGTATGAGCTGGCATTGGATCAATATGGTTTCAATGGGTGTTACTCTCCCAGCGTCGCTTCAACAGTCAGACGACGTTTCGAATTCAGAGCGGAATCTTACCTACCCATCTTGGACTTGGATGAGCTGGATGCACAGCTGTCCATTCAAATCTGCATTATTCTCACCAATTCGAGGTGAACACTATCGTCGATTCACGTATTATCGATTCGACGAGATAGGCACGCCAATTGCGATCCCCAACCAAGTCTTTTCGACCTAAGAGTACTTGTCCGACCTTTACTCAATTCAAGATGGTGCCATCTCGGCAGCCTCAAGGTTTCGAAATTATCGGGAAGAATATCGCATGCCAGAGATAGAGATTCGGATTCAAAACATATCTCCAGCGCTGCCGCCGTCTTCCCCTGCAGAGACAGAAAGTCAGGATTTAGATTCAGAGGCTACCACCAATCCACATTGGAGAATCGTACGCTTGGAGCCTCATCCAGCATTCCGATTGAGAATACTGCGTCCTGATACTGTTCCATTTTCTCATTTGCTTGGATTCTGGGCTCGGTCCTACCAGCTTTTCGTGGATAGAAATACTATTGACGACGACCCTGTACACAAAGCAGCCCCCGAAGATCAGCTCGACCCAGCTGCCATAAATGCTTTCCAACCTCACTTGATCCCCAGTTACGGTACCTACCAGATTCGCAAGCAAAGCAATACGGAAAGCATTGGGCAGATAGTGCTGAGACACAATTGGCGCTCTAAATTCCCAGATTTTCTGCAATTCGTCTTGATCGCGGCGGATACGAAACGTGCGGATCTTTTGCTGCTGGAGTGGGAATCTGGAATCGCGAGACGAGTTGGTATTGTTCGAGGCGTCAAGTTGGACGATCTGGCGGAAGTCACATCGGAACTGGAAATGATCATACTCGGATGAGGGCATTCATATCTGTTCATATAGAAATAAATCTCTACTGGAACGTTTTGCAAGCATTATACTTAGATAAATTCCTGAGATGGTCGCGTAGATATGACAATATTTGAACCGCACGAAAATTAGAGAGGGCCTGAAAATGAAATCTTGAAACTGAGCAGACCATGAGCGGTGGCGGATTGAGGTCGTGGTGTCATAGACGAAGCGAGGTGAGGCAACGTAGAAAACCTCGTCAACATTCCCATCTTGCAGGTGGGTTCGCAGCTGAAATCGCGTCACTATCAACATTGCTTCGTCAAACCTCGCGTCAGTAAAACCAACAACAAAACGATATCGCATCGAACAGCTCTCCGTACGCACTAAACGCAATATCCCAACGCCCGCCTGCTCTTGCAATGCACTATAATACAGGAGTGAAGTCAAGCTCAAATATGTTTCTTTCCTTCCTTCGGACTCATCGTCATGCTCAGTCCATCAGGACCATCGCTAGTGGGCGTGCTATATCCACTTTCCCAAGTTGCGTTCTCGGGTTCACTCTTCCTTCGCTGATTCCGTTCCTTCATCGCGCCTCTGATCTTTCTTGTTACTTCGTCAAAGCCTCCCGTTGATTCTAGGGAGCTGAATCCTTGTACAGGGAAGCCGCCGGTGCTGTTTGTGCGGCTGCGACTGTGATGATGGTATGGAGTTGTAGGTCGCGACGCAAAGATACCAACATTGGATAGATTCGCATATGACTCATTTCGATGGACCTGATTCAGCGGTGGCGAAAGCTCAATGAATTTATCGACTTCTTTGGCAGTAGGAGATGTTGGGGTGGTTGGCTCGCTTGTGTAATCTGTGCTGGAATCTTCCTTATGCGTCTTTAATGGACGAGGCCCATTAAGCTCATGGGCCGGATCGTGAATGATTCGAGAGTGTTCAAAATCCGGGAACATCTCTGGTCCAAGAGTGTTGATCAAATCGGTAACCTCTGCAGCGAGTTCGGATCGATGTTGACGCAATTTGACAAGAAGGTTGCTTTGTTGTGGACTGAGTGCTAGGAGGAGAGGCCATAGAGACTTGAAGATGTCCATACCGGTCTCACCGAATCGGAGAGCGGCATACGTGATTGCCGGGAAGAGAATGTATCCAAAAACGAAAACTAGCCAAAATGGCACCCATTCCGGAACGTAACCCTGGATTCGGTTGTAGAGAGTCCAAGCAGCCAGAAGGATGTTGTAGAAGGTATAGAGAGCCGGAGCAAGTGCCATGGCGACAAGTAATTTCCATGTTGCCATGACATCGCGTGCTTGGATCTTGACGGTAGAGGCAGCCAGAGCTTCTTTTGCCTTCTTCATTGAAATGACTTTGCCAGCAATGAAAACGGGTGCGAAAAGGATGAGACCTGGGAGTGTACCGAAGAAAAGGAGAACTAACTTGGTGAAACGATAGATAAAAGTTGCAATCACTTTAATGAGAGGGAGTTTTGCGTATTCGACTTGATGGTCACGGATGTTCAGGGCTAGAAGTCGTTTATTGTAGTCTTGAACACTCTTTTTGAGTTTGATGATGCGAGG
>Ga0335073_10005140_pt1 | contig 18362 bp, 17 predicted proteins | sample Lox_Sample_22_FD_207093 | JGI IMG/M metagenome (GOLD analysis project Ga0335073, IMG submission 207093) | Soil microbial communities from Loxahatchee National Wildlife Refuge, Florida, United States - Lox_Sample_2.2 | ecosystem: Environmental > Terrestrial > Soil > Wetlands | place: USA... | reverse complement strand
GAGCCGCTGCGCTGGTTCGTCCTCAACGTCGAGGCCAACGTCGAGGTCGACTTCACCGCGCTCGAGGCGCTGGACACCATCCGGGAGGAGATCACCGGCCAGGGGGCGGTGTTCGCCCTCGCCCGGGTCAAGCAGGACCTGCTGGCCAGGCTGCAGGCCTTCGGCCTGGCGGGCAAGATCGGGACAGACCGGCTGTACCCGACTTTGCCGACCGCGGTCGACGCCTACCGGCGGTGGGCCGACGATCATCCTGGTGACGCGGGGCCGTCAAGTTCCGCCTGAGGCGGCGGCCGTGGCCGGGGAAGGTAACGCTTATGCCTGGTGGCCTGCTCACCGACTTGTACGAGCTGAACATGGCGGCGAGCTACATGCGCCGGGGCATGACCGGCCCGGCGACCTTCAGCCTGTTCGCGCGCCGCTTGCCGGCGCACCGGGGCTTCCTGATAGCGGCCGGCCTGGAAGACTGCCTGGCGTTCCTGGAAGCCTTCGCCTTCACCGACGCCGACCTGGCCTGGCTCGCCGAGGAACAGGGATTCACCGCCCATGACATCTCGGCTTTCCGGCGACTGCGGTTCACCGGTGATGTCCGGGCCATGCCGGAGGGCACCGCCGTGTTCGCGGGCGAGCCCTTCCTGGAGGTCACCGCGCCGGCTGCCGAGGGGCAGCTCGTCGAGACGGTGCTCCTCAACCACGTCACGTTCCAGACCAGCGTGGCCACCAAGGCGGCACGCTGCGTGCTGGCCGCTGGCGGAGCCGAAATGGTCGACTTCGCGTTCCGCCGCACGCAGGGCATCGAGGCTGGCCTGGCCGTCGCGCGGGCATCAGCTATCGCCGGATTCAGCGCGACCAGCAACGTCGCGGCAGCGCGCCGGTACGGCCTGACCGCGGCCGGAACGATGGCGCACTCGTTCATCGAGGCGTTCGGCAGCGAGCAGGAGGCGTTCACCGTGTTCGCCCGGCAGTTCCCGGGCAAGACGACGTTCCTCGTCGACACCTACGACACCGAGCAGGGCATCCGCGCCGCCATCGACGTCGCCCGCCGCCTCCGGCTGCCAGATCCGGTCGGGGTGCGGCTGGATTCCGGCGATCTCGGCGCGCTCGCGTTCCTGGCCAGGCGCATGCTCAATGAGGCCGGCCTGCACCGGGCCCGCATCGTCGCCAGCGGCGGACTCGACGAGTACGCGATCACCGAGCTGCGCAGCCGCGGCGCGCCGGTCGACGCCTACGGCGTGGGCACGAAAATGGGCGTTTCCGCCGACGCGCCATACCTGGACAGTGCCTACAAGCTCGTCCAGTTCGCCGGCCGGCCGGTCATGAAGCTGTCCGAAGGCAAGGCCACCCTGCCCGGCGCCAAGCAGATCTACCGCGGCGACCTGGGCGACATAATCGCACTGCGGGATGAGGCCTCGCCGCCCGGTCACCAGGAACTGCTGCGCCCCGTCATGCTCGGCGGCGTGCGCACCGCCCCGCCAGAACCGCTTGATGCAGCCCGCCAGCGGTGCGCGGCGACCCTGGCGAGACTGCCAGCATCGGCACGGGCCCTGCGCCACCCAGCGCCGGTGCCAGTCACGGTCAGCCCTGCGCTGGCCGCCTTGCGGGACCGGCTGGCCGGCGGACTGGCGACCCGCCGCGCGCAGCTGCCGGGCCCGAGGTCGTGGCGAGGGGCGTAGTTTCGCTCCGGCCCGGCAACGGTCGGCCCGCGGTGGTCAATGATGCTGATGCGTCGGCTCGGGCCTGGTCAGCCCTTGACCACGCCGACGGGCAGCAGCCTGGCCACTTTGCGGCACAAGCCCGCGGCCGTGGCTACGTCCACGACCTGGTCGACGTCCTTGTAGGCTTCGGGGGCTTCCTCGGCGAGCCCGCGTGCGGAGGTTCCGCGTACCGCAATGCCACCGGCCTCGAGCCGGTGCCGCAATGCAGCCCCCGTGACGGCGCGGGCGGCCTGGTGGCGGCTCATGACCCGGCCTGCGCCGTGGCAGGCGGAGCAGAACGCGCGGCCACCGGGAGCACCGGCCAGCACCCAGGAGGCCGTTCCCATAGAACCTGGGACTAGTACCGGCTGGCCGGAACTCGCCAGGTCAGCAGGCAGATCAGGGTGGCCCGGCGGCAGGGCCCGGGTGGCGCCCTTACGGTGCACGCACAGCCGCAGCTGGCGTCCGCCAGCTTCGTGCGTCTCGATCTTGGCGAGGTTGTGGGAGATGTCGTAGATCAGGTCGAGCCGGCTGCCGACGGTCGCGGCGAACACCCGGCGGGCTGCCTCGGCCAGCAGCTGACGGTTCGCGCGGGCGTAGTTGGCGGCCGCTGCCATCGCGGCAAGGTAAGCCCGGCCCTCTGAAGACACGGCTGGCGCGCAGGCCAGCTGGCGGTCAGGCACGCTGATCCCGTAGCGCGACATAACATCGCCCATAGCCCGGACGTGATCGGTGCAGATCTGGTGGCCAAGGCCGCGTGACCCGCAGTGGATCATCACGCAGACCTGGCCTGCCGCCAGCCCGAAAGCCGCCGCGGCCGCCCCGTCGGAGACGCTGCCGACGACCTGCACCTCCAGGAAGTGATTACCTGAGCCAAGGCTGCCGACCTGGCGCAGTCCTCTATCCAGGGCACGCTGACTGACGCGGCCGGGGTCAGCGCCCGCCAGCAGGCCCTGGTCCTCGCACCGGTCGAGATCTCGCTGACTGCCATGACCCTGGCCGACCGCATACCGGGCCCCGCCAGCTAGTACCTTCTCCAGGTCGCCCGGCTCCGCCAGGTGCCACAGTCCGCCTGGGCCCGCGCCCCGCGGGGTCGCCGCAGACAGGCCATCCATCAGCCGGCTGAGGGCCGGCCTGAGCTCCTCAGCACCCACGTCGGCAGTAAGCAGCCGGACTCCGCAGGAGATGTCAAAGCCCACTCCGCCGGGGGAGATCACGCCCCCGGTCGCAATGTCGGTGGCCGCGACCCCGCCGATCGGGAAGCCGTACCCCCAGTGAATGTCAGGCATCGCGTAGGAAGCCTCCACAATCCCCGGCAGCGTCGCCACGTTCACGACCTGCTGCAGCGCCTGGTCCTCCGCCGGGTCAGGCAGCAGCTCCCGGCTGGCATACACAACTCCCGGTACGCGCATCAGGCCAGCCCGCGGGATCACGAACCGGTACGGGGTCTCCGCTACCACCTCTATCAGCGGGCACCTCCCGCCTCGCGGTGCCTGACTGCCGACCCTGGGCCGCTTGCAGCCGCATCGAAGCTCAGCGGCTGGGCCCCGGGCCGCTCAGCGCTCCGGCGTATCCTGCCGAGCTGCCTTCACCAGCAGAAGCAGCTCGTGCGCGCGCCGCGCCGCCCGCTCAACATCAGCCTCGGAGCGCTCACCAGCTATCGGCGCGTCCTCGAACCCGCGCGCGAGCACCTCAACGGCTTCAACGAGAGCGCTTACCTGGCCTTCCAGGCGGCCGACCCGCTGTTCCATGGTTGCACCGGCCGCACCACCACGAGACTCTGCCTCTCTGCTCATGGCACCAACGTCACCCATGCCGGCCGGCGCGTGCAGGGCCAGAGGTCCCGCGATTGCTGGCCTTGATGTCCGCCGTCGGCGGCGCCGTGCTGCGTACTGGCGAATTGCCGGAGGCCAGCGGGACGCTGAACTGGATGGCCTGCCCGGCCACGCCCGTATTTCCTGACTTAGCGGTTGATCGGGGTCATTGTGACCCCCGGTGGCTGACATGCAGCGATCCGGGTTGGCGGGCCGCGCGGGCTCCGCTGGCGCATGCCAGGGCGAACGTGCCGCAGGTGCGACCTTGCGACCGGTTACGGAGCACCTGTGAGCGTGCTCCGATGCTGCAAGCCGCACCCAGGGGCGGAAGTCCTGCTGCCGCGGGCGCCGGTCCCCGCGTTGTCCCCGTCCCGCCAGGTGGGTCCATGGCGCGGGACGAACGGCCCTGGCCAGTCGGCTGGGCGCTTCGTAACGTTGCTGGGTGACTCAGGCCAGCCTGTGCGGTGCCGGGGTGGGAGCATCCGGCTCGCCGTTGTCACGGACGCGCTCGCCGGAACGCAGCGGGATTCCTCAGATCCGGAATCGGTGCCGCTCAGCGGGCCGGGGGACGCGCCGGCGTGAGCAGCGGCCGTCTGCGGAGTGCTCCCGCAGGTTCATGGCTGACCGCAAGCCGGGCCTCAAACGACACCGCGAGGCGAGAACCACGGTGCGGGCACGCAGGTACCCGGCACGGCTGGTCTCGCTGCGGCCGCTGAGGAGGGATCATCATGGTGTTCGCTAATCGCGATGACGCGGGCCGCCAGCTGGCCCGGCGGCTGGAGCATCTGCGCGGTCAGGCTGTCGTCGTCCTCGGCCTGCCGCGCGGAGGTGTTCCGGTCGCCGCCCAGGTTGCCCGCGCGCTGGACGCGCCGCTGGACGTGATCGTAGTCCGCAAGATCGGCGTGCCGTTCCAGCCCGAGCTAGCCATGGGGGCAGTCGGCGAGCACGGGGTGCGGGTCACCGAACGCCACGTCATCCGGGCGGGCGCGATCAGGCCGGAGGAGTTCGCCGCGGCCGAAGCGCGCGAGCAAGCCGCGGTGACCGCCCGCGCCGCCCGGTACCGCAGCTACCGGCCGCGCGAGCCGCTGACCGGGCGTGTCGCGGTGGTAGTCGATGACGGTATCGCCACCGGATCCACCGCGCGGGCGGCGTGCCAGATCGCCAGGGCGTACGGCGCTGCGCGCGTGGTACTGGCCGTCCCGGTCGCACCGCCCGGCTGGGAAGCCAGAATCGGCCGGGACGCCGACGAGCTGGTCTGCGTCCAGACACCAGCCGACTTCTACGCTATCGGGCAGTTCTATGCCGATTTCTCCCAGCTGACCGACGACGACGTGATCTCCTGCCTGGACCTGGCGAACAAGGAGCAGGCGGCGCCGACCGGCAACGGCCTGGCAGCGGCCACGGCCGACGACCCGCCCGGCCACGGCGGGGAAGTACAGCCAGCCGCCGGTGCAGTGCAGCTGGCCGGGTACCTGACCATCCCGCAGAACGCTCCGGGAGTTGTACTGTTCGCGCACGGAAGCGGCAGTAGCCGGCACAGCCCCCGCAACCGGTATGTCGCGACTGTCCTGAACCAGGCGGGCCTGGGCACGCTGCTGTTCGACCTGCTCACCCCGGAAGAAGAAGCAGACCGGGCCAACGTCTTCGACGTCGAGCTGCTCGCCCGGCGGCTTACCGACGTCACCAGGTGGCTGCGCACCCAGCCGACCGTCGGCCAGACTGCTATCGGCTATTTCGGCGCCAGCACCGGCGCGGCGGCCGCGCTGTGGGCCGCCGCGGAGCCCGGCAGCGGGATCGCGGCCGTCGTTTCCCGTGGCGGCCGGCCCGACCTTGCCGGTCCCCGGCTCGGGGCCGTCACCGCGCCGACGCTCCTCATCGTCGGAGGGCTGGACACCCTCGTGCTCGACCTCAACCGCGATGCCCAGGCACAGCTGCGGTGCGAGAACAAACTCGCAGTGGTACCTGGTGCCACCCACCTGTTCGAGGAGCCAGGAACCCTGGCCATGGCCGCCGCGCTGGCCACAGACTGGTTCGCCAGCCGCCTCAGCGCGCTGCGAGTCGGCCCCTGAGCCCAGGCCGTCGCGAGGTACGCGTCTTGATGCCAGCAGCGCCGCGCCGGGGGACACCCGAAGGTCCCGGCCACCCGGGATGGAAGTCCTCTTGGCCGGAGCGGAGCCGGGGAATGAGATGAGCAGCAAGAGAACATCCTCGCTAGCTGAAAAGGGAGTTGCCATGCCTTTGCCCGCCCACCGCCACGCCGGGCCAGCCCGGTTCCCTGACCTGCTCGACTGGCTGGACTCGCCGTGGTCGGCGGTGCTGCCGTTCGGGCCGGCCCAGACATTCCGGGTCGAGGACTACACCGAGGACGGCACTTACATGATCCGCGCGGAACTGCCAGGTGTCGATCCCGATAAGGATGTCGAGGTCACCATCGAGTCAGGCATGCTCACGATCCACGCCGAGCGCCGCGAGGAGACCAAGCAGGACCGCCACTCCGAGTTCAAGTACGGCTCGCTCACCCGGTCCGTGACGCTGCCCGAGGGCGCCGATCCGGACAAGATCACAGCCAGCTACGACGACGGCATCCTGAAGATCACCGTCCCGGTACCAAAGGAAGCAAAGCCCGCCACCCGCCGCGTAGCTGTCGGCCACGCGAGCTGACACAGCCACAGTACCTGGCACACCGGCGCAGCTACGGCCAGCCGCTGGCCGCGCCGGTGCACCCAGCGGCCGCGGCGCGGCTGGCCGCCCGAGTACTTGTGCCAGTGGCACATGTGCGAGGTACCAGTCCGGTTCCCGGATCGTTACGGTCCACCAGGACGGTTGCCTGGGCCGGCTCGGCGACCTCGCCGCAGGCGCTAGGGCCGAATGCCCCCTGCATCCTGACTCAGCCGCCGGCCCGGCCAGCGCGTCCGGGCCGGGAGACGGGACGGACGGTCTTGGCATGAAGAAGCAGGCGGGCCAGCGAGTTCGGCATGGCCTCGGGCACAGGAGCGTGCCTCACACGGCGGACCTGCGCATTGAGGCATGGGGGCCAACCCGGGAGGACTGCATCGCCGAAGCCGTGTGCGGCCTGGTCGAAAGCTTCGCGCAAGTCAGCGCGACCGGAAACAAGCGCGCGAGCGAGCGCCACCTGACCGCTGACTCCGATGCTGACCTGGTCGCTGCTGCTGTTGACGAAGTCATCTACTGCGTCGACGCCGAGGGGCAGATCCCTGCCGTAATCGAGGTGAGCCGTGCCGGCGACGGGGGCATCGATCTGCGGTTGCGAACCGTGCAGGCGAGCGCGGCGCAGATGATCGGCGCCGCTCCCAAAGCAGCAGCTATGTCCGGCCTGATCTGTGCGCCAGACCCGTCAGGGCAGTGGTCATGCGCGGTCACAGTCGACGTCTGACGCCGCTAGGGGCACTGATGCCGGTTCGCCCGGCAGCGCCACGCCGGCACAGATCGGGCTACACCAGACCGGATGTGGCGGACATGCCGAGGTGCGCTTGGCCAGTCGCGCCCGCTCACTCCCGGATGGCGATGCGAGCGAGCCCGACGATGGCTGACCTCAGCCAGGCGCGCAGACCGCCTCGACGAACTCCCCCACTGCGATTCCATCGCCTGCAGGACGTCTCCGACGTCCGCGTCCGAGTCGACTGTCACCGGATTACCCTGCGCCAGCTCGCCCGCGGTGATAGCCGGTGGGTCGCCGCCTCCCGCGACACACTTGATCACGATGTCGCGATCGGTGATGATTCCATGCAATCGCTCATCATCTCCTCATCTCCGCAAATCGGCAGCGAGCCGACATCCAGGTCCCGCATCCGCTGCGCCGCGTACTGCAGAGTCTCATGCTCACCGATGCACTCGGCACCAGCGTGCATGATGTCCCGCGCTGTCGTCATGACGACCCCCAAACCCAGACTCGGATGAACCTCCAGGCGAAGCTCGCCTTCTACTGTCTGCCGCGCCGCGCAGGCGCCCTGCTGCCCTTCTGCCGCCGCGCTCCGGTCGCTGCGGCTAGCGTGCCCCCGGCGGGCAGGCTTAGTCGGCGGGCTCGACGAGGCCGTAGTGGCCGTCGTAGCGGTGATAGATCAGGTTGCCGCGGCCGGTCTGGTTGTTGACGAAGAACAAGAACGGCTGCCGGAAAGCCTCCAGGCGATCTTCGGCCTCGGCCACCGTCAGGCGCGCCGCCGGGACCTGGCTCACGGCAATGGACGGGTCGACCGGGCCCAGCAGGCCAGTTCTGCGGTGGGCCAGTGCCAGCCGGTAGCCATCTGGCGTCCGGTAGATCACGCTGTCCTCGCCAGTGGACTTCTCCCTGAACAGGTGGAAGTCGTAGTCAAGCAGGTCGGCCTCGGCCGCGGCCTCATCTGGAGTCTCATGCGCAGGGGTGAAGGACTTGTGCCGCATCACGATGCGCTCGTTCCGCGGGCGGGGAAAATACGGCAGCCGGGGCGCGGGCATGCTCTCGTGGCGCCACTCCCCCGGCCCTGGCAGCGGCTGGCCGCCCCGCAGCCCGGCCCAGCTGCGCGCCGCCCGTTCCAACCGGATCCGCAGCCGGTCGCACGCGTGCTCGATGGCCGCCCGCATGGTCTCCTCGGCGGCCTGGACCCGGACCGGCCGTCCGTTCAGGTCGACGTTGATCTGGGCGATCGCCGGGCGCTCCACCGCAGGGTCGGCGTGCATCGTCAGCTTCACCCGCGCGAACAGCACCGGCTCGGACGCCATCCGCAACAGCGAGCTGACGCGGCGGACCGCGTCGCTCACTTCGCTGGCGGGCACCCGTCCGTGCGTCTGGGTCTGCACCTCCAAGGTTCCTGCATCTGCCATCAGAATCCCTCCCAACCCCACCGGTCTCATTGCGTTCTCGATGGCACAGCCCTTGTCTAGTCCGAGTTATCGACATCACCTCCCGGTTACCACTTATCGCGCTGCTTCGCGGCCACTCCAGGGGCCAAGGTCCCCGCACCCCAGGCCTGGCAACTTCCGAGCGGTAACGCGGGTCTAGGCATGTACCGCCACAGCTGGGACGGGCAGCCCGTGCGGGCCGCTGCCCGACCCGGTGGCCGCCAGGTCCTGCCCGGCGCATTTGGGTTAGGCTCAGCAGGTCAGGTGCAGCGCGCCCGCCCAGCCGATGGCACCTGCTCTCAGCAGCGCGTTGATGCGGTCCACGGCATCGGCCGTGGGCAGAGCTTCAACGGCCACGCCGCGCTCCGCCAGTTCCCGCTCCAGGCCAGCAGCAGGCCGCATCCGGCCATAGCCACCGGTCCCGACGACAAGCCTCCGCAAATTCGGATCCGACAGCGTTCCGAGGTCTTCCGGGCGCAGCACGTGCCCTTCCCGCCGCCACCAGTGCTCCTGCACCCCGGCGGGCGTGACCAGCACATCGCCGTGGATCTCGCGGCCGTCCACCACCAGCGTCCCGAACCGGTACTGGTCAATGTGCATGGCCCCATCGTCTGTCTCCTGCCTGGCACCAGACAAGGGCCGAACGTCTCCTCACCCGACCCGGTGGCGCCGATCCGCCGTGGAACTCGGCCTGGAACGGGCATCATCTCCCGGTGCCAGCAGATCCCTCGCGAGCTCGCGCGTCCGTGCCTCGCGCCGGTCATATAGCCGGCGACCCCGAGCGACCGGACCCAGGTCATCCGCAGCCACCGCACCCAGAGCCAGCGGAGCCTCCGCCGGTGCCGCCGCCCGCGCCGCCCCCAGAACCCCAGCCAGAGCCGCCCGCGCCGCCGCCGGAGCCCTGGCCGCAACCGCGGCCGGAGCCCTGGCCGCAACCGCCACCGCTACCGTCGCCTGAACCTCAGTCACAGCCGGAGCCCGTGCCGCGGCCTGGGTAGCGGCCAGAACCACCGCGTTAGGTCGCACTTCGAGGTAAGCCGGGCATGCGCGGCGCAGCCGCCGGTCACCTCGTCGTCGGGACCCGCGTCACAGCCAACCGCAGGCGCGCTGCGACGTCGGCCGGAGGGTCGCAAAACGCAACTACCTCGCCTCCGTTATCGCGGGTCGTGACAGCCATCTCCTCCAGCAGGTCCGGCACCGGGCGCACGGCCGACGACCCATGCGGGCAGGCGTCCGGCTCGCTGGCGAGCACGCCGCAGCTCTCGCACGCAAAACCTGGGATCAGGCCCCCGACTGGCACTACCAGCACCGCGACCGCGCGCTGGTTCACCGCCGACAGGCAGGCATTCACCCCGATCGCGGCGAGGCCGCCCGGAGGCTCCTGCGTTATGTGATCGATCTGCTGCTGCTCCCGCCGGTTCGCCCACCTCTCGATCACCGGTGCGGCCAGCGCGCACCCTGGCCGGAGTCATAGTGTGAGGGTCTACGACGAAGCTGCCCGCGAAACGGCCGCGCACATCGCCCGGCGCGGCAGCAAGAAACGCCGGAATGGAATCCTCATGCCCGCCGACCACCAACGGCAGGGCCCCGACCTGCACAGAACGCTCTAGCATCGCCGCAATGTCGCGATAATGACGGTGCGCAAACTCGACTACGCGGTCATTGACCCGGTATGACTCAAGCCCGTACCAGCCGCCGAACCTGTGGTCGCGTACACCGGGCGCTACCGGCTCAGCTTCGGCGTCGATCCGGTCGCCTGTCACCTGGAACAGCCAGGCATGCTGCCGGTCGACAACCACAACCTGAAACGCAGGGCACCGCTGCAGGGCTACCAGGAGCGGCCGCACATGCGGCCTGACCGCGAGCACAGCCCGGTCCGGCAGCAGGCATGGCAATGACGAACGTCCCGGCAACGCGGGTGCTTAGGTACTAGGCCGGGGCGGCCGTGCATCCGAATCTGGAGGGATGACTAGGGTATTTCGCTGGTCGGCACCCGTGCGGTGGGCCCGGGGATGGTGGCCGGACAGCAACCCGCTGCGGCGCCGTGTCGATCGGCTGAAGGCTGCGATTGCGCTGTGCCTGCTGGTGGCGTTCCTGGCCGGCGCTCCGCTGCTCGGCCTGCTCGCCGGGCGAGCCGCTTACCAGGGAGGGCTGGCTAGTCAGCGCACCGAGCAAGCGGACTGGCATCCGGTGACCGCCGTGCTACTTGTCCGGTCCCCGGTCCAGCGCACGATTCGGGGTACCGGCATCGGCACGCCGGTCCGGGCCAGGTGGACGGCTCCTGATGGTCGGGTCTGCACCGGTCTGGTGCACGCGCCGCCGGGGGCGCGGGCGGGGAGCACGCTGCCGATCTGGGTTACCTCAGCGGGTCGGCTGGCCTCCCGGCCGTTGCAGGCCTTCCAGGTCGCAGACCAGGCAGACCTGGCGGGAATCGGCGCAGCGGCGGGCTTCGGGGTTGTGCTGCTTATCGGGGGGATCGAAGCAGGCCGGTGGCTGGATCGGAGGTGGCGCGCCGCCTGCGGTGGGAACTGGCGCGCCGCCGCGCCGCGGTCAACGAGCCGACGCTGAGATTCAGGCCCCTGGCCAGGACCTTTGCCGCTGCGGAGCGTGTCGGGTCTACTGGGGAAGGGGCAGTTAGTGCGTACTGGAACCGGCACAAAGCCGACGTCCGTGAAAGCACAGCGCTCGCTGCGACTGCACCGGTGTCGAGCCGCGCTCACCATCTTTAGGCGCCACCATCGGCTCATCCGTGCCGCAATTGCTCTGCTTTGCATGGGATTGGTGGTTGTAGGAACTTTGGGGGCTATTCGCTACGTGTCCACGTACTGGCTCTACCGTGGATTCGCCGAGCCGAGCCTCCCCCGCAGCGTCGTTGTGCGGCGGCACGGCATAGCCGGCCGCGTCCCCGTGATCCCGGTATCGGTGCACCAGATCACGATCGTCAGCCGTGCGCTTGGTGGCTACCCGGATCCCGTGGATGTCGTCCTGCCGCCGGGATACGCGAGCCACCCTTCGCGGCGCTATCCCGTGCTCTACCTCCTGGAGGGCAGTCCCGGCGACCCGTCTAACTTCCTGAGCGTCAGCGAGGTGGACGTGGCCGAAGCTGAACTCGTTGCGGCCGGCCGGATGAGGCCGCTCATCCTGGTGATGCCCGCCGGCGCTCGCTCGTTCCTCGCCGACGAAGAGTGGGTGAACGGCATCCAGCCGGGCAACGACTGGGACACGTTCGTGGCGAGCGACCTGGTGAACACTATTGATACGCGGTACCGCACGATCGCCAGCGGCGCCTGGCGCGGACTCGCAGGGCTGTCCGAGGGCGGCTTCGGCGCGCTGAACATCGGGCTGCACCATCCTGGCGAGTTCCGGCTGCTGGAGAGCTGGTCTGGCTACATGCATGCGTACCCGATCTTCGCGATCTACGGGAACGACCACCGGCTGTTGCGTTACAACAGCCCGGCGTACACAGTCCGCGCAGTGGCACCGCAACTGCGGCCCGACGGGACCTACATCTGGTTCTACAGCGGAACCCGCGACCCGCTGAAGCCGCAGAATCTCGCTTTCAACACCGAACTGACGGCCCTCGGCATACCGCACCGCTTCTTTCTCTGGCCCGGAGCCCATGACTGGGGGATGTGGCGGACGCTGGCGCCGCGGGCGCTAGTTATCGCATCGGAGCACCTCGGCCATGGCTAGCCGACCGCGTGCTCTGCTGGCTACCTCAGGGCGGGCGGTGATCCTGGCAACGGCGATCATCCTGATCACCACGCTCACCACTGGATGCCTGTACTGGCTGCGCGCGGCAGTCGCGAACTGGCCAGGCCCGATGGTGCGGGAGGTGCTCCCGCTCGACCAGCTGGCCGGCCACGACCGCGTGCCGCTGGTCGTCTGCATCGCGGCATTCGGGCTCGCCGGAGCGGCACTCGGGCTGGTCACTAGGGCCCTGCGGCTCAGCCGGCTGGCGGCCGGCCTGAGCCTCGTTCTCGGAGTGGGCGGCTGGCTATTCGTTGCTGACGCCGTGTGCCTCTTCATAGTGCTCCAGGAGCCGCTCCCGGACACGCTCCGTGCGGCTGCCGGGTTGCAGCCGATATATCTCGCAGCAGTCACAGCCGGCGCAGGCGGCGCGCTGCTCGGCCTCAGCGGGCCACGCGCGCGCCCGGTCGGGATCGCGCCGCTGCTGGCCTTGATGGTGGCGGCCGGCGGGCTGGTCGACTTGATAGCAGCACTGTTCCCGCGCCCTGGCCAGGCCCTGGGCCTAGTCGAACGGTACGGACCCGGTCTGGTTCACCCGGCCGCGCATGCCCTTGTCGTTCCGGTCGGAGCGCTGCTCCTGATCGCTTCCCGCGGGCTGGCTCGCGGGAACCGGCGCGCCTGGCAGCTCTCGGTCGCGCTGCTAGGGATGTCGGCCGTGCTGCACTTGCTTCGCGGGCCCGACTACGCCGCGGCGATCGTCACGGCCCTGATCGCGGTGGCGCTGCTCGCCAGGCGCCAGGACTTCCCGTTCAGCGGGGACCCTGGCGCACAGCCGTCTGCCATCGTGCGCCTGGCCGGAATGCTGGCACTTGCCGTGGGCTACGGGCTGACCGCGATCTTCGTCTACCGGACGGCCGCTGGCACGTCGTTCAGCCTGCCCGCCGCGTGGTCGGACACCGTGAGAGCGCTTGTGGGCATGCGTCCCGTCAAAGATGTCTACCTGGGCCGCGACTTCTCCCGATGGTTTCCGCTCTCCGTGCTGTCCATCGTGGCGATCGGACTGATCTGGGCGGCTGATGTGTGGCTCCGGCCATGGCGCCAGCGAATCTTCCCCGACGCCGGGCGTCGCGAGCGTGCCACTCAGATAGTGCGGCAGTGGGGCGAGGATACGCTCGCGCCGTTCGCGTTGCGAGCGGACAAGGGCTGGTACATCAAGCGCCAGACGTTGATCGCCTTCCGTGTCGTGCGCGACGTCGCGGTGCTAAGCGGCGATCCGATCGGTCCGCCGGACGAAGCGGGCGAGGTGCTGGATGAGTTCCTCACTCACGCCCGCGCCCGTGGCTGGCGTGTCGCGGTGCTAGGCGCCTCTGACCGGCTGCTGGAGGCATACCGTGACCGGGGACTGCACCCTGTCTACCACGGTGATGAGGCGATCATCGATATCGCCTCGTTCTCGCTTGAGGGCCGGCCCATGCGCACGAGCAGGCAGGCCGTGCACCGGCTCGAGCGGCGCGGATACCGGGCCGAGGCCGTGCGGGCCGGGAACGTGCCGCCGTCGCTCCGCGCTGAGCTGGCTGCTATGGAGAAGGCCTGGCTGCACGGGGATGTCCGGAAGGGCTTCACGATGGAGCTTGACAGCCTTTTCCGGCTCGGCAACGCCGACGCTGTGTTTCTCATCGGGCGGGACGCAGATGGCCGGCTGGCCGGGTGCCTGCACATGGCCGTTTGCGCGCCCAGCCGCTCATTGTCGTTGTCCTCCATGCCCCGCATACCGGGAACGCCCAATGGATTCAGCGCCTGGCTGATCGTCAACGCGGTGTCGTGGGCGCGTCGTAACGGATTCGAGCATCTCTCGCTGAACTTCGCTCCGTTTGCCGAGCTGCTGTCCGCCGAGACGCCCTCCTCGGCGCAGCGCCTGAAGCGGACTGCGCTACTCAAGCTGAAGCATGCGCTGGCGCTCCAGCTCGACAACCTGGTGCGGTTCGACAGGCAGTTCAGCCCGCGCTGGCAGTCCAGATACGTGGTCGTTGAGCACCGGACCGACCTGCCGCGCGTTGCGTTGGCCGCCATGACCGCCGAGGGCTATCTCCCGCACGCTGATCTCGTCCGCGGCGCGGACTGGATGCCAGGCGGCGCCGAACCGGAAGCGGCACCGCCGAATGCCGCCGAAGAGCCAGTAAGCCGGCCGACTGTGACGGCGCACGATGAAAACCGGTCTATTGGGGCTGGCCGACCGGCCGGGCCGAGCGACCGGACCGCGTCCGCGAAGTCAGGCAGGCGATGATGCTCGCGGCCGGTCTTTTCCTAGCGCTGGTGTCGACGGCCGCCCTGAACGGCGGCTTCTACTTGCAGCACGAAGCTAGCCAACGGCTGGCTGAGCTCACCCTGCGACACCCGTTCGCGTCTCTGCACCTGTTGTTCACTAACCTGCGCTGGGTCACCGGTTTCGTCACCGGCCTGGCCGGCTGGGCGCTGTACATCGTCGCGCTTGACCTGGCGCCGCTGTCGCTGGTCCAGGCCACCTCGGCCGGTGGCATGGGGCTGCTCGCGCTGCTTGTCCGGATCGGCGGAGTCCGCCTGTCAGCCCACGAGCGGCTGGCCGTGGCGGCATCGGTCAGCGGACTGCTCCTGATCGGCCTGTCACTGCCGGCTGGCACAGCTCGCACCGCAGTGGTCGGCTGGGGTTTGCCGCTGATCTGGGTGCTGGCCTCGGTACTGGTAGCCGGAGTCGCCGCCGTTCCCGCTGCAGTCGTGCTACGCCCAGGGGCCGGACTAGCAATCGCGTCGGGCCTGCTCTACGCTGCAGGCGACATCGCGACGAAGGCTGCGGTCAGCGGCATCGAGCCGGTGTATCTCTTCGCTGTCATGCTGCCACTGTGCCATGGCCTGGCCTTCGTGTCGCTGCAGCTCGCGTTCCAGCGCGGCCGCGCACTGGCGACGGCCGGGCTATCTAGCCTGCTGAACAACCTGCTGCCGATCGTGGCCGGCATTGTCGTGTTCCACGAGCAGATGCCCGGCGGTCTGCTAGGGGTCCTTCGCGGGCTGGGCTTCGCCGGAACGGTACTCGGAGCTGCCTTGCTTGCGGCGATGGGCCGGTCCGGCAAAGCCAACACTCCTGACTCTGACGAGGCACATGGCCGCCCTGGAGTGAACGCGGCGTCTCGATAAGACAGCGACTTTCCTGGCGGGCTTCGGAAGCCGGAATTGGCCTACGGCACGGTAAGGAGGCGCAGAGATGACGGGCCACAACTCCGCTGAGCCGGCCCAGGGAAGGGCCGTGGCCCAGCAGAAGGCGAAGCTCCGCAGGGTGCTGCGCCGTTTCGACCTAGTGCTGTTTACCGCGTGCGCCATTGTGGGCCTGGACAGCGTCGCTGCCGTATCGCAGGCCGGCGCGCAGGCCATTACCTGGCTGCTCATCTCGCTGGTGATTTTCCTGGTCCCGTACGGGATGCTTGTCGCCGAGCTCGGCTCCGCGTTCCCGGTAGAGGGCGGCCCCTATGTGTGGGCGCGCATGTCCTTTGGCCGCGCCGCCGGCGCGGTGACCTCGGTGCTGTACTGGCTGTCGAACCCGGTCTGGGTCGGCGGCACGCTGGCGGCGACCACGATCGCCGCCCTGGATAGCTTTATCCTGCGCAGACCGCTGGGCACCGGCTCGGAGATCGCTGTCGGCCTGGCCTTCACCTGGGTGACAGTCGGGATCGCGGTCGTGGCATTCCGGATCGGCAAGTGGGGCCCCAACATCGGCACGTTCGTGAAGATCGCAGTAGTGGTGCTGTTCACTGTGTTGTTTATCGCGTTCGTGCTCCATCGTGGCCGTCCGGCGGGAGCCTCGACAGCGGCCGACTTGCGACCGTCGGTGCCCGGTTTCCTCACCGCGATCGGGATCCTGGTGTTTCTCTGGGTCGGATTCGAGCTGTCAAGCGGCGCGTCGGAAGAGATGCACGACCCGCAGCGGGACGTGCCGAGAATGATCGTCGGCTCCGGCATCATCGGCGCCTTGCTGTATGGCCTGGTGATCCTGGGAATCGTGCTGGTGATCCCGAGGGCGGGGCTCTCGGCCGTAAGCGGCTTCACCGACGCCTACAGCGCCGTTGCCGGGGTGCTCCACTCGCGGGCGCTGGACACGGCGTTCGCGGTGCTCGTGATCCTGACGCTGGCGGGCAGCGGCTCGGTGTGGCTGGAGGGCGCCGACCGCACGCAGGCCATCGCGGCGCTGGACGGCGCAGCGCCCGCCTGGATGGGACGCTTCGCCAGCTTCGGCACACCGATCGCGGTGAACCTCGCCTCCGGGGTGATCGGGTCCGTAATGTGCGTTCTCGTCTTCCTCCTGTCGAAGGGCAGCCTGGCCAGCTTCTTCGCGGTGATGCTGGCGCTTGCGATCTCCACGACCACGCTGTCCTATATCTTCGTCTTCCCCGCGCTGGTCGTCCTGCGCCGCAGGTACCCGGACGCGGACCGGCCGTACCGGGTGCCCGGCGGACAGGCAGGCGCCTGGCTCCTGGTGGTCATCACCGAGGCATTCGTCATCGTTACCGTGGTCACGCTCGTGTGGCCGGGAGCTTTCAACGCGATGTTCGGCCGGTCATACTCGATCCGGTCGGCCTGGCACGTCTCCCGCGCGTCATTCGAGTGGGTGACGCTTGGGTCGCTAGCCGTCATGATCGCGCTCGGGCTGGTGTTCTGGGCCATCGGCGAGCCCAAGCGGCGGGCCGGGCTGCTGGGCATCGCTACACCCGTTGAGGGCAGGTCCGAGGGTGACCGTGGCGAGGACGAATGACCTAGCTCGAAAGTGGGACCTCAGCTGGGCGCTGCGGCACCGCCAGCGGAGCCGCTGTTGGGCCCGCCAGTGATATGCGGTTACCGGTGAGGCGGCCGGGGTGGTAGCTGACTCGGCTGGCTCGGGTTCCGGGATGCGGCAAGGGGGTGACCTCGAGGCCGAGTGCTTCGAGCTCGCGGACGCGCTAGTCGATCTTGTGGCGGTTCTGTTTTACTCCCGAGCGTTCGATCGCGGGTCAGTCGACGAAGATGCGGCGGCCCGTGATGATCTGCGGTGTCAGGTGGACCTGGCGAACCGCGACTCCGCCGGCCCAGGGCTCAGCGTCCGCCGGCTCGTCGGTCACGTCGCTGAGCGCAACCTGGCCGCGCAGCAGGACGCTCCATCCCTCACGCTGCGCGTCATCGAGGTGGTCGACCTCGAAGCTGGCGGGGCAGCCAGCTGAGGAGCGGCCCAGCGTGGTGTCGAGGAGGCTTCTCTGCCTGATCCGCATGACCAGCCCGTGGTCGCCGACGGTGTAGTTCAGCGGATGGACGTGCGGCAGCCGGTCCTGCTCAGCCAGAAAGGCGATGCGGCCGACGCCATGGTTGTCGAGGAGCCGCCAGCACTCTGGCTCCGCCAGCACGTCGAGGCTGGGCCGGCGCGCTCCGAACTCCGGCGGCACGTCCGCATCGGAGCCCAGCAGCGTGGAATCGGGCAGATCGAGGGCGTATGCGAGCCGCATCACGATGTTGTAGTTCAGCGCTGCCGGCTCCGTCTCGATGTAGGCAACGTCCGGCTCTGTGATCCCGGCCTGGTCGGCGAGCTCCGCCCTGGTCAAGCCGAGTTCCTCGCGCCGGTGGCGCACCCGGCGGCCGAGGTCTCCCGGATGGCTCTCTGGCTCATTCACCGTCGCCGCCCCCTCTCCCGCCAGCGCGTACCCACCCCGAGCGCCACCCACACACGATATGAGGCCGATCCATCCCAGGCCCAGGTCCTCCAAAGGCCCCACTCCGGCGGGTTCTGCTCAACCCGCTTGAGCCTGATCTCGAAAACTGCGTTGCCCGCCAAGGCACTGCTCACAGCCGTGCCGGATTCGGGCTGTCCGTCCTGGACTCGCTTGGCGATCATCTGCACGCCCCGGCCGCGGGTCAGCCACGACTTCCCTACGGCCGACCGAGATCGCCACGATGCAGGGGCTGATGGCGAACGGTGCAGTCGTGGCCCCAATCGGCCGGTCACCTGGTCCGCTTGTAGCCGCCTTGTTGGCATGCAGGTATTCGGGATCATGCACTAACGGTGGGATCGCGTGGGCAGGATGCAGCGGTTCCGCCTGCCCGCGTGGTAGTGGCGAGCGGCACCATTGCCCTGCTGATGGTGCTGAACGCTCGCACATGGCGCCTGGCGCGGAATTCGATCACGATCGCCCATACAGCGGTTCCTTGCCACCGAGATCCCTCTGGGCAGGGGGGATCGAGATCGCCAGCACGGTGCTCATGCTCACCGACCAGCCTGTCCTGGCCTGCCCGACTTGTGCCGGGAGCGCTGCATTGCCGCGCCGGGGTGCATGCTGTCTCG
>Ga0335073_10005139_pt1 | contig 18365 bp, 12 predicted proteins | sample Lox_Sample_22_FD_207093 | JGI IMG/M metagenome (GOLD analysis project Ga0335073, IMG submission 207093) | Soil microbial communities from Loxahatchee National Wildlife Refuge, Florida, United States - Lox_Sample_2.2 | ecosystem: Environmental > Terrestrial > Soil > Wetlands | place: USA... | reverse complement strand
ACGGCAAAAGGTTTCCGTATCGGAAATGACCGCCAGCGCGCGGGCCCGGGCGCGCGATCGCACCGCTCGCGCCAGCTGCAACGCCGCGCGTGCGATGCCTGAAAAATTGGCGCGCTCCGGCGAATCGCCGCCCAGCCAACTGAGCATCGCGCCGGACCAGGTGAAAAAAAAATTGGAAAAAAGCCGCCGCGGCTCGTGGATGTTTTTCCAGGCGAACAGGACGAAATTTTTCTTGAGCACCGATTGAATGTAGGCTTCGCTGAAGCGCCGTCCGATGGTCCCGCGATGCTCGTGATAAACCACGCTGGCGGGTTGATACAGAACCTTCCAGCCGCGTTTCCACGCCACATACCCGAGGTCGGTGTCTTCGAGATAAAACGGGCGCAGCAGCTCATCGAATCCGCCGAGCGAAAGAAATTTCCTGCGGTCGAAGGCGCACGACCCGCCGCCGCCGTAGAAACAAGGATAGGGTTCGCGGATGGAGGGCTCAATGCGATGCGCCACGCGCAAGGCGCCCTGCTGCCACCAGCCTTCGGTGAGCCCGGTTTCTTCGCGTTTTTTCGCCGGATCGGAGAAAAAGATCTGGCAGGAGACGGCGAATACGCGTTCGTCGGAAAAACCGTCGAGCAGGGGTCTTAAAAAATCGCGCTCCACGCGCATGTCGCTGTTCAAGAGCACCACAATGTCGTGCCGCGCGTGGCGGAATCCTTCATTCGATCCGGCGCCGAAGCCCAGATTGCTGTCGAGCGCGATCAAACGCACCGACGGAAACTTTTCGAGGACCCACGGCGCACTGCCGTCGGTTGATCCGTTGTCGACGACGATCACTTCGCTGCCCGGACATTGTTGCGCCGCGGTGAGAACGGAAGGAAGGTATTTTTCGAGCAGGTCGCGCCCGTTCCAATTGGGGATCACGATGCTCGCGGCGTGAGTGGCGGGTTGCGTCTCGGGCGGAAGCGGTCGCCGCGGCCGGAGGCGGCAAAACGCATCGCACAGCAGCAGCGCGAGCGCCGAGCTCAAAAGAAAAAATGGAGTGAGCAGCGCGAGTGGTGCGCCTTTCGCAATGCGCCACAGCGCGGCGAGCGTGCGGCGCATTTAATCCTGCACCCGCGGACCGAGCCCGGCGGCTCGCCCGAGCTTCACCCAGCGCGATTGCCGGACCGATTCGAGCTGCGCCTCGAGGCGTTCGATTTGCTGCTTCAAATCCTGCGCCCAGCGGGTCCGCTCCACCACCGTCGCTTCAGCGCTGTCGAGCAGGCGAACCGTTCCGGCAAGCTCCTCGATTTTGACCGCAAGCTCGTGCGTGAGCCGGGCCTCCGTGTCCAGCGCCCATTGTGTTTTCGCGCGATTCTCTTCTTCGAGTTCCGCCACTTTGTGGTTATACCCCTCCACCACCTGCGCCGCGGCAGCCTGCTCCATTTGCAATTCCTGTTGAAGTTGATCAATGCGCTCCTGCGCGGCGCGCCAGCGCGATTCGAGCTCCAGCGCCCAGCGGTTTTGCGTTTCGAGATGCTGCGTCTGCGCGATGTGCGCCTCCTGCAAAAGCTTATGATCGGCGATGAGCTCTTCGAGCCATCGCTTGGTCTGGTGCAGCTCCTCTTCGAGCAGGTGAATGTGGTGTTCGCGTTCGCGCAGGAGATTGGCGGCGCGCGGCACGTAGAGAAACGATGCGGAATCGTGCGGTTCAGCGGAGCACAGCGCGACGAAAAAATTCGCGTCCTGCGCGGGCGACGCCGCCCGCTCCAGGTGCGACTCGGGACGCGAGGCGGACGGGTCGACGGGGACGAAGCTCAAGGATTCCTGGCGATTTTGTAAAAAAATCGTGACGTGAGCAAAGCAGCGTTCCAGCGCGTCGCGAAATTCCTGATATTCGAATTCGTGTGCGTGAAATGGATTGGGCCCGTGTTCGGCGCGGGATTCGCTGTAATAGAGCTTGTTCGGCGTCGACACCAGAAAGACACCGCTCGGATGAACCACGCGACCCGCCTCGCGAAGAAGATCGGGCCACGAGGGGAGATGCTCGATCACTTCAAACGCCGTGACCAGGTGAAAAAAATGATCGGGGAAAGGCAGGGCGCCGGCCGAGGCTTGGAGAAAATGAATGTTCGCCGCGCCGTAGTTCTCTCGCGCGTAAGCGATCGCTTCGGGCGCGCGATCGATGCCGATCGCGAAGCGCAGGTGTTGCGCAATCTCGGCCAGGCCATAACCGGCGCCGCATCCGATATCCAGCGCGCGCCCGTGTGCGTAACGGCGTGCGAAGGCATAGCGCGAGGCGTGCTCGGCCCACAGATCGTCATTGACTTCGCCGGGAATGACGCGCTCACCGGTAAATTCGATCACAGCGCGGGGGCTCCGGCGGAGATTCGTGCGTTCACCTCCACGCGGCAGGGAAAATGAAATTGGCCGTAAATCGGCGCTTCGGAGCGGGACATTTGCAGCACCAGCGCATTGTCGATCCAGTCGCACATGGAATAGTGCTCCAGCGTTCCCTCGGCGATGGCCGGTGAAAAGGAAAACGAGGAAGCGTACAGCGCGGGAAGCTGGATATGAAAATCGACCGTGCAGATTTCGCCGCCAGGAATCGCCGGAAGCGAGTAGCCTTCGCGCTCGGTATTGGTGCCGGCGAAATCGACGCCCAGATGATTGCGAAACATGAACCCGATAATGGGGCGGTCCAGATTGGCTTTGGCTCGCGCGCTGATTCGCACGACGATGGTCGAATCGGGTTCGAGCGATGGCAGCCGGGCGCCGGATTCGTCAAAAACGGCAATGCCGAGAATTTCGGCGCGTCGGTCGCCGAAGCGATGATCGATATTGGGAATTTCGCGGACGACCTCCGGAGGCGGATGATAAGCCGCCGGCGGTGCGATGGAGTTGTCGTGATCGCGATAGCGATGATCCTTTTCCGCCATCGCCGCAAGATATTTCGAGACGACCAGATCCGTTTTTCCGGCTGCCATTACGCGTCCGCGTTCCAGCCACAGCGCACGGTCGCCGATCGCTTTAACGTCGCCGGTCGAGTGGGAAACGAACAGAATCGTGATGCCCCGCGAGCGTAGCTCGTGAACCTTGCGCATGCAGCGCTGGCGGAAATAAACGTCCCCAACGGACAGGGCTTCATCAACCAGAAGAATTTCCGGATCGAGGTGAATGGCGACGGCGAAAGCGAGGCGAACCACCATTCCGCTCGAATATGTTTTTACGGGCTGGCGAATGAAGTCGCCGATTTCGGCGAAGGCCTCAATCTCCGGGAAACGGCGATCCATGTCTTTCGTGGAGAGGCCGAGGATCGCTCCATTTAGATAAACGTTGTCGCGTCCGGAAAATTCGGGATCGAAGCCGGAACCCAGTTCGAGTAACGCGGCGACTCGTCCGTTGACGGCGATTTGGCCGGCGGTCGGTTGAACGATACCCGCGCAGATTTGCAGCAGGGTACTTTTTCCGGAGCCATTTTCCCCGACAATGCAGAACGTTTCCCCGCGCTGCACGTTGAAAGAAACATCGCGAAGGGCCCAATAATCGGTGTGAAACCGCCGTCGGTTAAAGGTGGCAAGCTCCTTAAGACGGTCGCCGGAGGCGGCATAAATGGAGTAACTCTTCGAAACGCTAGAGAATTCGACGGCGGGCACTATTGCGATTGTAGAGCGGCAGGGGTGAGGGCGCAAGCGGTAGATTAAGGTCTGATTATCGACATACTTGACACCATTCGCGCCCGCCGCATAGTCTGGTAAATAAAGCCGGTGTAGCTCAGGTGGTTAGAGCGACGGTCTCATAATCCGTAGGTCGCAGGTTCGACTCCTGCCGCCGGCACCATTCCCGTCAATTTGATCCGGTAATTTGCTGAAAAATCCGATCCAGTTCAGCCTGAGAATAGTATTCGATTTCGATGCGCCCACGCTGATCGGTCAGTTCAACGATTCGGACTCGTGTTCCCAGAGTCCGTTCGAGTTGGTCCGCAGCCACCTTGACATTGGGATCCTGAGCGGCCGTGGTTTTCGAGCGGCCCTGTTTCGACCGGTCGGCCGTAAGGTGCTGAACCAGAGCTTCAACTTGGCGCACGGACATTCCCTGGGCGGCTGATTTCTCGGCAATCTCGATCTGGGTCTCCGCCGACGGTAGGGCGAGAATAGCCCTGGCATGTCCCATGGAGATACGCTGCGCGATGAGCAGATTCTGCACTTCACGGGGCAGCTTCTGCAGGCGCAGTGTATTCACCACCGAGCTGCGATCCTTGCCCGTGCGCCGTGCGATCTCTTCGTGGGAGAGCCCCATTTCACGATGAAGCCGGTCGTAGGCATGCGCGGTTTCAATGGGATTGAGATCCTCGCGCTGCAGGTTTTCGATGAGAGCGAGTTCGAGAAGGTGATCGTCGGCGACTTCCTGCAGAACGACCGGCACATCGGTGATACCCGCAAGCTGAGCGGCACGCCAGCGCCGTTCTCCGGCGACGATCTGGTACGCGTCGCCGGCCCGCCGGACGATCAACGGCTGGATGATACCGTTCGCGCGAATCGAGGCGGCCAATTCCTCCAGGCGGTCCGGCTGAAAGATAGTGCGTGGCTGGAGCGGGTTTGGTTCGATTGAGGAGATCGGCAGTTTAGTTGGATTTTCCGGTGCGGCCGGAACGGGATTCGGCGCGGGACGTGCCGGCAAAAGGCTAGAAAGCCCTTTACCGAGCGCTTTGCGTGGCTTGTCGCTTCCGGCGTTCATTTTCAAGGATCTCCTTGGCCAGCTTAATATAGCTTTCGGCTCCGCGGGACCGTGGGTCGTAAAGCAGGATCGGCTTCCCGTAGCTGGGTGCTTCGGCCAATCGAATGGTGCGCGGGATTACGGTCGAAAGGACGCTGTCGTTGAAGAATTCCTTGAGATCATCCGCGACCTGCCTGGTCAGATTTGTTCGATCGTCATACATAGTGAGGAGAATCCCTTCAATATTAAGGGGATGCGAGAAACCTTCCCTAACGCGATCAATCGTATCCATCAGTTGTGAGATCCCCTCGAGGGCGAAGAATTCGCATTGTATAGGGATTAGGACTGAGTCAGCCGCGACGAGCGCGTTCAGTGTAAGGAGATCGAGCGCAGGTGGGCAATCGATGAGAATATACTCGAACTGATCGCGTATGGGTGCGAGGGCGCGGCGAAGACGATGTTCCCGGTCGGCGAGATCTACCAGATCAAGATTAGCAGCAACGAGATTCTTATCGGCCGGCACAACGAAGAACCCATCACATTCCGTCCCGACAATTGTTTCGCGCAAAGGCACGTCATTCAATAGTGCGTCGTAGAAGGTAGATTTCTCAGGCGATTTCTCGATGCCAAGTCCCGTTGTTGAGTTACCCTGTGGATCGGAATCGATAAGCAAGACTTGCAGATCATTCGCCGCGAGCGAGGCGCCAAGATTGATCGCAGTGGTGGTCTTACCGACGCCGCCTTTCTGGTTTGTGATCGCGATGACCTTAGCCACGTCCGTTGATCTTAGCATGTTCCACGTGGAACAGGGCAATGATTCTCCGCTGACTGCCCGGTACCGGTATAACCTCTATCGGATCAGGAAGTTCGCTGAGGCTTGTGTAGCTTAGAAGAAGGGCGATTTGCGGTGCAATCGAAAGGGAAAACATTGCCTTCGGATTTACTGCGCGTGAGACCATCCAATCGAACCTCTCCGGAACGTCTTCAGCCCGCCCCGCGAAAACCGTCGCGTTATGCACGCAACGAGTGGATTCGCGCAGAAATACGGCCTTTCGGCGGTGAGATTCAATTAAGCAAACCTTACTTTCCGGACGAGTGACGGCTACGGGAATTCCAGGAAAACCAGCTCCTGAGCCGACATCCGCGATTCGCAAGATCCCCGGCGGCAGGATGCGACCGAGAAACAGGCACTCGCAATAGTGAAGGCTAATGATATCCGCGAGGGAACGAACGTTTGTGAGGTTCAGGGTCCGATTCCAGCGAACCAAGAGGTCATAGTGAGACCCCAGGAGCCGAACTTGCTGGGAGGAGAGCCCCTTATTACCGCAATCTTTCTTAAGCGCCTCCTCAAACGTCACGCCGAGATGCTCAGATAGACATCTAAGACCGAAACCGCCGCAGGTGTAACGCCAGGTATCCGAGCCGCCTCGCCGAGTGTCTGTGGACGGACCCGCAAAAGCTTCTCGCGAACTTCATTCGACAGCCCCGGAACAGTATCGTAGGTAAATTCCGCGGGAATCTGCCGCCTGACGGAATCACGCAGCCGATTCATTTGGCGTTCCTGTTGGGACACATAACCGGAATACTTTAGCTCTGTTTCCAAGCCCTCTAGCAAACCATGCACCGGAGTTTCCTGCATCTGCTCTGCGGCCCAAGCACGAAGCGAGCCAATCCGCGCCTCCGGCCGGCGAATCCATTCGGCGACTGTCGGCCTGTCGTCCGAAGTCAAGCCCAGTGCCCACGGGTTCACCCTGCACCGCCCCATAGCCTCGAGTAACGCCGCCTTCTGATCCTGCTTTCGGCAGTATAGACTCCATCGATCCGCTGTCACCAGCCCGACTCGATGACCCAGGGGCGTCAACCGTTCGTCCGCATTATCGATGCGCAGATGCAGCCGGAACTCGGCGCGTGACGTAAACATTCTATAAGGCTCGTCTGCGCCCTTGGTGATCAGGTCGGAGATCAGGATACCGATATAACCCTCGGTGCGCTCGATCGACACCGCTTCACAGCCCTGACTCCGGCGAGCAGCGTTGATGCCCGCCATCAATCCCTGACACGCGGCCTCCTCATACCCCGAGGTACCATTGATCTGTCCAGCCAGGAACAAACCTGTAATAGACTTGACCTCCAGAGCACCGGTCAGCTCCCGCGGGTCGATCGCGTCGTACTCAATCGCGTAACCCGGCCGGATCATCTCCGCGCGCTCAAGGCCGGGAACGGACGCAACCATTTGAACCTGAACATCAATCGGCATGCTGGTCGACATGCCGTTGACGTACACCTCACACGTATCCAACCCCTCCGGCTCAAGAAAAATCTGATGACGCGATTTGTCCGGGAACTTGACAATCTTATCTTCAATCGACGGGCAATACCTCGGACCCAAACCTTCGATTTGGCCGCTGTACAGTGGCGATCTTGACATGCTTTCGCGCAGAATCCGATGCGTCCGCTCGGTCGTATATGTAACGTAGCAGGGGACTTGCTGGCGATCGATCTTTTCCGTCAAAAAGGAGAAGGGAGTGGGATCCGCGTCACCGAACTGTGGCTCAAAACAGGACCAGTCGATCGTCCGCCCGTCGAGCCGCGGCGGCGTTCCGGTCTTGAGCCGTTTCCACTCCAGCCCCAGCGAACGTAATTGATCGCCCAACAGATTCGATGGCGCCTCGCCGCTCCGCCCGCAACTATATTTCTGCTCACCGACATGCGCCAGACCGTTTAAGAACGTTCCCGTCGTGATCACCACCGAATCACTGAGAATCGTACGTCCGTCACGCAGCAGAACGCCTTCGATATGGCGCCGCGCCGAGCCGCAAATCACCAACTGCGCAACCTCCGCCTGTAATATTCGGAGATTCGGCTCTTTTTCTAGCACTTCCCGCATGCGCAGCCGGTATCGTTTCTTGTCGCATTGTGCGCGCGGCGAGCGAACCGCCGGGCCGCGGCTGGTATTCAACAACCGGAACTGGATCCCTGTCGCATCAGTCACTTCGCCCATCACCCCGCCCAGCGCATCGATCTCCCGCACCAGGTGGCCCTTGGCGATGCCGCCCACCGCCGGATTGCAGGACATCTGCGCGATCAGATCCAGGTTCATCGTGATCATCGCCGTTTTCAAGCCCAGGCGCGCGCACGCCCGTGCCGCTTCGCAGCCAGCATGGCCGGCGCCCACAACCACGACATCGTATCGATTGGTCACTCCATCAATATTCTAACGTGCGCGGTAAACTGGCATTGCGGCGTGAAAATCTTCATCATTGGCGGCGGCGGCCGCGAACATGCCATCGCCTGGCGGCTCGCGCGCGAAGGCCACTCGATCTATGCGGCGCCGGGAAACCCCGGGATAGCGCAAATCGGCACAGTCCTGAGCGGCGATTATCTGGACCTAGCGAAGAATCTCGGACCCGATCTGACCGTCGTAGGCCCGGAAGCGCCCCTCGCGGCCGGAATCGCCGATCAATTCCGGGCCGCGAATTTCGCGATCGTCGGCCCCACACGCGAGCTGGCGCAACTTGAAGCGAGCAAAATTTACGCCAAGCAGCTGATGCAGAAACTCGCCATTCCCACCGCGCGATTTGTTCAAGCCGAAACCACGGAAGCCGCACTGGCGGCGCTTTCGCGCTTTCATTATCCTGTCGCCGTGAAAGCCGACGGACTCGCCACCGGAAAAGGCGTCATCATAGCCCATGATCTTCAAGCGGCGGAAGCCGCGGTTCGCGCGCTGGGCCCTCGGCTCGTCATCGAGGAATTTCTGGCCGGCGAAGAGGTGAGCTTCATCGTCCTCGCCGACGGGCGCCGCTTCGTCGCTTTCGATTCGACGCAAGATCACAAGACCATCGGCGACGGCGACACCGGACCGAACACCGGCGGCATGGGAGCCTACAGCGACGGGCGCATTCTGACCGGCCAGGAAACGCAAAGCATCATCGAAAAAATCATCGAACCCGTGATTTCCGCCACCGGATTCACCGGGTTCCTCTATGCCGGCCTGATGATGACCGCCGATGGGCCCAAAGTGCTGGAATTCAACGTTCGCCTGGGAGATCCGGAAGCGCAGGCGATCCTGCACCGGCTCGATGACGCGGCTGATTTTGCCACGGCGTTGATGCAGGCGGCCACCGGTGCTCTGAGGGCGACCACGCTCCACTCGAAGCCGGAGCCTTCGCTGTGCGTAGTGCTCGCCGCGGCGGGTTATCCAGGCAAGCCTCGCGTCGGCGATCCGATCCACGGAATCGAGGACTGTCCGGCGCAGGTCTTTCACGCCGGAACGCGGCTTGGCGCGCGCGGTCTTGAAACGGCCGGTGGCCGCGTGCTGGGAGTAACGGCTTCGGGCGCCGATCTTGGCTCCGCAATCGGAAACGCCTACGCAGGTATCGCGAAGATCCATTTCGAGGGAATGCAGTATCGTCGTGACATCGCCCGCAAAGGTCTAAAACGCTGGCCTCCCGCTACAATCGAGGCTACCGGGACGTAGCTCAGTCGGTTAGGGCTGAGCAGATCGCGGTATCGCGCCAGGTCACCATTGCCGCCCGGAAACACGCGAGGCCTGATGATCGAAGGTCGGGTCGCGAAGCGATCAAGGCGGTGAAGCAAGAGAGCCGCGGAAGGAATAAAATCCTACCGCAGAAGTTCCATGCGCGCGCGGGCATCGGTGGTCCAAACGTGATCCGCCCCCAGTGTCGCGAGAATCTTCTGGTAGGAATCGCGCAAGAGCGGCCCGGCTTCGCTCGTCTTGCCTTGCCGCGCCAGGGATTCACCCAGGCGGCTCGCGAGCACCGCGTTCTGAACCTCGTCCCGGCGATGCTGGCGATAGAACTCCAGTGAACTGCGGAATTCGCGCTCCGCCGGCGCGAATTTTCCGGCGGCCATGTGAACCTGCGCGCGCAGCTCATTGAGCCCCGCCAGATAGGACTCAGCGGTCGACCCTCCGATCGCCGCGATCTCGGCCCCGGCCGTCTGAAATTCGCCTTCTGCTTCCGCAACGTTGCCGCGGAGTCCGTTGGTGAGCGCCAGCCACTCGCGGATGTTGATGGTGAACACGGAATCGTTCCCGTGCTCGAAGGGGCGAATGAAATCGAGCGCGGTATAATATTCCTGTGCCGCGCACTCCAGGTCCTTCCGCTCCAGGCAAAGCCGGGCGCGATCGCGCAGCAACGCGACATATTCATAACCTTTAGGGCCTTGCCGCGCGTCCCCGATGGCGATCGCCTCGGCCAGATACTTTTCCGCCTCGTTAAAACGTCCCGCCTTGAGATTGGTGGTCGCCAGCACGCTGAGATTTACCAGCGTCGGCCAAGTGTTGCCATACAATTCCCGGCTGAGTTCGATCGCCCGCCGCATGGGCTGCTCCTGCTCCTGGAAACTCTCGCCGAGCTGGCTGCGGGAGACGCCGAGGTAGTTATAGGCGCTCATCAGAGCTTCCCGATTCGGGCGGCCGCGCGCCTTTTCGAGAATGCGAACCGCCCATGCCGCGTCGCGCTCCGCTTCGGCCGCCTGCTGATTCCGGTATTCCACGCCCGCCAGATCGACATACAGCAGGCCCACCGACGGATCATCCGCGCGGGCGATGGGGAGCTGCTTTTCGAGCGCCAGCTGAAGCTGCACGCGAGCGTCGGCGTGTTTCGAAAGCACCGAATACATGCGCCCGATCGTCCGGCGCAGCCGGATCTCCACCTCCGGATCGCTGCCGAAGTACGACCCGATGCGGCCGCGCATTTCATCCACCACGTCGAGTAGGGTGACCGACGCTCCCTTGCTCTTGAGCGAGTTGTACCAGCTGGGATCGGCCGCGCCCAGCATATCGTTCAGAAAGCTGTTGATCTGCTCCGCGCGCCGGGCTTCACGCCGCGCGACGCTCGCCTGATAGAAGGAAACCGCGGTCGCAACCGCCAGGGCAATCGTGAAAACGGTTCCCGCCGCGACCGCAATCCGATTGCGGCGAATAAATTTGGCCGCGCGATACACCCGGCTGGCGGGTTTTGCGAGCACCGGGCGGCCTTCGCGATAGCGCGCGAGATCGTCCGCCAGCGCTTGCGCCGTGCCGTAGCGCCGCGCCGGTTCGGGATCGAGCGCCTTGAGCAGGATCGCCGCCAGATCGCCGGTCAGCACCTTGCGCGCCCGCTCGAGCGAAACGCCGCGAAGCTCCGCGGCTTTCGCCGTCAACGCGCTCGCGGGAGCCGCCGCGGTCACCTCGCCCGCCGCCCGCCGCAGCGCGCCGGTAATCGATTCCGAAGCGCTGTAGGGCGGGGCGCCCGTCAGCAGCTCATAAAGAATCACGCCCGCCGAGAAAACATCGCTCGCCACGCCGGCCGGCTCGCCGCGCAGTTGTTCGGGGCTGGCGTAAGCGGGCGTCACGGCATGCAGCGCGGTGGTCGCCGCATCGTTTTCCACCAGCTTGGAGGTGCCGAAATCGACCAGTTTCGGCCGCCCGTCTTTGGTTACTAAAATATTCGACGGCTTCAGATCCCGATGCACCACCAGATTCCGATGCGCATATTCGACCGCCTCGAGCACCTGCCCGAACAGCGCGAGCCGCTCCTCCAGCGGCAAGCGGCGCGCGTCGCAGTACACGTCGAGCGGCTCGCCTTCGATCAGTTCCATGACCAGGTACGGCTCCTGTTCACCGGTCATGCCGCCATCGAGAAGCCGCGCGATATTCGGATGATTCAGCCGCGCCAGAATCTGGCGTTCCGAGAGAAAACGCTCACGGTACCACTCCGAGCGAAGCGATCCGCGCAAAATCTTGATCGCCACTTTATGCCGGAACTGGCCATCGTCGCGCTGCGCCCGATAGACCGTGCCCATGCCGCCGGCGCCGAGAATCGCGTCGCACTGATAGGCTCCGAAGCGCGGCAAAACCGGCGCGCGGACCGGCGGGACCGATCCGCTCCACGAACGGAAACTCGCGAGAAGAGCCTGCACGTCCGCCCGCAGCGCGGGATCGCCCTGGCAGGCCGAATCGAGATACTCCGGACCGTGATCGAGCGCCGCGTGGAACAGATCCTCCACCCGGCGATAGCGGCTGGCCCTCACCTCGTCTGATTGCGCCACGACGTCTACTCGGGATGGCGGGAACCGGCGGAATTTTGCTCGCCGCCTTGCAGCCGCTGATGGAGCCAGGAGAGCGCGAAATTCACATCCCGGTCGACCCGCGCGCGGGACTGGCCGAGCAGTTCGGCCGTCTCGACCGACGTCGCGCCCAGAAAGAAGCGCAGCTCCAGCGTGCGCACCTTGGCGGGATCGAGCTCCGCCAGCTCCGTGAGCGCGTGGTCCAGATCGAGCAATTCCGCGGATGCGGCATCGACCCACGCCAACTCCGGCGCGAGCAGCACCGGCTCGGCGCGCTCGCCGCGTTTCTTGGCGCCGTCCTTGCGGGCATAATCCACCAGAATCCGGCGCATTAATTTCGCGGCGAAGGAATAAAAATGTTCGCGGCTGTCATACCGCATGCCCGAATTCTTCACCAGCCGCAGAAATAGCTCATTCACCAGGGCGGTGGCCTGCAAAGTATGAGTGGGACGTTCGCCGCGCAGGTAGGATTCGGCGATGGCGTGCAGGCGGTCATAAACCGCCGGCGCAAGCTGCTCGAAAGCGGCTTCGTCGCCCTGGCGCCATTCGGCCAGCAACTGGGTAATCTTGGCCGGCCCCGGACCCATGAACGGATGTTAGCACACGGCCTGTTCGCGGCTCCACGCGCGCATTTTTTCGCGACTCTGCGCCATCCCCCGTAAGGGACGCCGCGTTGAGGTAGTCTTTTGCCCACAGGCGTGAGCCAAGGAGCAGTTATTATGAAATCCGTCAGATCTTTGCCGGTGGTCTTGTCGCTCGCGCTAGGGATGGGAACGAACGCGGCCGCACAAACCTACAGCTTTACCAGTTGCAACAGCCAGGCCACGGCGACGATTGTGGTCGGCGGCAATCTCACCAGCCAGCCTCCGGTTACCGCCTTCGGACTCACCACTTACACCTATACCTTCACCGGCACGTTCACTCTCACCGTCGGAGGAAGCACCACCACCACAACGGGATTCGCCGGAATCAGCGTGGCCTTCGGAAACCTCGGCAATGGAACCATCACCGGCATCACCTTCGGCACTCCGCCCAACCCGACCACCTTTCTTCCCGGATGGGCCGTCTATCTGCAAGGATCGGGAACGCTGCTGACCCCGGGCGTTTTTCCCGCGACCATTCCGCCGGTTACGGACTGGACCGAGCAGGGCGTCGGCATGAACTATGACTATATTTCGCTCAATGGGTCCACCGCGTCCTATTACCTGTCCTGCTCGGCGAGCGGCCCCTCGGGTGCGACCGGAGCGACGGGTGCGACCGGAGCGTCTGGAGCCAGCGGCGCGGACGGATCCGCGCCCGGCGATACTCTGGGCGATCCCGCCAACCAGTCCGGTTGTCCGTTCTGCGGCAACTCACCCGACCCGATCGATCTGGCCACCGGAAACATGTTCGAGCGTGCGGACGATTATCACACTTTCGGAGCCAATCGGCTTTCCTTCACTCGCTATTACAACAGTCTGACCGCCGCGCCCACCCTGGCTGTTTCGCTCGGCCAGAACTGGCGCTCGAACTACGACCGCTATCTGCAGCTTTCTTCGGCAACCGTGATCGCCGAACGGCCCGACGGACAGCAGTTAACCTTCACCCAAAGCGGCGGCGCCTGGACCACCGACACCGACGTCGATCTCACGCTGGTAAATTCCGGATCGACCTGGACACTGACAGACCACAGTGACACGGTAGAAACCTACACGGCAATCAGTGCGAGCCAGGCTCTGCTTCAGACCATCCAGTCCCGCAACGGCTACACGCAAACGCTGCTCTATAACTCGAGCAATCAGGTAGTCTCGGTGACCGATTCCTACTCGCGCCAGCTGGCGTTCACCTATAACAACCAGCTATTGCAGTCAGTCACCACGCCTGACGGCCTCATACTGACCTACGGGTTCTCGCCCGCCGGCGGATCGAATGTCCTGACGTCGATCAGTTACTCATCCACGCCGGTCACAACCCAATCCTATTTATACGAAAATTCCTCGTTTCCCTTCGCGCTCACGGGGATCGTCGACGAAAACGGTACCAGATACATGAGCTGGACCTACGATTCGAAGAGCCGCGCGCTGACCAGCCAGCTCGCTGCGGGCGCGGGCCTGACATCGGTTGCCTATAACGATACCGACGGCAGCCGCACTGTTACCGGGCCGCTCGGCCAATCGGGTGTGTATCATTTCTCCACGGTTGCGAATGTCCCAAAAGTGACCGAGATCGATTTCACCGCGACTTCCACCACTCCGGCGGCGAAAATGACATTCACCTATGATACGAACGGCTATGTCGCCAGCCGCACCGACTGGAACGGCAACGTCACTACCATGGTCAATAACTCCCGCGGAATGCCGACCATGATTGTGAAAGCCGCGGGGACTCCGCAATCCCGCACCACCCAGATCACTTATCATCCGTCGTTCCGGATTCCGGTACAGGTAATCCTGCCCGCAGTTACGCAAAGTTTCACCTATGACGGGAATGGCCAAATCCTGACTTACACGCTTACCGACACCAGCACCAACTCAGCGCCTTATTCGACCAGCGGACAAAGCCGGAAATGGGCCTTCACCTGGTCCAATTTCGTACCCGCTTCCATTCAAGGTCCGCGCACGGATGTGGCGGCGTTGCTCAAATTCACCTACGATGCCGGCGGCGCACTCACTTCGGTAACCAATGCGCTGAACCAGACGCTGCGTATCACTCAACATTTGCCGGGAGGATTGCCGCTGACAATCGTCGACCAGAACGGAGTCACCACCACGCTCTCCTACGATGTACGCCAGCGGCTTCTGACGCGAACTCTCGCGACAGGCGCCGGACCGCTGACGACACAGTACACCTACGATGCGGCGGGAAACACCATGACGACCACCTTACCCGATGGCTCGGCCTTCAACAATACCTACGACGGCGCGCACCGCCTGACCGGGATCGCCGATCTGCTGGAGCAAAGTATCGGCTATACGCGCAACGCCGGCGGCGGAATCACCGCAATGAACCTCACCAACGGGAGCGGCAACACGACGCTCGAGCGGTCCCACGCTTATGACGCGCTCGGCCGCCCGACTGCGACCACCGGCGGCGCAGGCCAGACTACTTCCTACGCTTATGATCCCAACGGAAATGTCACCTCCATTACCGATGGACTGAACCACACCCGCGAGCGTAGCTTCGACGCGCTCAATCGACTGGTGAAGGTGACCGACCCCACACAAGCCGTCAGCACCGCGACTTATGATCCCTTCTCTCGCCCGCTCAGCGTCAGCGATGCCAACGGCGCAACCACGCAATATACCTATGACGGATTCGGCGACCTGATTCAGGAGATCAGCCCGGCCAGCGGGACGACGATTTATCATTTCGACGGATCCGGTAACATGACCCAGAAGGTGGACGCGCGCGGCGTCGTCGCCAATTACTCCTATGATGCTCTCGACCGGCTCACTTCGATCGCCTACCCCGGCAACTCCGCGGAAAACGTGACCCTGACCTACGACCAGAATTCATTCGGCGTAGGCCGTTTGACGTCAGTCACCGATGCAGCCGGCAGTCTGACTCGCAGCTACGACGAACGGGGGAATCTTCTGAGTGAGTCCCGCACCCAGGGCTCAACGACGCTTGCGACCGCATATACCTATGACGCCGCTTCCCGCATCGTATCGATGACTTACCCATCGCGCTGGACTGTCAGTCTGACTCGCGACCAGATGGGCCGGATCACCTCAGCCGCGGCGACCGCGCCCGGAGCCACAACCTCCCATCTTCTTTTTTCCGCCGCCGGATATGAGCCGTTCGGACCTGTGAGTGCGCTGACTTACGGAAACGGAATTACAGAAAAGCGCACCTATGATGCGGATTACCGCTTGACCGGAATCGCCGCCACGGTCGAGAAGCTTTCTTATTCCTATGATGCCGCGGATAATGTTCTCTCTATCGCCGACGGCGTCAGCGCGGCGAATAGCCAGAGCTTCGGCTTCGACATACTCAACCGGTTAGCCAGTGCGAGCGGAGCCTATGGAAGGCTCGATTACAGTTACGACGCCAACGGCAACCGGTCGACCGAGAGTTCGCCGGCCACCAGCGACGGGCTCGCCTCGGTCACTTCGTTCGCTTATAACCAGGCTGGTCGGCTGGCCGCGGCTTATGACGGAGATCAATCGCTCGCGCAATATACTTACGACGTCTTCGGACACCGGCTGGTTGAATCCGGAAATATTGCCGGGACCACTCACTATCAATACGCCTCCGACGGCACGCTGCTCGAAGAGGCGGACGGGCAGGGTAACTTACAAGTCGATTACGTGTATCTGAATCGCACTCCCCTCGCGACCATCCAGGGCGACGGGACATTTCACTATCTGCATAACGACCGGCTCGGCGCGCCGCAAGCCGTCACCGACGCGTCGCAATCCGTCATGTGGAGCACCACTTACCAGCCGTTCGGGCAGATCGCCAACGCGCCGTCGCTCGTCGCCGAGGATCTTCGTCTTCCCGGCCAGGAAACGGACCCGGAAACAGGTCTCTATCACAACGGATTCCGCGATTACGCGCCGGGAATCGGACGGTATGTGCAAAGCGATCCCGTGGGTCTGGCCGCCGGAACGAATCGCTATGCCTACGCCGGCGGCAATCCGGCGGGCGAAATCGATCCGAGCGGTCTGCTGTTTGAGAGCATCACTTCCGCCATCAACCAGGCATCCTCGCTGTGCCAGGGCTTCGGCGATTGCTCGCTTTCGAGCCAGGTGAAAATCGCCTATAGCCTCGCGACCAGCCAGCAGACGCCCTATGTCCCGGCGTTACCGTCCGACATCGGGCCGCCGGCGCCGCCGACGACGCAAAACCTGACTCCGCTCTTGCAGTGCTCGGCGATGAATACGTGCACTCCGGAAACCTATGCGCAAGTGATCGCCGCACAAACCGCCGTACTGTGGCAGCAGATCTACACCTATAACTCGACGCTCTATTCACAAGTCGTGGTCCCGACTTTCGAACAATCCGTCGAGAATGCGGAATTCGCGTTCACCGCGGCGGCGGGCGCTCCGCAGTGGGGCGTTCCGCAACTGGTCGAGATCCCCGAAGAAGCGGAGGCTCTGACCAGCGTTTTGAGTTTCGCCATGTCGGATTCAGCCGACCTTTATCCCGGCGCCGAGTTCGGGATCCCGGGCAGCAGCAGTTTACTTATGATGGGCGCGACCGGCGTGAAGCTTACCGGACAGGGCTTCGGGGCCATCCCCTGCCCGTTCGCCGGCGGCGGCCAGGAGTAAGGAGCTCACACATGGGAACGCTTCGATTCCTGCTGCAAATTACCCTCCTCGCCGGCGTGTGCGCGGCGCAGATCAGCTACATCTACGATTCCGGCGGGCGATTGACGAAGATCACCTACGCCTCGGGTGCGATCGTTTATGGTTACGACGCCGCCGGCCACTTGATCAGCCGCACGCCAGTCACCGGAACCGGCGGAACCATCGCGTCGGTCACTACCGCGTTCACTCCGCCCTCTTCCGGCATCGCGCAGAACACCTGGATTCAAATCAAAGGAACCAACCTGGTTCCCGCCACCACGCCCTCCGCCGGAATGGTCTGGAGTAATTCGCCGGAATTTGCGCTCGGTCAGATGCCGGTGACGCTCGGCGGGATCAGCGTCACCATCAACGGCAAACCGGCCTATGTTTATTTTTATTGCAGCGCCGCCACCGCCAGCGCCTGCCCGCAGGATCAGATCAACGTGCTGTCGCCGCCCGATAGCACGCTCGGGTCCGTGCCCGTGGTCGTGTACAGCAATAGCACGGCGACCGCAGCGTTCAACGTGACCATGCATGGAACGGTGCCGTCGCTGTTCAACTTCGATGGCAGCCACATCGTGGCGACGCATCTGAACTATTCTCTGGTCGGCCCGGCGTCGTTGTATCCCGGCGCGTCCACTCCGGCGGCGCCCGGCGAAACCATCATCGTCTACGGAACCGGCTTCGGAATCCCGCCGGCCGCGAATCTCGCCAGCGGATCGGCGGCGCAATCGGGCCAGTATTCGACGCTGCCCGCCTGCACGGTCGGCGCCGCGAACGCTCCCGTTGGATTTGCCGGCCTGGTCGGCCCCGGCCTGGTTCAATTGAACCTCACCGTCCCATCCTCCGCGCCCGGCCAGGATGACCCGATCGTCTGCACGCTCGGCGGAGTCTCCACTCCTGCCGGGAACGTGGTCACGGTTCAGTAAAAGAAGTATTTTTTTCGCGGCCCGCAATCGAACCGCTCGGCTGGGACGGTTGGCGGAAGATACGGGCGACCCATGGATCGCTGGAGCTACAGCGTGGTGTTGCGGGACGAGTGGCGGGAAAAGCCGGAGCGCTATTTCTTCGTCAGCCAGGCAGCCGCGGGCGACGACTTTGGATGGCAACCTGGAATCTACTGGGGTGCGCGCCCCAACGCGCTCGCCGAAAAGGAGGTTTTGAGACAGCTTTGGGCCGGGAGAGGAATTTCAGAGGCGATGGATCGGTGAAGTGTTTTAGAATCAAAGAAGCACGATTGCGGGGACGTAGCTCAGTTGGATAGAGCGGTCGCCTCCTAAGCGACAGGTCGGCGGTTCAAATCCGCCCGTCCCTACCAGGCTTCCGGAGCGCACA
>Ga0335073_10005138_pt1 | contig 18369 bp, 18 predicted proteins | sample Lox_Sample_22_FD_207093 | JGI IMG/M metagenome (GOLD analysis project Ga0335073, IMG submission 207093) | Soil microbial communities from Loxahatchee National Wildlife Refuge, Florida, United States - Lox_Sample_2.2 | ecosystem: Environmental > Terrestrial > Soil > Wetlands | place: USA... | reverse complement strand
AGCGCTCGATCGCGAGCGTGCCGCTGGCGATCGGAGCGAGCGCGGTGGCGAACGCGGTGGCGAGCGCGGCGGCGAGCGCGGCGGCGAGCGCGGGGGACGAAACCGCCGACGTCGCGGCCGCGGCCGGCGCGAGGGCGGCGATGTCGGTAACGGCCATACCGCCGCCGCGGGCGGTGAGGCCGGCCCGGTCAACGGCGGCCGCGGCGAGCCTGGCGGCCGCTCGGAGAGTGCCCCCAGCGCGAGCGAGGGCTACTCGGGTGCAGCGCCCGCGGGCCCGGCGGCGTCCCCGCCACCGCCCGCCGCGCCGCAATCCTTTGCCGAGCCGGCGGCGGACCGAGGTCCGCCACCTACCTCGGAGCCCGTCGGGCAGCGGCCGGCTCAGGAGAAGTATGTGGTGTGGTCCTCGGGGCCTTCGGACTCGATCCGCGGTCCGGACGACCGCTAGCATTCGATGGCACCGCCGGCATCCCTAGGTGGGGTGCCGGCGCAGGCGCACATCCAGTGCGATCGCAACCAGCATGACCGCGGCGGCAAGGCCCCGAAGGGTAGCGATCGCGGCGCTGTTGATCGGCACGGCCACACCCGGGATCACCACCGGATGGCGCAAGAGCAAGAACACGACGCTCAAGCCAGTTGCGAGCAGCGCGAATGCGGCGAGCCAGAAGGCACGCTCGGTGCCCGCGAGCCGTCGCCGGGGCACCTGCCCGGCGGGTCCCGGCCGCAGGCTATAGACCACGAACGCGATGACGATAATCAAGCCAATCAGGGAGTTGGCATCCTGCATGAGATGAGGTCCCGCGATGCGGTGACCATTGATCTCGACCGCCTGGTCCTCCAGTGCAGGGAGCAGTCGCACGCCGCGAGCGCCTTCGTGAGTGAAGGCATCCCAGACGAGATGAGTGAGCGCGCCAACGAGCAGCCCGCAGGCCGCTAGCGCCCACTGCTTGAAGCTCTTGTAATCCGCCGGCGCCGACCAGCCCTCCCAGCGCACATAAGCCCCATTCGGCAGAAGCTCGAAGACCGGCGCTCGGAGCACGAGCTGAAAGAGCCAGTACGTCGCCAACCCGACCGGCAGGCAGAAGGTGATCAGCGCATCCGCGCTGTGGGTCTCGAATCGCGCCGGGCGCCACGGCATGAACCAGCCGAAGTCCGGCACCATGCTGCCGATGATCGCGGCTGACAGCACCCGCCAGCGAAGCAGCCAGCGGCTAAAAGGTAGGACGGCGGCAGCATGGGAAATCGTAAAGGGCATAAAGGTGGGCTGTCATCCAAGTGTCACAAAACGCCACTATAAGTTCCTGTTCGCTCACCCCCCTCTCAGCGAGACATCAATGTCCACACAGGCTGACATCATCAGTTCACGGGCGGTCCCCTCACCGTTGGTTGGGCACCGTCCAAATCCTTGGTTCAACATTCTTGCGGGTGTGATCGTGGTCGGCGGCATCATATACGCTGGCTATCATCTCGCGAACGACTTGTCGGTCGTGCGCGATACGCGAGCGTATCCTTTTGTTTTACTTGGTATTGCACTCTTCATTGCGCTGGGATTCGAGTTCGTCAACGGATTTCACGATACCGCCAATGCGGTCGCGACCGTCATTTATACCCATTCGCTCCCTCCCAACTTCGCCGTCGTCTGGTCGGGAACGTTCAACTTCATCGGCGTGCTGATCTCGAGCGGCGCGGTCGCCTTCGGCATCGTATCGCTCCTGCCGGTCGAGCTCATTCTGCAAGTCGGCAGCGGTGCCGGCTTCGCGATGGTATTCGCGCTGTTGATCGCCGCCATTTTGTGGAATCTCGGCACCTGGTATTTCGGTCTGCCCTCCTCCAGCTCGCACACCCTGATCGGCTCGATCATGGGGGTCGGCCTCATGAATCAGCTCATGGCGGCGAACTCGAGCGGCACCAGCGGAGTCGATTGGGGCCAGGCCGCCAAGATCGGCGAGTCGCTCTTGTTCTCACCCTTGGTCGGCTTCAGCCTGGCCGCGATGCTGATCCTGGTCGCGAAGGCGCTCATTCCCGTGCCGGCGCTCTATCAGGAACCCGCGGGCAACAAGCCCCCGCCGCTGCTCATCCGCGGCCTCCTCATTCTCACCTGTACGGGCGTGAGCTTCGCCCACGGCTCGAACGACGGCCAGAAGGGCATGGGTCTCATCATGCTGATTCTGATCGGTACCGTGCCCACGGCGTACGCGTTGAACCGCACCATGCACGAGAGCGACATCAACCGGTTCGTCGCGGTCTCGACCCAGGCGCAGAGCTCGCTCGCTCATTACTCGGTGGGCTCGCCACCCGCGGATCCCCATGCGGGCGCGGTCGAGATCGTTCGTACCAAGTCGATCACGCGCGAGAACATGCCGGCCCTGATCGCCCTCGCCGGCACGATCCAGCAGCAGGTCAACAGCGTTCACTCGCTCGACAAGGTGCCTCCGGGCGACATGGTCAATATCCGCAACGAGATGTACCTGGTGAGCGAGGGATTGCGCCTCCTCGGCAAGTCGCCCTCGCTCGCGGTCTCCGACGCCGACAAGAAGATCATCGGCGAGTACAAGAAGCAGCTCGACAACTCGACCAAGTTCATTCCCTCCTGGGTCAAGGTCGCGGTGGCGATCGCCCTGGGACTCGGCACCATGATCGGCTGGAAGCGCATCGTCGTGACCGTGGGCGAGCGCATCGGCAAGACCCACCTCACTTACGCGCAAGGTGCCTCGGCCGAGCTCATCGCCATGGCCACCATCGGCGCCGCCGACATGTACGGCTTGCCGGTGAGCACCACCCACGTGCTCTCCTCGGGTGTGGCCGGCACCATGGTGGCGAACCGCTCGGGCCTGCAGTGGACCACGGTGCGCAACCTAATCATGGCCTGGGTGCTCACCTTGCCGGTCTCCATCGCGCTCGCGGGCGGCCTCTACTGGCTGCTGCGCTCGCTCCTCTAGACGCGCCAGCAGCCGGCGGCAGGCTGGGATGATGAGGTCCAGGACCCGCTCGAAGTCCGCGGCGGTGCCCGTGTACGGATCGGGCACCTCCGCGCCGCTCTGACCCGCAAATTCGAGAAACAGGGCGAGCTCGGCGCTCGAGCCCGCCGGCTGCAGGGCGCGCAGCGCGCGCAAGTTGCGCCGATCCATCGCCAGGATCAGATCGAAATCGGTGAAGTCCGCGCGCTGCACCTGGCGCGCGCGCAACTTCCGCAGGTCGATGCCGCGCGCCGCAGCGGCGCTCTGCGTTCTGGGATCGGGAGGCTCGCCCAGGTGATAGTCGCCGATCCCGGCGGAGTCCACCTCGACGGCGACCCTGGAGCCCGCCGCCGCGCTCAGCTGGCGCAATGCGCCTTCCGCCGTCGGACTGCGGCAGATGTTGCCGAGACAGACGAACAGGATCCGGATGGGCTGTCGAGCGCTCCTGTGCCGCATTTCCACCTTGAGCCGGCGCTACGGGTGAGTGCATTCTATCCGCAGCCGCCGCCCGGTGTTGCGGGGCATGAGGGGGTTTCATGGCACACGTGACCGTCATCAGCGAATACCACTACTCGCAGCAGATCGTGTCGGGTCACCATCGACTGACCGCGGATGAGCCGGCCGCGCGCGGCGGCGGCGACTCGGGCGCGACCCCTTATGAGCTCCTGCTCGGCAGCCTCGGCGCCTGCACCTCGATCACACTGCGCATGTACGCCGGACGCAAAGGGTGGGAGCTCGGCAAGATCACGGTGGGCCTCAGGTACACGGCGGCCAGCGACGGCGAGAAGGGGCATATCGACCGGCGTCTGTCGTTCTCCAAGCCCCTCACCGAGGAGCAGCAGCAGCGCCTTCTCGAGATCGCGGGCAAGACGCCGGTGACGCTCACGCTCAAGGCGGGCCTCGCAATCGACACCTCGATCGCGCACTAGCCGAGCCGCGAAGCCCGACCGAGCGCACACCCGCCTCGGGCGGGCGCAGGCTCGCTCAGGCCCCGCCGAGCACCGCACGCACCCGCTCGAGGTCCTCCGGCGTATCGACACCCGCGGGTGGCGCCTCGGAAAGAACGACCACGTGAATGCGCATGCCGTGCTCGAGTGCGCGCAATTGCTCGAGCTTCTCGGCCGCCTCGAGCGGCGTCGGCGGCCAGGCGGCGAATTCGAGCAGGCTTCGGACCCGGTAGGCATAGATGCCGATGTGGCGCAAGGCGCCCCCATAGGAGGTCGGCCGGTCGGCGGTCACCCGCTCGCGCGGCCAGGGGACGGGCGCACGGCTGAAATACAGGGCCCCGCCGTCGCGCGCGCACACCACTTTGACGCAGTTCGGATCGAGGAACTCTTCGAGACTCAGGATGGGTGTCGCGACGGTCGCGATGTCGACGGAGGGGCGCTCGCGCACTGCAGCCGCGGCGCGCGCCAGCACCGCGGGCGGGGTGAGCGGCTCATCGCCCTGCAAGTTCACCACGATCGCATCGGGCGCAAAGCCGCGGGCGCGCACCACCTCGGCGATCCGATCCGTTCCGGAGAGGTGCTCGCGCGAGGTGAGGACCGCCTCGGCGCCGAAGCCGGCCGCCGCGGCGCGTATGCGCTCATCGTCGGTCGCGATGGTGATCGAGGCCGCGCCGCTCGCTCGCGCGCACCGCCAGACCCACTCGATCATCGGCCGGCCGCCGATCGACACCAGCGGTTTCCCGGGCAGGCGGGTCGCCGACAAGCGCGCCGGGATGATGATATGAAATACGAAGTTCAAGCCGATGAGTCAGCGGTTCATCAACGGATCGTCCGCGCCCAGCACCCGTGCCTCGTCCGGCAGCATCATCGGGATGTCGTCGCGCACGGCGTATGCCAGCCGATCGGCGCGGCAGATCAATTCCAGCGAGCCACCGGTTCCCGCGGTGATCAGCGGACCCTTGCACACCGGGCACACCAGCAACTCGAGCAGACGCTTATCCATCGGAAATTCCTCGTGGGTTGGCCCGCCGCGCGGCGATCCGGCCGGTCACGATGTCGAGCAACGCGCCCGCCTCGCCGGCCTCGAAAGCCGCGCTCACCGGGACGTACCAGTGGCGCCCATCGGCTTGCCCACGGCATTTTACGGCATCCTTCTCGGTCATGAGCACGGGCTTGGCATCGTCGAACTCGATGTCCCGGCGCGTCAAGCGCGCGTGATCGTCCAGCGGGTGTCCCGAAACCTCGATACCGTGAGCCCGCAGCATGTTGAAGAACCGCTCGGGGTTGCCGATCCCGGCGAGGGCATGCGCCTCGCGACCCGCGAAGTCGCCGAGCGGCACGACCCGCCCGCCGTCGAGCGCCACGGCGCTCCTGGCCTCGAGGCGCATGCTGAGCGCGCCCTCGAGCAACGCGCGCCCGCCGTTCACCACGATCGCATCCGCCAGCGCAAGGCGCGAGCGCGTCTCGCGCAACGGCCCAGCCGGCAGCAGCCAGCCGTTGCCGAAGCGGCGGTCGCCGTCGATCACGACCACTTCGCAATCGCGCGCCAGCGCATAGTGCTGCAAGCCGTCGTCGCTCACGATCACGTCGCACCCGGCAGCGATGAGCAGCTGCGCCGCGGCCGGCCGATCGCGTCCCACGGCGACCGGCAACCGGGTGCGTTGCGCGAGCAGCACGGGCTCATCGCCCACGACCCTGGGATCGTCGGCGGCATCGATGAGGCGCACGCTCCCGGAGGAGCCGCCGTGACCGCGCGTCACGATGCCCGGCCTGAAGCCGCGTTCCGCGAGTCGCGCCACCAGCCAGCACACGAGCGGGGTCTTGCCGGTGCCGCCGACCGTGAGGTTGCCGACGATCACCACGGGCTGCGCGAGCCGCCTCGCGCGGCGCAGGCGCTTCGCATACAGGTAGCGGCGCGAGCCCGACACCGCACCGTACGCGATCGAGAAGGGCACGAGCCACCAGGGCGGTGCGGCCCGCTCGTACCAGATCCGATTGAACCAGGCTTGGGCGGACATGCGCGGGCGCCGTCTATTCGGCGAATTGCATCCCGTGCAAGGTGGCGTATAGGCCGCCGCGCGCCAGCAAGTCCTGATGGCCGCCGATCTCCACGATCCGCCCGCGGTCGAGCACGATGATGCGGTCGGCGTTCTCGACGGTCGACAGGCGATGCGCGATCACCAGCGTGGTACGCCCCTTCATGAGCGTGGAAAGCTCCTGCTGCACGCGCCGCTCGGACTCGTTGTCGAGAGCCGCGGTGGCCTCGTCCAGGATCAGCACCGGAGAGTCCTTGAGCAGGGCGCGGGCGATCGAGATGCGCTGACGCTGGCCTCCGGACAGATTCTGTCCGCGGTCGGTGAGCGGCGTATCGAACCCTTGCGGCTGCTGTGCGACGAACTCCATGACATTCGCCGCCCGCGCCGCGGCCTCGACCTCGGCGTCGGTCTTGTCGACCGCGTTGAATGCGATGTTGTTGCGGATGGTGTCGTTGAACAGCACGACGTCCTGGCTCACCAGGCTCACCTGAGAGCGCAGGTCGGCCAGGCGGTATTCGCGCACGTCGATGCCATCGAGCAGCACGGCGCCGCGCTGCACGTCGTAAAAGCGCGGCACGAGCCCGACCAGCGTGGTCTTGCCGCTGCCCGATCGGCCCACGATCGCCACGGTCTCGCCGGGCTCGACGCGGAAGCTCACCTCGTGCAGCACCCCGCCCTTCTCATTCGAGTACTCGAACGACACGTCGCGAAACTCGATCGCGCCCCGCGCCCGCGCGAGGCTCCGGGTGCCGCCGCTGCCCTCGGTCGGCGTGTCCAGTATCTCGAACACGCTCTGGCCCGCGGCCACTCCCTGCTGCAGCGGCCCGCCGATGTTGACCAGGCTGCGCAGCGACGATGGGATCAGCATCAATGCGGTCAGGAACGCCCAGAACTGATCCACCCGCATGTCGTTCGCGAACACCAGCCGGATGGCGACATAGAGAACACCCGCGAGCGCAAAGGATGCAATGAAGCCGACCACCGGATTGCTCAGGGACTTGGCGCGCGCCAGCTTCATGTTCGAGACGCGATTCGACTCGTTCGCCTCCTCGAAGCGCTCGGTCTGATGATCCTCCGCATTGAAGATCTTGATCAGCCGATGCGCATCGATGGCTTCCTTGGCGACGCGCGTGATGTCGCCCATGGAATTCTGGATGCGCTTGCTGTAGCGGCGGAAGCTGCGGTTGGCGATCTGCATGAGCCAGCCGATCGCCGGCGCGGCAATCAGGCAGAAGATCGCGAGGCGCCAGTTCAAGTAGAACAGATAGGCGATCAATCCGAAGATGGTCAATGTGTCGCTCACCAGGGAAATCGCCGCCCCGGTCGCCGCGCCGGCGACCTGCTCGATGTTGTAGGTGAGCTTGGACAGCAGCACGCCGGACTGCTGGCTGTCGAGGTAAGCGGTGGGCAAGCGCAGGTAGTGTGCGAATACATCGTGCCTCAAGCCCTTGATGACCTGCCGGCCGACCCAGCTGGGATAGTAATTTCCGACATAGTCGCCCAGGCCGCGCAGCGCGATCAGCACCACGACGCCGACCGGCACCAGCCATTCGATGCGCGTGTCCTTGGTGACGAATGCGCCCTTGAGGAAGGTCTGCACCAGATAAACGAGCCCCGACTGCGTCGCCGCAAACAGGATCATGCCGAGCACGCCGACCAGGAACGCCCCCGTGTAGGGCTTGGCGTAGGACAGGAGGCGGCGATAGGTCGGCCAGTAATTGCCGTCGGATCTCGAGTGGGAATCGGTCGCGGCGCCGATCGCGCTCAAGGCGTCGGTTCCTGATGGACGGTGGCGATGTTGAGCTGCGCGAAGCCCAATCGCCCGGCGACGTCCATCGCGGTGACCACCGCCTGATGTGTGGAGCGCGCATCGGCGCGGATGGTGATCGGGCCCCGATCGCTGCCCGCCTCCTTGAGCAAGGCGGCCCGCAAGGTGTCCGGACTCGAGTTGATGAGCGGCCGCTCGTTGACGCGATATCCGCCCTCGGCCGTCACCGTGATCACCAGCGGCTCGTGCGTAGCGCGCGGTTGGGGAATCGCGCTCGCCTGCGGCAGCTGCACCTTGATCCGTCCCTCCTGATTGAAGGTGGTCGAGACCATGAAGAAAATCAACAGCACCAGCAGCACGTCGATGAAGTTGATGACGTTGATCTCGGGGTCTTCGCGGCGGCGCGGGCGCAGATTCAAGAACTCAGCTCTCCGCGGCGAGGTGCTGGCGCTCATCCAGCGCATCGACCAGCTTCATCGCCTCTTTTTCCATGCGGATCACCAGCCGCTCCACTTTGCCGCGCAGAAACCGATAGGCGATCAGCGACGGAATCGCCACCGTGAGACCGGCTGCGGTGGTGATCAGCGCCTCGCCGATGCCACCCGAGAGAACGCGCGGATCGCCGAGGCCGTTGGCGGTGATGGCGTTGAACGCATGGATGATGCCCGCCACCGTGCCGAGCAGCCCCAAGAGCGGCGCGATCGCCGCGATGGTGCCGAGGGTGTTCAGGAAGCGCTCGAGCTCATGCACCACGTGGCGCCCGCCATCCTCGAGCCGCTCCACCATCAAGGCGCGCGGCTTGTAGCGGTTGGCGAGTCCGATCGCCAGGAGCTTGCCGAGCGGCGAGTTCTGCTCGAGCGCCGCCACCAGCTTTTCGCTCAGCTGATCAGCCTCGATCCAGTTCCAGACCTTCTGCGACAGATCGCGCGGGATCACTCGGCTCGACTGCAGGGTCCAGAGCCGCTCCAGAATGATCGCCACCGAGGCGACCGAGCACAGGATGATCGGCCACATGAAGCCGCCGCCAGCGCGAATGATCTCCCACATCGTGTCCTCGTCAAGGGCTCCAAAGCTCGCGGCATGATACTTGAGCGCCCGCACCGGAGATACCGTCCGCAGGCGCCGACTGTGAACGGCGTCATGCGGCGGCGGCACCGCGCTCGATGAGCACACCGTCGATGAGGGTCAGGACCCGATCGAGGCGCGCCGCCAAGCGCTCGTCATGGGTCACGATCACGAGGCTCGTGCCGAGCTCGCGATTGAGCTCCAGCATGAGCTCGAACACCGCCGCGGCATTCACACCGTCGAGGTTGCCGGTCGGCTCGTCCGCGAGCACCAGCTGCGGACGGGTGACGAGTGCGCGCGCCACCGCCGCCCGCTGGCGCTCCCCGCCCGACAGCTGCGAGGGGCGGTGCGTCAGACGCTGCGCGAGACCGACGCGCGTGAGGATCGCGGCGGCCGCCTGCCGGGCCTCCTGCGGGTCGTTGCGCCGGACCAGCAGCGGCATCGCCACGTTCTCGAGCGCGGTGAACTCCGGCAGCAGGTGATGGAACTGGTAGACGAAGCCGACCGCGCGGTTGCGCAGTCGACCGCGCTCGGAATCGCTGAGCTCGTTCATGGCCGACCCGGCAATGCGGATCGTACCCCGCGTCGGCAGATCGAGGCCGCCGAGCAGCTGCAACAGCGTCGTCTTGCCGGAGCCGGATGCGCCCACGATCGCGATGCGCTCGGCGGCGCGCACGCGGATCGAGGCGCCGCGCAGCACCTCGAGCTTCACGCCTCCCTGGATGAAATCCTTGGCGAGGTCGATGCCCTCGAGAACGATGCTGCCGCCGCTGGTCATGGGTGAAGCATTTCCCTCAATCATTGCGCAGGGATTCCGCCGGTGGCAGCCGCGCAGCGCGCCAGGCCGGGTAGAGCGTCGACAGGCTCGCGAGCACCAAAGCCACCCCGCAGATCCGCAGCACGTCCGCAAGCTCGACGTGCGCCGGCAAATCGCTCATGTAATAGATGCGTGCGTCCAGGAACTTGAAGCCGACGATGCGCTCGAGCCCGTGCACCAGCCGCTCGAGGTTGACCGAGAGCAAGATGCCGAGCGTCAGACCCCCGGCGATGCCGAGCAGCCCGATCAAACTGCCCTGCACCACGAACACCGAGAGAATGCTGCGCGGAGTGGAGCCGACGGTGCGCAGAATGGCGATGTCGCGGCGCTTCTCCTTGACCACCATCACCAGGGTCGAGACGATGTTGAAGCCGGCGACCGCGATCAGCAGCGAGAGGATCACGAACAGCATGTGCTTGGTGATCTCGATGGAGCGGAAAAAATTGACGTGCTCGTTGGTCCAGTCATCGACGGTGAATCCGCCGCCGAGCGCGACCGCCGCATCATGCACCAGGCGCGGCGCGGCGTAGGGATCCGCGAGGTTGAGCCGGATCCCCGTGATGTCCTCGCCCATTCGCGTCAGGGCCGCGGCATCGCGCATCGCCACCAGGGCGATGCGCCGGTCGTACTCGTACATGCCCACCGATACGATGCCGGCGACGCGAAAGGCGCGCATGCGCGGCAGCACGCCGACGGGCGTGACGTCGCCCTCCGGAACCAGCAGCACCACGCGGTCGCCGAGGTGCGCACCGAGGCTCTCGGCGAGCGCCGACCCGAGGATCACCCGGTAGCTGCCGGGCACGAGGTCGGCGAGATGGCCGGAGAGCAGGTGCGGGGCGAGATCCACCACACGGCGCTCCGCCTCGGGCAGGATCCCGCGCATCAACACGCCGGCGGACTTGCCGGCGTGGGTCATCATCGCTTGCTCCTCGATGTACGGGGCCGCGGCGAGCACTCCCGGATAGTGCTCGAGCTTCGCGAGGTCGGGCCGCCAGTCCGCGATGCGCGCCTCGAGCCCCGTGATGGTCGCATGTCCGGTGATGCTCAGGATCCGGGTTCGCAGCTCGCGCTCGAAGCCGTTCATCACCGACAGCACCACGATCAGCACCGCGACGCCCACCACGAGCCCGAGGATCGCGAAGGCGGCGATGAGCGAGACCGAGCCGCGTTTGGGGGAGGCGCGCAGGTAGCGCAGTCCCAGGAAGCCTTCATACCAATAGTGCATCGGTTATTCGTATCGTAGCGCTTCGGCGGGCTGGGTTTTCGCGGCTTTGAGGGCCGGGTACACGGTCGCGAGGAAGGTGAGCAGAAGCGCGGCGAGCGCGATCAGCACCACATCGCCCGCGTGCACCTCGCTCGGCAGGCCGACCACGTAGTAGACATCCGGATCGTCCATGATGTGCACCTGGAACACGCGCTCGATGAAGGAGGCGACCACATCCACGTTGAGCGCGAGCGCGACTCCCCCGATCACCCCGAGCGCCGTGCCGATCCAGCCGATCAGCGCTCCTTGAGCCATGAAAACCGCGATCACTTCGCGCGGAGTCATGCCGAGAGTGCGCAGGATCGCGATATCGGTACGCTTGTCGCTCACCACCATCACCAGCGTCGCGACGATGTTGAAGGCCGCCACCGCCACGATCAACATGAGGATGAGACCCATCATCGTCTTCTCGATGCGGATGGCGCGAAAGTATGCGGCGTTCTCCTGCGTCCAATCGCGCACCTCGAGCGCCGGGTTGAGCCGCGCGTCGGCCTGGCGCGCGAGCTCGGGAGCCTTGAGCACGTCGTCGAATTTCAGATGGATCGCGGTCGGCCCCGCGAGGCCGCGCAACGCCTCGGCATCGGCGAGATTCACCAGGGCCACCACGCCGTCCTGTTCCTGCAAGCCGACCTCGAAAATGCCCGCCACCTGGAAGTTCTGCAGGCGCGGCACGACCGCATCGCCCGAGCTGCTGTCCGCGATCATGACCGTGATCACGTCGCCCACGTCGACCTGCAGCTGGTAGGCGAGCATGCGGCCGAGCACGATACGGTTCGATCCGGGCACAAGGTCGGTCAATTTACCCTCGCGCATGGCCTCCCCGATCGTCGAGACCTGCAGCTCGAGGGCCGGATCGATCCCGCGCACGATGGCGCCGCCCATGGCCGGGGGGTTGCTCAGCATCGCATCGGTGTCGAGGAAGGGGGCGGCACCGAGCAGCCCCGGAGCACCCCGCAGCCTCGCGAGCTGCCCCTGCCAATCGGCGATCGGGGCATCTTGCGGGGCGCTCAGGGTCGCCTGGGCGGACAGGCTCAAGAGCCGCCCGCGCAGCTCGCCCTCGAATCCGTTCATCACGGAGATGATGGTGATGAGCGCGATCACGCCGAGCGCCACCCCGAGGAGCGATACCCAGGTAATGAACGACACGAAAAAGCTGTGCTCACGGGCCAGCGAGTAGCGCAGGCCCACGAAAAGCGGCGCGGGCTGGAACATCGGCGGCGATTAAACCACAGGCGCGGCAGGGCTGCGGACACGCGCCGCGAGTCGCGCCCAAGCCACGGATTAATTTGCAACATAATCAGAGTGTTAAGTAGATCAACTATTGCCGGGTCTCGGCTGGTATAGTAGCTGCACCGGCCACACGGCACCCGCGCTTCAGGGCCCTGCCGCAGGGCAAGGCACGGGATGGTAACTATCGAGGTGCGCAACATGAGCTATCGAGCCCTGCTGGTTGGCACGGTTCTCGCCGCCGGCCTTGCCGGTTTCGCCTCTGCGGACATGGTCGCGGTCGACAATGGCATCGCCGTCAAGGAATCCGACGTCACCGCACCGACCCGCGGCATGACCATGAGCCAGGTGGCCAGCAAGTTCGGCGAGCCCGTCAGCAAGGTGGCCGCGGTCGGCAAGCCGCCCATCTCGCGCTGGGAGTACCCGGGATTCGTCGTGTACTTCGAGCATGATCACGTGATCCACAGCGTGGTGTCCGCGGAAGCCCCTGCGCCGGCGCCCCCGGCCTCCTCGGAGAGCACAGCCGCTTCCTCCGAGAGCACAGCCGCTACCTCCGAAAGCGCCGCGGCTCCCGCGGCGAGTGCGCCCGCTCGGGCCGCCGCGAGCGCCCCGGCTGCGGCCGCCGATGCGGCGCCTGCTCCCGCGAACTAAATCGCGTAACATCAAACCCTGACCCAGGCTCACCGCGACTCGTTCGCGGCGGGCATTTTTTGTTGCCTTTCCGCTGAAGACATGCTTTTCGACCCCGCATTACCCTCCCTCGACGGAGTCAAATGGGGAAGGCTGTACGGCGCCGCGCCGGCCCTCGCCATTGCCGAGGCCGCCGCCAAGGCGCCCGGGCCGCTCCTCGTCATCACGCAGAACTCGCGCGAGGCCGAGGCGCTGCGCGAGGAGATTGCATTCTTTGCGAGCCCGCCGGCGGCCGTGGAGCTCTTCCCGGATCTCGAGACGCTGCCCTACGACAGCTTCTCCGCCCACCCGGATATCACCTCCTCGCGCCTCAAGACGCTCGCCGAGCTGCCGCGCGCGCGCCACGGGGTGTGGGTGGTGGCGGTCGACACGCTCATGCAGCGGCTCGCGCCGCGCAGCTACATCGAAGCGCATTCCCTCAAGCTGCATGTCGGGGAGATCCTCGACCTCGAGGCGCTGCGCACGCGGCTCGCGGCGGCGGGCTATGCGGCGGTGACCCAGGTGGTCGCGCACGGCGAATTCGCCGTGCGCGGCTCGCTCCTCGATGTGTTTCCCATGGGCTCGGACAGCCCCTATCGCATCGACCTTCTGGATCGCGAGGTCGACAGCATCCGGCACTTCGATCCGGACAGCCAGCGCTCAGGGGAGAAGCTCGACCGCATCCAGCTTCTGCCGGCACGCGAGACTCCGTTGAGCCCGGATGCGGTGCGCGAGTTCCGCCGCCGCTACCGCATCCGCTTTCCCGGCGACCTCGCCGAGCACACGATCTATCGCGACGTGGGCGCGGGCCAGGCCCCGGGCGGCCTCGAGTTCTTCCTGCCGCTGTTCTTCGAGCGCACCTCGCATCTGTTCGAGTATCTGCCGCCCTCGAGCCTGATCATCGAGCTCAAGGAAGCGCTCTCGCACATCGATGGCGTGTGGGCCGGGATCTCGGAGCGGCACGAGCAGCTGCGTCACGACCGCCAGCGTCCGATCCTCGACCCGGCCGAGATCTACCTGCCGCCGGCGGAGCTGCGCGATGCGCTCGCGGCATGGCCCAAGGCCGACCTGCGCTCCTTCGAGTGGCCGCCCGAGACCCACGGGCTGGTGCAGAATTTCGCGAGCGCTGCGCCGGCGACCGTGCGCATCGACGCGCGCGCGGAACAGCCGGCGGCGGAGCTCGCCGCGCATCTCGCGCAACGCCGGGGCCGCGTGCTCATCGCCGCCGAATCGGCGGGTCGTCGCGAGCTTCTGCTCGATCTGCTGCGCGGCCGCGGCCTTCAACCCAAGATCTTCGAGTCGTTCGCGAGCTTCCTCGCGAGCAGCCTCGATCTTGGCATCGTGGTATCGCCGGCCGTCACCGGGCTGCGGCTCGAAGCCCCGCCGCTCGAGATCCTGACCGAGTCGCAGCTGTTCGGCGACCGCGCGCGGCAAGAGCGGCGCCGGCGGCGCAGCGAGCGCGATCCGGCGAAGATCCTGAAGGAGCTGACCGACCTGCGCGTTGGCGCGCCGGTGGTGCACGAATCCTACGGCGTCGGACGCTACGTCGGGCTCAAGACCATGGACGTCGCCGGCTACAGCGGCGAATTCCTGGTGCTCGACTATGCGGAAGGCGACAAGCTGTACGTGCCGGTGCAGGCTCTGCACCTGGTATCGCGCTACACCGGCGCACCGGCCGAGACCGCCCCGCTCCACAAGCTCGGCGGCGATCAATGGCAAAAGGCGCGCCGCAAGGCAGCGCAGCGCATTCGCGACGTGGCGGCCGAGCTCCTCGACCTGTATTCGCGGCGCGCGGCCCGCGAAGGCACCTCCATGCAGGCCGCCGAAGGCGAGTACCGCGCCTTTCAGGCCGGCTTCCGTTTCGAGGAGACCGCCGATCAGGCGGCGGCGATCGATCAGGTGCTCGCGGACCTCAAGGCGGGCAAGCCGATGGATCGAGTGATCTGCGGCGATGTCGGATTCGGCAAGACGGAGGTGGCGCTGCGCGCGGCTTTCGTGGCCGTGCAGGCCGGGCGCCAGGTCGCGGTGCTGGTGCCGACCACGCTGCTCGCGCAGCAGCACTACACCACCTTCGCGGACCGCTTCGCCGACTGGCCGGTGCGCATCGAGAGCCTGTCGCGGTTTCGCACCGCGAGGGAGGCCGCTGCGGTGGTCGAGGGCATCGCCTCGGGAGGAGTGGACATCGTGATTGCCACCCACCGGCTGCTGCAGGGCAAGGTGCGCTTCAAGAACTTGGGTCTCGTGGTGATCGACGAGGAGCACCGCTTCGGCGTGCGCGACAAGGAGAAGCTCAAGGCGCTGCGCGCCGAGGTGGACGTGCTCACGCTCACCGCCACGCCCATTCCGCGCACCCTCAACATGGCCATGGGGGGGCTGCGCGATCTGTCGCTGATCACCACGCCGCCCGCGGAGCGGCTCGCGGTCAAGACCTTCGTCCTCGAGTGGAACGAGACGGTGATCCGCGAGGCCCTGACACGCGAGATCCGCCGCGGCGGCCAGATCTACTTCGTTCACAACACCATCGAGACCATCGAGAAGACCGCGCAGGCGGTGCGCGAGCTCGTGCCCGAAGCGAGCGTCTCGGTGGGCCATGGACAGATGCGCGAGCGCGAGCTCGAGCAGCTCATGCTCGATTTCTATCATCGGCGCTTCAACGTGCTGGTGTGCACCACCATCATCGAGAGCGGCATCGACGTGCCCACCGCCAACACCATCATCATCGACCGCGCGGATCGCTTCGGGCTCGCGCAGATTCATCAGCTGCGCGGCCGCGTCGGACGCTCCCACCATCGCGCCTATGCCTATCTGATCACGCCCCCGCGCAAGGCCATGACCGCCGATGCGGTCAAGCGCCTGGAGGCGCTCGAATCGCTGGAGGAGCTGGGCGCCGGGTTCACGCTCGCCACACACGATCTCGAGATCCGCGGCGCCGGCGAGCTGCTCGGTGATGAGCAGAGCGGTCAAATCGAGGAGATCGGCTACAACCTTTACATGGAGCTGCTCGAGCGGGCGGTCGCGGGGCTCAAGTCCGGCAAGCCGGCGGACCTGGAGAAGCCGCTCGATGCCGGACCCGAGGTCGAGCTGCACCTGCCGGCGCTGATACCGGAGGACTACGTCGCGGACGTGCATCTGCGCCTCGTGCTCTACAAGCGCATCGCCGGCGCCGAGAGCCGCGAGGAGCTGGATGAGCTCAAGGTCGAGTTGATCGATCGCTTCGGCCCGCTTCCGCAATATGCCCAGTCACTGTTCCGTGCGACCCAGATCAAGCTGCGCGCCGCGCAGCTCGGCATCCGCAAGATCGATGCGGGAGCGGCGGGCGGCTACGTCGTGTTCGACGAACAGAACAAGATCGACGCGAAGCAGGTGCTCAAGCTGATCCAGACGCGGCCGAAGGACTACAAGCTGGACGGCCCGTTGAAGCTGCGTTTCACGCACGATGCGCGCACCGAGGAAAACCTGTTCACGCGCGTGGAGATGCTGGTCGAGCTGCTCGCCTGAGCGCGCCGGCGGGCTTGACCCGCCGGCGCCGCCATCGAGCGTGCGCGGCGCGCGCCCCTTCGGGCGCGCGGCCCTTCACAGAGATCCGAGGAAATCCGCCTTGCCGAGCTCGACGCCGTTATGGCGCAGCAGCGCATAGGCCACGGTCTCGTGGAAGTAGAGGTTCGGCAGCACGAAGCCGGTGAGATACCCAAGACCGGTGAAATTGAGCGTACGGGTCGGAGACTTGATCTCGATGGCGCGCGACTCGGCGCCGGCGAGCTTCGCCGCGGGCACGCTCCTCAGGAAATCCAGGGTCTTGGCCACGCGCTGCTTGAGATCGGCCAGATTGACCTCGTTGTCCTCGTGCTTGGGAATCTCGATGCCCGCGAGCCGCGCCGCGCAGCCCTTCGAGATGTCGCAAGCGATCTGGATCTGCCGCGTGAACGGCAGCATGTCCGGATACAGCCGCGACTGCGCGAGCACCAGCGGATCGATCTTCTTCGCCTCCGCATGCGCGGCCGCCTTGTCGATGATGCCGGCGAGGTTGGTGAGGCCGCGGATCAATACCGGGATCGAGATGTCGTAGATGTCGAGTGCCATGATGTGAGTCCTTCATAAATTCGCCATGATGCGAGCGCATGATTTTAGCGGTCCATGCCCAATCTCGTCATCCTGCCCGGATTGGACGGCACCGGCGCTCGGATCGGCGATTTCATTCGCGCGGTCGCGCCTGCCGTCGATGCGCGGGTGATCGCCTTTCCAACCGATGAGCCGCTCGGCTACGCCGAGCTCGAAAGGCTGGTGCGCGCGGCGCTGCCCGCCGATCGCCGCTACGTGCTGCTGGCCGAGTCGTTCTCCGGTCCGCTCGCGATTCGCATCGGCGCCGACCCGCCGCGCGGACTCGCCGGCGTGATCCTGTGCGGCACGTTCGCCAAGAATCCTTTTCCGTGGCTGCGGCGGCTGCGGCCGCTGGCCATGCGCGTGCCGGTGAAGTCGCTGCCGCGCTGGCTGCGCGCGCCGCTCATGTGGGGCTCGAGCAATCCGCGGCGCGCGCCGGCGCGCGAGCGGCGCGCCATCAGCGCCGTGGCGACGCCCGTCATCCGGCATCGCATCGGCGAGATCCTCACGGTCGACGAGACCGCGCGTCTCGGCGCCATCGAGCTGCCGACGCTGATTCTCACCGCCGCGCGCGACCGGCTGCTGCCGCGAGCCGCCACGCACATCCTGCTGAAATCCCTGCCCCTCGCGCAGGTCGAGGAGATCGACGGACCCCACCTGTTGCTGCAATCGCGACCCGGCGAATGTGCCGCTCCGGTCTTGCGGTTTGTGCGGCGTTGGAATTGAATAAACGTTTCGATTGCCGGAGTTTTGCCCATGTTACCGGTATCCGACGCCTGCGAGCGCAACAAGGAGCCGATACTCGGGGTGTTGCGCACCTGCTTCGCCGATCGGGTGGAGGTGCTGGAGATCGGCAGCGGCACGGGCCAGCACGCGGTGCACTTCGCGCGCCATCTCGCGCACCTGACCTGGTATCCGACCGAGCAGCTGGGATTTCTCGAGCATCTGACGGCCCGGGTGATGAGCGAGGGCGGCAGCAACCTGCGCCCGCCCACGGTGCTCGATGTGCGCCAGAGCGTCTGGCCGGTGCGCTCGGTCGATGCGGTGTTCACCGCCAACACGCTGCACATCATGTCCTGGCCCGAAGTGATGGCCTTTTACCACGGGGTCGGCGCAGTGCTCGCGCCCGGCGGGATCATGTGCGTGTACGGCCCGTTCCGCTATGATGGCCGCTACACCTCGGACAGCAACCGCGAGTTCGACAAGATGCTGAAGGAGCGCGATCCTGCCTCCGGGCTGCGCGACGTCCAGGCGATCGCCGAGCTCGGGCGCCAGTACGGCATGCGGCTGATGGCCGATCACGATCTGCCGGCCTTCAATCGCCTGCTGGTATTCGCCAAGGAGCCCACGTGACCTTCCCCTATCGCACGGCGCTCGTGATCGGCGCGGGGCCCGGCATCAGCGCGGCGGTCGCGGCCCGGCTGCGCGCCGAGGGTGTCGGGGTGGGCGTCGCCGCCCGCGGCATGGAGAAACTCCGGCCCCATGCCGAGGCGATCGGCGCGCACGTGTTCGGGGTGGATGCGA
>Ga0335073_10005137_pt1 | contig 18372 bp, 12 predicted proteins | sample Lox_Sample_22_FD_207093 | JGI IMG/M metagenome (GOLD analysis project Ga0335073, IMG submission 207093) | Soil microbial communities from Loxahatchee National Wildlife Refuge, Florida, United States - Lox_Sample_2.2 | ecosystem: Environmental > Terrestrial > Soil > Wetlands | place: USA... | reverse complement strand
CCAACCCCGATCAGCTCCGCACCATAGAACAGGCGGTCGCCTTCGCGCGGCATTTTTTCGACGCGAAAAAGCCGATCGCGGTGATCTGCCATGGCCCCTGGACCCTGGTCGAGGCCGGCGTGGTGAAAGGGCTCCAAATGACATCCTGGCCGTCGCTCAAGACCGATCTCAGGAACGCCGGGGCGACATGGGTCGATCAGGAGGTGGTCGTCGATCGTGGCATCGTCAGCAGCCGCAAGCCGGACGACCTCCCGGCGTTCTGCAAGAAGATGGTCGAGGAGTTCAAGGAAGGTCGCCACCACCAGCGTCAGGCAGCGGAATAGCCGCTAAGCCGGCGCGGTCCGCGTCACGCGCTCGACAAGGAGCGGCGCAAAGAGCCGCATTACCGCAAGCGCCAAGCTCAGATCGTCCTCGTTCCGGCAGTGGACGCCGACCGCGGTCTCGCCATTGGTAATGTGCACGCCGTAACGTTCCGGCAGATCGTTGCCGAAAACCCAGTCCAGGAACGAGATCATCGTCTGCGGTGTGAGCTGCGGCGGTATCGTGGCGTCCTTGGCAAGTCGGCGCAGCTCAATGAGCTCTTCCGGCAAGCCTTCATGAAGCAGCCGTGCACGCACATCCTCGGCGGCGCCGAGGGTGCGAAAGAGGCCGATGGCAGTGTCGTTGGGCATGGTTTCTCCATTGCGATACCCTCCCAACGATTGGCGGCGGGGAAGCGTTTCCTTGGGCTTGCGCTTCGCTGCCTCCTCAAAATCGGGAGCCGCGGGACGGCCCGAACGCTTCGCTGGACGCGAGATGGGGCTCCGCCCGCAGCGTGCCGGCGATGCGGTCGGCGAGCAGACCAAGGGCCCGGCTCATGGCCGCGGGCTCGCTGGCGAAGCGATCGGCTCCGCCCACGAGAATCGTCTCCCGGCGCTCGATGACCCGCTTCTGCGGACTGCCTGCAAGCAGGGTCCAGACGGCGTCGAGCCGCACTTGCCCCGCCGCATCGGCATCAAATTCTTCGACGCTGACCACCAGTCCGCGCACCGCACCCGGCGGCTTCGGCGCGTCGGGAGCGACCACCAACCCCGCCGGCAGCCGCGCCGCGAGATCCCAGGCGAGGACGCGGCGCGACATGCCATCGAGCGGCGCCGCCCAGCGATCGGTCTCGCTGATCTGGAGTTGGGTCGAGCCGGCGCGCCGCACCAGGGGGAGCCGGTCGAGCACATCCGGCAGATGCACGGCATCGACGACGATCGGCGGACCCGACACCGAGTCCGCGATGCGTTGACCCGGGACCGGCTCCAGCGCATAGAACCGGCTCTTCGGGCTCGTGGCGCAACCCGCGAGGAACAGCAGCGCCATCAGGCCGAGCGCTCGCCTCATTGGCTCGAGCCCGCCTTGCCCTCGAGCAGCGCTTCCGGATGGCGATCGAGATAGTCGGCGAGCGCGCGAATGGAGCGCGCCGCCCCGGCGAGCTCATGCAACGCATGCGGCAAGTCGCGATCCTGCTCGGCCTGGGCGCCGCCGAGCACCGTATTCGCCGAGGCCGCCGCCTGCTGGGCTTCGCTCGCCGCCTCATCCACGCTCTTCAGCACCGGACCGGCGCGGCCGTTCACGAGGCGGAGCGTGCGGTCGAGCGCGGCGCTCGCACGCTCGATGTGGTCGACGCTCTGCCGCAGTGCCGGCGAGGCGGTTATTCCCTTCACCTGCGCCGCCACTTGGCGCAGATCATCACCGATGGCGACGAAAGGCATGGCGTCGATCTTGCTCATGATCGCGCCCGCCTGCGCCGTGAGGCCGGCGATGTCGCCCGAGGGTGCCGCCGGAATCTCGGGCTCCTTTCCGCCAAGCATGAGGTGGGCCGATGGCGCGCCGGCGACGACGTCGAGGCTGACGATCCGCCGGCCGATCACCGGCGCGGTTCGGCCGAGACGCGCTCGAAGGCCCTGCCGGATCATCTGGTCGAGCGCGTGGTTCAGCACCGGCGTCCAGTCGCCATTGGCTGCGGGAGAGGCACCGTCGAGCTTGAGCCGCGCCGGCTCGAGCTCGAGCGTGACCGGCGTTTCGAGCCGGTCCTTCCGGGCGTCATAGGCAAAGTCGACGGCGGTCACCTCGCCAACGCGGAAGCCGCGCAGCATCACCGGCGCGCCCGGTCGAAGATCGCCCACCGCCCCGCCGAACTGCACGCGATAGGAAATCGTCTGACCGATCGGCGCGCCAACGGCATCCTGCTCGCTGTCGTAAAGCTCGAAGCGATCGCCAGGTTTGGCCGCGGGCCCGCGCTCCCCTCCGGGCAGGGTCTCGAAGGCGATGGCGCCCGAGACGATGGCAGGCAGCGAGACGAGCTGTGCCGAAAGCCCGTCACTGGTCGAAATCCGCACTGCGCCCGCATTCCAGAAGCGCGTCCCCGCATGAACCAGCTTGTCGAAAGGCGCGCGGATGAACACGTCGATGTCGAAGCCCCGCCCCTGATCGACGAGCCGGTCGGATTCGACCACGCCGACATTGAGGCCGAGATATTTGACCGCGGCCCCTTGCGTGAGGGAGCCGAGCTCATGCGCGTGGAGCACGAAGCGCGTCCCGGCCGTTTCGGCGGCGACGGGGGCCGCTTGCTCGAGCCCGGTGAAACGGCGCGTCGGCTTTCCCGGGCCGGGATCGATCGCGATATAGGGCCCGGACACGATCGTCTTCAGCGCCGCGAGGTTTTCGAGGCCAATATTGGCGCCGACGATCCAGAAGCGCGTTCCTTGGGTCAAGGCATGATCGAACTCGTTGTCGAGCCGCAGTGTCACCACGACATGGCTCAGATCCTTGGCCAGGCGGACATCTTCCACCGCGCCGACATCGAGGCCGCGATAACGCACTTTCGTGTCCCCCGCCTTGATGCCGCCGGCGCTGGCGAAGGTGACGGTCACTTCCGGCCCGCGGTTGATGATGTTCCGCAGAGCGAGCCAGCCGACGATGATGAGGGCGGCGATCGGCACCGCCCAGATCCATCCGGGCCAACGGCTGCGGCGGAATGCGGCCTCTGTGCGCTTTCCCGCCGGGTCGTTCATCGCGGCGCCTCCGCCGCATCCCACATCAGCCGCGGATCGAAAAAGCGCGAAGCGGCCATGGTGACGATGACCACTGTGAGGAAGGGCAATGCGGCATTCCCGGCATGCGCCACGACGACATCGCCGACCCGCATCAGCGGCGAGAAGACCACGAGCGTAAAGGGATCGATACAGGACCAGCGCCCGATCCGATCGATGAAGCGGTGCAGCTTCGTCCGGGCCACGAGCGCGCCGCGCCAGCGTCGCACGACCGACAGCAGGAACCAGCTCAGCCCGGCGAGCTTCAGCAAGGGAATGGCGATGCTGGCGGCGAAGATGACGATGGCGAGGATCCAGAGATGAGCATGGATGAGCTGCTCGATGCCGCTGTAGATGGTCGTCCCCTGCACCTCGCCGAAGACGATCAGCGTCGTCATCGGGTAGATCATCGATGGCGCGTAGAGCACGTACCCAGCGGCGACAAGGGCGGCGGTGCGAATCAAGGAGTCGGGCTTGCGCGCGAAGACCCGGTTACGGCAGCGCGGGCAACGATTCCCCTCGGCCGAGCTCGGCAGCAGCAGATCGCAGACAGTGCACGAAATGGCCGCCTCACCGCCGGGAATACGGCGCTCGGCCGCAATCGCCCGCCAGACGCTGCGGCGGTCGAGCGTGGCATGGGTGATCATCGACAGGAACGCTGTCGCGAGAAAGCACCAGCCACCCGGCAAGATCTGCACCGGCACATAGACCGCGACGCGGCTATAACCGATGGCGCAGGCGATCAGGAACACATCGGGCATCGCCCATTGCATCAGCAGGATCGCCCAGCGAAACGCCGCGCCGAGCCAAGCCGGGCGACGACCCACCCGCAGCGTCGCGAGCGTGAGCGTCAACAGGCCGAAATGGAGGAAGGGCAACAGCACGGCGAAAGCGCCGATGAGCAGCGCCAGCAGGGGCCATCCCTGCTGCCAGAGGACGATGACGCCGGAGCCGAGCCGCGTCTCGATCGAACTCCCGGCAATCCGCGCCCCAAGAAACGGCAACAGATTGGCCGGAAACAGCAGGACCAACGTCGCTGCCGCGCAGGCCAACGCCGCGTCGAGGCTTCGTCCGGCCGTGCGCTCGAGCCGATCTTCGCAACCGCGGCAGATGGCGATGGCGCCGGGCGGCAAGGGCGGCAAGTCCTGAATGGTGCCGCAGTCGGGACAGGCGATGGTCATGGGCGCCGTCGGAGTGGCACCCGGCTCGCGACGCAACCCATCGTTGGGCAGAGGGACATTGCCGCTGCAATAAGTGAAACGGGCAATTCCGCTAACACCCCTTCGGCATCGCGAGTTGCGAGCACCGCGGCTGGGCGGCCGGGCGCCGCGGCCTCTTCGAGACGCGGCCGCCACGGCGCCGCCGGCTTCGTGACACGAAGCGCATCCGGGGCTTGTCAGAGCCACATGCGTTACGCGACGCTCCGCTAGAGCTCCTTCACTCTTGCGCCCGAGTCGGCGCCGCAACGAGCGCGACCGCCAGCATCATCGATGCGAGCCGTCCGCAGCGCTTCATGTCGGCCTTGTCAATCCGGGTCGGGGAACCAACGATGCGATCGATTCGTCAAAGCGACGCTGAGTGCGATGACGGCAAAAACGAGGCCCGCGAGGAAAAACAACACGGCGGCAGCAACCGCAGCATGCGCCGCCACGCCGCCTTGCTCATCGCCGCGAGCGGCGGCGCTTCGCCTTCCGCATGACCCTCTCGACTTGTCGCCGCGGCGCGCCGTCGGCGCCCATCATCTGCTTGGTCACGCTGCCGCCCAAGACGTCGGAAAGGCGCGGCTCTGATTGAGGCGTCGCTCGGCGCTCAGTCTCGAGCGCCGCGGCGCGGTTGTCGAGAATTGCCGCGACTTCCATGAGCCGAGCCGCCATGCTTGACGGGACCGGCTCCCTCGCCATCTCGCGCAGCGCCGCGGCGCGTTCCCGCAGATAACCGGCTTCCGGTTTCGCCGCCATTGTCGATCCCAAGTTGCGTGGTTGCGCCCGCAGAGCCAAGCGGCAGCACAGTGACAGAATCGGCCAGTCGCGTCGCACGCCTGATGCAAGGCTCAACAGGACGCTGTTCGCGTGGGTTCCGGAGCGTCCCGAGGCAAAAGAGCGGCCCCATCAAAGCCGCGAGCGCCTGCTTACTCGGCGAGCGCAACTCGCCAGCTAACAGGCGTCCCGCTGCTTCGCTCGACGCGAGGGCTCTTCCAGCTGCCTTGCCATCGCCTCATAGGTTTCGGCCAGGGAGCGATAGGTTGCGACCACGGTGGGATTACGGAGCTGGTCGGCGACGGCGCGGTATTCCACCTTGCACGATGTCGCCGTGCCTGCTCCAGCGCCTCGCTGCGCTGCGAAGCGCGCCGCTCCGTCCGGGATGATCGCGCTTAGCGCTGGTCGGCGATCGTGTCGGCAACATAGGCGCCGCGTTCGCCCATCGGCTTCTTGGGCCGGTCTGTGGTGTCGCGCGCGGTCTGATGCTCCATCTCGGCGTTGAGCGCGGCACCGAGCAGTACGGCGTAGGCCGACATCCAGAACCACATCAAGAGCACGACGACGGCGCCGAGCGAGCCATAGGTCTTGTTGTAGGTTGCGAAGCGGCCGACATAGAGCGAAAACAGCGCCGATCCGACGATCCAAAACAGCGTCGCCGCGGCAGCACCCCAGCTTACCCAGCTCCAGCGCGGCTCGTTGCGCGATGGCGCATAACGGTAGATGACCGCCAGCGCACTGCCACAAAGCAGCAGCAGCACCGGCCAGCGTGCGGCGCTCACCAAGTCCTTGCCGAAGCTACCGAGCGGCAGCAGGCCGAGCACGGCAGGGATCACCGCAATGAGCAAGAGAGACAGCAACGCAAAGATCACACCACTCACCGTAAGTACCAAGGTCGTTCCGTAATAGCGGACAAGTTTGCGCTTTTCCGATTCCGCATAGACCACGTTGAGCGCCGACATCATGGCGCTGGTCGCGTAATTCGCGCTCCAGATCGACACCGCCAGGCTGAGGATGAAACCGATGCCGAGAGTGGACGAGCTCGCGTGAACGACATTGCCGAGCTGCTGGGCAATCAACTGGCGCCCTTCGGCAGGAATGAGGCCTTCGACCGCTTTGACTTGCGCTTCGACCTGGCTCGGCTCGAAAACGAGGCCATAAAGCGCGACGAGCGCGGTAAGCGCCGGCGCCAGCGACAGCAACGCATAAAAGGCTATGCCTGCCGCCATGAGCGAGACGTTGTCGCGCCCGATATCGGTGAAAACGCGGGCCAGGATGTCGTACCACCCGGCAAGGGTGATCTGCGCCGGTTCCTCGGCGAGCCGGCCACGGCCGCCATCGCCGGCGCGTTGGATCGGGCTCTGCCGCCGTAGCCAACGGTCGGACAGGGCCGCATAGAGCGCAAGCCCCGCGGCAATGGTGATACCAAGCAATTTCTGTCGATCGTCGGCCATCGGCGCGCCTCCCCAGGAGCAAACGCTGGAGCCACCGGGTAGGATCGCAAGTCGTCCCGCTGCCACCGCCCGCAAAGCATGTCCCGACGACTGGCGCCGCAGACCGGACGCAGCGACAGCCCTGCGCGCTATATCCGGCCGGCGACGAGAAGAACGATCAAGATCACCAGCAGCAGGCCGAGACCGCCGGTCGGGTAGTAACCCCAGCCTGCGCTATACGGCCAAGTTGGCAGGGCGCCAACCAGCAGAACGATCAAGATTATCAGCAAAATTGTGCCGAGCAGGGGATTCCTCCAAAGCAATGAACCTTATCGACAGAACAGGCGCGATCGCGTTGCCGTTCCATCGGCAGGGTTATTGACGCCTTCCATTCACGGGCGATCGCTGCACTCGACGCGAAGCGCCATTCGACATCGAGGCCCCGCGCTTTCTCCTTTGCTTGCGCTTCGCCGTTCCATTGCTCGGCTTGTTGCCGGCAGCGGATATGACCGCCGTATCCTCGCGCGCCTCTTCGATGACCTCTTCGAGGTCAGGCTCTTCGAGATAGAATGGAATACTGATCACCACCAGCCGTGACCCGCCATAGCGCAAGGGAGCCGAGCGGAGTCGGGAGGCACGATGGGTATGGAGCATGTGCTGCCACCAATGCTCCTTCACGACCTCTGGGATCAGCACAGACAGGACGCCGCCGCGCGTGTCAATCGAGTCGATGCGGTGCGAGAAGCGCCTCGCCGGCGACACATGCCGCCGGCGAGGCGAGGCACCGCTAGTGCGACGTCGTCGGTGACGCCGGGCGCGGCGGGGTGGACGACCCGCTCATCGTATTGGCGGAACCGGACGCGCTCCAAGCCGGCATCCCCTTCAGCTGAGCCTCGGTCTTGGCGACGGTGAAGCCGCCCTGCTGCGCGTCCCAATGAAACTGATCGAGCGGCAGCGCGACATCGTGTGCGCCAATGCCGAGCACGCCGCCGGCGCCGACCACCAGGCGATCGATCGACTTGTTCTCGGGGTTCATCAGCACGGCATTGACGGTGCCGATCTTCTTGTTGTCGCTGCCATAAACGGCGGTACCGGTGATCTGCGTTACGTCTTCCTGCTTCAGCGGATTCGGCTTCGGCGCCTGCTGCGTCGTCGCCGGCGGCGGCCCGCCTAGGCTGCGCGACGGGCCGGCGCCCGGGTTCGCGGTTTGTGCGAGCGCCGGACCGGCAAGCAGCGCCAGCGCGGAGACGGCCGCCAACAGGCTGGTACGCTTCATTGAACACCTCTTTCTGCCGTTGTCGCTCTTGGGACAACAGCGTGACTCTCTCGCTCTCGCCGACCGCCACCAGCGGGATCGGTTGTCACCGCCCAGCGAACGGTAAGGTTGTCGTCTTGACCCGGCACGTTCTTCGCGATCGCGAAATCAATTCAGCGCTCAATCGCGGAACCGACACGCCGTCGGTCGGTTAGCGACATGGCAATCCGCGACCGGGTCGGAAGGACATGAGGTATGCCAGAAAAATCCACTCAGGAAGCCAAATCGAGGTCACGCCGGCACGACAAGAGGAAGCTCGACCCGGCGCATTCATCGCGGTCGTCTCGCGAGCACCTTGATGCGCTGTTGGACGAAGCGCTCGAAGAATCATTTCCGGCAAGCGATGCGCCCCGCGTCGCCGATCGCGACCGCTGAGCACGAGACACCTGATCGATTCTGGTGAACGAGGCGCCCTTTCGGGCCGTTCGCGGATTGTCGGCAAAAGCTTTGCGAGTGCGCGAATGGATAGGATCACCGTCAACTCAACCGCCGCCGTGACTCTCTTTCACCGGCATCACAGGCATTCCGGACTCTTCATCGGCTGGAACGCCCCGGTCTCCAGCGCGGCGAGCGCCAGAACGATTTTTTGCCGCGATCGCGGCCGCGCCGGGATGTTTTCCGGTTGGCGAGCATCGCCTCAGGGGCTGTCGGCGGTATGGGAGCCCCGGAACGAGCGGGCCGGCTTCGACAAGGAGCTCTGACTTCCGCCGCGGCGCACGGTTGGGAGTGAGTTCAATTGTCTTGCGACCTCGACCGGATCGGTGCGTGAACGATCATGATGGCGATGACGCCGTCATTGCGGTGGACCGAGGTCGCGCTGAGGCTGGCGCTCACGATTGGTGCCAGCATCCTGCTCGGCTACAACCGCAGCGAACATGGAAAAGCCGCCGGCATGCGGACGACGCTGCTCGTCTGCCTCGCCGCGTCGGTCGCGATGCTGCAAGTGAACGCCCTGCTTCCCACCGCGGGACGCGCGCCCAACTCCTTCGTCATGAACGATCTGATGCGTCTGCCGCTTGGCATTCTTACCGGTGTCGGCTTCATCGGCGGGGGCGCCATCCTGCGCCGCGGCGACATGGTGGTGGGCGTCACCACCGCCGCCACCCTGTGGCTGGCGACGGTGATCGGCCTGTGCCTCGGAGGCGGACAGATCGCGCTTGGCCTCGCCGCCACAGGCCTCGGTCTCTTCGCCCTGTGGGTCCTGAAATGGGTCGAGAACCGATTGCGGCAGGAAAGCGATGCGCGCCTCTCGCTCACGGTCGATGCGAGCGGCCCCGGCGAAGCGGAAATTCGGCGCCGGCTCAGGGATGCAGGCCTGTCGATTTTTGCCAGCCGGGTCGATCTAAGCCGCAACGGCATGCATCGCGAACTCGTCCTCGAGGTGCGTCAACTTCGTCTGCCTCGGAGTACTGAAACGCCGGCGCCCATTGCCGAGCTCGCGCGCGCAGCGGGTGTCGTCAGGCTTCAGTGGCAGGAGCGACATTCAAATGGGGGGCCGTGAGGGATTGCAGCTTTGCCGGCGCCGCCACCCCTCGCCTGCCGGTCGAGACCGGAACGGCACGGATAGAGGCGTGTTTTTCGAAGCGAGCGCTGCGCTCAAGCATTCGTACCGCCTGCCATCCCGCGCGAGGATTCCGACATGCCGCAAACCGCATCCGACATCCTGATCGACACCCTCATCGATTGGGGCGTCGACACCGTCTTCGGCATCCCCGGCGACGGTGTCAATGGCATCATCGAAGCGCTGCGCCTGAAACGCGACAAAATCCGCTTCATCCAGGTACGGCACGAGGAGGCCGCCGCTTTCGCCGCCTGCGGCTATGCCAAATTCACCGGCAAGCTCGGCTGCTGCATCGCGACTTCCGGCCCGGGCGGCATCCACCTCCTGAACGGGCTCTATGACGCAAAGCTCGATGGCGTCCCGGTCCTCGCCATCACCGGGCTGCAGTTTCACGATCTGCTCACGACATACACGCAGCAGGATGTCGAGCTCGACAAGCTCTTCATGGATGTTGCGAAATACAATGTCCGGGTAATGGGCCCGGCGCATGTCGAGAACGCCGTCGAGCTCGCGTGCCGCACAGCGCTCGCTTATCGCGGCGTCGCGCATGTGACGATCCCGGTCGATTTCCAGTCGCAGCCGGTGAAGAAAGCGGCGCGTTCCGCCCGCAACTTGCCGCGCCACGTCTCCGAGATCTGGGCCGACAGCGCCCATGTGCCGACGGATGAGGCGTTGCGCCGCGCCGCCGAGCTGCTCAACGCCGGCACGAAGATCACGATCCTCGCCGGGCGCGGCGCGCTCGGCGCTCGCAAGGAGCTCGAGGAGGTCGCCGAGATCCTCGGCGCGCCGATCGCGAAGCCGGTCCTGGGCAAGGCCTGCGTGCCCGACGAGAGCCCCTACACCACCGGCGGCGTCGGGCTCCTCGGCACGCGGCCATCGCAAGACGCGCTCGAAGGCTGCGACACCCTGCTCATCGTCGGCAGCAGCTTCCCCTATATCGAGTTCTATCCCAAGCCCGGGCAGGCGCGCGCGGTGCAGATCGAGCTCGACCCGCAGCGGATCGGCTTGCGCCATCCCGTCGAGATCGGCCTCGTCGGCGACAGCATCCGCGTGCTGCGCCGGCTCATTCCGTTGCTCGACCGCAATGCCGAGCGCGGCTGGCTCGAAGCGGCGCAACGCGGCAAGGCCGAGTGGCAGAAGCTGATGGAGGAGCGCGGCACGCGGCTCGACATGCCGATGAAGCCGCAGGTGGTGGCGCATGAGCTGGGGCGACTGCTCAAAGATGACGCCATCATCGCCACCGATTCCGGCACGATCACGACCTGGGTCGCGCGCCACGTGCCGATCCGCGGTGAGCAGATGTTCTCGCTTTCCGGCAACCTCGCCACCATGGCCTGCGGACTGCCTTATGCCATCGGCGCGCAAGCAGCCTATCCCGACCGCCAGGTCGTCGCCTTCGTCGGCGATGGCGGCTTCACCATGCTGATGGGCGAGATCGCCACGGCGGTAAAGCACGAGCTGCCGATCAAGGTCATCATCATCAAGAACAATTCGCTCGGGCAAATCAAATGGGAGCAGATGGTCTTCCTCGGCAATCCCGAATATGTCTGCGATCTCCACCCGATCGATTTCGCCGCTTTCGCGCGCGCCTGCGGCGCCAAGGGCATGAGCATCGAGCGGCCGGAAGAGTGCCGGCGCGTGCTCGAGCAGGCGATGGCGACGCCGGGGCCGGTCGTCGTCGAAGCACTCGTCGACCCGAACGAGCCGCCGATGCCGCCGCGGGTCAAGCCCGAGCAGGCGCTGCATTTCGGCCAGGCGCTGGCGCGCGGCACGCCGCAGCGCGGCAAGATCGCGCTCACCGTCATGTCGGACACGGTTCGCGAGATCGTCTAGGGAGGGCGCATGCGCTCGGTCCCAACCATCGCGTCCGTCACGGCGAGCGCCTATGAGATCCCGACCGATACCGCCGAGGCCGACGGCACGCTGAGCTGGACGACGACAACGCTGGTGGTCGCCGAAGCCGAGGCCGGCGGCAAGCGTGGCCTCGGCTACACCTACGCCCATCCGGCGGCCGTGCCGCTGATCGCGGGAAAGCTGGCAGAAGCGGTATTGGGGCTCGACGCTTGTGCTGTCCCGCAAGCCTGGCAGGCGATGCTGCGCGCGGTGCGCAACATCGGCCGCCCCGGCCTCGTCGCCACGGCGATCTCGGCGCTCGACGCGGCACTCTGGGACCTCAAGGCGAAGCTGCTGGAGCTGCCGCTGGTGACGCTGCTCGGCGCCGCGCGCGAGGCGGTTCCCGTCTATGGCAGCGGCGGCTTCACCAGCTATTCGGTGAAGCGCCTGCAAGAGCAGCTCGCGGGCTGGACAGCGGAAGGCGTGCGCTGGGTCAAGATGAAGGTCGGCAGCGATCCAGCCGCCGATCCCGCGCGCGCCGCGGCGGCGCGAGAGGCGATCGGCAAGGCCGGGCTCTTCGTCGACGCCAATGGCGCCTATGACCGGAAAGAGGCGCTCGCCATGGCCGAGCGCTTTGCCGCGCTCGGCGTCGCCTGGTTCGAGGAGCCGGTCTCGAGCGATGATCTCGCAGGGCTCCGGCTGCTGCGCGATCGGGCGCCTGCCGGCATGCGGATCGCCGCCGGCGAATATGGCTACGATCTCGGCTATTTCCGCCGCATGCTGGAGGTCGAGGCGATCGATGTGCTGCAAGCCGATGCGACGCGCTGTCTCGGCATTACCGGCTTCCTCGCCGCCGACGCGCTCTGTGAGGCGCGCTCGCTGCCGCTGTCCTCGCATTGCGCGCCCGCGCTCCACCTCCATCCGGCGCTCGCGGCCAAGCGCTTCTGGAACGTCGAATGGTTCCACGACCATGTGCGCATCGAGCAGATGCTGTTCGACGGCGCGCCGCGCCTGGCGCAGGGGGTGATCCGCGCCGATCTCGCCCGCCCAGGCCTCGGCCTCGAGCTGAAGCGTGCAGACGCCGCGCGTTTTGCGATTCAGGCGCCAGGAGGCAATGCATGAGTGTCAGCGACGTCGTCCAATACTCCGATCGCCGGCCGGCGGGGCGCGCGCGGCTGAAGTCCGCGGCCGGCCCGCGCGAAGCCGCCGAGTTCGTCGCGTTCTCTGAACCGCAAGCGGCGGCGCTCGCCCGGTCGCTGAGGCGCAGCATCGCCGGCGAAGTGCGCTTCGGCCGCGGCGACCGTGCACTCTATGCGACCGACGGCTCCAACTATCGGCAGGTGCCGATCGGCGTCGTCATCCCCCGGAGCATCCAGGATGTTCTCGCCACCATGGCGCTTTGCCGCGACCATGGCGCGCCCTTCCTGTCGCGCGGCGGCGGCACCAGCCTTGCCGGGCAATGCTGCAATACGGCGGTGGTCGTCGATTACTCGAAATACCTCAATCACATCCTGACGATCGACCCCGAGCAACGGCTCGCCTGGGTCGAGCCTGGCGTCGTGCTCGACGATCTCAGAAACGCCGCCGAGGCCTACCAGCTCACCTTCGGCCCCGATCCCTCGACGCACAACCACAACACGCTCGGCGGCATGATCGGCAACAATTCCTGCGGCGTCCATTCCGTGATGGCGGGCCGCACCGCCGACAACGTCCTCGAACTCGACCTTCTCACCTATGACGGGCTGCGCCTGCGTGTCGGCCCGACCAGCGACGAGGCGCTGAGGCAGATTATCGCCGAAGGCGGCCGCCGCGGCGAGATCTACCGCCGGCTCGATGCGCTGCGCCGGCGCTATGCCGCGCTCATCCGCGAACGCTTCCCGCAGATACCGCGCCGCGTCTCCGGCTACAATCTCGACGAGCTGCTGCCGGAGAAAGGCTTCAATCTCGCGCGCGCGCTCGTCGGCACCGAAGGCACCTGCGTCACCGTGCTCAAGGCTTGTCTCCGCCTCGTTCCGAGCCCGCCCGAGCGAGCGCTGGTGGTGGCGGGATTCCCCGACATCTTCCGCGCCGGCGATGCGGTGCCGCTGGTGCTGCAGCATCGGCCGGTCGGTCTCGAAGGCATCGATGAGCGGCTCATCGGCTATATGAGGCTGAAACATACCCATGAAGCGGCGCGGCATTCGCTGCCCGGCGGCTGCGGCTGGCTCCTCGCCGAGATGGGCGGCGAGACCGCGGCGGAGGCGCGGCAGAAAGCCGAGGCGTTGGCCTACGACCTCAAACGCGATCAGGATGTCGCCGATGTCCGCGTGCTGACCGACAAGCCGGCGCAGCAGCGGATCTGGGAAGTGCGCAAGGCCGGGCTCGGCGCCACCGCTTTCGTTCCCGACCATCCCGACGCCTGGGAGGGGTGGGAGGATTCCGCGGTGCCGCCGGCACGGGTCGGCGACTATCTCCGCGACCTCGACGCTCTCTTCAAGAAATACAGCTACGACTCCGCGCTTTACGGCCATTTCGGCGATGGCTGCATTCATTGCCGGATCAATTTCGGTCTGCGCAGCGAAGCCGGCGTTGCCAAATGGCGGCGCTTTCTCGACGAGGCCGCCGATCTCGTGCTGCGCCATGGCGGCTCGATCTCGGGCGAGCACGGCGACGGCCAGTCGAAGGCCGAGCTGCTGCCGAAGATGTACGGGCCGGAGCTGATCGAGGCCTTCCGCGAGTTCAAGGCGATTTGGGATCCCGCCGGCAAGATGAATCCGGGCAAGATCGTCGATCCCTACCCCATCACCTCCAATCTACGCCTCGGCCCCGATTACCGCCCGCCGCAGCTGCCGACCCATTTCCATTTCAACACCGAGGGCGGCGGCTTCGAGCGCGCGGCGATGCGCTGCGTCGGCGTCGGCGAATGCCGCAAGCATGACACGACCAGCGGCGTCATGTGCCCCAGTTATATGGCGACGCGTGAGGAACGCCACTCGACGCGCGGGCGCGCGCATCTGCTGTTCGAGATGCTGCATGGCGGCGCCATCGACCAGGGCTGGAAACAGCCGGCCATCGAAGAGGCGCTCGATCTCTGTCTTGCGTGCAAGGGCTGCAAGCAGGATTGCCCGGTCAATGTCGACATGGCGACCTACAAGGCCGAGTTCCGCGCGCATTACTACGAGGGCCGCTTGCGACCGCGCGCCGCCTATTCCATGGGGCTCATCCATCTCTGGTCGCGCGCGGCGAGCCTCGCCCCGGGCTTCGCCAACTTCCTCACGCAAGCGCCCGGGATCGGCGATCTCGTCAAATTCGCCGGCGGCATCGCCGGCGAGCGGCAGATGCCGCCCTATGCGCGCGAGACGTTCCGCGACTGGTTCGCGCGCCACGCGCCGCGCCACCCGAACGGCCGCGAGCTCGTCCTCTTTCCCGACACGTTCAGCAATTTCTTCCGCCCCAGCACGGCGATCGCCGCTGTCCGCGTGCTCGAGGCGGCAGGCTGGCGCGTCACCATCCCGCCGCGTCTCCTCTGCTGCGCCCGGCCGCTCTACGATTGGGGCATGCTCGACCGCGCCAAGGGGCTGATCCGCACGCTGCTCGAGACGCTCGGCCCGGAGCTTGAGCGCAACCTGCCCGTGGTCGGACTCGAGCCCGCCTGCATCGCCGCCTTCCGCGACGAGATCGTGGCGCTCTTTCCTGAAGATCCGCGGGCGCAACGGCTCAAGCGGCAAAGCTACCTCTTCACCGAATTCCTCGACCGGCATTGCGGCGATGTCGAGCTGCCGCAGCTCCCGGGCCGGCAGGCGCTGGTGCAGGTCCATTGCCACGAGCATGCCGTGCTTGACGCTGCGGCGGAGAGCCGCGTACTGAAGCGCCTCGGCGTCGCGGTCGAGATCATGCCCACGGGATGCTGCGGCATGGCGGGCTCCTTCGGCTTCGAGGCCCGGAAGTACCGCTGGTCGCAGAAGATCGCCGAACAGGCGCTGTTGCCGCGGCTCCGCCAAGCGCCGCAAGAGGCGCTCATCCTCGCCAACGGCTTTAGCTGCCGCGAGCAGATCGAGCAAGGCAGCGGCCGCACGACTCGTCACATCGCCGAGCTGATCGCCGAAGCGATGGGCTTTGCGCCGCAGCAGGAGCGGATGCAGCGCAACTCCCGGAGCGAGCTGCTGGCGGCCGGCGGCATTGTCGCCGCCGGGCTGCTGCTCGGCGTTGCTCTCGGACGAAGGGCGCTACGACCACCGCGGCGGACGCTGCGCCGCTGACCGCGGCGCGGCACGAGCGCCGCCAAAAAACACCGCGGCGAGCAACCCGATCACGCCGATGCCGCCGGCGAGCAGCAGCGGGCGGTGCTTGGCCAGCCACAGCTCGGCGCTCACCCCTTTCGCCCGATCGTCGAAGCGGCCATGCGCGCCGTGATCGCCGGCGACCGGGGCAAAGAGGTTATCGGGTCTATCGGCCGGCGCCGGCGCGCGCGCGAGCTGGCCACCGACCGCACGATGCGCCAGCACGCGATCGAGGAAACCGGGGGCGAGCTTGTTGGCGATGATCGCTTCGACGGTCGGGCCGCCGACATAAATCTCACGGCGGCGTGCATGAGCGGCGAAGACGATGGCGTCCGCCGCTACTTCCGGCTGGAAGATCGTTCCGAGCGGCTTCGGCCGCCGCGGCATCTTGTTGCGCGCCCAGTCGAATTGCGGCGTGTTAAGCGCCGGCATCTGCACCATGGTGAGATGGACGCGGCTATGCTCGTGCTCGAGCTCCGAACGCAGACTGTCGGTGAAGCCGCGGATCGCATGCTTGGCGCCGCAATAGGGCGCCTGCAGCGGCACCGCGCGATAAGCCAGCGCCGAGCCGACCTGCACGATCGTGCCGCGGTTGCGCGGGCGCATGCGCCGCAGTGCCGCCATGGTGCCATAGACGAAGCCGAGATAGGTCACCTCGGTGGCGCGGCGGAACTCCTCGGGCTCGATCGAATGCACCGGCGCGAAGATCGTCGCCATCGCGCAATTGATCCAGATGTCGATCGGGCCGAACTGCCGCTCGACGGCGGTGGCGGCACTCTCCACCGCATCCGCGTCGGCGATCTCGGTCGGCAGCGCCAGCGCCTCGCCGCCGGCTTGCTGCACCTCCGCCGCCGTGGCCTTGAGGCCGTCAACGCCGCGGGCCAGCAGGCCGATGCGGGCGCGACGCCGCGCGAAAGCCCGCGCCGTGGCGCGGCCGACGCCGGCGGTCGCTCCGGTGATGACGACGGTTTCGGCAGGCATGATAGTCTCCGCTTAGGGCATTTCGAGAACCGAGCGGCGCGAGGACACAAGCCGCCCGACGCGCAGCGTGTGCTTCAGCCTTGTCCAAGCTGCGCCCAAGCCCATCGCCTTGTCGAGATGGCGGCGCGCGCGATCGGCATGGCTTCCCGTCAGCGCTCCGCGGCCCTGGCGTTGGTAGAGGCGCTGACGCAAGGCGCTGTGGATCAGCGCCAGATGCACCAACGCCTGCGGCATGTTGCCGAGGAAGGCGTCATCGCCGGGGGCAATCTCCTCGGCGAAGAGGCCGACATCGTTGGCCTTGCCGACGAGCTGGTCGAGGAGCGCGCGCCCCGCTTCCGGCTGATCGAGAAAGAGCAGCGCGTCGGCGAGCCAGAAGCTGCCCATGAGAAAGGCGCCCTCCTTGCCATCGAGACCGTCGAAAGAGACGTAGCGCCTGAGATAGTCGCCATCGCGAAGCTCGGCGATGGTATTCCGTACCGTCTGCCGCAGCGTCTCGTCGGCAACGGGAAAGCCGAGCCACGGCGTCATCAACAGCGCCGCGTCGGCGAAAGGGCGGCGGAACGCCTCGACCAGCGCCCCCTTCTTGTCGATGCCCTCGTCAACCACCGCCTTTGCGATCTCGCGCCGCGCCTCCGCCCAATGGTCGCGGCTGCCGAAGAGCGTGATCGCCCGGTCGACGGCGACCCAGCACATGATCTTCGAGTGGACGAAGTGCCGGCGTTCGGTGCGCACCTCCCAGATGCCGTTATCCGGTTCGCGCCAGCGCACCGCCGCCCGATCGGCGAGATGAGCGAGGGCGGCGCGCTCCTCGGCGTCGATGGAGCCGCCGAGTCGGACATAGAGCAGCGCCAGGTCGAGCAGCTCGCCATAAGCGTCGAGCTGAAACTGCTGATGGGCGGCGTTGCCGGCACGCACCGGCGCGCTGTTGCGATAGCCGGCGAAGCCTTTGATGTCGTGCTCGGTCAGATCCGTCTCGCCGCCGATCCCATACATGAGGTGAAGGCCGCGCTCGACATGACAGGCCTTCAGGAATTCGACGAAGCGCCGCGCCTCACCGATGAAGCCGACCGCGGCCAAGGCATAGAGGGCGAAGGAGGCGTCCCGGATCCAGCAATAGCGATAGTCCCAATTGCGCCCCTCGCCGATCGCCTCCGGCAGCGAGGTGGTCGGCGCCGCGATGATGGCGCCGGTCGGCGCGTAGATCAGCAGCTTCAGCGTGATCGCGCTGCGCCGAACCGCGGCGCGGTAGGGTCCCTCATAGGTGCAATACGCGATCCATTCCCGCCAGAAGGCGATGGTGACATCGAGCATCTTTCGCGCGGTCTCGGCAATATCGAGCCGCGCGATGGGCGCCGGCGAGAGGATGAAGCAGCGCGTCTCGCCTGCGGCGATGGTGAACTCCGCGACCGCCTCGCTGCCGGAAATGGCAAACTGCGCCTCGCCTTGCAGGCTCGGAACCCCGACTCCGGTGACGACGCCGCCGGCGCAGCAAAGCTCGGCCGGATCGCCGGAAAAACCGCGGCAGGCGTGGTAAGCCGCGCGAAACCGGACGCTTCCGGCTTCGCCCTGAACGATGCGAATGATCCAGCCCGGCGCATTGATGCTGGTGTAATCATGCATGCCCGTGCCTGGTCGGCAGCCCATCGGCATGAAGTCGATCACCCTCGCCCGGCCTTCAGCGGAGATGAATTCCGTGCTCAAGACGGCAGTATCGGCAAGGTAGCGGCGCTGACTGCGCGCCGGCCGCGATGGTGCCAGCGCAAAAAAGCCGCCGCGCTCGGCATCCAGCAGGCGCGCCATCACCGGCGGCGCATCGAAGCGGCAGAGACAGCACCAGTCGATAGCCCCGTCGCGGCACACCAGCGCGGCGCCATGGCCGTCGCCGATCAGCGCGTAATCGCGGAGCGCCGGGTAGGGGGCGCGGCGAGTTCGTTCCAGCCCCGGTCCGGAAGCGT
>Ga0335073_10005136_pt1 | contig 18372 bp, 18 predicted proteins | sample Lox_Sample_22_FD_207093 | JGI IMG/M metagenome (GOLD analysis project Ga0335073, IMG submission 207093) | Soil microbial communities from Loxahatchee National Wildlife Refuge, Florida, United States - Lox_Sample_2.2 | ecosystem: Environmental > Terrestrial > Soil > Wetlands | place: USA... | reverse complement strand
AGAGGTTGCCGTAGCGGATACGACAGCTCAGGCTCAACAATCAGACTTCATCACACACTTGATTGTACGCATCCACCTCACTTCTCTACTAAGTGCAATCAAAATCCACAACCAAAATCCTGAGCTGTACCATTAATTGGCCTTCTCTCCTATTAGCTTCATGCGGCGAAGCTCTTTCCCATCTCAGGCTTTCCCGACTCTCTTGGCGGCTCGTTGGAACTCCGCTACTCGTCGAATATTTGTGCTTTATCGAATGGGAGCTTGTAGCCTACCAGTAGTGTTACTTCGTAAGTTAGGTTATGTTTCGTAGGTTATTTGTAGTTCTTGTCTTGAAAGACCTTGGACTAGTTTGATATTACATGTACTCACCCAGCACTCACTTTGTGCCCAAACGCTGGTCACGCACCTCTTTCTCCCATCTCTACTCTCACACACGATCCTCCTTATCTCAGTGTACTCCGCTTAGGATCCTCCCAAGTTTGCAAGGTAGAGCAGATTACCGGCAATTGGATTGGCAAACGGGCGAAGGCGGTGGAGACCAAATAGCTGGCCGCAATTAACAAATTAAGCAAAGCACAATGTATGGAGCTTCGGGCGCTAGAACGACTTGCAATTTGTGCCCGAAGACACTGCCAAAACTTCTCACCGCAGATTCAGTCTCCAATTCTCAGGATCAGCAGCATTCAACTACAGTATAATCCGCCCAGCTTTAACACGGCGCACACGTCGTTCACGTATTTCGTCATGTGGACAGACCAAACGATCATGGAGAGAGCTTGGCGTCCAAAATTTGAGATCGTGTAAGAGAGAATTCAGGGTGTCTCAAAGCTGAAGAGATGGCATGATTTTCTTTGCTACAGCCTAGATTCGTCACGCCAACTTCCCCAGAACATAGGGATGTCCGGCGCTCAATCCTCCGCAGACAGGAAGAGCCTGCCCATTGACATAGCTCGCCTCATCGCTGGCCAGGAACAGCACCGCCCTCGCCACTTCATCTGCAACGCCGCCTCTTTTGAGCGGATTGAGCTGGCCAATCTTCCTCTGCGTGCCTCGCGCTCTCGCGGCGTCGTACACGGTCTTAGTCATTCCCGTCTCGATGATGCCAGGACAGATGGCATTGCAGCGGATGCCGGTGCCAGAAAGCTGGTACGCGCACGTCTGCATGATGGAGACGACGGCGGCCTTGGAAGCCGAGTAATCGGTGCCGCCGGCGTTCGATCGGATGCCTGCCACCGAGGCGGTGCCGATGATGGAGCCGGTCGGATACGGTTTGTTCTGCAACATGGCCTTCGCTGCGTATTTCGCGGCCAGGAAGACGCTGAGTGTGTTGGCTCGCAGGAGGCGCATGAAGTCTTCGTCGGTCGTGTCTGTGAACAGCTTCCCGCTTGAGATGCCCGCATTTGCGAAGAAGATGTCTAGCCGGCCGTACGTTCGCAAGGCCTCTTCCACGACATTCTTCACTGATCGCTCGTCTGCAGCATCGAATTTGCGCGGATGGATGTCTACGTTTGGGTAAAGAAGGTTGAGTTCTCGCTTGTGAGTTTCCAGATGGGTGTCGTAAATATCGCAGATGTATATTGCTTTGCAACCTGATTCAGCGAACAAATGGACTGTTGCACGGCCGATACCAATTGGTGAATTTGTGCCTGCAGTTTGCACGTAAGTTTTATACGTCGGGGCGTCTCGTGGAACGGGACAACATACCAGTTACGATAGCGACCTTGCCATTGAGTCGCCTGGCGAGTTGTTAGGCTTAAATGATATGATTGAGACACAAAGACGTACGGTCCTGTTGCAGGTCCAGCGATTTTTCGGACTTTAGGAATGTCTTCGAAGTTTCCGACCTCAGGAAAGCCTTCAACCAGTATCTGACTGAGATCGGGTTGTTTCCGCTTCGGAGCTGAAGTCATTCTGGCTGGGCTCTGGACTCGGTAGTCGAGAATGGACTGGAAGTGTTTAAATGGCCGAAGATGCTGCCGAGAGCTTCATGTATCGACTTTGGCTGTCGCGAGCGGGGAGCTCTACGTAGATGCGGGTAGAGGGTGTAACGAACCGAGGCATACCACAATCATGTCAGCCTTCTGCAGGGTTCAATCCGAGCCGCATGCATGACGATGTCGGCCGAGACCACATATCTAAACTTTCTTATTGACCGACAAGTAGGCTGAGATACGCGATGGTCTCTGATTAGTATATACCCTTAATGTTCCAAGTACTAGGTTGTCGGTCATCAACCATGTCCGATTCCTGATTTCGTAACCTTTCTTTCAGCACGTTCTCCGGCCCCTCAACTTCTGCATACTTGGTAGTACTAAGACCTATTTGTTACACTACATACAGCTTAATTGGCAGGAGAGTATCAACCTGCGAAGACGACACGCGGGGAACAGTGTACTGTGTTGCCGACACCTTGAAGCCTAAAACTCCTATACCCATGATGCTTTTGGCGCTTGTATTCAACTTGGCACTCTGTGCGACTTTTGGGGGCCTTTAAAATCTATGGAACGGTCATTATGTACCCCATCGGCTTACGTGGCCACCATACCGCTTGAAATGTCTCTGTCTTACTTTGTACAACCCAGAATACCGAGAGAATAAGGCCCAGCTGAAAGGTAATGGCGAAGGAGCTTGATGTGCTTAAAACCGCGACATCCGCCGACAAATGTCATCAATTTCTTACTCCTGAAGCCATCTTGATCTCGCAACTGCCAATGAACACATCCGTTACCATTTGCTTCTCTCAAGTCGTCTTCGAGAATTGGCATATCGTTTTTAGCTACGCCCGACCAGAATGATTGCGCCATCAGAAGCCATCTTTGCCCCTGGCACCCTCTTCCTCGTCACTGGGTCCAATGGACTTGTGGGTAGCTATGTTGTGGATCAAATTCTGAACTATGGCTATCGCGTTCGAGGTACCGTTCGCGACAAAATCAGAAGTGAATGGATGAAGGAATATTTTGAGCAGAAATATGGAGTGGGAAAATTTGAGCTGGTCGAAGTGAAGAATTTGCACGAGAAGGGGTCTTTGGACGAAGTAATGAAAGGTAATGCTTCAAGAGGAAATGAGTATATAGTAAGTTGACCACGCGACAGGTTGCGGCGGAGCTATCCACACTGCTAGCAATGTATCGTTCTCACTTGATAGAGATGTAGTCATCAACGACGCAATCAACATGACAATGAGTGTACTCGAATCGGCATCCAAGACTCCCTCTATCAGGAAGGTCATCGTGACGTCGTCCTCGGCCGCAGCAACGCAGCTGACCTTGGACGAGGCGCACGACTTGACTCCAGACTCCTGGAACGATACGGCTGTCAAGTTGGCGTGGTCTGGCGAACCCCAACCATACATGATCTACGCGGCATCAAAGACACAAGCAGAGAAAGAGATCTGGAAGTTTGTTAGTGAGCAGAAGCCACATTTCGTCGTGAACACGGTGTTGCCAGATTTCGTTTGCGGGCCACCACTGAGTACCGAACAGCAAGGATATCCCACGTCGATAGGACTCTTCAAGATGATTTGGGACGGACAGCCGGGTGAGGTGGGATGGTATTTGCTGCAGGGCCAGTGGATGATTGACGCCGGCGACATGGCCCGCTTGCACGTTGCTGCGCTCATTCACCCAGATGCAAAGAGCGAACGCATTTTTGGATATGGTCATCGCAAAACTTGGACCGAGTGGATCAAACTCCTGAAGCAATGGTACCCAGATAGGAAATTCCCACAACCGATGCCACATGAGTCCGTTGACTTGTCAAACGTGACGGCTAGACCCAATGCGGAATACTACCTGAAATGGCTGCATGGCAAGGGATTCAAGCCGATGGATGAATCGATCCAGGAGACGATAGAATCTTTTCCCAAAGACTAGGTGTAAGCCGACTTAGTTTTCGTCGATTGCTGGAAAGACGAAATGAAATATCATCAAAGAATTCGAACAACAGAAGGGACGATAGCGGAATAGACTTTATTGAGAGTTGTTCGATATTCATGAGCGTTCACCTGGATGAGTAGTGAGCAGCGACGGCACCGGATACGGCAGTTTGGGTATAAGGAAGGCTTCCGTCGGGTTAGGCAAACTTCAATGTCCACGCTCCTTAAGTGTTGTCCTCTGCAGAATGAGTTTCTTCACACGTGTACGCGTTTACTGTTTCCTCCAAACTTCAAACTTGCTCCTTTTTTTACCATTGCAGTCATGCCACGAAAATCTCAAGCCCATCTAACATCTCAAATGATTTTGCTCCACAATTACGACGCGCAGATTGGCCAGACCGTTGGAAACGTCAAGAGGCTGGTCGTTTAGTATCGAAAGGCGTTCGGAGATTTGGTGGAACACGCTCGACGTCGGTTCTTCAAGCTCATCACATCAACTAGCAGGGGCAAAATAATCAGCGGCCAAAGCGGCACATTGCATTATCATTAGGAAAAGTCAGAGCACGAACACTGGAGATTGGGGATCGCCGCACCATTCGCAAGGTTGTGAAGAGCAAGCCAGAAAGGCCCTTTGTGGAGCTTGGGCCTGCCGGTATTTCGCATGGCAAAGCAAGCCAGGAAGAGCAGCCACACTTCCGTCTCTTACACCGCACGGCAGGCGGGCAGTCCAGCGGTGGAGAGACGGCCGTCAATGAATAGAGTTTTGTTCGCGAGAGCCGGTGGATTGCGCTACCGACTTCGCTATCGAAGTTTACCCTCAGTAGCTCTATGTCTTCCTCAGACAACCAACCAGCTCAAGAGTCAAAGGCGCAGCTCTGCGAAGGGTGAGCTCACCAAAGTCTACCGATGGCATGAGCCGTGATGGCGATTCACGTTCAAGTGGCAAAAGCGTGTTCTCTTCGCGTTGAAGGACGCCGCACGTTGCGTTTCATGCACGCTGATCATCCCGGCGGATTGGCTGGCACATCCCCTTTAACAAAACCTGGCATGAAATTTTCGATGCTACCAAAGTACGAGAGTCATTCAATCTGGCGGGTTCTCGGCCATGAAACAATGCTACGGTCCACGTCAACAGTGTCTAGGGCAAAGTAAGCTTCGTCACAGAAACGTTTTGTCAAGCTTGGGCGACAGCTTCTCCGCTGGCGGACTGGCATTGGCAAGCGGTGTTTGATGAGTTTCTTCTGTTCGCTAAGAGCCGAGTTGCGCTTTCACCTGGCACAGCGATAGAACCACCGGATGGGGGGTGGATGTCAGCAAATGCTCGAGCTGGCCGGCCGGCAGAGGCTGCCAAATCATCGATCACGTTCGTTCCGTGGCACTCTTGCACGCTATCGACGGGGAATGGCTTCTAGTGCGGCCTCGGGTAACGGGCCCATACAGTAGGTCAGGGGTTATGCGTATCGGGATGCGCCACGTCCCGGCAAAGCTAAATACAGGTTTACGCTGGGATTTGCATTTGGATTGCAGCACCGATCGATAGCCTTGCTTGGTGCGGCATTCAGCAGCTTTCAGCAGCAGGAACGCGAACTCACACGCCGACTCCCATGTGTGGTCGCGAGGCATGTCATCACATGCCTCAGCATTACAGTCGTCCGTGCTTGGATAAAAAGAGAATGTTTGCATTCGACGATAATTTTGTTGGCCCTGATAGGAGAGATTTGGCCCACGGTAGCGCGTCCTGTGTGCTGGTAATTTTACCCACGGCCAAAACACCCACCACTCCAGGAGCCAGCCAACGGCCCAAGCCGAGCAGCCATGGCGGGCATGGGCTGAGGTAATTGCACAGCAGCGACGGCCAGTGATTCCAAGATCGATGGGCTTTGACTGAACGAGGAGCCCGTTACGGTGCCGGGGCGTGTGCTGGCTGCTTTGCCCGAGCCTGCAGCGGCCATTCAATGCAATCCTGCTCGTCCCGCTAGTCTCTGTCTCTGCTCGATCGGAGGTGAACTAGCAACGCAGCAGGTCGCAGTTGGGGAACGCACTGGGTCTCCCTTTTCTCCCGTCACCTCTTCGCTCGCTCTGCCCATCATCCCTCACCCTGCGCCAATCACACACCCCCTACCGCTGCGTACCTTGTTTTGCTCCGGCACGCTGGCTCTTTGTCGTGTCTTATACGGGCCTCGCCAGCTCTCTCCTGCTGCGACATCATCCACGGCCACCCGTGCGGCGCTCTTACCGTGCCTGGCCCTACGCCCGTTTCCAGAATATCCTGCTTTAATCTCTCCTAAACTAATTCGCCATCACTCCTTTTCTGCTCTCAATCACTCTCCACGCACCATCCGCTTCTCCTCTCACCACCCGGCGGGCCAACAAACATGCCCACTGCCCGTCCTCCCGCCGCCCACCTAATACTCATCTAACTGGACCGTCCGGCTCGCCTTTCACCCCCGTCGCGACCTGTGAGCTGCTTACTCTCCCAATCCAGCCGCAAGCTATTTCCTCAGCCGTACCCATCGTCTTTCTGCACTCTACCACCCGCCTTTATTTAATTTTCTTTCTTTGCAAATTCAACCCTCCTGCACTCCCGTTCGGTTCCGTTTTGTGGCTCTGGGTTCTCGCAGCCTACTCAACACCACTGGCGCGTGGTTCGGAACCACGATACCCACTTCAAAAGCCACGTCTTCGGAAGCCTATCCGCGCTGCTGGGGTTAAGTCCCTGAGATTTCTAAAAGCTCAAGCCCCTTCTTCATTCATTTCTATCCAACCTGGGCTACTCCACTACTTCTCTCGTTATCAGTCCTTCGGTGGTCAGCCTGCCTCTCAACCACAACTTGGAACATATCGCGCGACAACACCTGCTTCAAACCCATCGACACCTCCCATCGGACGCTTTGTAATTCTTGCGACTCTTGGACGAGACACTAGACATCGATACGACTCTACGAAGCTTGTGACGATGAACTATTAGGCAGATCCGTCACCATCCGTACCTCTTATTGGGTCCATTGTCATTGACTTGGCCCTCCGTTCGATCATTACAGTCTTGTGTTTTGGGCGTCTGTTGCCACTGGACCTCACGTACCCGTCCACAATCATCTAGACAAGATGACGGTGGTTTACGACGCGTCTTATCGCCAAGCTTGGCCTCACCAGAGCTCAGCAACAGCTCTGTGCTTGGAGGACAAGTTCGAAGTTTTGAAGGAGATTGGTGATGGAAGCTTCGGAAGTGTAGCTTTGGCTAGGGTCCGAAGTGCAGGTGCAAACGTTGCTCGTCGAGGCACTCTGGTACATGCTTGACCGATGAGTACATACTCAAATCAGGCACTAACAGTCTTAGGTTGCCGTGAAAACGATGAAGAAGACCTTTGATTCCTTCAATCACTGCTTGGAGCTCAGAGAAGTCATCTTCCTTCGATCACTCCCTGCTCATCAACATCTTGTTCCGGCCCTAGACATTTTCTTGGATCCCATGACCAAAAAGCTTCACATTGCAATGGAATACATGGACGGCAACCTGTACCAATTAATGAAAGCGCGAGATCATAAATATCTAGACGGCTCGAGCGTGAAGAGCATCCTTTTCCAGATCATATCTGGTCTGGAGCACATTCACCACCACAACTTTTTCCACCGCGACATTAAGCCAGAAAACATTCTCGTGTCGACTTCTGCTCCTCAAGACACTAGCAGTGCTTTCAAGCGCTACTCGGCTCTCGTCACTCCACCTTCAACTCCTCCAGCATACACGGTCAAGATTGCAGATTTCGGCCTGGCTCGAGAGACTCACTCGAAGCTTCCATACACGACGTACGTTTCTACCCGATGGTATCGTGCACCGGAAGTTTTGCTGCGTGCCGGCGAATATTTCGCTCCTGTCGACATTTGGGCTGTTGGAGCCATGGCCGTTGAGATTGCCACTCTCAAGCCACTCTTCCCTGGCGGCAATGAAGTCGATCAAGTTTGGAGGATTTGTGAAATCATGGGCAGCCCAGGCAACTGGCAAAATCGGCACGGAGCAAGAGTTGGCGGCGGTGAATGGAAGGATGGCGTAAAGCTTGCACAGAAACTAGGCTTTTCGTTCCCAAAGGTAGGGATCCAGCAATGCACATGCATTCTGTACACGACACTGACAGTAGTAGATGGCCCCTCACACTCTTGATACGATCCTTAGACCTCCACAGTGGCCTGCAAGCCTTAGCGATTTCGTTACTTGGTGCTTGATGTGGGATCCCAAAGGCAGGCCCACTTCAACCCAAGCACTTGCCCACGACTACTTTAAGGATGCCCTTGATCCTCTACGACCGAAATCTTCATCGAAGTTGCTAGGTAACCGTAAGCAGTCTAGTGCGAGCACCAACGACTCGTTCAAGGATGCTCAAGAGTCTCTCCCATCCCTGACCACCAAGACATCGAGCTGGTTTAGGAAATCCCTTATCCAGCGGGAAGTTAGCGCTCCGGCTGTACCACAGCACACAACTGTGGTTCAACCTGCATCTCCATCTGTGCAGACTGTGGTGGCTCCAGCTCCGGCTCCGGCCCCACCGCCAAAGCCGACTGTAGATCCCAACGCCACCGTCAAAGCAAGACCAGCTGCGAACAAACGAGCGACATGGACCAACGGACTCCCTTCAAATGCAGCCCCAATCCCAATTCTACCGACAATCAGGCCAATCTCGCCGCTTTCAGATGCGGTCACCGCACAGGCTACGGTTCGCCCCGTAGATGCTGACGATAAAGCCGCAAGGAAAATTGGTCGACAGCTCTCGACGAATTCGCAAACAAACCACTATGCGGAGATCCACCGTCAGGAAGCCGAAAGGGCTCTCAATGGCCAGAGTGGACTTGCCTCGCCCGCAAGCGGACACCGAGAGAGCTTCTTCTCTCACCTTCGCAAACGTGCACGTCGCTTCTCTGGCAAATACCAAGCTCCACTCTCTCCCAGTTCAGATGATATCGAGGCCAATGCCGGTTGCTCACCATGGCAAACAAACAGCAATCGCCAATCGATGGTCATTGACGGCCAAGCTCCTCTTCCAACTTTGCCTAGCAACGACTTCTCCGACTTGGACAAAGCCTTGCAAAATGTCAGGCAGAGTCTCGAAGCATCGTCACAAGCCACGAGTGCATTGGCAAGTGGACTTGCTTCTCCTCATGCTTCAAACCACCCGTCCTTGAAGCGGCAGCATTCAGTACCTCGTCCTGAGCAGCGACCAACAGAATCGACGGCTTTCGTCGGACTCTTCGGACGTAGCAGAAGCACCAGGAACAAACATCAACCATCTTTGCAGTATGAGACTCCGGATGAGGAGGATGAGTTGCTTGATGAGGCACTCAACTCGGCTCACAAGGCGGCTCGCCGACTGGACCGACATACGAAACAAGAAAACCAGTACACCACTCCAAAGTATCCGCCTGTTCCAAGCGTGCCAAGTCAAGTACCTCCTTCTATGTCATATCTCACGCCGTCACCGTCGGCGGATAGGAGCATTGGATATGACTATTTCAAGTCAGCGTCTAAACCTCTCGATATCCTGAAGCCGAAGGGAAGCTACAACAACTTGACTTCTCAATGGCCTACTCCTCCATCAGATAGTGAATGGGCGGCATCGGCTGCTGCAAGTATCTTTGCCGCCGGCGCCGCTTACCGGTAGTCCAATCGTTGACGTGCCACGGCTAACGTCTCGAACTACGACTACCTTACGAATATTGACTCTGACGTTCATTCGAATCGTCCGAATTTCCACTTTCTATGCACAAATCTTTGCATCAGAACCGGTGTTTGACGGCGTTCACACCCTCATTGATATTTCCCTTCAACTTCAGCTTCTGGCGCCTTCGGCTTGGGGTGGCTTCCCTGAGCTTAAAACGGACTGTTTTGCTTTAATCGCTTCATACCCCTTGACGGCTACAATCGATGTGGCCTGGTTGCTTCATTTCGGAACACCCATCTTAGACTCGCTGTTGGGAGCATAACATTGGACACCCTAATTCGATTATCGACAGAATCATTTTCGCATCGCTGCGTCCGCACCGTCGAACCCTTTCGTTCAGCCTTTTCTTAAGTCAATACCACCCAACACTCGTTCGGCTCGAAACGGAGCATACAAGGATTTTCTTCTTGTGGCTTTTGGCGCTGAAATGGAGAGGAGGCTCCTTGGAGTTCCTAAGATTTCAATTCGATGTAATCTACCCTATGTAATGACTCCGGTGGATGTGGGATGTTGTACACATACGAAAAAATTGTATGGGTGTGGAGTGGACAATGATTTCGCTCCTACGCAAGGAGATTTAGAAGAGGAAGACTTTATCATCAGATTCTAGCTAGGGATTACTAGGGACAAGGGAATCAAATGAGGCCGAAGTGTCTCTTGCCAACTGCTTGATGCTTTCATCTACGTGACGTTCCCAAGCCTTGACGCCGTCTATAGCATTCTTCGAATGACTTTGCAATGTCCAGTACAGAGATTCATTATCTAATCTATGCCCATGTATGGCGATCTTAACACCGAATACGACCACTGTGCTACCACAAGTAGAATATCTTATCTTCTTCGATTGCTTCGCCATTTATCTGCCCATGTACGTGGCACTTCTCCAACTAGCAGACACTCAAGATCGTGGTAACTTAGAACAGCGATTTCCCACTTTCTCTAATGTCTCTTGTTACTCTGGTGGGCGCCTTGACCGACGTCCTCAGCGTTGCCGCGCACTCGCCGAGCCGCGCCGCTTGCCGCATGTCGAAACTCTCGACGCGGTACTTCCAATACTCGGGTAGTCAATGTGAAGCGCGACCACATATACGCTGTGCACATGGCCTTCCGGCGTGGTTACCCCTGGCGAAAATGACCGACTAAGCCAGTCCGTACGGGTTGTTGGTAGAGCTGTTGAATGCTGTGACGGCAGGGACTGAGTGCGACTCCGAAGGAAGGCTACCCTGACCGTTGAAGTGGCTGTAGATATCGAGGAAGCTGTGTCGAGGACTAGAGTCGTGCTCAGGTGGAAGACCCCATTGGGAGACGTTCTGGGTCGTATTGAACTTTATTTGATAGTCTAGTTGTTGCAATGTTGCTTCGTTTGATCAACCGATTAATTCATTGATAACCTCAGTATTGCTTCCCCTTTCGATGTCATCGTTGCGGTGACTCCCAATGTTCCTGCTGGAGACAGTCTCCTGTTTCCACCATATTCTATTTAGACCTCTCCGTGAATTCATTTCTTTCCCATTTGCTGCCCATCGCTTTCCTGAAGAACCCCTTTGAACACCTTGTCGAACTAAGCCTTCTGTCTTGTGAGAGATAGCACTGTCCCCATAGAAGAATTGAACAGCAACTACAAAGTGAATTTTGAAGATGAAGAAAGTGCTCATTGTCGTCTGGGTTGGACATAAAGATCCGTATTCATTTTGTCTCTCCTCTCCGTCTTCCTCTGTCGTGCAATTCTTTGCCTCTCTTTTGAATCGACTTTGCCTTGTTTCGTACCTGCCAGTCGCCGATGGTAACTTGCTTGGTGCTTTCACATTCATGTCGACGCCTTCGGGATGCACTTCAAAGACAAAGACTTGGATTCGTATTATGGCCTCCAGATGAGAAGAACTCCTTTCCCATCTTCACAAAGCAACTAACCAATAATGGCTCTTTTCAACAGATAGCATTTCCTTGCCAACGCTTCGCCGTCATTCGATGTTGTCCAACCAGGCATATCGACCCACGATCGAGAACAGCTTCGCGGAACCTCCATGTGAAGCTCAGCAAAGACATCGTATACCACGAGTCCCTTCTTTGTCATCATGGCCTCGAGGTTGACCATTGCCGTCGTTGCTTATACTTGTCAAGGTGTGTCTGCCCTTCCAATTTTCCCGTCACGCTAGTGTCAGAAAGTTTTCCGTTTTCTGCCACTTCCCAGCTAAGGGGATATCAAAGACCCTCTTTCTGAAGGCTCTTGGCTCTCCCATACCCTTGAGCCTGATGACGCAAGGGGGTACATGGGCAGATGCACAAGTCGTCAGCATTCGCTGACGCACCACTCTCTTCGCCATATCTGCTGGCTGCTAGTACGCTCTATCGGTGGTTTCTTTGTGATGCTCAGGCGAGAGTCATCATCGTATCCTCATTACGACCTAGTCAGTAAGTCATGTCCCAGCCTGACCGATCGATTCGTTCATGCTGAGATGCTCAGAAAGTTTCATCACAGCGTCTCTTATCCTGAGCGCAAATGTGCCGTCTTCGGTCGACCCAACTCATTTTCAGATCCCTCACTGGCACTGCGACAACCACACGAAATTCAGATCTGCGTTGACGGCACAGTATTCCTAACCACTTCGCTACTGGAGCCTCGATTCTGTTGTCTCGAATGGGTCCGGAATCCAAGTCCTTCATTCCTAAGTATACTGCGCTGAAAAGACATCTTGCATTGAGATTAACTATCGCGTAGTTAAAAAATTTTCAAGTACGGCGTTGCCCTTGATGAAACCAGTTCGTCTTCTTGTTGTTGTGGTATCCGTGGTACGAAATTCCAGTTCAATGAGCCACTGTTGAAAGGAAAAAAAAAAAAAAAGAAAGGCCAAGACGACATGCCAGTCAACGAAACTTTCCCTGACATACTTCTAAGTGGAACGGTTGTCCCTTGTAGCTCTTCTCATGCCCGTCGAATTGCATTCGACAAACGATGAACCGTGGATGTCGGAGTGCGTCGTCTAAATTACGGGATATCTTGATCTAAACATTGTCACAGCTGGGATTTACAGTGTCGTTGATATCACTCTACAAGTAGGATAGAGCTTCATACGTTTGAGAAAGGCGTCTTGTGCGATGGACCGATAGACTTCCTTCTCAGACGATCACTTCGAGACGGCGCCGACAGCAGTTTCAAGATTTGAAAGGAATCTGATTAGGATAAGTTTGGAAACCTGCTTGCCGAAGTGGTAAAGCTTTCGTTTTATATGATCAGAACTTCTCCACATGAACTGCTTCGTTTTTCAACTGAAGCCAAGGTACGGAGTAGTGAGCACTGGCTGTTCCGCGATTGATGCCAGTCGAGACCCGAGTTCTTAATGTTATGAGTTCTCTTGGAAGAAATGGAAGGCCGAAAGGTTGGAGTAGATTACATTCAAAAGCGGACGCGTTGAGATGTTCCAGGACTAGGAGCAGGAGTTGGAGTTCGCATATCTCTTGAAATGCTTAAAGCTTCGACATTTCCTTTCCTCAGGTCGTTCAGAATGCCTGAGGCAATCACGTTTGCTTGGACTCAAAGCTCTCCGTCTAACTGCAGGTGCTTAATCGGCTCTGCAAAAAGAAATAAATCTACCCATTTGCACCCACACTTCCCATCTCCATCTCGAAGCGCATTTCACTATGGCAACACGCTCAATCGCGCCGCTCCAGTTCCGACTGCGGCCCGGACGGCCTCTTCGAACGCACCCGAGCTACGTCTGCCCATCGTGCCGATATGCTGCCACCAAAGCAACATCCCCCTCAGCTCGCAAACCCAACCAGCCAGTGCTCGCAAAGCCGGACAAATTCCGGCCGCCATCGCACCCATCGCGGCGGGTGACGCGGCAGCCGCGCAACTTCGGGCCGGCGCTGACGGCGGCCGAGCTGACGGCGCAGAAGACGAAGCAGTACCCGAACATGTTCCCGCCGGAGGGCACGGTGATGCACAAGGTGCTGACGACGCGGTCGCTGCACGTGTACGTGACGCTGGGGGTGCTGGTCACGCTCGCCGGCTACGCCACGCTGCTGGACTTCTGGGCCAAGAACAAGTTCCCCGACGCGCTGCCGCCGCGCGCGCTCTTCTTCGAGCACCCGCTCCGCTACCTCGCGCAGTATGCCCGCGTCTACCGCATGCACGTCGAGGCGCTCTCCGTGGAGACCGCCGAGAAGCGGAGGAGGCAGGCCGAAGAGGGCCGCAAGCGCCACGAGTACTTCAAATACCATGGCGTCGTCGAGGAGTCGCTGCTGGAAAAGTGGGGTCTTGGGCTGGACGAGACTCCCGAGGAGAAGCGGAGGAGGGAGGAAGAGCAACGGTTGCAGCGCGAGGCTATTGTAGCTGCCGGTGGTGTGGTGCCGCAGAAGAAGGTCAGGCTACCGGCTGCGGTCCGGGATGGGTTGGCTCCAGGCGAAGATCAGACATATAGGGAATTTGATGGGCAGACAAGGAAGGTTAAGAAATGGTTTGGCATTTGGTAGAGCTAACGGAGTCATGACCGTAACTCAGAGTTGTTACTCCTGGAAATCATTTGGAGGTCATGAACTTAATTGTGGGATCCAATAGCCATTGAAAGTTCTAGTAGGAATAAATTTTCGCACTTCTCCAGGGGTATAACATCTACAAAGTCGTTGACCTTTAACCTACAATATCCCATTGTAATGCATTGAAACTGCCGCTCATCCGTCGAGCTACTGAGCCACACAATACTCTTACAAAAGCTCTAGAACCTCTCAAGCGCCTTTTGAGCTTAGCAATTGCTTCACATCTTCTCCCGAACTTCGCCTTCTTCACCTTCAACGCTGTCGGGATTACCATGCATTCCCAGATCACTCTTGTGTCCCACGATATCCGTTCTGCGGGCCGCCTGCTATTTGATATCGGGATGTGGTTGGGCGTTGGCTCCGGCTATCTCTTCACTGAGCTGATCAAACAGCAATCATTAGCATAAATGTTCTGCAAACACGGAATGCGCAATCTACTAGAGATCGCATCGCCAAAAGGGAATTTCCAAAGTTTAAGTTGGCTTATTTCATACTTTTCGTTGCTTCTTTTTCAACCGACCCGCTAAAGCATCTCCTTCCGAGTCCAGTTCTTCGTTGTCAAATGTATCTGTGTAACCGGCAAAGCTGGCGTCGTTGTAGCGGCGTTTTGTGCCCGTACGCTCTGGACGCGCAGGCTTGAGTGATGGAGACGTTAAGACTGATGGACGTTGCGATCCCATTGGAAGGCTTGGTTGGACGGCCGGAGGCTTACGAGAAAGCTCGGCAGGCCCTTTTCTTGGCCCGTCGTCATTGGCGATGATGGACTTGAACTTGCTCTCGACATGCGGAACTAGTGGACCAGGTTGGATCGCCAGTGCTCGGTCGAGCTTTTCCTGGAAAGTCTGAGGGTCACGAACGGTTTGGATATCATGACCTTGCACGTATTGCACGCGCCATTCTTCCTCTGGAATATCCGTGATCCTCGGGAAGAACTCGCCTTCGACAGTTGTTGCTTTGTTTTTGCCAGCGATACCGAGAGTCTTGATTTTGCCTTCATAAGACTTTCGTAGCTTGTTGATCTTTTCGCCAGTGACGGGGTCGGTGCGACGAACGCTGTTGGCGATGTCGGCGAGACGGAATCGAGCGATTAAATCGTCGTGGGCGCTGACCTGCGGGCGTTCGACGGCTACAATAGATGGTAAGAAATTACTAGCTTTAAGTGATTTTGAAGAAAACGACTTGCCCTTCGAATCAAGGAAATAATATTGACCGGAGCTATCCTTCGGCTCTTGCCATTCTGGCTTTGGTGCTGTGACGGATTCTGAAGCCTTCCGCTCGTGGTCTGAGCGTCGATTGTCTGAGTCGTTGACTACGACGGACGATTCTTGCTGCGCTGGCTTATCATTGGCCTCATTTTGTGTCTCTTCGGTGAAATTAGTGCTGGGTTGGCTGATGATGCTCGAATGTTGTGTTAGAGTGAGCCCAGGAATGCCTGTAAAGCCGCTCGAGGGAGTGTCAACCGGCTCTGTTTTGATGTTTGAAGAGTTCATGGTCGTGTCGGACGCATTTTGAGGGGCAGTAGATGTCATAGACGGAGGTGAAAACGGTGTTTGTGGAGAATAAGTGGCCGGCTGTGCAGGCTTTGCGCCTTCGTAGTAAGGCGGAGATGCAGGTGAGAAGGACCCTTCTTTTCGCGCGCGCTTTAGAGGAGGTGCCGACATGAGCCTGTCGGTGAGTGGAAGCGTCCCGGAGAAAAGATGGGTATCACAATGCGGAAGCGGTATGATCGCGACCACGATGGTAGGAGTAGGCGAGTAGGTGATACAGGAGCTGGTGATTGAGGGGTGGAAACGGCGGCAGCACAGCGCTCCGATCAATGTGAAGGAAGTAAATCAGACCATCAATTGACGCTAAGCGTCTCTGATGGCCGATGGAGGGTAAGAATGCGTGGGTGGGGATTGTGGGAGGTGGAGGTTGCTGTTGAGAGTCGCCGTCCTAGGTGAGCGGTGATGAAAGGCGGAAGAGAGGGAGGGCTGGAGCCAAGACCTTTTGCCTTAATGCCTTGCCATAATCGTATCAATCCAAATCGAAACCAATCGAATGCACTTTGACTTTACTTTTCCCAAGTCACTAATTAATTACTCCAGTAGCCACAAACTTCTCGTACCACAAAGGTAAGACGTACGCTTCTGGGCCATCGCACATGATGATTGACGTGCTGTAGCCTCCATCAGGTACTTTGTGTGAACCAAACGGAGTGTCTTCCGAAGTCCACCCTTCAACATGATCACAGATTGATTCACAGAGTCGCTCAGGTGGCTGGTACGGAAGGTTGAGTGTCGAGCATTTGCTGCTTCTTAAACACAAATGGCGGACAACACCGCGGACAATGGCGATTCGAGCTCCAGCTTAGCGAGACGCGATGGTCTACAGGCAGGGCCATCTCATGCGGCACAGACTGTATCTAGCCGAGCGAACGATGATGCCACGAACAATCAAGGTCCAGCCGCCAGTGCGAAAGTGCAACAACCGAAGCCTCAAGCGCTTCCACAGCGGTCGGGTCCAAGTTCAATCCTTGTATCTACGCGGCAGAAGGGTAACCCTGTGCTTACTGCCATTCGTGCGCATGCCTGGGAATATTCCGACATACCAGCCGACTTTATTCTGGGTGCAACGACTTGCGCTCTCTTCCTCTCCTTGAAATACCACCGTTTGCATCCCGAATACATTTACAATCGTATCCGCGGCCTACAAGGCAAATACAATCTACGATTGCTTCTCACGATGGTGGACATAGAAAATCATGAAGAGAGCTTGAAAGAGCTTAGCAAGACGAGTTTGATCAACAACGTGACTATTATTCTTGCGTGGAGTGCCGCTGAAGCTGGACGTTGGCTGGAGCTTTACAAAACGTATGAACATGCACCGCCGACAGCTATTCGATCACAACAGGCACGAGGTGACGGAGAAAGGGTGATCGAGTTCATTACAACTCCTAGGAGCATCAACAAGAGTGACGCCGTTGCCTTAGTATCAAATTTCGGCAGCGTGAGGACCGCAGTCAATGCGCAACCAGAGGAGGTTATGTTGCTACCGGGCTGGGGGGAGAAAAAGGTGCAGAGATGGTGTCAGGCCGTGAGAGAGCCATTTAGACTACAAAAAGCCGCCAAGAGGAGCCTAATTCGGGATGATGCACAAGCTGGCGATGCAAACCACGACTTATCGAGGGACATTGACATGATGGCAGAAGCTGAAGAGGAGGCCCTAGTAGAGGCCGCTACCGAGAGGCTTCAATCAGCTGTCAAACCTGGCGTGTGGGGAGCAGCTCCAAATGGCGCGAGTAGGAAACGAGCGGCTTCTCCGGATATGACCGAAGGAGTTATGGCCGCTTTGGCGAAGTTGAGAGACAACGGCTGAATTAAGAAACCAGGTAAACACGATTTCCATGCAAAAACTCTCATATCCTCGTTTGTTCCGACTTATTGCTTTCTCCTTCATCTCATTCTGTCTCTTCTGTCTTCCTACTTCTCCTCACTACTTGTAGGGAGTTGTGGCTTTTCACCGGCTTCTGTTGTGGTCGGCTGAGTAGAGGCTTTCCCTTCGTTTCCTTCAAATGGTGCTTTTGCAGTCCCATACAGTCCACCAACAGCAGTCGATCCGATCTTTCCAAGGCCACTTCCAACATCATATACAACGTTAAAAGCAGTGTCTCCTACAGCCTTCACGACTCCACCAACCGTGCTTCCAATGCCATACAAGACCTTACCAGTACCGTCGACGATCAGCGCACCCGTGCTCTTGGCCTTGTCCTTTTCCTCAGGACTCATCTTATTATATTCTTCTTCTGGAATCTCTTGAATAGAGCTGGGCACAGTGCCAGCTGGTTCTAGTTGTCCCTCTGTGCCTGGTTCGTCACCCTGATCTTTGACTTGCTCGCGAGCGGAGTCGACGCCTTCAACCTTCTTTGTTTCGCCTTGAACCTTGTCATCTGGGTTCTGGCTTGCACTCTGATCTGCATTCTGAGGAGCTGCCTGGCGTTCGGCAAGTTGTCGGCGAAGTTGACGTACGCCTTCTAAGAAGTTTTCCCCAGGTATCACGTCAAGTTCGACGAGTTTGTTTTCGAGCACCTGGACCATTTTGGCAGAGTAAAGTTTGAATGTTGCTCGCAACACTAGTTATTTAAGCTTTAAAATAGAGATAAGCAACGATTCAAAAGAATCAGATGCGAGAGATTTAATGGGTGAAGCCTGTTTGGGGCATCGTGTAAATATTTGACTATACTACTTACGTCATGTTGCAGATTTGCCTTTG
>Ga0335073_10005134_pt1 | contig 18381 bp, 18 predicted proteins | sample Lox_Sample_22_FD_207093 | JGI IMG/M metagenome (GOLD analysis project Ga0335073, IMG submission 207093) | Soil microbial communities from Loxahatchee National Wildlife Refuge, Florida, United States - Lox_Sample_2.2 | ecosystem: Environmental > Terrestrial > Soil > Wetlands | place: USA... | reverse complement strand
TTCAGCTGCGCGGCCGTAAGGTCCAGCCGGAACGCGGTCTCGTCGGGCGCGATCAGATCGTCCATCCGTGCGAGACGGTAGCCGTTTGCAGGTGAAACGGCAAGCGTCAGTCGCCCGGAGGCTTACGCGTACGCGCCCGTTTGGCGCGCATGTCCGCGGCCGGGCCCTCCTTGGGTCGAGGGCCAGCGGTCGGCAGGATCTTCGTCGGGCCCCCGTTGCGCGCGTCGCCGTTCCTGCGGACGGACGGCTCGCTCCGGGTGTGCGCGGTGTCGAGCAGCTCCTGCAGTGACGCGTCGATCCCGTCGCCGATCACGCCGATGTCGGGCAGCGCGTCGTAGTCGCCGAGAAGGCCGTAGTCGAGGCCCCCGTTGTAAGACATGATCGCCACCGCGAGCGCGTGGTTCTTGGGCAGGAACGCGAGCGGGAACAGGTCCTCGAGCTGGCGCCCGAGCACGTAGAGCGGGATCTGCGGGCCCGGAATGTTCGTGACGAGCAGGTTGAACAACCGGGTCGAGAAGTTCAGGCGCGAGGCCTCGGCCAGGATCGTCGGCGGCGCGAGGTCGTTGACCGCCGCGAGCGTCGCCGCGCCGACCGCCTGCTTTGACTCCTTGAGCCCGTCCATCGCGCGCCGGACGAACGCCAGCCGCGACACCGGGTCGTGGATGTAAACGGGCAGCGGCCCGCGCATCACCGTGAGCTGGTTCCCAAGCGAGTTCTTCTGGGCGTCGGTCCGGACCGACACCGGCACGAGCGCGCGCATCTCGAGCCCCTCGGTCCGGACGCCGCGCGACTCGAGCCACCGCGCGAGCGCGCCCGAGACGACGGTCAGCACGACGTCGTTGACGGTCCCGCCGAAGGCGTTCTTGACGGCCTTGTAGTCGGCGAGCTGGTGGCGGACGACGGCGTAGCGACGGTGCGGGCCGATCTCGACGTTCAGCGGCGTCACCGGGGCGGGGTTCAGCCCGGCCCAGGCGATCTCGCCGACGCCCTCGGCCGCGTCCCGGAGCTTTCCGAGCGAGCTCACCGGACGCGTGGCCGCCGATGCCGCGCGCGTCACCATGCCGGCGGCAGCGCCGACCATCCCGCGCACGCCGGCGGCGACGAGTTCGGCCGAGGACGGCTCTCGGTGGGGCCGCCACGGTTCGAGCTCGGACGGCGGCTGCTTGGGCGGCGCCGGCTCGAGGTCGAACAGGACGGTTGCGAGGTCGACGCCCGACACGCCGTCGACCAGCGAATGGTGGGTCTTCGAGATCAGCGCCCACCGGTCGTCCTCGAGCCCCTCGACCAGCCAGTTCTCCCACAGAGGCTTGGTGCGGTCGAGCTGCTGGGAGGCGATCCGCGCGGCGAGCAGGAACAGCTGATCCTCGGTGCCGGGCGCCGGCAACGCGGTGTGGCGCACGTGGTACTCGATGTTGAAGTCGGGGTCGTCGACCCACAGCTGGCGGCCGGTCTCGAACGGCGGGGTGGCCAGTTTCTGCCGGTATCGCGGGACCAGGTGGAGCCGGCTGCGGATGTGGTTGACGAAATCGGCGAAATCCGGCGGCGGCCCCTGGAAGATCAGAACGCCGCCGATGTGCATGTGCGACGCGGGCCCCTCCTGGTGCAGGAACGAGGCGTCGATTGAGCTGAGCCGGTCAAGGTGTCGCTGCGCCATCGGGGTATGTTCGCATTTCCCTCCTACACTCTCCGCCAATGGGGTCGGTGCCCGAGAAGCTTCTGCTCGCGGCGCCGCGCGGTTACTGCGCGGGCGTCGATCGAGCAGTCCAGACCGTCGAGCGCGCGCTCGAGCTGTACGGCGCGCCGGTGTACGTCCGGAAGGAGATCGTCCACAACAAGTTCGTGGTCGAGCAGCTGACCGAACGCGGCGCCGTGTTCGTCGAATCCGAAGGCGACGTGCCCGAGGGTGCCACGGTCGTGTTCTCTGCCCACGGCGTCTCCCCGGCCGTGCACGCCGGCGCCCGCGAGCGCAAGCTCGAGACGATCGACGCGACCTGCCCGCTCGTGACCAAGGTCCACGTCGAGGCCAAGAAGTTCGCGGCCGACGGCTACACGATCGTGCTGATCGGCCACGCCGGCCACGAGGAGGTCGAAGGGACGATGGGCGAGGCGCCCGAGAGCATCGTGCTCGTCGAGTCCGAGGAGGATGTCGACCGCCTCGAAGTCCCCGACCCGAGCCGGATCGCCTACATCTCCCAGACGACGCTGTCGGTCGACGAGACCCGTTCGATCATCAACCGCCTGCGCCAGCGGTTCCCCGCGATCGTCGGCCCTCGCACCGACGACATCTGTTACGCCACGACCAACCGCCAGGCGGCCGTCAAGCAGCTCGCGGTGCAGTGCGATCTCGTGCTCGTTATCGGCTCGCGCAACTCGTCCAACTCGAACCGGCTCGTCGAGGTCGCGCGAGAGCACGGCGCCGACTCGCACCTGATCGACAACGAGACCGAGGTCCGCGAGGAGTGGCTCGACGCCAAGCGCGTCGTCGGCATCACCTCGGGCGCGAGCGCCCCGGAGTCGCTCGTGCAGCGCCTGGTCGAGTTCTTCCGGGCCCGCGGGACCACCGACGTGCAGGAGCTCGAAGTGGTGCAGGAGGACGTCCGCTTCATGCTCCCGAAGGTGATCCGCCAGGCCAGCGCCGCATAGTCCGCTGCGCACGCTCGTCATCTCGGATCTTCATCTCGGCGCGAACGGCGAGCCCGACGTCCTGCGTCGGGCGCCCGAGCGAGCCGCTCTGCTGGCCCGCCTGCCCGAGTTCGATCGCCTCGTCCTGCTCGGCGACACGCTCGAGCTGCGGCACGGGCCGGTGCGCGATGCCCTGGCCGCCGCGGCGCCCGTCCTGCGCGAGCTCGGGGGCGCCGTCGGCGAGGTGGTCGTCGTGCCCGGCAACCACGACCACGGGCTTCTCCGCGGCTGGCTCGAGCGGCGCGACGCCGCCGTGCCCCTCGGACTCGAGTCGACCGTGGACTGGGATCCGCGAGAGGGCCTCGGCGCCGTGGTCGATCAACTGGCCCCGGCGCGCGTCCGGGTCGCCTACCCCGGGGTGTGGCTCCGCGACGACGTCTACGCGACCCACGGCCACTACGGCGACCGCCACAACACCGTGCCGATCCTCGAGCGACTCGGCGCCGGGGCGACGGTGCGCGTCGCCGGCGAGCCCGAGGGTGGTCCGGCGCGCGCCGAGGATTACGAGGCCGCGCTCGCGCCGATGTACGCGTGGGCCGACACGGTCGCGCAGAGCGGCGGCCTGCGCCTCGGGGGCGGCGGCAGCTTCCAGATCGCGGCCTGGCAGGCGCTCAACGGCGCCGGCCGGCGGAGCGTCCGCAGCCGGGCGATGGCGCTGGGGCTCGCGGCGGCCGTGGCCGGGCTGAATCGCGCGCGGATAGGCCCGCTCAAACCCGACGTGTCCGGAGTCGCGCTTCGCCGCGGCGCGCTGTCCGGGTTCGGCGAGGTGGTCACCCGGTTGCGCGTGCCCGCGTCCCACGTGATCTTCGGCCACACCCACCGCGCCGGCCCGCTTCCGGGCGATGACCGGAGCGAGTGGGGACGCCTGATCAACATCGGGAGCTGGGTCTACGAGGCCCGGTTCATCGGCGACGATCCCGCCGGCAGTCCCTATCGCCCGGGGTTCGCGGCGGTCGTCGGCGACGACGGTCCGCCGGCCCTGGTTAACCTGTTAGACCGGGTGTGAAGCAGACGGCGTGGCAGGTCACGCCGGCGCCGACCTCGAGCTCGAGCTCCCCCGAGGTGCTGCGCTCGTGCGCGATCAGCTCGTAGGCCCCCGGGTGGCCGACCGCCACCGAGCGGCCGTTGACTTCGACCGCGCCGCGCCCGCTCAGCACGGCCCACACGCCGCCAGCGAGGTACGGCCCCGAGTACGGCCCCTCGACGTCGTCGGTCTGGGGCTCCAGCAGCGCGTCGGGCGCTTCTTCGGGCCGGAACGGCGCCAACACCGGCTGGTCTGACCCCAGCACCTCCTGGATCGCGAGCTCGGTCTCCTCATAGCCGCCCTCGCCGTAGTGGTAGTGGAGCAGCATCCCACGCTCGTCGAACAGGTATCGCGCCGGCCAGCCGAGGTTGCCGTACAGCTGCCACACCTCGAAATCGGCGTCGACGGCAACCGGGTACTCGATCCCGAGCCGCGCCACCGCATCACGGACCGCGTCGGCGTCCTGGGACGGCGGGAAGCCGGCCGCGTGTACCCCGACCACGGTCAGGTCCGGGTACCGCTCGCGCCAGGCGCGCACGTACGGGAGCGTCCGCAACGACTGCACACGGCAGAAGTCCCAGAACTCGAGCAGCATCGGGAAGCCCTCGGGTCGCCCGCCTAACCACTGGAGGCGGGGCGGGAATGGGGGGGCGGCGATGTGGTCGACGGGCGCGCGCATTTGGGGCCTCGCTGCGCTCGGCGTCCGTGGGGCCTTGTACCCCGTCCGGACGGGGTCGCATGGTCCCATGGACGCCGCCGCAGGCGGCCCCAAATCTACCTACGCCTCGACGAGACCCCGGCGGATCGCGTAGCGCACCAGCTCGACGCGGTCGCGCATCCCGAGCTTGCGCAGCACGTTCGCGCGGTGTGACTCGACAGTCTTCTCGGAGAGGTGGAGGATCTCGGCGATCTGGGCGTTCGTGAACGCCTCGGCGATCAGCTTCACGACCTCCTCCTCGCGCGGAGTCAGCGAGATCGCGGGCCCGTCGACGTCGCCCTCCATCCAGCGGCGGATGATCGAGCGCTCGGCGGCATTCGTCAGGAACGCCTCGCCGCGGGCGACTGCGTGTACGGCGCCGACGAGGTCCTGGTCGGCCTCGCGCTTGAGCACGTAGCCGGACGCGCCGGCCTTGAGCGCCTCGAACAGGTAGTGCTCGTCGTCGTGCATCGACAGCATCAGGACGCGGACGTCCTTGAGGTGCGAGCGGATCTCGCGCGCGGCCTGCAACCCGGTCATCCGCGGCATCCCGACGTCGAGGATGCACAGATCCGGGCGCTCCGCCAGCGCCTGCTCGACGGCCTCGACCCCGTCGGCCGCCTCCGCCACCACATCCATCCCGGGCTGGCGCTCCAGCAACAGCCTGATCCCTGACCGGACGATCCCGTGATCGTCCGCCACCAAGATTCGCATCCGTGCTCCTCTCTGTTGACTACGCGAGCGTCAGCTCGACTCGTGTTCCCTGTCCCAGGCCGGACCAGATCGACAGATTCCCGCCGATCAGCAGGGCACGCTCGCGCATGCCCGATAGTCCCAGCCCGCCGTCCCTTCGGGAGACGAAACCCTTGCCGTCATCGGTGATCCGAAGCACCGTGCGGCCGATGAATGAAAGCTCGACGTCCACTTTGCGCGCCTCCGAGTGCTGGGCGACGTTGGACAGTCCCTCCTGGGTCACGCGGTAGACGACGAGCTGCTGCTCGGGCGTCAGCCGCGGCGCTTGGCCGCGCACGTTGAACGCCGCGTGGATCCCGGTCTGATCGGAGAAGTCGCGGACCTGGCTGTGGAGCGCGGGGAGAAGCCCATGGTCGTCGAGCACGGCCGGGCGCAATTGGCGCGCGAGCGCCAGCAGCTCCTCCATCGCCTGGCCGGCGAGGCGCTTGGTCTCCGTCAGCTCTCGCTGGAGCGAGGGCGGCGCGTGCTCGATCGAGGCCTGCAGCCGCAGCGCGATTGCGGTCAGCGCCTGGTTGACCTCATCGTGGAGGTCCTGCGCGATCCGCCGGCGCTCGCGCTCCTGTGCCTGGATCGCGGCGCGGCCGGCGGCGCGGCGAGCGCCTTCGAGCCTCGCCAGCATGCGATTGATCGCGGCCTCGAGGCGGACGGCCTCCGCGCTGTCGATCCGGTCGCAGGCGAGCAGCTGCTTGTCGGGGGTGTCGAGGTCGACCTGCTCCATCGAGGAGATCAGCCGGTCGAGCGGGATGAAGCGCCGGCGCAGGAGCAGCCAGTTGCCGAGCAGCGCGGCGACGAGCGCCAGACCGAGGACGATCATCTCGCGCCCGCGGAAGGCGTTAGCGACGCGCTCGTCGAGCGCGACCAGGGCCACCAGGAACGTGCCCGCGATCAGCAGCACGTTCACGGACAGGATCTGGGCAAGCAGCGATCGCGATTTCATGATCATTTCGCGCTCCCGTTGCCGGTATCGGTGCCGGGCGGCGGGAGCAAGATGGGGTCTAGGCCCGATATCGACCGGACGGGGCCGGGTCGATAATTCCGACTGCAAGCCTCCACAGAATTTCCCGGCGTGGGACCGTCCGGGTCAGCTGTGACGGTGATTGGGTCTCCGGCTTAGGCGGGGCGTCCTCTTTGGGGTTTGAGGGCGCCCCGCCGCCATTTGCGGGCTCGTTCAGTCGGACAGCTCGCGCTTCATGACCTTGCCCATGGCGTTGCGGGGCAGTTCTTCGAGGAAGTGAACCTCGCGCGGGCGCTTGTGCTTGGTGAGCAGGTTCGCGACGTGGGCCGTGAGCTCGTCCGCGGTCGTGGTGGCGCCCGGCTCGGTCACGACCCAGGCGACGATCCGCTCGCCGAGGTCCTCGTCGGGGCGGGCGGTGACGGCGGCCTCGGCGACCGCGGGGTGCTCGAGCAGTGCGCCCTCGATCTCGCCGGCGCCAATCCGGTATCCGCCCGACTTGATCAGGTCGGTGCTCTTGCGGCCCACGAGCTTGAGCGAGCCCTGCGCGCCCCGGGTGGCCATGTCGCCGGTCATGAACCAGCCGTCGCGCATCGCCTCCGCGGTGGCGTCCGGGCGGTTGAGGTAGCCCTTGAACACGTTCGGGCCGCGGACGGCGACCTCGCCGATCGTCTCATCGTCTACCGCGTCGATCGTGGTCCCGTCCTCGGCGACGAGCTTCACTTCGATCCCGGGCAGGGGCGGACCGACCCGCCCCGGGATGACGGGGTCGCCGAGCCGGACGCCGGCATTCATGAGCGTCTCGGTCAGCCCGTAGCGCTCGAGGATCTCCTGGCCCGTCAGCCGCTTGAAGGCGTCGTGAACGGTCGTCGGGAGCGCGGCTGAGCCCGAGACGAGGAGACGTGCCTTCGCAAAGGCTGCGGCGAGGTCGGGGTCTTCTGCCGCGTCCCTGGCGATCCGGCTGTACATCGTGGGAACGCCGAACGCCATCGTCGCGCCGCGCGTGAGCGCGCCCGCGAGGGCCTGCGGGGAGAAGCGGCCGGCGTGCTCGAGCTGGCCGCCTCGGCGCAGCGGCCCGAGCAGGCCGATCACGAGCCCGTGGACATGGAACACCGGGAGCGCATGGGTCAGGCGGTCCTCGGAGGTCCACTGCCAGATCTCGGCGAGCGCGTCGAGGTTGGTCGCGATCGCGCGGCGCGGGATCTGGACGCCCTTCGGCGGTCCGGTCGTTCCCGACGTGTACATGACGAACGCGGTGTCGTCGTCGCCGAGCTCGTCGGGGAGCGGATCGTCGCTCGTCGCGCGACGGTCGACGTCCGTGCGCGGGAGCGACTGCAGCTGCGCGGGAGGATCGACGCCCGGCCACGCGAGCAGCCGCTCGGGGGCGCTGTCGCTGACGATGTGGCCGAGCTCGCGCGTGCCCAGGCCCGGGTTGATCGGGACGACCGCCACCCCGGCGGCGAGCGCGGCGACGGTGGCGACGGCGAGCTCGAGCGTGGGCTCAGCCCAGACCGCGACGCGCTTGCTGGCTTCCAATCCATGAGCGGTGGCGGCCGCGGCGCGGGCGAGGTCGCGATAGCTGATCGCGTCGTCGCCGATGCGAATCGCCTCGCGGCCGTCGGGGTCTGCCAAGCTGGGAAAAAGAGGTTCAGACATCGATTGTGTGCCGCTATACTCCGTGAAGTATTGAATCCCTACCGCATTTGAGGAGTTTTCGACGATGAGTCCGTCCGGAGCCGAAGTTCTCCGACAGATCAAGAGCCGGATCGATGAGGTCGATCCCGCCGCCGTGCGCGAGCAGGTTGGTAACGGCGCGGTGATCGTCGACGTCCGTGAACCCGAGGAGTGGGGCGCCGGGCATATCCCGGGCGCCATCCACGTGCCCAAGAGCTATCTCGAGTCGCGGATCGAGGGCGCCGTCCCCGACCACGAGAAGCACGTCGTCCTGTACTGCGCGTCGGGCAACCGCTCCGCTTGGGCGGCGCGGACGCTGATCGAGGACCTCGGCTATGAGCACGTCGAGTCGATGACCGGGGGCTTCACGCTCTGGAAGGATCGCGGTTACGAGGTCGAGACGCCTCGCACGCTGACCGCCGAGCAGCGCGAGCGCTACTCGCGCCACCTCCTGCTCCCGGAGGTCGGCATCGACGGCCAGCAGAAGCTGCTCGACGCTCGCGTCTTGCTGCTGGGGGCGGGCGGGCTCGGTTCGCCGGCTGCTCTGTACCTGGCCGCGGCCGGGGTGGGCACGCTCGGGATCGTCGACAACGACGAGGTCGACCTGTCGAACCTGCAGCGCCAGGTGATCCACTCGAGCGAGCGGATCGGCGTGCACAAGGTCGACTCGGCCGAGCAGACCATCAACGCGCTGAACCCGGACGTCAAGGTCGAGAAGTACCCGGTCCGGCTGGGCGCTGAGAACATCGTCGAGATCATCTCGGGCTATGACGTGATCGTCGACGGGCTCGACAACTTCCCCACGCGCTACTTGCTGAATGACGCATCGGTGCGGCTGGGGATCCCGGTCGTGTCGGCCGCGATCCTCGGGTTCGAGGGCCAGCTGTCGGTGTTCAAGCCCTACGACGGGCCGTGCTACCGCTGCCTGTTCCCGGTGCCGCCGCCGGCCGAGCTCGCGCCCTCGTGCGGCGCGAACGGCGTGCTCGGCGTGCTGCCCGGCACGATGGGCCTGCTCCAGGCGACCGAGGTCATCAAGCTGATCCTGGGCGAGGGCGACCCGCTGATCGGCCGGCTGCTGATGTACGACGCGCTGTCGGCGCGGGTCACCGAGGTCAAGGTCCGCCGCGATCCGAACTGCCCGATCTGCTCACGCGAGCCCGAGTCGATCTCCGACGACGAGCTCGGCGTGTTCCCCGACTACGAGGCATTCTGCGCGGGCGCGCACTAGGCTCTCATGCGTATGGCGACCGTCCGGATTCCCCCTGTGCTGCGTCCTGCCGTCGGCGGCGAGAAGGAGCTGAGCGCTTCCGGTTCGTCGGTGGGGGAGGTGTTGCGGTCGGTAGCCGACTCGCACCCGGACACGCAGTCGCAGCTGTTCGCATCCGATGGCGGGCTCAACCGCTACGTGAACGTCTACCTGAACGACGAGGACGTGCGGGTGCTGGACGGGCTCGACACTTCCGTTGGTGACGGCGACACGCTTGTGATCCTGCCGGCGATGGCCGGCGGCGCCTGAATCACCGAGAACTCACCACTCGGCGACCCCGGGCGGCCGAGTGGGTCGAATCTCGCGCCACAGCCGAGTTTCTGACCACTCGTCGGCCCCGACGTGCCGACCGGCTGGTAACTCGGCCTGATTTCCGGTGCGGGGAGGCGGCGACCGCGTCAAGCGGGTGGCGGTGACCTCGGGAAGGCTTGGGCCGGGCCCGGCGTCCCTAGTCGTAGATCCACACGACCGAAGGGAGCCGGAGGAATGCCAAGACTCGTCAACGCCGCCGCCCGCCACCCGGGCAGGTCAGCCGTCGCGCTGCTGGCGAGCGTGGCGGCCGTGGCCGCGCTCGCGCTGGCCGCCGTCGCGGCCGCGAAGTCGTTCACGCTGAAGGTCACGAAGAACGTCCACGTGACCAACGTGCCGACCGCGATGTTCGCCGTGAAGCCGGTCAACACCCACGAGGCTGTGGCCGTAGGCCCATCGGGATACCCGGTGTACACCTTCCAGGGCGAGACGACCCACCACATCATCTGCAAGAAGACCAGCAGCGCGTCCACCAACTGCTGGGCGTTCTGGCCACCGGTGTCGCCGTCCGGGAGTGGCGCACCCACCAAGCAGTCCGGGATCGGCGGGAAGCTCGGCACGTTCAAGAACCATGGCGTGACCCAGCTGACCCTGAACGGGCAGCCGCTGTACTACTTCACGCCGGACATCCAGTCCCATAACAAGCAACAGGCCACGGGCGACGAGCTCAGGACGTTCGGCTCGATCTGGCACATCGTGAAGGCTTCCGACCCGTCACCGGGGTCGGCGACGGGGTCGACGCCGACCACCTCGACGACGGGGACGACGACCAATCCTTACCCGGGCGGCTGGGGGTAGCGGCCGCGCCCCGGCGCGACTAAAAGCACGGCGAGGCGGGCCTAAACACAGCGAGCCCGCCTCGCTACACTTCGTAAAGCATGGCCGCCGAGCGCCTCGAGAACAAGCCCTGCGGGGGCCGGTACGGCGACATCGTCCAGGCGATCGGGCACACCCCGCTCGTCGAGCTGAAGCGCCTGAGCCCCAAGCCGGGAGTCCGGCTGTGGGCCAAGCTCGAGTCCCGCAACCCCACCGGCTCGGTCAAGGACCGGGTTGCTCGCGCGATGATCGAGGACGCCGAGGAGAAGGGGTTGATCCGGCCGGGCCAGACGATCCTCGAGCCCACCTCGGGGAACACGGGCATCTCGCTGGCGATGATCTGCAGCCGCAAGGGCTACCCGCTCAAGGTCGTCATGCCCGAGAACGTGACCCGCGAGCGGACCGAGCTCCTGCGCATGTACGGCGCTGACATCGTCTACTCCGAAGGCGCGAAGGGCTCAAACGGCGCCGTCGAGCTGGCGCTCGACATGGCCGAGAAGGACGCCTCGTACTACATGCCCTACCAGTACGGGAACCAGGCCAACCCGCTGGCCCACTACAACGGCACGGCGCTCGAGATCCTCGAGGAGCTCGACGACATTGCGGCATTCGTCGCCGGACTCGGCACGGGCGGGACGCTGATGGGCAACGGGCGCCGGCTCAAGGAGGAGCTCGGCGATGAGATCAAGATCGTCGCCGCGGAGCCGATGCAGGGCGAGCCGGTCCAGGGACTGCGCTCGCTCGAGGACGGCTTCATCCCGCCGATCATCGACCTCTCCTTGCTCGACCGGAAGATCTTCGTCACCAACACCGACGCGATCGTGTTCACGCGCCGGCTGCTCGACGAGGAGGGGCTGTTCGTGGGCGTCTCCTCGGGAGCGATCGCCCGGGTCGCGGTCCGGATCGCCGGCGAGCTCGACGAGGGCAACGTGGTATTCCTCGTCGCCGACGACGGCTGGAAGTACCTCTCGTCCGGGATCTACACGCGTCCCATCGAAGAGATCGAGAACCTGGACTCCACCGTCTGGTGGTAGGCGAGGAGTCTTCGGAGGCCGACGCCTCCTCACGCCGCGGGCTGTTGCGCGCGGCCGGGGCGGGCGTCGTTGGCGCAGTCCTGGCCGGGTGCGGGAGTCAGTCGATCCGCGCCCAGGTCCAGAACTCGCGGCCGGTGCTGCACAGCGACGTCGCGCTGCTCAACCATCTGCTCCACCTCGAGCACGTCGCGATCGCGGCCTACACCGCCGGGATCCCGCTGCTGGCGCCGGCCACCCACAAGGCCGGGCAGCTGTTCCTGAACGACGAGATCTCGCATGCCGGGGATCTCGCCGGGCTGGTCAGGGCGGCCGGCGGCAAGCCGATCAAGCCGGCGCCGAGCTACGCGCTCGGGCACCCGCGCACGAGCCAGCAGGTCCTGCAGCTGCTCCACGACGTCGAGAACGCGCAGATCGCGGCCTACGTCGACGCGATCGCGGTCCTTGCGCCGGGCACGCTCAAGCAGCAGGTGGCCTCGATCCTCGCCAACGACGCCCAACACATCGCCGTCGTCCGCGCCGCGCTCGGGCAGCCCGCGATCCCGTCGGCGTTCGTGACCGGACGGGAGTGACCGTTGCGGCGTCTTACGACCAGAAGAGAGTTGGTGGCCGGCGCCGCCGCGGCTCTCGGAGCCGGGGTTCTCGCAGCCCCCGCGGATGCGGACGCGCCGCCCGTGAGCGACGGCGACGCGCTGTCGAAGGCGCTGGAGGTCGAGCGGCTGATGGTGCTCGCTTACCGGCGCGTGCTGAGCTCGGGGGCGCTCGAGACCGACATCGCGCGGGCGATCGGGCCGTATCTCACGCACGAACTGCAGCACGTCGCCGCGGTGGCGGGGCAGCTCGCGGCGATGGGCGAGACGTCGACCACGGGACCACTGGGCTTGGACGCGGCCGCGGCGATGCTGTCCAAGCACAACATCCCCGGGAGCCTCACCGATCTGCACTCCCAGAACGATTGCCTAAGGTTGCTCGTCGACCTCGAGTCGCTCGCCGAGGGCGTGTACTTCACCGCGCTGAAGACGCTCTCGAAGCCCGGGCTGCAACAGCTTGCGGCCCAGATCATGGCGTGCGAGGCCCAGCACTGGACGGCGGTCAGCGGGCTTCGGAATCCGGGCCAGTATGTGAAGGCGGTGCCGTGGCCGTTCGTGACGGGAAGCAGCTAAGGGTCCGCGCACTGAAGGTGTCCCGGAATTCCCCAGGTGCCTTGGTAGCCTCGAACCGACCATGAAGATCGCGCGGGACCTCTACGACCAGATGATCGCCCATGCCCGCGAGGAAGCGCCGAACGAGTGCTGCGGCATGGTCGGCTCGAACGACGGGCGGGCCCTCGCGGTCTACCGCGCGATCAACGCCGAGGCGAGCCCGCTGCGCTTCCGGATCGATCCCGAGGAGCAGCTCGAGCTCCACAACAAGATCGAGGATGCCGGCCTCGACCTCGGAGCGATCTACCACTCGCACACGCGTACGGCGCCGAAGCCGTCCCAGACCGACATCAACTTCGCGAAGCTGTGGCCGGGCGTGCTGTGGATCATCGTCGGCCTCGAGGGCGACGAGGCCGAGGTCCGGACATGGCGCATCGACGACGGTCGGGTCTCAGATGCGGAGCTGGTCGTGGAGTGACCCGTAAGCGGGCACTCGGAGCCGGCGAGCTCTTCTGCCCCGTCTGCGGTACGTCGTATCCCGAAGACGAGCGGTTCTGCGCGAGGTGCAAGCTGCCGCTCGTCTACAGCGACCATGTGGGCGAGGTCCGCGCGGTCTCAGAGAGCCACCAGCGCGCTCGGAAGATCAAACCGCAGCTCACCGAGGGCAAGCTCGTGAAGGTCGCCTACGCGCGCAACCAGGCCGAGGCCGAGTTCATCCAGGGGATGCTGCTCGAGGAGGGGGTTCCCAGCATGCTGCGGCGGAGCGCCGGCTTCGACGTGCCCGACTTCCTGGCGGCGGGGCCGCGCGACGTGCTCGTGCCCGAGACGGCCGTGGCGACGGCCCGTCAGGTGCTGTTGGAAGGCGAGCTGATATCGGACAAGCCGCCCGAGCGGGTGGTGGCGCCGGGACGGCTGCTCGTGGGGTTGCTGGTCGCGCTGGCGGTCGGGGCACTCGTCGTGTGGCTCGCGAGCCAGGTCGTGCACTAAACGCCGTCGCTGACCGACCGTTCACGCGGTCGCGGCCATGCGCGAGACGTGCTCGCGCCACGCCTCCTCGGTCGCGGCGAACGTCCGGCCCCGAAAGGCCTCGCGCAGCGCGGCGCGCCTGCCCTGCGGATGAAGCCGGCACGCGAGCCGAGCGGCTGCGCGCTCGTCGCGCTCGCGCACGAGCAGGTCGATCACCGTGCCGCCGAGCAGCGGAGCGTCGCGGACCCCGGGCGGGAAGGCCGGCCGGCGCCCCTCGCGCAGGCGACGGGCGATCGCCGGCCGGGCATGGGCCGTCTGGCCGCCGAACCACCGAGCGGCGCCCTCCAGCAGCCACGCCCAGCGCAGCTCGGCCCGAACCCTGCGGGGGCTGTTCGCGCGCAGCGGCACATCGGGGTTGTTCTCGATGATCACGCGCCGCGCGTACAGCGCGGACGCGGTCGCGGCCAGCATCTCGAGTGACCCCGGGACGTTCGACGCCCGCGCCTCGAGTACGTCGGGGCGCAGGATGTGCAATTCCTCGCGGCCTGACCAGCCGGCGACATAGCGGCGCCCCGCGGGCGCGGCGACGGCCCACGCCGGCGGCAGCATCGGGCACGCGATCGACAGCGACGCCGGACCCGAGTGGAACACCACCGACATCCCGTCGACGGTGTGCGGGAAATACTGCGCGAGGTATTCGCGCGTGCGCTCGAGCGAGTAGAGGACGCGGTCTACGTCATCGGCATGGGTCGACTCGTGCCGCGCCCGGAACGACGGCGAAGCCGACTCGACCCATGCCACCTGACGTTTAGTGCGTTAGCCCGGTCGCCCGGGGTCAGACCAGAACCGGCTCGCGGTCCGCCGCGATCGAGGCGATCTCCTCTGATGCGCGATCGAACTCGTCATCGGACAACACGGGCGTCCCCTCGAACGGCAGGTCGCGCGTGAGTTCGAGCCACGACCGGCAGCCGCCGTACTCGTCGCGCACCTTGACGGTGACGGGACGAGGAATGCGGTACGTCCGCAGCAGGATCACGTGGAGCGGATGACGGCGCTTCCACGCCAGGCGCTTCTCCGCGTAGTCGCTCGTCCAGACGTAGAACGGGGACAGCGCGTCGACCGTGCGCCGGTCGGTGATGGTGTAGTGCGCGGCCACCTCGGCCCACGCCCGGATGCGTACCCGGTCGGGCTGAGGGATCTCGCGGTTGCGGCGCAGCGCCTGCGGAGACGGCTCACCGTCGCTCCAGACGCCTTCCTCGAGTGCGCGGGTGAGCTCTGGTTGATGAGACTCGCGCACCAAGTCCGAACACTGATGGTCGAACGTTGGATAGAGGAAGAACCGCTCGTAGTCCAGCTTGAAGTGCTTGTCGGGCTCGCGAATCCCGCCCTTGCGGAGAGTCAGAAGCTGCTCTCCCTCGGCAAGGGCGCGAACAGTCACGGCCCATTCCTTGAAAGCAATCGGCATGTAGAAATGAAGGGAACGGGGGATTGAACGAAACAAAATCCCGTGCGCGGCACGCAGTGCAAGTGCGGCACAGGAAGACCTGATTGTACGCGAGACTTGGCAAATCGCCAAATGTCACCGCAAATCAGTGGGTTTGCTGGCGAGGTCCCGCGCCGAAGCTGTACTGGTCCTGAAAAGGCCGCACTGCATGTGTGCGAATCGCAACGAACACGGGACATCCGTGCCTGCCGCTATCCGCTGCGGGCGGGCCTGAAACCGGTTCCAGGACATTGCACGCGTGACGAACAATTTGCCGGATGCCGAACTTTGGCTCGCTTGTGCGAATTTGGACGAGCTAGCAGCTAGCACCTGTGGAGTCCCCGTGACCACCCCCGCCGGGGGTCTCGATCCGCAACCGCTGGCCGGGCTCGAGGCGGCCAATCGCCTTCGGCGGCAGCTCCTCACCGTCGAGCAGGTTGCGCCCGGGCGCGCCCGGCTCGCCGCCCTCGGCCCCGGAGGGCGCGTGGCGCCGGCGCTCTGTAATGAGCGAGTAGCTGAGCGGCGCAAGCGCCTCCAGCTCGCGGATTACTCCATCTCCTCCGTGGAACGCTCCAGCTCCGCCCGACCCACGACGCAGCCCGTACTCCACCATCCGCATCGGGAACTCGAGTTCGAGCGCCTCGACCGGAGTGTTGAGCGTGTTGCTCATCGCCACGTGGACGCCGCTCGGTCCGTCCGCGTCCGGGCACGCCCCCTGCCCGCCGCCGATCGTCTCGTAGTAGACGACGTCCTCGCTCCCGAGCGTGACGTTGTTCATCGTTCCCTGGCCGAGCGCCCTGCCGAATGATTTGAGGACGACGTCGGCGACGCGCGACGACGTCTCGACGTTGCCCCCGACGACGGCGGCCGGGGGGCGAGCGTTCAGCAGGCATCCCTCGGGGGCGATGACCTCGACCGGACGGTAGGCGCCGGCGCTCGGCGGGATGTCGGGATCGGTGAGAACGCGGATCGCGAAGTAACACGCCGACCGGGTGACAGCCATCGGACAGTTGAGGTTGCCCTCGTGCTGGTCGGCGGTGCCGGTGAAATCGAGTGTCAGTCGGTCGCCTTGCACCGTGGCTTTCAGGGTTATCTCGAGGTCGCCCTCGCGGGCCTCGAGCACGTCGCGGGCGGTGTACGTGCCGTCGTCGAGTTGTTGGATGCAGGCGCGGGTGCGGCGCTCGGCGTAGTCGAGGACCTCGTTGAACGCGTGCGTCAGCGTGTCCCTGCCGAAGCGCTGTGTCAGCTCGTGCAGGCGCCGTCCACCGATGCGCGAGGCCGCGAGCTGCGCGCGGAGATCCGCTCGCCGCTGGTCGGGCCGGCGCATCTGCTCCGTGATCTCCTCGATCGCGGCTTCGTCGAGCACGCGGGGGGAGATCACGACTCCCTCGTCTTTAAGGGTCGTGCTGTCGGCGGGCATCGACCCCGGGGTGGGGCCGCCGACGTCGGCATGGTGGGCGCGGCTGGCCGCGAACGCTATTAGCTGTTTGTCGGCGAACAGTGGGGTGATGACGGTGATGTCCGGGAGGTGGGTCCCGCCCTTGTAGGGGTCGTTGAGGATCCAGCTGCGGTCGCGCGCGTGGTCTTCGCCGAGGACGGCGGCGACCGCGGCCGGCATCGCGCCGAGGTGAACCGGGATGTGCTCGGCCTGCATGACCATCTCGCCGTGACGGTCGAACAGCGCGGTCGAGGCGTCGCGGCGCTCCTTGATGTTCGCGGAGTGGGCGGAGCGGATCAGTACGGCGCCCATCTCCTCGCACACCGCGCGCAGCGCTCCCGTCAGTACCTGGAGCTCGACCGGGTCGATGCTCATCTCGATCGGGCCAGGCGGATCGTGCCGGTCTTGTCGACCTCGGCCGACCACGCCGGCGGTATCAGCACGGTTGACTCCGGGAGCTCGACGACTGCCGCGCCTTCGATCTCCGTGCCCGGCTCGGGGACGCCTCGAAGCACCTCCAGCTCGATCCGCTCGCCGTCGAGGACGACTTCGCGCCTGGAGCGTTCCAGCTCGTCGCCGTCGGTCTCGCGTTCGGAGGCCAAGTCGACCTCGGCTCCCTGGGCGGCGGCCGTGACCCGAATTGTGACCAGCTCGAGCTGCTGCTCGTCGTCGTGGTAGCCGTAGCGCTCGTCATGCTCGCGCTCGAACGCCTCGCGCAGCTGTTCGGCCGTCGCTTCGGGGTCGGCCGCTATCGGGAGCTCGAACGATTGGCCCTGGTAACGGAGCTCGTAGACCACGCGCAGGTCGGCCTCTGGCTCATGCATGGCCGCGCGGGCTCGCTCGCCGAGCTCCGCCACGGCCGTCCCGATGGCTTCGGCCGACAGCTCGTCGCCGCTCCACAGCACGCTGCGCTGGACGTCGCGCCTTCTCGGCGACACCACGAGGCCCAGCGCCGCGAGTACTCCCGACGCCCGCGGGCACAGGATCGTGTCGATCTCGAGCTCGTCGGCGATCTGGGCCGCGTGCAGCCCGCCGGCGCCGCCAAACGCCATCAGCGCGTAGCAGCGTGGGTCGATGCCGCGCTGAACGGTGACGACGCGCAGCGCGCGGATCATCTCGGCGCCGGCCACTCGCCGTATGCCCTCCGCGCAGGCTTCGGTCTCGAGGTCGAGCTGCGCGGCAAGTCCGCTGACGGCTTTTTCGGCGGCCTTGCGATCGAGATTCACGCCGCCGCCGAGGGGCGTGTCCGATGACAGGTAGCCGAGCACGAGGTTCGCGTCGGTGACCGTCGGCTCGGTGCCGCCGCGGCCGTAGCACGCCGGCCCCGGATCGGCACCCGCCGAACGCGGCCCGACGCGGAGCGCGCCGCCGGCGTCCCGCCACGCGATCGATCCTCCGCCGGCGCCGACGGTGTGTACGGCGAGCATCGGCAGCGCGAGTGGCCGCCCCGCGATCGCGCCGCTCGACCGCTCCTGGACGGCGCCGTCGTCGACGACGCACACGTCGCACGAAGTGCCGCCCATGTCGAGGCACAGCGCGTTGCTGGTCCCGGCGGCGCGCGCGACGAACGCGGCGCCCGCGGCACCGCCGGCCGGACCGGACAACACCGTCCACGCGGCGTGGCCGGCGGCCGCTGCGACGTCGATCAGGCCGCCGTTCGACTGCATGATCGCCGGCTCGGGAAGGCCCGCCCCGGCCGCGCGGTCGACGAGCCGGCGGAGATAGCTCGCGAGCAGAGGGGAGAGGGCGGCGTCGATCTCGGTGGTGGCGGCGCGCTCGTACTCGCGGAACGTGCCGACGACCTCATGCGAGAGCGACACGTGGGTGTTTGGCAGCGCGCGCCCGAGCGCCTCGCCGATCAGCTGCTCGTGCGCAGGGTGGCGATAGGAGTGGAGCAGCGTGACGGCCACCGCTTCGGGGTCGGCCTTGGATATGCGGTCGGCCAGGTCATCTGCCGCCTCGGCGGTCAGCTCCTTGGCGGGACCGTCGGGGGTCATCCGCTCGGGCGCGCCGAATCGCAGCTCATCCGGGGCGAGCGGCGCGGGCCGTGCCGCGCACAGCCGGTAGAGCTGCGGCCGGTCCTGGCGGCCGAGCGCGATCAGGTCGGTGAAACCCTCGGTGGCGACGAACGCCGTCTTTGCGCCGCG
>Ga0335073_10005132_pt1 | contig 18384 bp, 17 predicted proteins | sample Lox_Sample_22_FD_207093 | JGI IMG/M metagenome (GOLD analysis project Ga0335073, IMG submission 207093) | Soil microbial communities from Loxahatchee National Wildlife Refuge, Florida, United States - Lox_Sample_2.2 | ecosystem: Environmental > Terrestrial > Soil > Wetlands | place: USA... | reverse complement strand
CTGTCGTTTGTCTGCACGTCGCTTGCATTCACCGGCGACGCATACGCCGCGGACGTCAGCTTCTTGGACCCGCGAGGCGTGATCGCCGCCGCACAGGGGCAACATTTTATCCACGTCATCCTGCTGACGATGATCGTGGTCCTGCCGGTTCTGATCGGCGTGCCGCTTATCGCATGGCGCTATCGCTATGGGAATAGCGCTGCACGCTACACGCCGAAATGGGGCCGTTCCAACGCGCTTGAGCTGATGATCTGGGGAGTGCCGGTAGCGGTCGTGATCGTCCTGAGCCTTTGGCTGGCACGCGACACCACCGCGCTTGATCCTTACCGGAAACTGCAATCGGCGGATAAGCCGCTCACGGTCGATGTCATCGGCTACGATTGGAAATGGCTGTTCGTCTATCCACAGCTTCATATTGCCAGCGTCGGAGAGCTGGTATTTCCCGAAGACACGTCGCTGGCAATGCGGCTCACGAGCGATTCGGTGATGCAGTCCTTCTTCATCCCCGCACTCGGCAGCCAAGTCTATGCGATGGCCGCGATGCAGACGAAGCTCCATCTCATTGCCGATTCCACCGGGCAGTTCCTCGGTGAGAACACGCAATATGACGGCAGGGATTTCCAGCACCAGAAGTTCATCGCCCGCGCAATGACCCCGCAGGGCTTCCGCGACTGGGTCGCGCACGTCAGGGCGCACGGCATACCGCTCACCGCGAAGGTGTACAGCGTGATCCGCGAGCGCAACACGGTGCCAGAGATCCGTGCCGCGTTGAAAGCCGACAGCATGCCGCCCAACGCCGTGTTCTTCAAGGACGCACAGCCCGACCTGTACTGGAACGTGATGATGTCCTTCCACGGCAGCCCTTCCAGTAGCCGCGTCATGGTGGCCGCAAGCAACGCGAAAGCCCGCATGATGGCGCTCATGGGAATGGGACACCGGAACGCGTCCGACACCGCCGGAAGAGAAGGGTGAAGCAGATGTCGCTTACGCAGTTCATCTTCGGGCGGCTCGACCTGCACAGCCTGCCGTTCTGGGCGATGATCGAGCACCCGACGCTTCAGAACATCGTCAACGGCGTCATCGCCACCGGCGCCGCCAGCCTGGTCGTCATCGGCGCGATCGCGACCGTCGCGCTGATCACATACTTCGGCCAGTGGCGTTATCTGTGGACCGAGTGGCTGACCAGCGTCGACCACAAGCGCATCGGCATCATGTACATCTGTATTGCCTTCGTAATGCTCGCGCGTGCGCTGATCGAGGCCGCGCTGATGCGTACGCAGCAGGCCTTCGGTCTTGGCGGCGGCTTCCTGTCGCCGCATCATTTCGGAGAGCTGTTTACCACCCACGGCACGATCATGATCTTCTTCATGGCAATGCCGTTCCTGATCGGCCTGATCAATATCGTCATGCCGCTGCAGATCGGCACGCGCGACGTTTCGTTTCCGGTCATGAACTCGGTCAGCCTCGGCCTGACCATGGCGGGCGCCGCGATCGTCATGATCTCCCTCGTCGTCGGCAGATTCTCCACCGGCGGCTGGAGCGGCTATCCGCCCTATACCGAGATCACTTTCAACCCCGGCGTCGGGCCGGACTACTGGATCTGGGCCGTCTCGCTATCCGGGCTCGGCACGATGATGACCGGCATCAATTTCGCCGTGACGATCTATAAGCGCCGAGCCCCCGGCATGACGCTGATGCGCATGCCGCTGTTCACCTGGGCGGCCCTGTGCACCAGCATTCTCATGATCTTTGCCATGCCGCCGCTGACCGTCGCGACGCTGATGCTCGCCTGCGACCGCTATCTGGGCTTCCACTTTTTCACCAATGCCGCCGGCGGCAACATGATGAATTTTGCCAACCTTTTCTGGCTGTTCGGCCATCCGGAGGTTTACATTCTCATCCTCCCGGCGTTCGGCGTCTATTCGGAAGTGATCCCGGCCTTCTCCGGCAAGGTTCTTTACGGCTACACCTCGCTTGTCCTGGCGACAATGGCAATTGCGATTCTGTCGTTCGCCGTGTGGCTGCATCACTTCTTCACAATGGGCCAGAGCGCGGCCGTTAACGCGACGTTTGGCATTGCGACGATGCTTATCGGTCTTCCCACCGGCGTGAAGATCTACGGCTGGATGCTGACGATGTTCCGTGGTCGGATACGATTCACGGTGCCGATGGTGTACAGCCTGGCTTTCATGATGCTGTTCGTCATCGGCGGCCTCAGCGGCATCATCCTGGCGAATCCCTCGATCGACTATCAGGTGCACAACACGCTGTTCCTGGTCGCCCACTTCCACAACATGCTGATCCCCGGCCTGCTGTTCGGCATGCTGGCGGGCTATCATTTCTGGTTCCCGAAGGCTTTTGGATTCCGGCTCAATGAACGCTGGGGCATGGCTTCAGCGCTATGCTGGATCTTCGGCTTCATGTTTGCCTTCTTTCCGCTTTACGCAGCCGGTCTCCTGGGTTTCCCGCGCCGCACCGTTGCGTATTACAACCCGATCTACGTTCCGTACTTCGCGATTGCGGAGTTCGGTGCGCTGCTTGTGCTGACGGCGCTCGCCTGCCTGGTTGTCCAGTTCGTGGTATCGGTGGTCCAGCGTAGGGAAAACCGGGTGCCCGCCGGCGATCCCTGGAATGCCAATTCGCTGGAATGGTCGGTCGCATGCCCCGCACCGGACTACGACTTCGCCGTTCTGCCGGAGGTGACCGCCAGGGACGCTTTCATGGTTGCCAAGGAACACGGCACGGCCTACCTGGCGCCGGAACGCTTCACCGATATCGAAATGCCGAGGAACAGCCCGTTGGGTTTCATTCTGTGCGTTACGGGCTCATGTGCCGCATTCGGCCTGGTTTGGCACATGTGGTGGCTTGTGGCGCTTGCCATGCTGGCCACCGTTGGCGCCATGATCTGGCATGGTTTCGTCCGCGACTATGAACACATCATCCCCGCGGACGAGATCCGGCGGGACTACATGCGCTGGCTGCAAGTGGTGACCGCGGCCGATCCGGTGGCCCGCGACGAAGAACTTGTACCCCGTAACACGGGACTTGCCGACGTTCACGAGACCTTGGAGGCCGCGGAATGAGCGAGAATACCTTGGACAATCCAGGCCTCAGGCTTCGCGCCAGTTATCACCACGTCAACCGGGAGGACGAAGTCAATTTCGGCTTCTGGGTCTTCCTGATGAGCGACGCAATCATCTTCGGTCTGATGTTCGCCACCTATGCGTCGATGCGCCACGCAACGGCGGGCGGGCCCGGTCCAACACAGCTGTTCGACATTGGCAGCGTGGCGATCCAGACGGGAGCGCTGCTGCTGAGCAGCGTCGTCTATGGCATGGCGTCCCTTGCGATGAAGTACGGTTCGGGCTGCCGGTCGGTGATTGCGTGGCTGGTGCTGACGCTGCTGCTCGGCTTGACGTTCCTCGGTTTCGAAGTGCACGACTTCCTGACGATGTTCGCCGCGGGCGGCGGTCCCGACCGAAGCGGCTTCACGTCCGCCTTCTTCGGCCTCGTGCCGCTGCACGGGCTGCATGTGACCTCGGGCTGCCTCTGGATGGTGGTGCTGATCGTGCAGATGCTGCGCTACGGCATCGATGACGATGTCAGGCTTGGTGTGCAGCGGCTCGCTCTGTTCTGGCACTTCCTGGACATCGTCTGGATCGTAATCTTCTCCCTGGTCTATCTCGGGGGGCTCGCATGAACGACGGTCACGGCCTTGGAGGTCACCCGGAATGGGGGCAACCGCACGGCGGAGGCGCTTCGGGCGAGGCGTACCGCAGGGACCTCTTCACTTACCTCTCGGGCCTGGCACTGGCCTTGATCCTGACGGCGGTGCCCTTCGGCCTGGTCTACTGGCATGCGATGTCGACATTCTCGCTGTGGATTGCCATCGGCCTCTTCGCATTCGTCCAGGCGATGGTGCACTTCCGCTGTTTCCTGCACGTCAATCCGCCGCAGGAGAAAGTCGATGAGCTGTGGCTGGTGCTGTTCACAGTGCTCATCCTGGTCATGATGGCGGGCGGGACCGTCTGGATCCTGGGCAACCTTCATTCGCGAATGTACTGATACACGCGCCCGACCGGCGCGAAGGCGGCTTGGATCGCCGCCCGGCTCGCTGCACGTCTATGCGCGGCGACCCTGATCCGCCGAAACCCCGTATTCGATGCGCGACCACGAACGGGGTACTACGCGCCGCGCGCAAGGCGCAGGCCCTCGATCAGGTGGCGCTGCGCATCCATGAGGGCGAGTGCGTATCGCCCGTCGGCCTCAACGGCGCGGGCAAGACGTCCTCCTTCAACGCCGTCTCGGGCCGCGTTCCCTAGGCGGCCGGTCGACGGTTCCGGCCGATAACCACCTTACCCCGGGCTGACGCAGCGATAACGCAGGAGCTCGCTGGTGGGGCCTTGCGGGAAAACCGACTCGATGACGGTGTTCGCCCCAATCTCCGCACACGCTTTCGAAGCCAGGCGTTCACCCGACGCCTCGGGCTGCCAAGAGTTGAATAGCACTGCGCCGGAAGCACGAGGTGCGGAGGCAGCCGAGGAAGCGGGAGGAACAGAACTCCCGGAGACCGCCGGCGGACTTGACGTCGAGCAAGCGGCCAGCGTCATGGTCATCACTATGATCGCGAGTCCTCGAACCGATCGCTTCAGCCACGCCGCGCCCTTTGCGGACTCTGGTCGGATAACGTTGGGCGGCGCAACAGCTCGCATGGTCAGCGAGAAGCCAAGCCAAGCTCACGCGTCCGCGCCTGCTCGTCGGTCGTGGGGGTCTCGTCGCCAGATGATGCCACGATGTGTGCAGGCGGCGCCTCGCCCTTCTTGTCGACGCCGAAATATACCGTCCGGTGCGGAAACGGCATCTCGATTCCGAGCTCATCGAACCGGCGCTTCAAGCGCCGATTGTACTCGCGCATCACGTTCCATTGTTGGATCGGTTTCGTCTTGATCCGGGCCTTGATGATGACAGCGGAATCCGCGAACTGGTCGAGTCCGAGGACTTCGATGGTCTCCAAGATGCGCCAATGATACTCGGGATCGGCGCGCAGCTCCTCGGCAAGCGCGGAGATGACGCCTATGACCTCGTCCACATCCTCGCGATATGAAATGCCGATATTGAACAGCGCATACGAAAAATCCTTGGTCATATTGTGGACGGTACCGACCTCGCTGAAGGGGACCAAGATCACCGTTCCGTCGAGGCCGCGAAGCCGGATGGACCGTATGGAGATCTGTTCCACCAGCCCGGAACTTCCCGCGACGGTCACCACGTCGCCCACCGCAACCGCGTCCTGCATGAGAATGAAAAGACCGGTGATAACGTCCTTCACCAGGCTTTGCGCACCGAAGCCGACCGCTATGCCGGCAATGCCGGCGCCCGCCAGCAGCGGCGCGACATTGACCCCAAGCTCAGACAGCAGAACCAGAGCCACCGCGGCGCTCAGAAAGAAGGCCATCGTCTTGCGAAACAGCGGCAGCAGGGTTCGCGCACGCGCGCTTCGCTCCACCGGCGCGCCGTCCGCCCCTGGAGCCAGGTATAGATTGACGATGAACCCGACGACCTCCCAGGTTACGAGCGCCGCCGCGGTTGCGAGGGCGACGGTCAGGATGCGGCCAATGAATTTGAGACCCGCTGGCGATGCGATCCAAGCCATGACATCGAGCCCCCAGATCTGCAGCACCAGCAGCCCGGCGATGGAATAGACGAGACCGCGGGCGATACGGACGAGCGTCGGAGCATAGAGATTGACGCGGCTTTGCAGGTCGGGCAGGCGGCGACCAAGGGCAGGGGGAACCGCCAGCATCCGGTTCGCCAACCGTGTTCCGCCCAAGGCGCCCAAGCGCGCCGCGATGAGCACGACCGCCGAAAGCACCGAGGCCTTGATCAGGAAGCTGAACCCGCCCGGTATGTCGGCGGCCCAAACCCCGTACCCGCCGGCGATATAGAGAACCGCCGCGATGTGCCAGGTCTCGGCAATGCGACGGCGCAGACCACGAACCGCCGACCCGCCGCGCAATGACTCTCGGCCCCGAATGACAGTCGCCATGGCGGTCCGGTTCTGAAGCAATAGCATGATCAACAGGCCGGTGAAGACCAGACCCAGCGCCTTGACGAGGATCATGCCCACGGTCTCGGTCATGCCGATATTGAGAGCGGCACCGACGGCGAAGTAGCTATAGCAGCCAAAGCGCACGAGACGGCCGAGCCAGACCAGCCAATAATCCGCGCTCTCTTCTCCACTGTGGAAAACGCCGATCCCGGCCGCTGCCCTCGCGAACGAGGCTTCGGCCACGATCATGATCGCTCGAACCAGGGTGCGCGCCTCTAGAATTGCGAGGAGGCATGTATGGGCCAAGTGCTGCGGGGGGCCAATGGCAGCCGTCAGCGCCAACAACGAATAACCCGCAACCAGGAAGACCAAGATCGCCGTCCAGCGCAGCAGGATTTCGATCGACAGCGCGGCTCCTTTCGCCCAAACCGAGCTCGAGGGGGTCACTCGGACCCGCCGACGCACGATGCCGAGACCCGCGTCCGTCGCGCGTTCGGCGACCAGCGCCAGCCCCACCACGCCGCCCAGGGTCGCCGCGCCTTCAAGCCACAGCGTGCGCGTCGCGGGCGCCATGGCTATGCCTCCGACCCGATGCGCAAGGCTCGCCAACGACGCGGGTTCGACGATCGCCGAGATTTCTGCGGCAACGAACCTGATTTGCTGGGAAAGCAGTGCGAGGAGCGTCTCGCTCGACGCCAGCGGCTTTGACGGCTCAGGCACGGCTGTTACGGCATGGCGCGCTGCGGCTTTCTGCGCCGCGATCAAGCCCTCAATCTGCGTGATAAGCTTGCTGCGCTCGTCCCGATTCTGCAGTGTCCGCACCAAAGCTACGAGTTCTTTCGACGATGGCGTCAACGTCGTCGCTTCGCTCAATGCTGCTGCCGTTGTTGCTGCCGTCGGGCGGGCCAAAACCGGAGCAGCGAGAGCAGCCCCACACAGAACAAGAATAGTGACAAGCTCCGCGAGCCTGATCATCCCCTTCTCCGATCTGCCTCCTGCGTCTCTGCATCGAAATGCGAAGCGCGCCCATACATTCTCCTTAATGTGGGAAGTGCGCCGGGATTTGGAGAGATCTGCTGCGGCTGTGGGAGCTCGACTGCGGTGATTCGCGCATCTTTCATCGATGAATTTCTTTCCATGATCTGAGCCCGCGGCGCCTGCATTGCTTTCCTGCCCGCATGGTCTGAAGTTGGCAGGATCGGATTCAAGCGGCCGATGTTCATCGAATAGGAAGTACAGGACTATTCTGTTTTGGCTAATTCATCGCCTTTTTTGGCACCAGCCCCGGCGCTCATCCTTGGATCGGCTCAATTCGACCTGACTTCAGAAGTCAGCGGCAGGACCTATCGGATTTTCATCTTCAAGCCTCCGAATCCCCCACCACCATCCGGCTATCCGGTGATCGTGCTGACCGATGGCAACATAACGTTTCCCATGGCGGCAACGATCGATGCGACCTTTGCCCTCGGCGGTGGCAAGGCCGCCCTCGTCGTCGGCGTGGGCTACGCGACGGAAGATCCTGTAAAACTGATACGGCTGCGGCAGCGCGATCTGATGCCGGCGCCTTCCCTCTCCGGCACTCGGCCACATTTTGAGCCCCCATTCAAGCCCGGGGAACGCGAGCGCCATGGCGGAGCCGCAGAATTCTATCGCTTTCTTGTCGAGGAATTACGGCCGGCCCTTGCCGTCGCCTATCCCGCAAACGCCGAGGACCAAACCCTCTACGGCCACTCGCGGGGCGGCATGTTCACGCTGAATGTCCTTTTCAACCACCCGAGGTCGTTCCGCACCTTTGTCGCCTCGAGTCCTTCGATCTGGTGGAACGAGTGCTCGCTGCTCAAGGACGAGCCGCGGTTTGCGGCTCAGGTCAAAGCAGGAGAGGCTGCCCCCCGAATTCTGATCTCGGTTGGCTCCAAGGAACAAGACGCGCTCGATACGCCGCCGCGCGGGTTGGATCATACTCAGGCGGCCAGCCCAGCGAGCAGGCCCCGGATGGTGGAGAACGCCCGAGATCTCGCTGCACGGCTGCTGCAGATAAAGGGGCGACCAGGATACGAAGTTTGCTTCCACATCTTCGAGGACGAGGATCATCTGACAGTATTGCCCGCGTCCATCGCCCGGGCCTTGGCCTTTGCCCTATAGCGCCCTGCAAGAAACGCAACCGTTCGGCGCCCGGGGCGGCTTCCGACTTGCGAAAATTTAATTCACAGCGGACGCCGTTCTGAGCCGCACTGGCGCGTTCTCGTGTTGAGCCGGTTTCGAAGCGGACGGCGGAAGGTAGCCCCGTTGCGAGCTGATGTGCCCTTCCGTCTCGCCGCCGTTCGGCTAGGCCTTCGCGCGACACGAGAGGCGTGATGAGCGATGCGGGCGCACTATGGGTTGCAGCGGCTCTGCCCCGCGCTGTTGTGGCTACTGCTCGCGGGGTGCGCCATCCGACGCGACGAAATAGGGTTCTCCGGCCGATGCGCGACGTTCATGCGGCAAGCGGCGCCGGCAGGAGACATCATCGTTACGCAGGAACACGCCTTCGACGATACCGCGCAGAATTTCGATACGGTCGTCGCCGCGGTGCAAGGCGTGAGCGACGATATGCGGTCGCACAGCGGCGCAGCGCCGGTCGTGGCGGCGCGATGCCGGTTCTACGACGGCGTCCTGACGCGCTTTCGCTGGACCGCGGGGCCGTTCGAGAAGATCGCGTCCGGTGCGACGCAAGGGTAAGCCAATGCGGTTGACAAAGCATTTCGGTTGGGAGATTCCGGAAGCGCGAGTGACGCCCGAGCGCATATTCCTCGAGCGTCGCCGCCTTCTCGCCGGCGCCACCGCCGCACTGGCGACGACGGCCGTCGCCGGACGCGTGCAGGCAGCCTCGCCGGCGCAAGCTTCGCAACCCCGTGCGTCGTCTCTCTACCCGGCGCCGCGCGACGACAAATACATCGTCAAGCGTCCGATTACGCCGGAACAGCTGGTCGAGACCTATAACAACTACTATGAGTTCGGATCGGAAAAGGACATTTGGCAACAAGCAGCGGCGTTGCCACTTCATCCCTGGTCGATCAGGATCGACGGGCTGGTTGAGAAGCCGTTCACCCTCGGCTTCGACGACCTGATGCGCAAGGTACGGCTCGAGGAGCGCGTCTACCGCTTCCGCTGCGTCGAGGCTTGGTCGGCGGTCGTGCCCTGGACGGGATTCCCGATGCGCGATTTCGTGTCGCTGGCCCGCCCGCTCGCTTCCGCGACCTATGTCGCGATGCACACTTTCGAGAATCCGTCGGTGGCGCCCGGCCAAAGAGCCTTCTGGTATCCCTGGCCCTATACCGAGGGCCTCACGATGGCGGAGGCGACCAACGAACTGACGCTGTTGGTGACGGGTCTTTATGGCAAGCCCGCGCCGGCGCAGAACGGCGCTCCGCTGCGGCTGATCGTGCCCTGGAAGTACGGCTTCAAATCCGTCAAGGCGATCGTCCACTTCAGCTTCACGAACAAGCGGCCGGCCACGTTCTGGGACACGCTGGATCCGGATGAATACGGCTTCTGGGCCAATGTGAACCCGGCGGTGCCGCATCCGCGTTGGAGCCAGGCGACCGAACGCGAACTCGGCGATGGGCGCCGGCCGACGCTCATCTGGAACGGCTATGGCGAATACGTCGCCCAGATTTACGCCGGCATTAAAGGGCAGCAACTCTTTCGCTGAGCGTCTTCGGCGCTGCTCGAGCACGTCCACGCGCCCATCGTCGAGCACGCTGATCCGCTCTTCATCGCACGTGACGTCGACGCCGACTTGGGCAATCGCCGCCGACATCTTCAGATCGCTCTTTGCCGAATTCACGCGTCACGCGCACCGAGGCTGGCGCAGCGGCGGCTCTAACCAAGATTTAATGCGACGAACAGGCGATCGCAACGTTGCATTACATAATCCAGCGGTGGCATCCGACCTCTGCTGCAGGCGGTCACATGTGATCTCGGCTGCGCACCTCCACAAGACACTGGCGAGCAGGAAGCCAGGTGCGCTGCGCTTGCACGGCAGGCCGGGGAAATGCCGCAACCCCAAACGGACAGCTGCTCCGAAGCGGCCGCTGTGCTGGGCTCGGAGCCACGAGCGGAGGAAACCAGAATGACATCAAAATGGTTAAAATCGCAGGATTTGTCGCCATCCGAGAAGGGACGGCCGATCACCCGCCGGACCGTTCTGACCGCGACCGCCGCAGCGGGTCTCGCCACGGTAGTCAGCCCGTCGATTGTCAGGGCGGTAGGCGAGACCTCCGTCAAAATCGGCTTTATCGATCCGTTTTCGGGCACTTACGCGGCGCTCGGCGATAGCGAGTTGAACGGCGCGAGGATGGCGATTGCCGACATCAACAAAAACGGCGGCATCCTCAGCCATCAGGTCGAACTCATTGCCCAGGACGATGCCGCCGATGTCGGCACCGCGACGGAGAAATTCCACGAAGTCGTCGAAAAGGACAATGTGAACTTCACCGCCGGAGCAGTATCGTCGGCCGTGGCGCTGGCGCTCAGCCATGCCGCCAATCTCAAGCCCATCCTCTATGTGGATACCGGCGGTCACGTCGACTCGGTGACCGGCTCGCAATGCCACTGGACGACGTTCAAGGTCTGCTCCGACACCTGGATGCTGGCCAACGCGCTGTCGAAGCGGCTGCTCCAATTCGGCAAGCGCTGGTACATCTCGACGCCCGACTATGCCTGGGGGCATTTCCTCGAAGCCGGCTTCGCCAAGATCCTCAAGCAGAACAACGGCACGCTGCTCGGCAATGCGTTGATGCCGTTGGGCTCGACCGACTTCACCTCGGTGCTGATCAAGGTCCAGGAGGCCAAGCCCGATGTCTTCATCGTGCTGCAAGGCGGCGACGATTTCGTCAACCTGATGAAGCAGGCGGTCCAGTTCGGCATGACCTCGAAGATGAAATTCGGCTACGGGCTGGTCGAGCTCGAACCTCTGGCAGCACTGCCGGCGGAGGCGCGCACCGGCTGGGGCGTCATGGAATGGTGGTGGGACCAGCCCAAAGTGCCGCAGGTCAAACCGTTCGTCGACACGTACCGCAAGCTCTACACGCAGACGCCGAGCGCGCGCAGCTGGTTCGGCTATGTTGCGATGCACACGATCGCGATGGGGGCGGCGCAGGCGAAGAGCCTCGATTCGGAGAAGGTGTCGAAGGCGATCGAAGGCATGAAATTACCGCCGGACCTGCAGCTCGGCCCCTATCCGATCGAGTACCGGGCCGGCGATCACCAGCTGCTGATCACCGAATTCGTCGGCGAGGTGAACGGGGAGGGGAAATATCCCAACCTGTTCGAGGTGCAAGAAACCATCGCCGGCGACAAGCTTGCGCAGACGCCGGCCGAGAAAGACTGCAAGATCTCCTATCCCGCGTGAGCCGGCCGCCACACCGCAGGAAGAGATGAGGAAACCACCGGCGACAAGCGCATGTCGCCGGTGGCGAATGACTTGGACCGGCCTTCGCCGAGGGAAGCGCGACCGATGGAACTTGTCTTGTTCGACGGCTTCAACGGGCTTATCCAGGGCGCATTCTACGCGCTGATGGCGTTGGGCCTGTCGTTGATCATCAGTTTGAATTCGGTGATCAATTTCGCCCATGGCGGGTTCATGGTCATCGGCGCCTATCTCGCCTTTGCGCTGGCACCCTATCTCGGCTTCTGGGGCGCGCTGATCGCCGGGCCGGTGCTGGCCGCCATTCTCGGCATCCTGGTCGAGCGGGGTCTGGTGCGCTGGCTTTACGGCCGCCCCGACCCCGTCTACAGCCTGCTGTTGACCTTCGGCCTCGCGCTGATCATCGAAGATTCGGTGCGCACCATTTGGGGTGCCCAAGGCTTGCCGTTCGCGATCCCGAGCGCGCTCGATTCGCCGCTGAGCGCGACGTATTTCTTCATCACCGGCTATCGCGTGTTCGTCGTCGGTGCGATCGCGCTGGCCGCCGGCGCGCTGTTTGCCTTTTTGCGCTTTTCCAGCTTCGGCGTGCGCATCCGCGCCGGCATCCTCGATCTCGAAACGGTTGAAGCGCTCGGCGTCAACGTTTACCTGCTGCGCGCGGTCAATTTCGCCATCGGCATCGCGCTTGCCGGCTTCGCCGGCGTGCTCGCGGCCGGCGTGCTGCAGCTGTCGCCGACAATGGGCAATGACGTGATCATGGCAACCTTTGTCGCGATCGTCGTCGGCGGCATTGGCAGCCTGCTCGGAAGCGTGCTCGGCGGCCTGATCATCGGCGTCGCCGCCGGCGTCACCAGCGCCTATTTCCCGGTGGCGAGCGACGTCGTGATCTACATCATCATGGCGTTGGTTCTGCTGGTGCGCCCGCGCGGACTGCTCGGCCAGGAGGGCCTGTTCGAATGACCAGAGATGGCGCTGATGCTGCTCATGCGCCGGCCCGAATCGCTTCGCCGGCAGGGCCGGTTCGAATCACCGGGCACGCCTCCCCGATCATCGCCAACCTTATCGTCTGGGCCTTGCTCGTCGCGGTGCCGTTCTGGCTGCCGCTGGTCGGCGGCTATACCGCGCTGGGCACCCGCATCCTGATCTACGCGCTGTGCGCGATGGCGCTGAATGTTCTGCTCGGCTTCACCGGAATGATGTCGTTCGGCCAGGCCGCCTATTTCGGGCTCGGCGGCTACGGCGCTGGTCTGGCGCTGATGCATCTGACGCACAGCACGTGGCTTGCCGTGCTTGCCGGGACGGTACTGGGCGGACTTGCCGCCGTCGTGCTCGGCGGGCTGGTCATGAACAGCCGCGGCATCTATTTCGCGATGATCACCGTCGCCATCGGCCAGATCTTCTACTTTATCGCCGAACGCTGGGACAATTTCACCGGCGGGCAGGACGGGCTCGCTTTCTCGCGCGAACCGCTCCACTTCGGCAGCCTGACGGTGCCGCTGGGCCAGGATGCGTTCTATTATTTCGTGCTGCTCTTTTTTGCCATCGGCGCCGCGATCATCGCCATCCTGCTGAACGCGCCGCTCGGCCACAGCTTTGTTGCGATTCGCGAAAACCGGCGCCGCGCCGCCTTTCTCGGCCTCCACGTCACACGCTACGTCTGGGCATCCTTCGCCATCGCCGGCGTTCTCGCCGGCCTGGCGGGAGCGCTCGACGCCTTGCTGAACAACTTTATCTCGCCCGCGAGCCTCTATTGGGTCGAGTCGGGCAATTTCGTCATCATCGCCGTGCTCGGCGGGATGCGCAGCTTCTGGGGTCCGCTGGTCGGCGCGATCATCTTCATCGGCTTCCAGAGCTATGTGAGCTCGCTGCTGCCGAACAACTGGGAAACCGTGATCGGCGTTCTCTTCATTATCGTCGTGCTGTTCTTCCCGAACGGGATACTCGGGATGATTCGCCGCCGGGTGAAGTTCGGATGAGCCTGCTGCGCCTCGACAACGTCTCCCGCCGGTTCGGCAGCCTCGTCGCCTTGGACCATGTCTCGCTCGAGGTCGAGGACGGCGAGCTTTACGCGGTCATCGGCCCTAACGGCGCCGGCAAGACGACCTTGTTCAACCTGATCAGCGGCTTCTTTCCGCCGACCGACGGCGCGATCTGGTTTGACGGCAAGCCGCTCGACCGGGTCGGTGCCGCCGACCGGGTTGCCTTGGGGCTTGTGCGCACGTTTCAAATCACCGAAGTCTTCCCCGAACTTTCGGTGTTCGAGAACGTGCGGATCGGGGTCGAGGCGGAGGGCCGCTGCAGCGCCTGGCCATGGCCCAGCCGCGGTCTGATGCGGCGCATCCACGACCGCGTCGACGAGCTGCTCGACATGACCGGCCTCAGCGCCCGCGCGGGCCGCAAGGTCAGCGAACTCGCGCACGGCGACCAGCGTGTCGTCGAGGTGACGATGGCACTGAGCCGCCGACCCAAGCTGCTGCTGCTCGACGAGCCGACCGCCGGCATGGGCGACGAAGAAACCGAGCACATGGTCGAGCTGATCCGCAGCCTGCATGCGCGGCAGCGTCTCGGCATCCTGTTCATCGAGCACGACATGGACCTGGTTTTCGGCATCGCCCAGAAGATCACGGTGCTGAACTACGGCAAGGTGCTTGCGACGGGAGCCCCGGAAGCGATCGCGGCCGATCGTCTGGTACAAGCCGCCTATCTCGGAGAACCGGCATGAGCGCCGCCGTCCTGCGCGCCGAGAACCTCCAGACCTTCTACGGCAAGAGCCACATCCTGCACGGCGTGTCGCTGGAGGTCGGCGAGAGCGAGATCGTGACCCTGCTCGGCCGCAACGGCGCCGGCAAAACGACGACGCTGCGCAGCCTCACCGGGCTGACGAAGCCGCGCGAAGGCCGCGTCGAGATCTTCGAGCGTGAGACAACGCATTGGCGCCCGTTCTGGATCGCCCGGCTCGGCGTCGGCTATGTGCCCGAAGGGCGGCGTATTTTCCCCAACCTGACCGTACTCGAAAATCTGACCGTGCCGGTGACGCGGCCCGGCTACTGGACGCTCCAGCGCATCTTCGAGCTGTTTCCGAACCTGGCGCAGCGGCGCGACAGCTGGGGCAGGCAGCTCTCAGGCGGCGAGCAGGAGATGCTGGCGATTGCGCGCGCCCTTCTGGTCAATCCGCGGCTCCTTCTGCTCGACGAGCCGTCGCAGGGTCTGGCGCCGCTGATCGTGCGCGACGTGGTCCGGGTCATCACCTCGATGCGGGCGCAGGGAATCTCGGTCCTGCTGGTCGAGCAGAACGCGCGGGTCGGCCTCGAAGTCGCCGATCGCGCTTACGTTTTGAACGACGGCAAGATCATTCATTCCGGACCGGCAAGAGAGCTGGCCAAGGACGAACTGCGCGTCCGCGCGCTCGCCGGCGCCGGCGCCAGCAGCGATCAGCCGCGGGGCATGCGGCGCAGCACCTGATACGGTCTGATTAATTGCGGCGCCCCCTATCGTCGAAGGTAATTCCACAGCCCGTTCCAGGCCTGCTTCAGCGAGATCAAGGCGAACAGCGCGACCAGGACGCTCAAGAAGTCGAAAATCGAACCGAAGCGGAGCACGGCGAGCGCCGCGAGAATCAGAAACAAGAAGCCGTGGAGCGCATAGCCGATGGCGCCAACGAGGACGTTCCGGTCACCCGCGCGCGCTGGCCGTCGATGCGTCGCATCGGCGGATGGCGAGCGGCCGTAGCGGTGAAATCCGGACGATATGAGGGTGCTCAAGCGCATGACACGCGCTGCGGGTCGCGTCACCGCGCGGCCTGATGCCGCGCAGCGGTGCGGTTGAAATAGGCCAAAGCGGCCTGCAGCTGATCGTCGCGCTTCGTGCCGATGAGCTTCGCCTGGATCGGCGCCGAGTGATCGGGCGGCGTGCCGGCACCTGCGCCGGTAGGATGCGTGAAGGCGCCATAAAGGTCGCTCTCATGGAGGACCACCAGGTTTGCAACCTGTTCGCTCTCGGGTACAGAGACGACGATGTCCGGCGCAATTCCGTTTCCCTGGATGGAGCGCCCCGAGGGCGTGTAGTAGAGCGCCGTGGTCAATCGCAGCGCCCCGTCATGGCCGAGCGGAAGAATCGTCTGCACCGATCCCTTGCCGAAGCTGGGGGTGCCCATCAGCGTGGCGCGGTGCTGATCCTGCAGTGCGCCAGCAACGATCTCCGATGCCGAGGCGGACCCGCTGTTGATGAGGACGATCATGGGCGTGCCCGGAATGAGATCGCCCCGCGCGGGTGCCGAATAGGTCTCGTCATCGACGCCGATGCGGCCGCGCGTGGACACGACCGTGCCGCCATCGAGGAAATCGCCGGCGACGGCGACGGCCGCGTTCAGCAGCCCGCCGGGATCATCCCTGAGATCGAGCACGAGCCCGTGGAGCTGACCTCCGGCTTGGCGTTTCAGGCTCGCGACGGCGGCCGTCACGTCGGGCGGCGTATTGGCATCGAATTCGCTGATGCGGACGAAGCCGATGCCATTGGGCTCGAGCTTCGACGTCACCGTCGGCACGTCGATCCGGGCGCGCGTTATGGTGACGGGAAAGGGCGGCTTGCTGCCGCGCAAGATGCGCAACGTCACTTTGCTTCCGGGCCTGCCGCGCAGCAGTGCGACGGTATGCTCGACATCCATGCCATCGGTCGGATGGCCGTCGATCGCGACGATGCGGTCGCCGGGTTCGAGCCCGGCGCGCGCCGCCGGCGTCCCGTCGATCGGCGAGATCACCTGGGGCACGCCGGCCGTATCCGACATGCGGATGCCGATGCCGCCGAACTGGCCCGCCATCTCGTTGGCCATTTCGCGGTATTCCTGTTCGGTCATATAATCGGAGTGCGGGTCTAGGCGGGTGAGCATGCCTTTGAGCGCATCGCTGGTCAGCTGTTTGGCATCGACGGGGTGAACATAGTCGTTCTCGACGTATTGCATGACGTTGGCAATGAGCGCGAGATCCGGCTTCGGGACCGCCTTGGCGTCGCTCGCGCCGTAGGCCGGTGCCAGAGCCGCCATGAGGAGGGATCCGAGGGCAACGGTGCAGGCGAGACGACAGCGGATGCTCATAAGGAAAGCCCTTCCAGGAGTCACAGGCGGCGGGGCCGCGCTCCTAGATGTGCGATGCGAAGCGCCTTTCGCCAATCGTGGGAGCGCCGGTCAGGCGCGAGATGGCGGAGATTTAATGATCCCACGCGACAGCAGCGTCGTGAAAGCCGGCGCCGCGCCCCTCAGCCACATTGAGGCCGGCGCGCCGCCGACGGTGGCGCAATGCCGACAAGCAGCGCAAGAAGGAGCCGTCGGAACGTGTTCATCGAACGGCTCGATGGCCATTCCGTAGAATGGAGACCTCGGCAATCCAGTTTCGCTCACCTCTAGCGCCATGGCGCGTGCCGCTGGGACGCGCCCCCTGTTGCAAGGCGGCGCTTCGCTGCAACCGGGACGACCAACGCACTGCCGGCCGCAAACCGCCGACGGCGCAGTTAAACTTCTGTCATCTTCGCCCCTTTTGGCCACCCGCATCGCCGCAAGTGCTTATGTCATGGGAAAAAGGGACGAGCTATGTCCAGAGGAGGTTAGTAATGCACGATCTCGGCAGGTTCCTCCTCGCTCCCTGCACCGCCAGCGCACTCCTCACCAGCATCGCTGCGGCTGCGATCGCGCCCGCCTTTGCGCGAGCGCCCCCGCCGCCGACCGCTAGCCAGGCAGCCGCGACCGTGTCTTGCCTCGTTGCAACCCGGTCGCCACAGTCGCAGCGACTGGCCGCAAAGCGGATCCAATCCTTGAAGGTCGCACTCAAGATCACGCCGGCCCAGGAAGCCCTTTGGCGGCGCGTAGCCGGGGCCATGCGCGTCAACGCCTGGGCGCTCGAACGGCAGAACTCCACCTGCCGGCACCGCGGTCCGCCGAACGCACTGGAGCGGATCTCGGCGCGCGAATACTCCGAGAAGACACGCGCGGAGAACGACGCGCGCTTCTTGGCAGCCTTCGGAGCGCTCTACGCAAAGCTTTCGCCGGAGCAACAGCACACGGCAGATCGGCTGATCGCCCCGCAACACGCAACGCGTGGCCGTGCATAGCCGCGGGCCACAGCTCGTACCAGCTCCTAATTGCGTCGCCGGTGGCTCTTTCGGCTCGACTCTACGGCCAAAAGACATGCGATCATCCCAAGCACGAGCCCCATCATCGCCAAGAGCACGCCGGTACGGTAGGCCAGGATCGCAAGATCCCGCGGAGATGCGTGTATCGTGCTCAACAGTCCGAGCAAGAAAGCCGCTGCGCTGCTCTGTATCGCGTGGGCATAAACAGCTGGTACGACGCCGACCGCGACCAAAGCGAGCGCGAGCATCGCAAGTGTGCCCGGCTGGTTCATCTGCGCGTCCTCGCGTCCGGGACGCATGTAGGTCTCACTGGGGAGCGCACCTTGGAGGACTGCCGACGCGAGATCACCCGTGCCTCTTTCTCGATCGAGGATTATTTGTAGCCGCCGAGTCGAACCATCGCTTGCGCGAAGTTTGGCTGCAGTTCCAGAGCGCTCTCCAAATCGTCCCCCTGCAGTAAATGCTGTCCGTCGGCAGTGATCCAATAGAAACCGCCGCGCTTTGCGCGGAGCTCGAGATGCCCGCGGATAGCGCGACAATCCCACGCGCGGCCGGTACGGATCAGTCCGTCCGCCATCGCCTTCGCACGCTCGGACGCAAACGGTTCCATCACGTCGTTCCAACCTGCCCGATCCGGATGACATCCGTTTTCTGGCCGCGACGGCTTGTGAAGCACAGCCAACATTGCAGCGAGATTGCGCCGTCATGAATTGATGTTCACGATCGGATTAAGCACGTCTGTTGCGTCGGTCGGTCGCGTGTTTGATCGGGAGAAACCCTGTAATCGCGCCAAGCGCATAGGCGCGAT
>Ga0335073_10005131_pt1 | contig 18388 bp, 17 predicted proteins | sample Lox_Sample_22_FD_207093 | JGI IMG/M metagenome (GOLD analysis project Ga0335073, IMG submission 207093) | Soil microbial communities from Loxahatchee National Wildlife Refuge, Florida, United States - Lox_Sample_2.2 | ecosystem: Environmental > Terrestrial > Soil > Wetlands | place: USA... | reverse complement strand
TCCCTGTGGAGTGCGGGCGGGCGATTTCGGATCGGCAGTTTCGTCTGGAGGACGGCGTTGGTGCAGTGCTTCGTCAGGCCAGAAGGCCTGCCGCCAGTCAATGGGTACAGTCACGCAATCGCGTTCACGGGGCGCATGGTGGTCGTCTCAGGTCAGGTGCCGCTGGATGATCAAGGTCGGCTCGTCGGGCGTGGGGATGCCGCCGCCCAGGTCAGGCAGGTATTCGAGAACCTGGCTGGGGCACTGGCTGCTGCCGGGGCGAGACTGGACCAGGTTGTGAAGCTGACCGTCTACCTGACCGACCTGGCTGACCTGGACGCTTTCCGGCGGGTGCGGGACGAGTACATCGCGCTGGACAGGCCGCCGGCTAGTTCCCTGGTGCAGGTGAGCGGTCTGGTGAGCCCAGAGTTCCGGGTCGAGATCGAGGCGCTAGCCGCGAATTAATGTCCGGGGCCTAGGCGCGGTATTCGCTCAGCCGGGCATCCTGGCCGGGTCGATGCGCAGGATCTGCCGAGATGTCGGCTCCCACACAGCGCCGGCGGCGTCGTAGATCTGCGTGCAGTACTGGCTGCACGAGCCGCCCGGATATACGACGCTCAGCGGCTTGCCGGTGGTCATGCTGACCCGCACGATCTCGTTGTGCCCTAGCGGGGCCAGCACCCAGATGGAACCCTGGCCGACTGCGGCGTACAAGCCCCAAAAGTCGTAGTTCACGCCGGGGGCCTCGGTGTAGGTGAAGGCCCTGGTGATGCGGCCGGTGGCCGGGTTAATGTCCGCGATGCTTTCTGGCCGCCCGGAGACGTTACCGGCGAGCGACCAGACGGCGCCGTCGCCAAGCACCAGCTGCGAGGCGCCCAGCGGGCCGATGTAGTCAGGGCTGTGGACGTTGAGGTATCTCGGGCCGGTTACCTTCAGCCCAGTCAGGTGCGTTCCGCTCGGGTCGACCTGCGCGGGTCCGGCGTCGTCTGGGATATACCAGACGCCCTCGCTGCCCGCGACCAGGGAATACGCGGGGCCGGGCAGGGCGGCGGTCTGAGCGTCCACCAGGGCGGTCGCCGGGTCGATGCGCAGCACCCGGACTGTGTCGGCAGCGTTGCACAACACCCACACGTGGCCTAGGCCGTAGGCGGCCTGCCCGCAGCCTGCAGGCAGGTTCGTCCGGGCGCTGATCGCGCCGGTAGCCGGATCGATCCGTAGCAACCGGGAGTGACCGAATGAGCCGAGGCCTTCCAGCCATAGCGATCCGCCGCCAGCGACGACCGTTGTGCCATTGGCAAGGCCGACGACCGGCACCCGCAGGGTGACGACGTTGGTGCGGGCATCGATCCGGACCAGCTCGTGGGTGTCCGTCACTGCCCACACATCGCTCCCGTACGAGGCCAGGCTGATCACGCCAGCTACCGGTATGCGCGCCACGACGGCATCGCGTGCCGGCGTGGTTGGCACCGGTCGGGCCGCAAGCTGACCGGAACGCGAAGCCGCGCCACCGCCCAGCAAGACCACCGCGGCAGGGACGAGCACGGCAATCACTGCGGCAGCCCCTGCAGCCGCGGCGAGCTGCCGACGCCGCCTAGTGGTCTGCCGACGTCGCAAGAACCGATTCCAGGCGCGGTCCACATTGATCAGCCGCTCTGATTCGGCGCGCAGCCCAGCCCGCAGCTCCTGCTCGAAACGCGTGTCGTTCATCATCCCTCGGCTTCCGCTGCGCGAGTGTGCTCGGCTGCGACCGGTTCGGCCAGCTGCTGGCGGAGCTGCCGCAATGCCTTGTGAGTCTGGCTCTTGACAGTGCCGGGCGTGATCCCGAGAGCCTGCGCTGTCTGCGCCTCCGTCATGCCGACCAGGTACCGCAGCACCACGCAGGCGCGCTTACGGGGCGACAGCGCGCCGATGGCCTGCTGCAGCTCCATGCTGGCCTCGGGCCCCGCTTCCACAGGCTGTCCGCCACGGAAAGCCGTGACCCGCCTTTCCAGGACACGGCGCTGGATGGCGGAGTTGCCGAGATTGACGACCGTCCGGTGCAAGTAGGCCGGCGCCGCTTCAGGATCGCGGAGCCAGCGCCAGCGCCGCCAGAGCCGCACGAACGCCTCCTGGGCCAGCTCCTCGGCTACGGCCCAATCCCCGGAAACGCCATAGCCCGTAGCCACCAGCTGCGGGTAGCACGCATAGAACAGCGTGGCGATCGCCTCCTCGCGGCCGGGGATCTGCCTGCCCGAGGTGACCGTGTCGTCCGTCACGCTTTAAGGATCGTCGGCTCGCGCAAAAGGTTGCCGCGTCTCCGCAATTCCTTGGGTCGAACGAGGCAGCCGGGCAGCGCTCTGCCGCGGCCTGGACCCCCGCCATTCCTGCCGCTGGCCCGCGTCGCCGGGCTCGATGTCGTCACCGACGGCCAGCGGGTGAGTTTAGGCCGCGCGGCCGTGGGATACCTCACTGCACGTACGCGGGGCGCAACGGGGGGAGGACACCGGTGGCGAAATATCTGTCGATCTCGTCCTACACGCCAGAGGGCCTCAAGGGGCTGATGGCAAAGGGCGGCACTGCCCGGGTCGAGGCTGCACGGAAGGTTCTGGCCGATGCGGGCGGCACACTGGAGGGTTTCTATTTCGCTCTTGGCGCCGATGACGTATATATCGTCTGCGACTTGCCGGACAACGCCGCCGCTGCGGCGACTGCGATGTCGGCTGCCGCCAGTGGCATGGTGGTCAATCGGCTGGTGGCACTTTTGACGGCTGAAGAGATGGATCGTGCTGCCGAGCTCCGGCTGCGGTACGACGCTCCTGGCTCCTGATACCAAGCTGCGGGATCTACCGCGAGCCGGCAGCGTCGAGGGCCGCGGAAATTGGTTCGAGGCAGGCGATGAGCTGGTCGAGCTCGCTCGGCGTTAGTCTCTCGTACGCCGGCGCGGCGAGGTCGTCGGTGAGGGACTCGATCCGCTCTTTGCTCTCCCGGCCTGCGTCACTGAGCCAGCCGGAAGCCTCGATGAGGCCGCGGGCGCGCATGCCGGCCACAACCGCGGCCAGCCGCGCCCTGGGGAGGTGGTGGACCCTGCCGAACTTCTCCGCGGCGATGCCCTGGGAGAGAGCGTGCAGCACGTGGGCCTCTGTCCCGCCAATGCCCTCGGCGACCAAAGCTGCAATATGACCGTCGCCGCGGTGTTCGCGGAGCAGGGTGGCCGCGTGCCAGAGGCGGGCCACCGGCTCCCCAGGGACGGGTAGCGCCCGGAGCCCGGCGTACAAGGCCCGTCCTTCCGTCGGTGCGCCGGTCGCCGCCTTGGTGGCGAGCTCGGCGGCATGCGCTAGGGCGGGGGCGTCGGCGAGGTCGTCGAGGATGCGCTTCAGCGCCGCGACGCTGCCGCGCTCGCGAGCGGCGAGCGCATCCTCGGGGGTGGCGGTATCCCAGACGCGGGGGATGTGGCGGGAGACCTCGCCGTCGGCGAAGTTGTAGAAGATCGCATGGACGACCTCGGCCGGGACCCGGCCCAGCGGTGCGGCTCGTCCGGCGAAGTAGCCGTCCCAATAGTTCCGGTGGCCGAGCGCCATGAGCGCAGCGGTCGGCTCGTTGGAGAAGTAGGTGACCAGGTGGATCGGCTCTACGAGCCGGTACAGGCGGCGGGCGGTGGGCTCCATCTCGGATCATCTCCTGTGGCTGGTGGTGCCCCCGGCGGGCGACCACTCACCGCTGCTACGAACAACACTGCCCCGATCCGACACCGGCTGGCGGATTTGACTCCGCGGCGGCGTTGCGGGTCGCCCCCACGGTCGGCCGGGCGCTAAGGCGTCGGTCATGGGGGAAATCCCCCAGGTCAGGATGGGAGTCAGCCGGCTGCTGCCCGAGGGCGCGCATCCGTAGCGTGAGCAGGCAGAACGCTCACGCTATTGAGGGAGCACCCATGATTGAGGCCATTGATCTCACGAAGCGCTACGGCTCGACCGTCGCGGTTGATGATCTCAGCTTCACCGTCCGACCGGGCGTCGTCACGGGCTTCCTCGGCCCGAACGGTGCTGGCAAGACAACAACCATGCGGCTGATCCTGAGTCTCGACAAGCCGAGCGCGGGCACGGTCACGGTGGGCGGTAAGCCCTACGCGAAGCTTGCCAGCCCGATGCGCGAAGTCGGGGCGCTGCTCGACGCCAGGGCGATGCACGGCGGTCGTAGTGCCCGTAGCCACTTGCTATGCCTCGCCCAGACAAACGGCATCCCCGCCAGCCGGGTCGACGAAGTGCTGGGAATCGTTGGGCTAACCGATGTCGCTGCCAAGCGCTCGAAGGGATTTTCCCTGGGCATGAGCCAGCGGCTGGGCATCGCCGCTGCGTTGCTTGGCGACCCGCAGATCCTCATGTTCGACGAGCCGGTGAACGGGCTGGACCCCGAGGGCATCCGGTGGATCCGCACGCTGATGCAGTCGCTCGCAGCTGAGGGCCGCACCGTGCTGGTGTCCAGTCACCTGATGTCGGAAATGGAGAACACCGCCGATCACCTCATCGTCATCGGCCGGGGCAGGCTGATCGCCGACTGCGGGATCAGTGAGTTCATCGCCGCCAGCCAGCACCAGGCAGTTCTCGTTCGCACGCCACAACCCAGCGCACTCGCCGAGGCGATTTCATCGGCAGGCGGAACTACCAGCGCAGTGGCCACTACCACGGAAGCCGATGGCGAGGCGGCTATCGAAGTTCGCGGCCTGACCGAGGGCCAGGTTTCCGACCTTGCCTTCGCGCACGGCATCCGCCTGCGCCACTTGTCGACGTCGAAGGTGTCGCTCGAGCAAGCATTCATGGAACTCACGGCCGACAGCGTCGACTACCAGGCGACCCTGCCGGGCCGGCCGACGGAATTCAACGGAACGGAGGCATGACCATGGCAGCGGTCACTACTGGCGGAAAGCTTCGGGGCGTTGTGCCTGACCCCGGCAGGCGAGCCGGCCTCACCGGCGCGATCCGGTCAGAATTCACCAAGATCCGCTCGGTCCGCTCGACCTACGTCTCGCTGGTTGTGATGCTGCTGGCCAGCGTTATCTGGGCTGTCGTCTTCTGCGCGGGCACCGCGGCGCACTGGGCCCAAATGTCGGCCCAGGCCAGGGGAGCAGTGGATCCGACCCAGAACAGCGTCCTCGGCCTGGCGCTGCTCGGCCAGCTTGTCATCGTGGTGCTCGGAGCGCTCACGATCACCTCGGAGTACTCCACCGGGATGATGCGAACCTCCCTGACCGTGCTGCCGCGGCGGGGAATCGTCTACGGAAGCAAGGCGCTCGTGCTCGCGGCAGTCGCCCTGGCGGCCACGTTCCCAGCCAGTTTCCTGTCCTTTTTCATCGGCCAGCGGTTCCTGGCGGGAACCCATGCAGCGGCGACGCTATCGCAGCCGGGAGTCCTGCGGGCGGTGACCGCAGCCGCTCTGCTCGTCACCCTGACCGGGTTGTTCGCACTGGGCCTGGGCGCCGTGCTGCGGAACACGGCCGGCGCCATCACTGCGGCTTACGGGTTCCTCTTCTTGATCCCCGAACTCTCCAGGACCCTGCCCACGCCCTGGCTCGACGACGTCCAGCGATGGCTACCAGGCGGGTACCTCGTCTCCCAGCTCACCTACACGAATCCCGGAGGCGGCATCCCGCACATGTTCTTCCCGTGGGGCCAGCTCGCCGTCTTTGCCGGCTACGCGGCCGCCCTGCTGGTAGCCGGGATGGTAGTGCTGCGCCGCAGGGACGCCTAAGCAGATGCCCAGGCAGTCCGGGCCGGACGGATCGCTGCGCGCCGCGCCGTACGCTGTGCTCATGCACGACGCGTGGGCGTGGCTCCGCCGTCACCCGTGGGAGACGGACGTCGCGCTCGCAGGCGCGATCCTTGTCCTCAGCATGGGCCAAACGACAGCAGATCCACTCATCGGAGTGGTCAGCCTGGCGCTCGCCGCCACCGTGCTGCTGCGCCGGAAACACCCGGTGGAGGCATTCGCGGTGGCGGCGGCCGTGGCGGCCACTCAGGTCGTGTACGGCCTGACACCGGGGGGCGGCTACCTGATCGGCGCCTGGCAGCCGACCGTGGCCGATGTAACGCTCGCTGTGCTGCTGTACACGCTGGCCGTGCGCACGTCACCACGGACGTCAGTGGCGGGCCTGGCGGTCTGCCTAGCGCTGTCCGCGATCGCGATCGAGCGGTGGGGACCGGCGCACTCCGCTCACCCGCTGGATTCGATCCTGGCCGCTTCGACGCTGCTTGGCAGTGTGTCGCTGACGGCCTGGATCGTCGGCGAGTCGATCGCCTACCGGCACCGGGCCGCTAGTTTTGCCTCGCTGGAGGCGAGAGCCGCCCGGCTCGAGGCCGAGCGGGACGCGCAAGCCCGAATAGCCGCAGCTGCCGAGCGCGCTCGCGAGCTGGAAGTCCGCCGGGCCCGCGCGGTGGACCAGTCTGCCGCGCGTCTCCGCCGGATCGAGCGGGACCTGCATGATGGCGCTCAGGTCAGGCTGGCGGCGCTGGCTATGACACTCGGCGAGATCAAGGAAAACCTGGAATCATCCGCCGATCTCACCGGTGACGGCGGCCGCACCCAGACGCTCGTCAGGGCCGCGCACCGTAATGCCAAGGAAACGCTCGCTGAGCTCCGAGACCTGGCCCGAGGTATTCATCCCCCGGTCCTGGACCAGGGCATCGGCGCGGCGCTTGATGCGCTGGCCGAGACAAGCGCAGTACCGGTCGGCCTGGTGCTCGATGTTAAGCATCGGCCGTCACCAGCGATCGAAGCGATCGCGTACTTCTGCGCCGCCGAGTTGCTCGCCAACGTGGCCAAGCACGCCGGTGCCAGCAAAGCCGAGATCAGCGTCACGAGCGACCGAGACGGATTCGGGATGACGGTGTCCGACGATGGTTCGGGGCAGGCCAGGCTCAGCCCGGAAGGCGGACTTGAAGGCCTGCTTGAGCGGGTGCAAACGGTCGACGGACGGCTCACGATCGACAGTCCCGCCGGCGGCCCTACTCGCATCACCGTCAGCCTGCCAGGGCATGCCTGATGAATGGGAACGGGGAGCTTGAGCCGCTTCGCGTCGTCATCGCTGAGGACGCGGCGATCATGCGGGATGGCCTTACCCAGACCCTGACTCGGCGCGGCCATCAAGTCGTTGCCGCCGTCGGTGACGGCGACTCGCTCTTGCGCGCGGTGGGTGAGCTACAACCTAACGTCGCCATCATCGACGTGCGCATGCCGCCGACTCATCGCGACGAGGGACTGCAGGCCGCCCAGGCAATCAAGCGCGACCATCCAGGCGTCGGAGTACTCGTTTTCTCCCAGTACGTCGAAACGAGGTCTGCTACCGAGCTGTTTGCCGGAGCGCGCGGTGGCGTGGGCTACCTGCTCAAGGACCGGGTCGCCGACGTCAGCGACTTCATCCAGGCAATAAGCCAGGTCGCCCGGGGTGGCACGGTTCTCGATCCCGAGGTGGTCAGGCAACTGCTGGCCGCAAGCCGCCGGGCCGACGCTCTGTCCTCGCTGACGCCGCGCGAGCGCGAGGTGCTGTCGCTGATCGCTCAGGGGCGCTCCAACACGGCCATCGCCGAGACGCTGGTCATATCGCCGGGCGTCGTCGAGAAGCATGTCGCCAGCATCTTCGGCAAGCTTGGCCTGCTTCCTTCTGAAAGCGACAACCGCCGGGTCATCGCAGCGATGAAGTACCTGCAGTCTTAGTCGCCACGTTCGCAGCGTCGTCGCCTCTGGTCAGTTGGGATTGCGCCGTGGGCGGCGTGTCGCCAGGCTAGTGACGGGCTTGGTCCATGCCAGCCAGGGCAAGTGGAGGTGGAGCAGATGGCACAGGGCGCATCGGCTGCCGAGGGCGCCGGGCAGGGTGGTACCGGATACTTCGCGGGCAAGCTCGCGGTGGTAACCGGCGGCGGGTCGGGCATGGGCCGCGAGCTTGTCCGTCAGCTTGCGGCACAGGGATGTTCGGTCGCGACGTGCGACTGGAACGCCGAGTCTGTCGGACAGACGGCGATCGTGGCGCGCGAGAGTGCCCCGGCCGGGGTGACGGTAAGCAGTCACAACTGCGACGTCTCCGATGAGGCCCAGGTCCTTCGCTTCCGGGATGAGCTACTCGCCGAGCATCAGGCTGATCATGTGGACCTGGTCTTCAGCAACGCCGGCGTTGGCGGGGCCGGCACATTCGTCAAGGATCCGCGGGAGGAGTGGGAACGCACGTTCGCCGTCGACTGGTGGGGCGTGTACTACTGTGCCCGCGCGTTCCTTCCGCTGCTCATTGCCAGCGGTGACGGGGTGCTCATCAACACCAGCAGCGTGAACGGCTTCTGGGCCACCCTGGGGCCTGGCATGCCGAACACCGCCTACAGCACAGCCAAGTTCGCCGTGAAGGGCTTCTCCGAGGCACTTATCGAGGACCTGCGCACCAACGCGCCCCAGGTCCGGATCGCCGTCGTGATGCCCGGGCACGTTGGCACCGACATCGTCGCGAACAGCTTCCGCGCCCAGGGCATCCCGGACCTAAAGAAGATGACCGACGCTCAGGCTCAGGGAGTGCTCCCCGCCAGCGCGCAGGCCGTCCTGATTAAAGCCGGCCTGCTGCCCGACAGCCCGTCACCCGATGACCTGCGCAAGCTCCTCGTGCAGATGAACGCGGACTTTCGGGACAAGGCTCCACTCAGCGCGGCCGGGGCTGCGGAGATCATCCTGGACGGCGTGCGGGCCGGTGACTGGCGGATCCTCGTCGGTGAGGATGCCAAGGTTCTCGATGGGTTCGTGCGCCAGAAGCCCGAGTCGGCTTACGACTACGCCGAGCTTGCCAAGATGGCAGGAGCGCCGACCGCAGCACCCGAGTAGCTGGCGGCGCGATGCTGGCGCTGCAGCTGCTCGGGCCGCTAACGGCACGGCGGCTGGTATGAGATACCAGGGGCGTACGTCGCCCACTCCTGCCGGGTGATGGACTGCCCGGCGTCGGCGCACACCGCCGCGTCTGCAGTCGCCGGATTCGTGTTCCAGAGCCGCACCGTTCCGTCGGCACTGGCAGCGGCAAGCTCGCTTCCGGCCGGTGCGAAGTCGACGGAGTAGACGTGCCCGTTCGGGCCGGTCAGCGTGGCGAGCAGGGCTGGATGCGCGGGGATGGCGACATTCCACAGCCACACGGTGCCGTCGGTCACGGCTGCGGCCAGCGTCTTGCCGTTCCCGCTGAACGCCACGCCGTAGATGTAACCGGTGGGCCCGGTCAGCGGCGCACCCACCGTCTCCGGTCGAGCCGGGTCTGCAACATCCCACAGCCGAACGGTCTTATCCGCGCTGCCGACGGCCAGCAGCTTGCCGTCCGGGCTGAACGCCACCGAGATCGCGTAACTGGACGGGCCGCGCAGCGGACGTCCCAGCAGGACCGGACGAGCTGGGTCCGCGACGTCCCAGAGGCGGGTGAGGTTGTCGGCGCTGGCAGCAGCGACCAGTTTGCCGCCCGGGGAGAAGGTGACGCCGAACAGGTAAGTCCCGGAGTCGCGCTTGGTGGCCAGTAGCTGCGGACGCGCTGGATCGCGCACCGACCACAGTCGCAGCGTGCCGTCGTCGCCGCCGGTCGCTACTAGCTCACCGTTCGGGCTGAAAGCTACCGTCTCGGTCATGCCGGTCGCCGAGGCCCGGACGGGCTGCCCGAGCGGCGAGAGCCGTCCGCCTGCCGTGCTCCACAGCTGGAACATGCCGTCGCCGTAGGTCGCGGCGAGGACGGGTGCGTGCGGCGCGAATTCGACCGCGTTCACGAACGTGCCTGGCACTGGTTGCGCCGCAAGCTGTCTGCGACCGGCGGCGTTCCATAGCTGCAAGCTGTCCTGGCTGCTCACAGCGAGCAGCTTGCCGTCCGGGCTGTAGACGGCGTCGTACGCCGGGCTGCCCGTCAGCAGGACTGGCGGCGGAACCTGCCACAGCGACACCGTTCCGTCCGCGTCGCCGGCAGTCAGCCGACCGGGGCCGTCCCAGGCCAGCGACGTGACGGGCTGCGGATGCGGGAGCGTGGTGATCAGCGAGCGGTCCGCGACGTTCCAGATCAGCACGCTTGCATCGCTGGTGCCAGCCGCAAGCTCGGTGCCGTCGGGGCTGAATGCGACTGCATTGACCCAGTCGGTTGCGTTCGTCAGCGTGCCATCCGGCGCGGCGCCGCTCGGGCCGATTTTCCACAGCCACACCTTGTCGTCCTGGCTCGCCGCCGCGAGCAGGTCACCATCCGGGCTGAACGCTACGGAGGTGACGATGTTGCCTGGCCCGGTCAGCGGCCTGCCCACCGGCAGTGGATGTCCCAGGCTGGCGACGTTCCACAACCGTACGGTGCCGTCCGCGCTGCCGAGCGCCAGCATCGTGCCGCCCGGCGCGAACGCGACGGACTCGATGTAGCCGGTCGCGCCGGCCAGCGGCTTGCCGAGCAGCACTGGATGCGCCGGATCGGTGACGTTCCACAGCCGTGCCTCGTCGTCGGCGCTACCCGCCACGAGCGTCCTGCCATCGGGGCTGAATGCCACCGAGTAGATGGTGTTGGTTGGCCCGGTTAGCGGCTTGCCGAGCGGCACCGGATGCGCCGGATTGCTGACGTTCCACAGCGAGATTGAGCGCCCGGCCCCGGCAGCCGCGAGGATCTTGCCGCTCGGGCTGAACGCAGTCGTGTAGAGCGGATCGGCGCTGTCGTGCTCAAGCGGACCGCCAATGGGCACCGGATGTCCCGACCTGGCGACATTCCAGAGCCGCAGGCTGCCGTCGGCGGCAGCCACGGCGAGCACCTTGCGGTCTGGCGTCAGGCTGACCGACTGGACGACATCCGCGGAATCCAGGATCCGCTCGGCCGAGGGCGAGCCGGTCGACTCGATCAGGCTCGCGATAGCCTGCGGTGTCTGCGCCGTTCGGTAGGCGGCAACACTGAGCTGTGCGGCTGCCGGCGCGTCCAGGCTCCGGACCTGACCGGCCTCGACTGCGATCTCGCGCGAGTTCGCGTCGTCGCGCGCTGTTCCGGCCACCTGCCGCTGATGGAACGCGTACCCGGCCAGCCCGCAAACGGCCACCAGGAGAACCGTGAGGGCGGCAACGAGACGCTGCAGTCCGCGGGCGCGGCGTCGTTCCGCGAGGTCGCGGGCCTGGTCCTCGGCGATGGACGTGCTGACGAATTCTGAAGCCAGCGCTCCAAGCGAGGCGCGCTTGTCCTCGTCGACGACCCAGTCGCGGGCGATGGCGAGCTGGCTGCCGCGCCAGAGCGCCGCGGTCTCCCGGCCAGCATCCCGCCAGGCTTGCGCAGCCTCGCTGATGCGGCGGCGTGCACGCAGATCGTCTCGTCCGGCGTCGATCCAAGAGCGCAGCCTCGGCCACCCGGTCAGCAGCGCATCGTGGGTGATCTGAGCGGCGTTCGCGTCGACGGTAATGAGCCGCTCGTCGACGAACCTGCTGAGCGCGTGGTCGGCGTTCTCGCCACTCTCGACGCGCAGTTCGCTGAGCTCGACGGTGGCGCGAGTTGGCGGCGCGTTGTCGGCAAGATGCACCAGCCGGAGGAACAGGCGGCGTGCGAGCTGCTGTTCCTCGGCCGGTAGCGCGGCATATGCTCCTTCAGCAGTGCGGACCAGCGCATCCCTGATGCCGCCGCTGGCCAGGTAGTCGGCAATCGTGAGCACGCGGCCGCGGCTGATCTCCCAGGTTGCGAGCATGGCGTGGGACAGCAGCGGCAACTGGCCGGCTTCGTAAGCGCCCTGCTCGGAGCTGGCTCCGGTCCCGTTCAGCCTTGCCTGCAGGAAACTGATGTCGGGTCGGGACTCGTGCGAACTCTGGCCGTTCGTTCCTGCCTGATGGCCGTTGCCCTGGGAAGCGTCGAGCTCGCCCGACCCGCTAACCTCGGCCGGCGAGGCGAGATCGCGGAGCAGCAGGCGGACCAGCCCGTCCTCGACGTCGAGACGGGCCATCCGGGCTGGCTCGGTGATCGCGCGACGCACCTGCTCGGCCGTCATGGAACCCAGCACGACCTGTCTGGCTTGCAACGCTCTAGCCAGCCCTGGATGGCGGAGGGCGTGTTCGTAGAAGTCGGCTCGGAGAGCGAGCACCACCAGGCGGCTGCGGGCGTAGTCGCACAGCTCATTGATGAACGCGCGCTGCTCGGCCTCGTCCTGCCAGCGCGTAAACACAGCCTCGAACTGATCGACGATGACCGCCGGAGCTTCCGGGAATGCAAGCTCGTTGGAGCCGGCGGATCCGCCGGCCTCGGCGAATTCAGCAAGCTTGGCCCGGAGCGCAGCACCCGATGCCGTCGTCGGGTCGAGGATGATGGACGCTCCGGTAAGCCTGGGGATCAGGCCGGCCCGCAACAGGGACGACTTGCCCGAACCGGAGGGGCCGACCAAGACCAGTGGCAGCCCCTCGGCCGAGTCGCCATTGGCGCTAGGAGCCGATCCGCCGCCAGCGAGTTCGGCAAGCCGGTCAGCGATCTCCTCGCGGCCGAAGAACCACTGAGCGTCTTCCGGCTCGAACCTAGCCAGGCCGCGGTAAGGAGCATCGGCGGGCATCTTCTTGCCCGGCGAGCGCCGGGCCCGGCGGAGGGCATCCAGCCACTGTGCCTGTGCCGCTCCATCGGAGATCCCGCACGCCTGCAGCAGCCTGATCAACTGCTCCGGCTGAGCGTTGCCGGGCAGGTGCCGGCCGGAGAAATAGTCGCCGGTCGTACTGATGGGCAATCCGGCCGCCCGCGCGACCTGCCGCACCGTCAGCCCGGCGAGCGCGCGCACGGCGGTGAGCTCTCGGCCGAAGTCTTGCTGGGTGGCGATCCGTTCTGGATCCGCTGCACCCTGCTCGGTCCCGACGCCGCTCACTACAGGTACCCCCCACCGCTGAGAACGCACTGATCAAAGGACGCGTAGCGGCTGTCCGAAGTTGTCCGGACATTGCGGCAGACACTACAGGCGGGACGAGGTCAATGTGACGATTGCCGACAGGGGGGACGCCGCGCGGTCCAGCACTCGTCATGCTGGACCGCGCGGCGCGCACGCGAGCGCAGCGAACGCTTCGCCTACCGCCAGCGGTAGCTCAGGCAGTCGCGTGTTGTCGCAGGTAGCGGACGAGGCCGATGACGTCCTCTGGCACGAGCCGGCCGATCGCTCCGCTGGAGTACACGCTCACTACCACCTTGCCGGCCGGGTCGAGGACGAATCCGGTGGACTGCAGATATACCGGGTCAGGGTTGACGAACGCCCCAGTGAGGTCAGCGATGCCGCGGGCATCCGCGCTATGCCCAACGGGGAACGTGAGGCCGAGCTTCGCGATCAGCTCCGCCGTCGTTCGCTCGTCATCGACCGACAGCGCAGCAACCTTGATCCCGGTCTCGGCGAAGCTGTCCGCAGCGCGCTGGAACGCCCGCAGCTGGGCGTTGCAGTATGGGCACCATGAGCCGCGGAAGAACAGCACAACACCGAAGTCCCCGGCGAGTGCGTCTGGCAATGCCGCGGTTGATCCTCCAGGCTGGGTCAGCGAGATGGCTGGGAACGCGGATCCAGGGCTCAGCAGTGGCATGACGGATCTCCTCGAGGGGCTTGTCGATGGTCAGCCAGCGCTTCGTGGCCGGCATCGTCTGGTTAGCGCACGGGCCTGCGGGTGTTCTTACGAGGATTCAGGTCCAGGCGTGATCAGGACGGCCAGCCCACCTCAATGCTGCCGGATGACGCTGGACCATCTCCTCGGTCCGGACGGCGAGCGGACCGGAGCTATCTGGGTTTGGGCAGCTGCCGGGCAGCTGCCGGGCGGCTGGCCAGTGATGGGTGGCTCAGCGCCCGGCGCTGCCCGGGTAGGGATCGCGCTCGCGGTTAGCTGGCGACGATGCCTTCGCCCCCGGCTGCGCCGGGGACGGTGACCGAGCCGGTCTGGGTGAGGGAACCGTCGGGGTTGATGTGGTAGGCGTCGACGTTGCCGGGGCCGCCGGCCTGCACGTACAGGTACTGGCCGTCGGAGGATGCGGCGGCGTCGACGGTGCCGGCGTCGGTGGGCGTGGCGCCGAGCAGCGTCACTGCACCGTCGGGCTGGGTGCTGAGCCCCGACTCGGTGCCGCTGCCGGCGTTGGAGGCATACAGCGTCCCGCCGGGTGCCGCGGTGATCCAGCAGGTCGCGGCCTGCCCGGTGGCGGCGCTGCCCAGCTGGGTCAGCTGGCCGCCGGGAGCGATGGCGAAGGTGGCGACGGTGTTAGTACCGGTTTCGGCGACCGCGAGATGCCCGTACTGGTCAAAGGTGATGCCGAACGGCACCTGGCCGGGCAGCGAGGTCACGGTCGGCGTGGCGGACAGGCCGAACGGCCCGGCCTGGAACACCTCAACGCTGTTGGCCGCGCCCTTGGTCGTGACCACTAGCTGCGACCCGTCGGGCGTGAACGCGATCTGGCCGGGCGTGCCGGTGAACACCGTGGTCGAGCTGGTGCCCAGGCCAAGCTCCCGCTCACGGGACGGCACCGGGATGAGCCGGCCGCCCAGCTGGACGAAGCCTGCCACCGAGCCGCCTCCCAGGGCATTCAGCACGTACACCTGGCGGCCATGCACGGCGATGCTGACCGGGAACTGCCCGCCCGAGCTGATCACCTGACTGCGGATCAGCTGGTCGCCGACGACCCGGAACACGGTGATGGTGTTGCTGCCGGCGTTGACGGCGTACAGCAGGCCGGCCTGCCCGTCGTAGGCCAGCGAGCCCTCCGACGACAGATGATCGACAACCGAGCCGGTCAGTTGTCCGCCGTTCCCCCCGGTCGGGTAGCTGCCAACCTGCTGCAGCCCGCCAGCGGCGGTGCGTTCGTAGGCAACGATGGTGTTCCCGGCGGTGTTGTCGGTCTGCACAAACACCGCGTGTACAGGCGACGGCGTGGCATGCGCCGTGGCCGCGCTGGCCGGCAGCGCCGACAATGCGGCCGCTGCCGCGCCGCCAGCAGTGACGGCGACCAGCTTCCAGATGGGTTTCATGACTCTCCTTTGGCCATGAGGGTGAGTGGACACCTGGTCGGCGTCAGGGCGAGAGCGAGTTCTTACCAACTGCGAGCCGCGGAGCACGCGTCACTGAATAACGATCCGGTCAGTTCGGGCCTGGAAATCGCCTGGATCGGATTGTGCGCGACGGCCGGTACCATGACGCTGTGCAGCCCGCCAGGTCAGCGTCGCCCCAGCTGGACGAGGAGTCGGCCGGCTGGCTGAGCCGGCTGGCCAGCGAAGCCTCGGCGGAACGCGCGGCGGCCGAGCGCGAACTGCATGGCAGGCTGCTGCGGATTGCGCTGGCCGAGGTCCGAAGGCGTTCCACCCTCACTCCGGTGACCGGCCCGGAACTCGACGACCTCGCCCATCAGGCCGCCGGCGACGCGATGCTGGCGATCCTTGCCAAGCTGGCTGAGTTCCGCGGCGAGAGCCGCTTCATGACATGGGCTTACAGGTTCGTCATCCTCGAGGTGTCAAGCAAGCTGGGTCGCCACTACTGGCGCAATCCGCCGGTCGCGCTTGATGCCGCGCAGTGGGAGCGCTTTCCGGACCGGCTCGGCCTTGACCCGCACCAGCAGGCTGAGGCCGTTTGCATCGTGGCCGAGGTACGGCACGTGGTCGACACCGAGCTGACCGCCCACCAGCGCCGGATCTTCATCGCCATCGTGATCGACGGGATACCGCTGAACGCGCTGGCCGAGAAGCTAGACGTGCAGCGCAACGCGATCTACAAGGTGATCTTCGACGCCCGCCGTAAGATCCGCCGTGCGCTGACAGCTAAGGGCTATCTGGACGAGCCGGATGCGGGGCAGCCATGAACGAGCGAGAGATCCTGGAGCGGTTCCTGCAGACCGACCCCCGCGACGTCGGCTGCGGCGAGGCGATCGAGGTGCTGCACGTGTACGTTGACCTCGTCGCGGCTGGCCAGGACGCTGCGGATCGCTTCCCAGGCGTTGCCGTTCACCTGGCGGCCTGCGGGCCTTGCGGCGATGACTTTGCCGGTCTCCTCGCCGCCGTCAGGAGCGATCAGCCCGAGGCGTAGGTTCCCCGAGCGCGCCCTGACCGCAAGATTCCGTGCTGGGTCGTCGAATTCATGACTGGCCGTTCGTCTTAGTGCGTGACTACTGGTGGTGACGAGGAGGAAGCGATGAAGTACATCATGCTGATCTATCAAGGCAGTGCGCTTGAGCGGCAGGCCGCGCTGCCCGAGGAGGAGCAGAAGCAGGTCTACGCCGACTACCAGGGTCTTAACCAGACACCAGGAGTTACCCCTGGGCTGCCGATGGGCCTGGCCGAGAACGCGACCACGGTGCGGGTAGAAGGCGGCAAGACCCTGACGACCGACGGCCCGTTCGTCGGCATGAAGGAGGCCGTCGGCGGTTGGTTCATCCTCGAGGCCGACGACCTTGACGCCGCCATCGAGGTAGCCGCCCGCGTCCCGGCCGCACGCTACGGCGGCGCCGTCGAGATCCGCCCCTCGGAGGTGTATTGGTAACGACGCTCGATCAGGTCTTCCGCGAGGAATGGGGCCGCGTCCTGGCCACCCTCATCGGCTTCCTCGGCGACTTTGACCTCGCCGAGGAAGCCGCGCAGGACGCGTTCGCCATCGCTGCCGACCGGTGGCCGCGCGACGGCGTCCCCAGTAACCCGCGCGCCTGGCTGATGAGGACGGCCCGGAACCGGGCGACGGACCGCATCCGCCGCGATCGAGTGCTCGCTGTCAAGTCCGGCCTGCTCGCCGCAGGCACTCCTGCCGAGGTGCCGATGAACACCACGACGTTTCCGGACGAGCGCCTAGAGCTCATCTTTACCTGCTGTCACCCGGCGCTCGCCGTCGAGACGCAGGTTGCGCTCACGCTCCGCACCCTGGGCGGGCTCACCACCGACGCGATCGCCCGCGCGTTCCTGGTACCGGAGCGCACGATGGCGCAGCGGCTGGTGCGGGCCAAGCGAAAAATCAAAGCAGCGGGGATCCCGTTCCGGGTGCCGCCAGCTCACCTGCTTCGCGAGCGCCTCGATGCCGTTCTTGCCGTCGTTTACCTGATCTACAACGAGGGCTATGGCGGCCGCGACGAGCTCGCGGCGGAGGCGATCTGGCTGGGGCGCGCGCTCGCCGAGCTGCTCCCCGACGACCCCGAGGTTCACGGGCTGCTCGCGATGATGCTCTTGCACGACTCCCGCCGCGAGGCGCGGTTCCGCGGCGGCGAGCTCGTGCTGCTCGGCGACCAGGACCCGGCCCGGTGGAACGCCGAGCAGATCGCCGCTGGCCGCGCGGAGCTCGACCGCGCGCTGGCCATGGGTGGCCGCGGGCCGTATGTGCTGCAGGCTGCGATCGCCTCGCTGCACTCGGAGCTGCCGTGCGACTGGGCGCAGATCGCGGCGCTGTACGGCGAGCTCGGCCGCCTGACCGGTTCGCCTGTTGTCGAGCTCAACCGTGCCATTGCCATCGCCGAGACCGAGGGTCCCGAGGCCGGCCTACGTCTGGTCGACCGGCTCGGTCTCGACGACTTCCGCTACCTGCACTCGACCAGGGCCGAACTCTTGCGACGCCTCGGGCGGACCGACGAGGCACGTGACGCTTACCGGCGTGCCAGAGAACTCACCGACGACGGCGCCGAACGGCGCTTCCTCGAACATCGGCTAACTGAGCTAGCAGCCACGTCAGGCGCGGGCTGAAGTGTCGTCCGTCATCGTGGCGGATGGCTCAGTCGGCGGCCAGCTCGCGTTGATACCAGCTGCCTTGCTCGCCGCCGATGCTAGCCGGGTCAGCTGGGCCAGCCAGGACGAAGCCAGCCTTGGCCAGTACCTTCTGAGAGGCAGCGTTCCGGCGGGAGGTGGCCGCCCGGAGCGTGCGCAGCCCATATCGCGTGGCAGCCAGCTTGCACAGCTCCCGGACGGTTGCAGTTGCCACACCGTGGCCGGCCACGTCCTGCGCGACCCGGTAACCGAGCTCCGCTGTGCCGTTCCCGGTGAAGATAAGGTTGAACCTGCCCAGGATCGAGCCATCGTCGGCGACGAGCACGTGGAACGCGGCAATGCCCGCCTCTTGTTCGGCTAGCAAGGCGGCGTGCCGCTCGGTGAAGCGCTCGAAGAACTCATCGCCCCGGTCGGAGATGGACGCGGCGAAGTAGGCGCGGTTCGCTAGCTCGAAGGCCAGGACGGCCGGGGCGTGATCAGAGCGCAAGCGCTGCAAGTCGGGCACCGCCCGACAGTACCGAGGTAGTGCGCCAAGGCCAACTGAGTTGTGTCTGGGACTCAACGGTCAGCAGGTCCGCCACCAGGCACTGTTCAAAACTCTCTGACGGTGAGCAGGCTGTCGCCGTGGACAGCGTCGCGCTCCGCCCGGCCCGTTTCGCGGAACCTGAGCTTCTCCAGGACCCGTCGCGACGCGGCATTCCAGTCCCGGACTCCTGCCCACAACCGCCCGTAGCCCGCCTCGCTCACCCACGTGACCACGGCCTGGCCTG
>Ga0335073_10005130_pt1 | contig 18388 bp, 14 predicted proteins | sample Lox_Sample_22_FD_207093 | JGI IMG/M metagenome (GOLD analysis project Ga0335073, IMG submission 207093) | Soil microbial communities from Loxahatchee National Wildlife Refuge, Florida, United States - Lox_Sample_2.2 | ecosystem: Environmental > Terrestrial > Soil > Wetlands | place: USA... | reverse complement strand
AAGATGAGGCGTCCGGTGCCAACCCAGCTCAAGGCCAGTCCCTGCGCGCGCAGGTGGTACTGAAACATCCAGTTGTAGCGCGACGGCTTGAGGTAATCGAAGGTCCAGATGGACGAGAGATTGACGACTTGAACCGGAAGGTCCGCGGCCCTCAGGCGTGCGTTGAGCTCGGCCGCGCGGCGCTCCCAGACCGCATCGAGGTCGCGATAGAGGGCGCGTACCGGCGCGCTTTCCAGGCGTGTCAGGAACTCGTCCATCGCACCCATCACGTAGGGGTGCGAATTGAACGTGCCGCGCGCCAGACACACGTCCGCCGGGTGCTCCTCGTCGTAGCGCTTCATGAGCTCGTGCCGTCCGCACACGACCCCGACCGGCAGCCCGCCGCCGAGGCTCTTGCCGTAGGTCACGAGGTCGGCGCGCACGCCGAAGTATTCCTGCGCGCCGCCGCGCGCGAGGCGAAAACCGACGAACACCTCATCGAAGATGAGGACGATGCCGCGCTCGCTGCACACCGCGCGCAACTCCCTGAGCCAGGCGGCGTAGGCCGCGCGATCGAAACGGGCGCGGCGTCCGCTGTCGATCAGTCCCGAGTCGGCCGGCGCACTCGCGTTGGGATGCATCGCCTGCACGGGGTTCACCAGCACGCAGGCGATGTCGCGGCGCGCGCGCAATACCCGCAGCGATGCCGCGTCCATGTCCTTCAGCGTGTACGTGGCATCGGGCGGCAGCGGGTTGCCGACGCCGGGTTGCACGTCACCCCACCAGCCGTGATAGGCCCCGCAGAAGCGCACCAGGTAGCGCCGGCGCGTGTGATAGCGGGCGAGGCGCACGGCCTGCATCACCGCCTCGGTTCCCGACATGTGGAAGGAGACCTCATCGAGCTGCGAGATCTCGCGCAACCGCCGGACATTGTCGGCGAGCAGCGGGTGATAGGCGCCGAGCACCGGTCCGAGCGCGCGTACCCTGGCGGCGCCGCGCTCGATGCACTCCTTGTAGAAATCGTAGCCGAACAGGTTCACGCCATAAGAGCCGGCGAGGTCGTAGAAGCGGTTGCCGTCGACGTCCTCGAGCGTGACTGCCGCGGAGCCGGTGAGGAACGTGCCACCCGGCAGGTGCTGCCGGACCATGCGGCTGAACTGGAAGGGCACGCGGTAACGCATGGTGAACTGCAGGTCCGACACCCCGCGCGCCAGCTCGCGCCCCAGGGCCGTGCCCTTGGCGAAGCGCTGCGCGTACAGCTGCGCGAGCTGCATGAATCCCGCGCGCCGCGCCGCGGCGATGTCCGCGGGTGCGCCATCCGCGTCGAAGAAACGGCTCTCATCGTATTCGTAGTAGCGGATGAGCCGGACCACGCGTCCCGCCAGGCGCGAGTGACCGGCCAGGGACGGATGCTTGGCGCGCGACAGCAGCAGCCGCAGCCATATGCTGCGCAGCACGAATAGCGCGACCAGCGTGCCCGCGATGTACCACAACGGCGTGATTTCCAAGGCGCGCGTGCCTCCTGACGGGGCCGGCGGCCCCCGGGCGGCAAACTATTTCAGTTGCGTGACAAAGCGATGACAGTCCGAGCCGCGATCAGCCGCATCACCCAGCAGGAGCGGGTGAACTTCGTGCTCACCAACCGGCTGCCGCGTCGCTGGCTCACGCTGTTCATGGGCTGGGTCAGCCGGCTCGAGTACCCGTGGCTTTGCCGGATTCTGCTGCGGATCTGGGGGTTCTTCACCGTGCTCGATCTCAGCGAGGCCGAGCAGACCAGCTTCAACAGCCTGCAGGAGTTCTTCACGCGGCAACTGAAGCATGGAGCCCGCAGTGTCGATGCGGATCCCGACGTCATCGTGAGTCCGTGCGATGGCATCGTCGGTGAGGTGGGCGGGGTGCGCGAGGGGTCGGTGCTGCAGGCCAAGGGCTTCCCCTACACGCTGATGGATCTTCTCGAGGACGCGGAGCTGGTGAGCAACTATCTCAACGGCTCGTTCGCGACGTTGCGCCTCGCCTCGAACATGTATCACCGCTTCCACGCGCCGCACGACTGCCACGTGGAGCGGATCACCTACGTTTCCGGAGACACCTGGAACGTCAATCCGGTCGCGCTGCGCCGCATCGCGAATCTCTACTGCAAGAACGAGCGCGCCATCATTCGCTGCCGGCTGCGCGACTCGGGCCAGCTCATCACGCTGGTGCCGGTCGCGGCGATCCTGGTGGCGAGCATCCGTCTGCACTGTGCGGACGTGCTGCTGCACCTGAGGTACCGCGGGCCGAACAACATTCCCTGCGATGCGACGCTCGCCAAGGGCGAGGAGATGGGCTGGTTCGAGCACGGCTCGACCATGATCGTGTTTGCGCCGCGCGGCGTGCGTCTCGCCGCGGGCCTCGGGCATGGCAGCGTGATCCGCATGGGGCAGCCCTTGCTCCGTATCGCGGGCGTCCGGGCGTGAGCGGCATCGCGGTCATTACCGGAACGACGCACGGCATCGGCCGGGTCACCGGCCGCGAGCTCGCGCGCGCCGGCAAGACCGTCATCATGCTGTGTCGCGACCTGGCGGCCGCCGGCTGCGTGCGCGAGGAAATCGCACGCGCGGCGCCGGGCGCGCGGGTCGAGGCGGTGCACTGCGACCTCGCCTCACTCGCATCGGTCCGCGAGGCCGCGGCCGCCGTGCGCCGCGACTACCCGCCGCTCGGATTGCTGGTCAATAACGCCGGCATCGTCAGCACGCGGCGGCGCACGTCGGCCGACGGTTTCGAGCTCACGTTTGCGACCAATCATCTGGGACCATTCCTGCTCACGGCGTTGCTGGCGGAGCACCTCGAGGCAGCCGCGCGCATCGTGACGGTCGCCTCACGGGCTCACTACGGCGCCCGCCTGGATCTCGATGCGGTCACCGACTCCGGCGCGCGCTACCGGCCCACCGCCGCCTATGCGCGCTCCAAGCTCGCCAATGTCATGCACAGCTTCGCGCTCGCGCGCCGCTTGCAGGGTAGCGGCATCAGCGTCAACTGCCTGCACCCCGGCGTCGTTGCCACCAATCTGCTGCCGCCGTGGCTGCGGGCGGTCAAGCCGCTGTTCACGCGGGTCACGTTCGATGCCGAACGCGGCGCCCGCACCAGCTGCTACCTCGCGCTCGATGAGAGTGTCGCCGGGATCAGCGGCTGCTATTTCGATGAGAACCAGCTGCCGCGCCCCGCCTCCGCGCTCGCGCACGACGTCGCGCTGCAGGAGTCACTGTGGCGGGCGAGCGCTGCCTGGACCGGAGCGCCGACCCATTGATCCACGTTTGCCCAACCTGAACCGGAGGCCATCATGCACACGCAACAGAATGCCCGCCTGGCGCTCGCGCCGCTCAAGCCCCTCGGTGAAGCGCTGCTGTTCGCGCGCAATTTCCTGCTGCACCCGAACATGCTCGGCTCGATCATCCCGAGCTCGCGCTTCCTCGTGGAGCAGGTGCTGGGGTCGGTCGACTTCGCCCGCGCCCACGTGATCGTCGAGTACGGACCCGGCGTCGGCACCTTCACCGGGCAGATCCTGCGCCGCATGCGCGCCGATGCCCGGCTCGTGGCCATCGAGACGAATCGCGACTTCGTGCGCTTCCTGCAAAGGACCCTGCCGGACCCGCGCCTGCATGTCGTACACGACTCGGCCGCCGAGGTGCAGACGGTCCTGACGCGTCTCGGGCTGGCGGCACCGCGCTACATCATTTCCGGCATTCCGCTCGGCAGCATGGCCGAGGGGGTGCGCACGGATATTGCGGTGAAGAGTCGCGCGGCACTCGAGCCGGGCGGCGCATTCCTCGTCTACCAGTTCACCGCCCGCGCCCTGCCGACACTGCAGCGCACCTTCGGGGCCGTGCAGCGCAGTTTCGAGCGGCGCAACTTTCCGCCCGCGCAGCTGTTCCTGTGCACGACACGCGCTGCCTGAAGGGTTAATCTGCGGAAGCATGAAAGCTCTGCTGTGCAGATCCTGGGGATTGCCCGAGACGCTGGTCGTGGAAGAAGTGCCCGAGCCGGCCGCAGGCCCCGGGCAGGCGGTGGTGCGGGTGCACGCGGCCGGCGTCAACTTCCCCGACGCGCTCATCATCCAGAACAAGTATCAGTTCACGCCGGCGCTGCCGTTTGTCCCGGGCAGCGAGTGTGCCGGTATCGTCGAGCGGGTGGGCGAGGGAGTCACGCAGGTCAAGGCGGGCGACCGGGTGATCGCCCTCACCGGGGCGGGTGCATTCGCCGAGAAGGTGCAGGTGGACGCCGCCGCCCTGACTCCTTTGCCCGCGGGTGTCGATTTTGCCACCGGCGCGGCTTTCATCCTGACGTACGGGACGGCCTATCACGCCCTCGCCGATCGCGGGGCCCTCAGACCGGGGGAGACTCTGCTGGTGCTTGGAGCAGCCGGCGGCGTCGGCATCGCCGCGATCGAGATCGGCAAGGCGCTCGGCGCGCGGGTGATTGCGGCGGCGTCCTCCGCGCAAAAGCGCAGCATCTGCCGCGAGCATGGCGCCGATGAGGTGATCGACTACACGGCAGCGGATCTGAAGTCCGAACTCGCGGCGCTGACCGCCGCAGCGGGCATCGACGTCGTCTTCGATCCGGTCGGGGGCCCTTTCACGGAGGCGGCGGTGCGCAACTGCGCCTGGCGGGGGCGCCACCTGGTGATCGGCTTCGCCAATGGTGAGATTCCGCGGATTCCCGCCAATCTGCTGCTGCTCAAGGGTTGCGCGCTGATCGGCGTGTTCTGGGGGCGATACGTGAAGAGCGAGCCGGCGGCCTGGGCGCGCGATCTCGGCACGCTGTTTCAGTGGCTGCAGCAGGGCCGTCTGCATCCGCACATCGCCGAACGCTACCCGCTCGAGCGCGGCGCGGAGGCGTTGGCGGCACTTCTCGCGAGAAGGGCTTCGGGGAAGCTGGTGATCATCCCGGCCGCGAACACCTCCAGGTGATGGTCCATGTCGCCGAAGCTTGCGTTGATGAGAGTCAGGCGCTTGAAGTAATGCGCGGGCGCCGCCTCCTCGGTGACTCCCATGCCGCCGTGCATCTGCACGGCCTCCTGGCCGATCAGACGCGCTGAGCGTCCGATGAGGAACTTGGCGGCGGAAATCACGCGGCGACGCTCGCCGGCGTCCCGGACCGCGAGCTTGGCGCTCGCCAGATAGCTCATCGAGCGGGCGAGCTCCGCGTGCAGCAGCATGTCCGCCATGCGGTGCTGCAGCGCCTGAAAGCCCCCGATCGGCACGCCGAACTGCCTGCGCGTCTTGACGTATGAGAGCGTCAGCGCGAGCAGCGCATCCATGGCACCGACCGCTTCGGCGCAAAGGCCGGCGATCGCCACCTCGCTCGCAGCTTCCACCAGCGGCAAGCCGCCGCCCTCGGTGCCGATCAGCGCGCCGGCCGACACCCGCACTCCATCGAGCGTGACTTCAGCGACGCTCGCACCATCGTGTGTCGCGAGCGCGGTGCGCGTCAGCCGCTCGCTCGACCCGGGCACCAGGTAGAGCGAAATGCCGGACTCGGTTCTCGCCGAAACCACGAGATAATCCGCCCCGGCGCCGTCCGCCACCATCGCCTTGCGGCCCTTGAGTACCCAGCTCGCTCCGTCGCGGGTCGCGCGTGTCGCCACCGCGTCCAGCCGCCAGCGTGACTCGGGCTCCTCATGCGCGAGCGCGAGGCGCACCTTGCCGGTGGTGACCCCCGCGAGCAGCTCCTGCTGCGCGGGGCTCCCGGCCCGTACCAGCACGCCGGCGCAAACGAGCGCCGTGGCAAGATAAGGCTCGATGACGAGCGCGCGACCGAGCTCCTCCATGACCACGAGGGAATCGAATGCGTTGCCGCCGATTCCGCCGAGCGACTGCGGAATGGCCAGCCCGAGGATCCCGAGCTCCGCGAACTGCGACCAGATCTGCGGATCGCATCCGCTGCCCTCGCGCGCGATGCGGCGGCGGCGCTCCAGAGTGTAGGTCGCGGCGAGAAACCTGCGCAGCGAGTCGCGGATCTGCGTCTGCTCTTCGGTGAAGGTGAAGTCCATGACGTCCTACAGCCCGAGCATGTGCCGCGTGATGATGTTGCGCTGGATCTCATTGGATCCGGCGTAGATGGAGGTCTTGCGATAGTTGAAGTAGCGCCCGGTGACGCCGAGCGCGAGTGGCGGACCGGCCGGTGTGCCCGCCCAGTCCGCGCTCAGCGCGAGTGGCTGGTGGAGCGGTGCGTAGGGTCCCAGCGCTGCCATCGCCAGCTCCGAGATCGTCTGCTGAATCTGGCTGCCGTGCAGCTTCAGGAGCGATGCCTCGGGGCCCGGCGTGTGGCGCTCGCGGTCCATGGCAATGGTCCGCAGCACCATCACCTCGAGCGCCATGAGGTCGATCTCGACTGCGGCAATCCGCTCGCGGAAGCGCGGCACTTCGATCAAGGCGCGGCCGCCGCCGCAGGGTGCCGCGGCGGCGATGGCCTTCAGCTCGCGCAGCGCGCGCTTGCTCACGCCCAACGCGGCGTTCGAGACGCGCTCGTGGCCCAACAGGAACTTCGCGTAGGTCCAGCCCTGGTTCTCCGCGCCGACCCGGTTGGCGAGCGGAACCTCGACGTTGTCGAACCACACCTCGTTGATCTCATGCTCGCCGTCCAGCATGACGATCGGGCGGACGCTGACGCCGGGCGTTCTCATGTCGATGAGCAGGAATGAGATGCCCTCCTGCGGGCGACCGTCCTGCGAGGTGCGCACCAGGCAGAAGATCCAGTCGGCGTGCTGCGCGAGCGTCGTCCAGGTCTTCTGGCCGTTCACGAGGTAGCTCTCGCCGCGGCGCTCGGCGCGGGTCTTGAGGGAGGCAAGGTCCGAGCCCGCGCCGGGCTCGGAATACCCCTGACACCACCAGTGCTCGCCGCTCAGGATCCGCGGCAGGAAGTACTCCTGCTGCGTCGGGTTGCCGAAGGCCATGATGACGGGTGCGACCATGCGCGGTCCGAAGGGCAGTATCGGTGGAGCACCCGCGAGCGCGCATTCCTCCTCGAGAATGAGCTGCCGGGCGGGATCCAACTCCTGACCGCCGAACTTCTTCGGCCAGCTCGGTGCGACCCAGCCACGGGTATTCAGGATCCGCACCCAGCTGAGGAAGTCCTCGCGCGCGAGGCGCTTGTGGCCGAGAACCTTGTCGCGAATCGCGCTGGGCAGTTTCGCGGCGACGAACGCGCGAACCTCGCCGCGAAAGCGCTCTTCATCCTGGGAGAAATTCAGATCCATCGGGCCATCCGTCGGTGGCTGGGTGTCGGGAGAGTCTACTATTCAACGCATCAATATCGTACGCTGGCGCGGCGCGAATGGCTGACTTACGTCAACATCGGGAGAAGATCAGAGCGGCTCTCGCGCACCTGCGTCGCAAGGGCTGGCGCCACTGGACGGTGGTGGTGTTCGTGCTGATCTTCGGCACCCTGGTGCGGCCCTATGTCGATGAGTACCTCGGTTTCGACAAGGCGCGCAACTGGCTGTCGCAGCGGCTGCTCGAATGGTATTGGCAGCCCCTCGAGCCGCGCTACGTCAAGGTGCTGCTGATCGGCGATGACGAATACTGGCGCGGCAGTCTCGCGGCCCGGGTACCGATCAAGCGGGATTATCTGGCGCAGCTCGTCGATGACCTGGACGGCGCCAACGCCGCGGCGATCGCACTCGATTTCGACGTGCGCCTGCCGGACCCGACCCGCCTTGCGGACTTCCCGGAGTATCGCCTCGAGACCGAGCAGCTGATTCATTCGATTCTCAAGGCCGCCGAGCAGCGCAGCATCGTGTTGTCGAAGACCGTCCGCGAGGCCGGCGGCGGCCGTTACGTCCTGGAGCCGGATATCTACCAGCTGTACGGGCTGTGCAATCGCTTCGACGCCGCGGGCCAGCTGGCCCATTCAGCCACGCCGCAGTTTCCGATCAGCGCCCGCGCCGCGCGCCACATCAGCTGCGGCTACATCGCATTGACGCGCGACAAGCGGATGCTGCCTGCGCGTTTGCCGCTGACGGATGGGAATTTCGTCGACTCGTTTGCGCTCGCGATCGCCCGCACCTCGAATCCCGAGGAGGCGGCCAGGATCGGACGGACGGTGAGCTACGGGAGCTTCATCCCGATGGCGAAGCTCGAGGAGTATCACGCGATCCAGTCGGCGCGCGACCTCATCCAGGCGAACGACGCTGCACTGCGGATCCTCGAGCACCGGATCGTCATCGTCGGCGCCGGCTGGAGCAGCCAGGCCGCGGGTCGTGGCGTGCGCGTCGACCTGCACGACACCCCGATCGGAAGGCTCAATGGTGCGCTGATTCACGCCAACTTCGCCGAGGCCTTCCTCGATTCCAGAGCCTACGGTCACGTCCCGGGGATCGTGCTCGATGTCGCCGAGTTCGTCTTCGGCTTGCTGGCCTCGGCGGTATTCGCGCTCTCTTCCGGTATCGTCAGAAGCGTCGCCGGGCTGATAGGCTTGACGGGAGTGCTGGTCGCAATCCAGTGGGCCGTCATGCACCTGTTTGGCGTATTCTTCGAGGCCTTTCTGCCCCTGGTGGGGGTATGGCTGCATTCCATCTGGGAGCAGCTGTTCGAACGTTGAGCCGCGGAGTCGCATCCCATGAAAAGAACGCATCTCGCCGCCGCCGCTGTTCTCACCGTCCTCGCGCTTAGTGCCTGTGCGAAGGAAGAGAGCGCCCGATCCGCTGGGGCTGCGCCGCCGCCTCCGCCGCCGCCCCCGGCGGTCGGCGGCACGGGGAGCGCTGGCAACGTCGGGGGAGGGTTGCTGCCGCCCCGAGACAACAGCCCGGTCGACCCGGGAGAGGTCGGCGGCATGCGCAACAACGCCTCCATCCCGCCGCCCGCGACCGCCAAGAGCCCCACGCAGTAGCCGCCGCGTTGCAGCGGGCCAGGCGCCGCGCCGCCGGGTGTTGGGCACTGCTCGCCCTGTGCTGCGTTTCCCTCGTTCGGGCACGAGCCGAAGAGGCCACCCTGGCCGGCCACCGCGCTCACTTCGATGCGCAGGGACGTTTGCTTCCCTGGATCTCGTGGGCCGCCGCGCTTGAGCGCGAGATGCACTTCTACCGGCATTGCCCGACCGAGCATGGCTACCCCCGCTTCGTGACCGAGACCTTTCTCGAGGCTGACTGGTCGAGCGTGCCGGAGCGCCCCGACACGATCCCCGCGACCCAGAACGGCATGGGAATCATCTCGTACCTCGGGTACCACGCACTGTACGGCGCAGGCCAGGCAGGCTATCTCGACAGCGCGCGCGCGATGGGCGATTACCTGCTGCGCGAAACCCTCACCCCCGCGGGCGGGAGCTACCCGCGCTTCACCCGCTCGACCGGCGTGCGCGGAGAATTTCCGCTCGCTGCGGATGCCGGCTCGCAGGGCGATCGTCCCTACGAGGTCGAGCCGGACAAGGGCGGGATCGCCGGCCTCGCCCTGCTGTTGCTCTTCGAGGCGAGCGGCGACCGGCGCTACCTCGAGCAGGCGCTGCACAACGCCCGCGTGCTGGCCGCCCACCAGCAGCCAGGCGACGGCGAGCACTCGCCGTGGCCCTTTCGCGTCGACTATCGCGACGGCGCCGCCCGGGGACCGGTGTCGGGCAACATGACGTACATCCTGCGCCTGTATGAGGCGCTGCTGCATCATGGCTACGCGGAGTTCGCCGCGCCGCGCGCCGCCCTGTGGGCCTGGATCCGCGACTATCAGATTCCGAGTGCGCGCGGTGACGGCGCGTTGTTCGCGCAGTTCTTCGAGGATCACGAGACGCCCACGAACCGCACCGCATGGGCACCGCTCAATCTGGCGCGCTATCTGCTCGAGCGCCGCGCGCAGCTCGATCCACGCTGGCGCAGCGATGCCACCGCACTGATCCGTTTCGTTCGCAGCAACTTCACCCACCTGGAATACGGCGTGCGCGTGTGCCACGAGCAGGATGAGGACCGGGAAGCCTGGGGCGGCGTGAATTCGACCTACGGCGCCGTCCTGGCGCTGTACGCGAAAGCCGTGGGCTCGGCCCGCCTGGCCGGCGAGGCGCGTCAGGCGCTCACGTTCACTCTGTACTCCATCGACGATGAAGGCCGTCCGCGCGACCTGTCCAAACGGCCGCGGCCGGGCGGCTGGCAGGAGGACGCGCACACGGACGTGATCCACAACTACCTGGACGCGCTGCGCGCGTTCCCGGCCTGGGCCGGCGCGACCGGCCCCTGACCGAGCGCGTGCCCGGCGCGGCAGCGCGCGCTGCCTACCTGGCGCGCTGCTTCTGCGCGCGGCTCCAGTCGTTCATGCGTGCTTCCAGCAGATCGAGCGGCAGCACCCCGCCGTTGAGGATCTCGTCGTGGAAGCTCCTGATGTCGAACGCCGCACCGAGCTCCTTGCGCGCCCGGTCGCGCAGCTCGAGGATCTTGAGCTGTCCGAGCTTGTAGGCGAGCGCCTGGGCCGGCCAGGCGATGTAACGATCCGTCTCCGACTGGATCGTCGGCTCATCGACCGCGCCGCTCTTGCGCATGAACTCCACCACCTGGTCGCGGCTCCATCCCTTGGAGTGAATCCCGGTATCCACCACCAGACGGACGGCACGGAAGAGCTCGCTCGAGAGACGCCCGTAGTCGCTGACCGGATCCTGGTAGAAACCGACCTCCTTGCCGAGCTGCTCGGCGTAGAGCGCCCAGCCCTCGACGTACCCGGAGTTGCCCCCGTGGCGCCGAAACTGCGGGAGGGCGGTCAGCGTCTGCGCCACCGACAGCTGCATGTGATGGCCGGGTATTCCTTCGTGGTACGCCACCGCCTCGTCGTTGGTCATCGAGCGCTGCTCGAAGTTGGAGACGGCCACCACCACGCGACCGGGACGCTTCCCGTCGGGAGTGCCGGACTGATAGTGGGTGGCGTTGCCCGGCTCGAAATCGGGCATCGGCTCGACGGTCACCGGTAAGCCCGGGATGAAGTTGAAGAGCTCCGGGAGCTTCGGTTGCATCTGTGCGATGTACTTGCGGAAGTCCGCGACGATGGCCTCCGCGGAGGTCGGGCGGTAGCGGGGATTGTTCTTGATCGACTCGCGGAATGAGGCCAGATCCTGAAAGCCCTCGTGGCGCGCAATCGCCATCATCTCCCCCTCTATGCGCGTCACCTCGCGCAGCCCGATCTGATGGATCTGGTCGGGCGTGAGATTGCTGACCGTGGTGCGGTCGCGAATGTCATTGGCGTAGCGCTGCGCGCCGCCGGGGAGCGAGGTCACCGCGAGCGTCGTGCGCCCGGACGGCGCGTAGTCGTTGGTGATGAAGTTGGCGAACTCCAGGTACGCGGGCAGCACCTCCTTCACCACCGCCTCGGTGATCTCCCGGCGCAGCCGCGGCTGCTCCTCGGCCGGGATGCTGCTCGGGAATTTCCTGAGCGGCAGCAGGAACGGATCCGAGGCGACCACGCCCAGGCACTGCGCCGGCACCTTCTCGAGCAGGAACCGCACCGGCATGAGGCCGTCGTGCTGGCCGGCGCGCAGCACCTCTTCGGTCTGCATGAAGACGCGCGGGATCTGGTGCAGTCGCGCCAGGTAGTCCTCGTAGTGCTTCACGGAATCCAGCGGCGCGGACAGTGGCAGATCGGCGAGCCCGGTCTGCGGGCCGCCCATCTGGTTGACCGGCATCTCGTACTCCTTGAAGGCGTGGTTGGCGATGCGCTGCTCGAGCAAGCGCGCCAGCACCTCGTGCGAGAGCCGGTCCTGCTCCGGGAACCCGCTGGTCCGGATCGCCTTCAGCCGCGCCAGCCACGCCTCATCGCGCTGGTTCTCGCCCTCGATGGCGGCGAGTGAGTAATCGTTCAGCTGGTCGTTGTAGCGATAGTCCCCGAAGGCGGTCGCCATCTGCGGGTGCGTCTTGAGCTCGGTCTCGTAGTACTCATCGAAGAGCGCGTTCTGCGCGGCGATACGCTCCTGCACCGAAGGTGCGCCCTGCGCGAGTGGCGCGGCGCACAGGACCAGAAGGCATGTCAGGAGACCGGTAAGCGAGGCTGGCGTTTTCATGGTCGGCGATGCTAGCACCGGAATGCGCCGCACCAGAAGCAGCGCAGGCATCGGCTCCTGTAGTATCGGCCCGCATGACCGGCCTGGAAGATCTCGGCTACCGCCAGGAGCTCAAGCGCACGCTCACGCTGCGCGACCTGGTCGTCTACGGCATGGTGCTGATGGTGCCGATCTCGCCCTTCGGGGTATTCGGCTTCGTCGCCAAGGATGCCAGGGGCATGGTGCCGCTGGCCTACCTGGTGGGCCTGGTCGGCATGTTCTTCACGGCCATGAGCTATGCGTCCATGTCGCGGGCCTTTCCGCTGGCCGGCTCGGTGTACTCGTACGTCGGGCGCGGCCTCAACCAGACCGCCGGATTCTTCGCCGGCTGGCTGATCCTGCTCGATTACATTCTGATACCGGCGCTCCTCTATCTCTTCAGCATGGTGGCGTTGCGACCGCTGCTCCCGGGAGTTCCGGGGCTCCTGTGGCTCATCCTGTTCGTCGGATTCAATGCCGTCGTGAATCTCCTCGGCGTGCGCCTCACCGCGCGCGTCAATCTGTGCCTGCTGGCGCTCGAGATCGTCGTCCTGGCGCTGTTCGTGCTCGTCGGGCTTGTGGCCCTCTATGGCGGGCAGGGTGCGGGCGGACTGACGCTGCGGCCGATCTACGACCCCGCGGTGTTCTCGCTGGCGACGGTGGTCGGCGCGACCTCGATCGCGGTGCTCTCCTTCCTCGGCTTCGACGGGGTTTCGACGCTGGCCGAGGAGAGCCTCGGCAAGGACTCCGTGGCGCGCGCCACCCTGGCCTCGCTCCTGCTGGTCGGCGTGCTCTTCATCCTGCAGACCTGGATCGCGTCGGACCTGGCGCGCGGTGGTCGTTTCTCATCGCCGGAGACCGAGTTCTACGAGATCGCGCAGCGTGCCGGCGGCCGCTGGCTGTGGCTGCTGGTGATCGGTGCCAATATCCTTGCTTCCGGTGTCGCGAATGCACTGGCGGCGCAGGCAGCGGTGTCGCGCGTTCTCTACGCCATGGCCCGCGACCGCCGCCTGCCGGCCGTGCTGGCGCGCATTCACCCGCGCTACCAGACACCGCATGTCAGCATCCTGCTCGTGGCCGGCGTGTCGCTCGCGGTCGGATGCCTGTTCGCCGACCGCATCGATGACCTGACGCGCATCGTCAATTTCGGCGCCCTCACCGGGTTCCTGCTGCTGCACGTGGCGGTGATCAACTACTTCATGATCCGGCGTGCCAGCCGCGCGTGGGTGTCCCACCTGCTGATGCCGCTCGCCGGCCTCACGGTGCTCGGCTACGTGCTCTATGAGATGGATGCGGCGGCGAAGCTCATGGGCGCTGCGTGGATCGCGGTGGGCATGGTGTACTACGCCGTGCTCACGGTGTTCATGAAGAAGCCGGTCGCCATCAATCTGTCGGGAGGTAGCGAATGAAAGCATTGCGCGGCATGTGTCTGCTCCTCGGCGCGCTGGTGGCCGGCATCGGGGCCGCTGCCGCCGCTCCTGCAGTTGCGATCGTACACGTCAACCTGATCGATGCGACCGGCTCGCCGCCGCAGCGGGACATGACGGTCATCGTCCGCGATCAGCGCATCGCCGAGCTCGGCAAGAGCGCGGCGGTGCCACTGCCCGCCGATGCCCGCGTCGTGGACGGGTATGGCAAATTCCTGATTCCGGGCCTGTGGGACATGCACGTGCATGAGGTCTTCGGCGACTGGCTGCCGCGCAACGAGAAGGTGGTGCTGCCGCTGTTCGTCGCGAATGGCATCACGGGCGTGCGCGACATGGGCGGCGACCTCCCGGTATTGCGGGAGTGGCGCGCCCAGATCGCGGCCGGCAAGCTCCTCGGGCCGCGCATGTATATCGCCGGGCCGATGCTCGATGGCCCGGTGCCGCGCTTCCCGAGCTCGGCGCCGGTGGCCAATGCCGCCGATGGCCGCAGGTGGGTCGACGATCTCAAGGCCGGCGGCGTCGACTTCATCAAGATCCAGTCGCTCATCCCGCGCGACGGCTATTTCGCCGCGGCGGCGGAGGCGAAGAAGGTGGGCTTGACCTTCGTCGGGCACGTACCCGATGCGGTGCGAGCGAGCGAGGCCTCGAATGCCGGCCAGAAGAGCATCGAGCACTTCACCGGCATCTTCGAGGGCTGCTCCACCATCGAGGACCAGCTCGTCAACGGGCATCGCCGCGGCCCCGGCCCCAATGTCAGCACGTACGACGCCAACCGGGCCCGCGCCCTGATCGCGCTCATGGCGAAGAACCAGACCTGGCAGGTGCCGACGCTGGTGTGGGAGCGCGGGCAGTGGCTGGTGGACGACATCGACAAGAGCCACGACCCGCTCATCAAGTACGCGCCGTCTTCCTGGAAGGACCATACCTGGCCGATGTTCGTGCACGACATCATGGAGTCCATGGACACCGACCCGTTGCCCGTGCGCAAGCGCTTCTTCCAGATGGAGCTCGAGATGACGCTCGCCATGTTCAAAGCCGGCGTGCCCTTCATGGCGGGCACCGACACGGCGGCGGGCGTGCATGTCTTTCCGGGCTTCAGCCTGCACGAAGAGCTGGCGCTGTTCGTGAGCGCTGGACTCACGCCGATGCAGGCCCTGCAGACCGCGACGCGCAATCCCGCGCAGTTCATGGGCCGTCTCGCTGACATGGGTACGGTCGAGACGGGCAAGCTCGCCGATCTCGTGCTGCTCGATGCCAATCCGCTCGATGACATCAACAACACGCGGCGGATTCGCGCGGTGGTGCTGGCCGGGCGCTACTTCGATCGCGCCGCGCTCGATCGGATGCTGCTGGGCGTGGAGCAGGCGGCCGCCGCGGAGAAGGTGACGCCTGCGGGAGGGGCACGGTGAGGCACAACGCTCGGGTCTCCCGTGCCGCTGCGATGCTGGTCGCGAGTCTTCTGGCGCTCGCGTCGCAGCTCCCGCCCCGCGCGGATGCCAAGCCCGTGACGGTGGCGGACCTTCTGGCGGACGCGCCCGCCGCCGACTGGCGCACGCCCGATCCGGACAACACCCTGTATCTGGAGCTGCCCGGCGGGCGCGTCATCATCGAGCTGGCAGCGCGCGTCGCCCCGCAGCATGTCGCCGACGTCAAGACATTGGCGCGGGCGCACTATTTCGACGGCCTCGCGATCGTGCGCGTGCAGGACGATTATGTGGTGCAGTGGGACGATCCGGGCCAGCATCGCCCGGTACCGCCCGGTGTACGCGCCGTGGCGGAGTTCACTGCGCCTGCCGATGCCGACGCGCGCTTTCAGCCGTTGCCGGATCATGATCTGTACGCCCCCCAAGTGGGATTTCTCGATGGGTTTCCGGCGGGGCGCGATCCCGCCACGCACACGGTCTGGCTGGCGCACTGCTACGGCATGGTGGGCATCGGCCGGGACGATCCGGCCGAGAGCAACGGTACCGAGATGTACGCCGTGATCGGGCACGCACCACGCCAGCTCGACCGCAACGTCTCTCTCGTCGGGCGCGTGCTAAAGGGCATGGAGTGGCTCGCAACGCTGCCGCGCGGCAGTGGCGACATGGGGTTCTACGTGGGAGCGGAGCCGATGGTTCCGATCCGCTCGCTGCGCGTCGCGGCGGACCTGCCCGCCGCCGAGCGCACCCCGATCGAGGTGCTGCGCACCGACAGCGCCACCTTCCGCTCGGTACTCGAGCAGCGGCGCAACCGGCGCGAGCCCTGGTTCAAGTTCAACCCCGGGCGCATCGATCTGTGCAACGTACCGTTGCCGACCCGCCTGCGCGCCGCGCCGCCCCACTGACCGCCCTGCCGGCTCAGCCGCCGGCCGCTGTCACTTTCCGAATCGGTAGTTGAAGTCGATACCGGCCGTGCGGGGCTGGCTCACGGCCACCCGGTTGTAGGTCGCCAGATTCACCGCATCCTGCGTGATGTTGTTGAGGAGCGCGCGCTTGTCGGCGACGTTGTTCACGAACAGGGTCGCCGACCAGCGCTCGCCCTCGAGGCCGGCGCGGATGTTCGCCAGGTCGTAGGAGGAAAGGGTATTGATCGAGTAAGTCTCATCCGTGCGGCTTCCCACGTAGGTGTTGTCGGCGCGTGCGGTGAGGATCAGCCCGTTGCTGAGCGGATGGCGCCAGGCGATGGAGGCGGACGAGGTCCACTTCGGCACCTGCTGGATGGGAGTTCCCGGATTGAAGCCCGCATTGAGGAGATCCGAGCTCACCAGGGCCGCATCCGAATAGCCGGCGTTGGCCGAGACGATGACCTCGGGTACGACGATCGCCTGGATCTCGAGCTCGGCGCCCTTCACCTGCGCATCGCCCGCGTTGGCGGTGTACACGTAGCCGCACGAGGAGAGGGCGTTGACCTGCTGCACGCCGATCCAGCTCTCGTAGTACACCGAGCCGTTGATCGTCACCCGCTCGTCGTCCGTGCGCAGCTTCTCGCCGAGCTCGTAGCTCCACACGTGGTCCGACTCGAACGAAACCGGCCCCGGCACGAACGAGCTGCTGCCGTACTCCTGCATCAGCTGCGCCTCGCAGGAGAGCGGTCCCGAGGTCGGCACGGGGCCGGTGCCGCCACCGGGCCGGAAGCCCTTGGCGGCCGTCGCGTACAGCATGAAGTCCTTGTCGAAGTTGTAGTTGGCCGAGACCTTGGGCAGGAACCCCTGGTCCGTCTCCGTGGTCGAGGTGACGGTGGTGGCCGTGAGCGCACCGAACTGATCGAGGCTCACGGGGGCATCGTAATGGTAGTGGCGCAAGCCAAGCGTCACGGCGAAGGGATCGGTGAAGTTATAGGTCAGCTCGCCGAACTCCGATTGCTGCAGGATCGGCATCGGACTGAAATAGCTGAACAGATCGTTGGAGCCGAAAATCGCCGCCCCGTTGGTCGAGGGAAAGACGATGTTCCACGCGGAATAGAAGTCGCTGTAGAAGTAGCCGGCCAGCCACTTGAGCTTGGAGTCGCCCACGGACTGGATGCGCAGCTCCTCGGTCGTCTGCCAGGTCGGATTCTCCTCATCCGCCCAGGCCGCCCCGATCCCTCCCTGCGCCGCGGTGAATCCGGTGAGTCCAAGACCCGTTTCCCAGGACTCGGAGGTGTCCTGGATCAGCGGCTCGTGCCTCTGCCAGTAGGAGCTGATCGAGGTCACCTCGAAGGCCTGCGCGGTGTAGCTGGCATTGAGGCTGTAGAGCATGAAGTCATCGTGGTAGCGCTCGGCGATATCGAACGGCTGGTAATGCGCGTCCGTCCCCGGATCGCTGTCGATATAGGGGAGGCCGCCTGAGCTCATCCTCTGGTAGAACAGCGAGGGCTCGATGGTGAGCCCATCGACCGGCTTGAAGAGCGCGGCGATGCGCACCGACGCCCGGTCGACGTCGTTGACGTCGTGATAGTCGGCGAGTACCGGCGCGGCCTGCACGTTGCCGCGCACGGTGAAGCCATCGGTGGGCGGCGGGAAGTCGCCCGGCGCGATCACGATCCGATCGATCCAGCCGGCATCGTGCGAATACGAGCCGACGATGCGCACGGCTCCCAGCCCGTCGCCGAACGGCAGATTCACCATCGCACTCTGCGCGTAGTCGAAACCGCCGTGGTCGGTGTCGGCGAGCGTGGTCTCGCCGCTCGCGGCGAAGCCGTTGGGGTTGGGGGGATTCGGGACGAGCTTGACGGTTCCGCCCATCGAGCCCGATCCGTAGAGCGTTCCCTGCGGCCCGCGCAGCACCTCCACGCGCTCGAGGTCGTAGAGGGCGGGGGAGATGACGATCTTGCCCTCGTTGGTGGCGGAGGGCGCGGTGAGCGGGACGTCGTCGTAGTAAAAGCCCACGGTCGGTGAGTTGCCGCCCACGGAGGCGACGCCGCGCATCTCGAGCTCCGCCATGCCCGGTCCGCTCGTGCGGATGGACACGCCGGGCACCGACTGCATCAGGCTGCTGAGGTCCGTCAGACCCCGATCCTGAATGTCCTGGCCGGTGACGGCCGTCAGGCTGATGGGCGTGTCCTGCACCGTGCTGGTGCGTTTCTGGGCGGTCACGACCACTTCCTGCAGCTGTGGCGAGCCAGGCTGAGATTGCTGGGCGATCCCCGGAACGCTGAGCGCGAGACCCGACACGCAAACCACGACCACAAAACCGCGCTTGCAGTGAGTCATGCGATGCCTCCCCGGCATGACGGCGCTTTTGAGCGCCGCTTGAGTTATGTGCTGCTGTGCGCAAACCGCCCCCTTGGTCCGCCTCCAAATCCTAAGCGAGGCCGCTTTCTGGCGCTACAGAGTTTCTTACGTGCGCTACGCTTTTGCATCGCCCGACGATCGCGATGGCAAGCGTGTCGGGCCGGTTCAAGGGAAGCGCCGTCTCTCCCGGGCCGGGGGCTCTAAGCCGTTGATCTACCCGGGCGGTGGAGCGTTACATGCGCGCCTCCTGCAGGCACTGACTAATCGACTCGTC
>Ga0335073_10005129_pt1 | contig 18388 bp, 15 predicted proteins | sample Lox_Sample_22_FD_207093 | JGI IMG/M metagenome (GOLD analysis project Ga0335073, IMG submission 207093) | Soil microbial communities from Loxahatchee National Wildlife Refuge, Florida, United States - Lox_Sample_2.2 | ecosystem: Environmental > Terrestrial > Soil > Wetlands | place: USA... | reverse complement strand
ACCCTGAGCGTTGCCGGCATCCGGGTCTCCTTCCGTTGGCCGCTTGGCTCGTTCTTATCTCGCGACTGCGTCCGCTGGCGGCCGCAGTTCCGGGTACCCGTCAAAGCACTTCTTTATTGTCTCGACAGACGATGCGGTCGCTGCTCGACGAGCGAGAGTGTCGAGTGAGGCGTCGAGTTCGTTGTGCGGTTGGTCGAGGGGATCCACCTTGATTCGGTCGCACCAGTACCAGCCCGCGACCTCGACCTTGGTGAGGGCTGCGACGTCATTAATCAGGGAGCCTCGCAACTCGTCCCATCCCCAGAGCTCTCCGTTGCCATACGAAGCCGGCATCGAAGCACCGCTGCGGCATTGATCCCAGCCGTACAGGCCATTCTGGAAGTCGTCACGCGTCAGGCCGCTGCGTCCGGTCTGCGGGTCCGTGAGCCGCCAGCTGTCGCCGTCCCGGTACTCGACCACCCAGTGGTCGATCCATCGGCTCGGCTCGAAGTAACCGGCGAAGCCGCACCGCACGCGGGCTGGGGTACCCGTGGCGCGCAGCAAGGCGCAATGCAACAGGGCGAAGTGGTAGCAGAAGCCGACCATTCTCCGTTCAGCGGGCCGCTTGAAGGCGAGGGGACTCGGGTCGAGCCTGACCACGTTGTCCAAGATCGCTTCGGCACCTACGGTCTCCATTGCCGTCACGCGTTCGGCCGGGAACTGCAAGTCGCGAATGTTCGCGACGAAATTGTGAATCAGCAGTCCGCGCACGATCGTGCCGAGTGCTTCGGGGGCGGCCGGGAGGTCAAGAACGAGCTTTCTGTGGCGTCCAAGGTCGGAGGTCGGGCTTGGCTGGCGGTAGAAATCGGCTATCTCGCTCATGAAGGGAAGGTACGCGCCGCACCGTCCTGGCGGGTCGCGCTAACAGAACCGGCACGGACTGGATGATGCTAACCGGCGTCTTCGACCGCGCGGGTCAGACGATCGGCCCGCCAGCACCACGACATCATTGGCATCTCAACCAACTCGCCCTGATCCGCCCTGGCCAGCAGTGCGGCGCGGGCCCGGGTGAGGCCGGCATCGCGCTCGGCAGGGCTAGCGGTGAGGACCTGGCTGGCTGTCGCGAGCCAGGCCAGTGCGTCGGTCACCGAGATCACCCGGCTGAACCCGAATGACGCGACGTCCGGCGGCCCGAACTCGGCCCCCGCCGGCAGAACGACCGAGTGCTGCCGGGCCAGCCGTTCCCGGACCTCGTCCAGGTTGCGCGGCTGCCCGGGCGAGCGAATGACGTCGAGATTCGCCACCCAGTCCTCGGCGCGGTCCCGGCTAGTCCACAGCACGCCGAGGCGACCTCCGTCCTTGAGAACCCTGGCAATCTCGGGAACGGCTCGGCCGAGGTCAAACCAGTGCCAGGCGGTCGACACGAGTACCGCGTCGGCGTAGCAATCCGGGAGCGGGATCTGCTCGGCGCTTCCGGGAAGCACCCGCACGCCGGGCGATCGCGTGGCGAGCACGTCCCGCATCCGCCAGTCGGGCTCGATAGCGACGACGTTCTCTGCCCGGCCGGTGAGCGCGCGGGTGAATAGCCCTGTCCCGGCGGCGAGATCAACTGCGATACCGCAGCCAGCGGGTACCAGCCAGGCCACTGCTTCTGGCGCAGGGCCGGGCCGCACCCGGTCGTAGTTAGCAGCGACTCGGCCGAACGATGTGGCGCTGTGATCGTTAACAGTCACAACCGGAATTATCGTCAGGAGCCCGTCATCCGCCTCGCGCCAGCCCAGGCCCTGCGCACCTCGTAATGACCGGCCCGGTTGGCTTGATTGCGGGCCGCGAAGCTGTGACGCGACTGCTGGCGCGCTAAGACGTCGGTGCCCACGGCATCGCCAACCGACGCGAAGCCTGCCTCGCGGGCCCGTCGGGCGAGGCCGCGATGCACTCGGTGCGGCCATGCGGGCCCGCCATAGATAAATCCGGTATAACCCTGAAGCAGCGTGGCACCGGCCCGAATCCGCTCCCAGGCGTCGTCCGGCGTATCTATCCCGCCCGCCGCCACGAGTATCAGCCGGTTCCCGACCCGGGCCCGCAGCCGTCGCAGCACGTGAACCGCCTGCGGTCGCAGCGGCGGGCCAGACAGGCCACCATCTCCGGCTGCCGCAATCTCAGCGGCCGGGCTGACCAGATGCTGCCTGCTGACAGTCGTGTTAGTTGCGATGATCCCGGCCAGACCCAACTCGACCGCCAGGTCAGCGACTGTGTCAAGGTCGTCGTCGGCGAGGTCGGGCGCGATCTTCACCAGAAGCGGAACGTCGCTGCGGCCGGCCGATCTTGAGGCGTCCTGTACGGCAGCTATCACCGCGCGGAGTTCGCTTACCGCCTGCAGATCACGCAGGCCCGGCGTATTCGGCGAGCTGACATTGATGACCAGGTAATCGGCGACAGGTGCCAGCAGCCGCGCGCTCTGGGCGTAGTCGGCGGCCGCCGCGGTCTGCCGTGTGGCCCTGGTCTTGCCGATGTTGGCGCCGACCACCACCCTGCGGGCAGACTCCGGTCTGCGCCGCAGCCGCGCGGCGACTGCCGCCGCGCCCTGGTTGTTGAATCCCATCCGGTTGATCAGCGCACGGTCGGCCGGCAGCCGGAACAGTCGTGGCTGCGGGTTACCTGGCTGCGGCTCCGCAGTCACGGTTCCTACCTCAAGGAACGCGAATCCCAGAAGAGCGAGGGCGGAAACGCCAACCGCGTCCTTGTCGAAGCCCGCGGCGAGGCCCAGCGGGCCTGGCAACTCCCTGCCGAACGCGCGGACCCGGAGCACCGGATCGCGCGGCGCCAGCCAGCGCTGAAGCAGCCACCCGCAACCGGGCACCGCGGAGAGGCAGCGGACCAGGCCGAACCCGAGCCAGTGAGCGGCCTCGGCAGGCATTCGCCGGAACACGACGGTAAACAGCAGCTTGTACATAGCGCTCATGACCATCATCCGCGCCGGCCGGCAGACCCGGCAGCGCGACCGTGGTCCTTTGCCTTCGTCTGGGTAGACCCCCTGAGCAGAGCGCTGGGCGCCGCGAGCAGAAGGGGGCTGCTGATGGGCCGGTGTTTCAGATTGCGCCGAGTCGCGTCCCTGCTCGGCTGCGTGGCAGCGAGCCTGGTCATCGCGCCACCCGCGCTGGCCTCGACCCACTCGCGCGAACCGGCGAAGAGCCCGTCCTGGACCGTGTACCACGATGACCCGGCGGGCAGCGGAGTTGCCGCCGGGGTGGGCTCGGTGGACACGACAGCCAGGGCCTGGACGTCACCGACGCTGGACGGACAGCTATACGGCGAGCCGCTGGTGTTCGATAACCGGGTCTACGTGGCGACTGAGAATGACGTCGTCTACGCATTGTCGGCCGCGACTGGCGCAATAGCCTGGTCGACGCGGCTCGGCACCCCGGTGACGGCCGGGACACATCTGCTGTGCTCGAACATCATCCCGAATGTCGGCATTACCGGCACACCGGTCATCGACCCGGCCCGCGACGAGATCTTCGTAGTAGCGGACGAGCTGGAGGGCAGCGGGCCTGCCCACATGCTGACCGGACTGAATACCGCCACCGGTCAGGTTGAGCTGTCGCAGGACGTCGATCCGCCGGGCCAGCCCCCGGCGAACATCCTCCAGCGGACCGGACTGACCGTGGACGACGGACACGTGTACTTCGGCTACGGCGGCAACGCTGAAATGTGCGGGTTCTACCGGGGCCGGGTCGTCTCTGTCCCCGAGTCAGGCGGGCCACCCCGTTTCTTCACTCTTGCTGCCGAACCTGGCGATGATCGCGGTGCGGTCTGGATGGGCGGCGCGGCACCTGCCGTCGGCCCGGACGGTGACCTGTGGGTGGAAACGGGGCCCGGAACGGAGTACTCAGCCAAGCGCCCGTACGACGACAGCGACGCGGTACTCGAACTCTCCCCGTCCCTGCGCCTGCTGCAGTACTTCGCGCCGGCGAACTGGGCCGTCAATGACGCTGATGACCTGGACATGTCTACCGAGCCAGTGCTGCTGCCGGACGGCCAGGTCATCCTGGCCGGCAAGAGCCAGGTCGTCTACCTGCTCAACGGCAGCCACCTGGGCGGCATCGGCAAGCAGCAGGCTGAGATCAGCCCGGTCTGCAGCACCAACATCGACGGCGGCAGCGCTCACGTCGGGATGACCGTGTACCTGCCGTGCCTCAGCGGCATCCTCGCGATCAAAGCGACCAAGTCCCCGGCAGCGCTGCATGTGCTGTGGACTGCCAGCGTCAGCGGCGGGCCGCCGATCGTGGCGGGCGGCCTGGTCTGGACGATCGGGCAGAACGGCCGCTTGTACGGTCTCGACGCAGCCAACGGCAAGGTCCGGCAGCAGGCAGCCATCGGCACTCCGGCGAACCACTTCCCGACGCCGGGCATCGGCGACGGTTTGCTGCTCGCGCCCAGTGCCCGGAACGTGATCGCCTTCCGGACGTCAGCCACTGGCGCGCGGGTGACAACCTCGGCGGCTCTGCCCGACTCCCGGCCCGGACCAGGGATCAGCGCGCCCGTGATCGCCGGGATCATTGCCGGCTGCCTCGCTGCGGCCAGCGCACTCGGCTGGCTGACCTGGCGCGTCCGCAGGCGGCGCAGGGCCTGAGCTGCCGGACATGACAGCGATGCAGCGCGACCTTGCAAAGTTTGCGCCTTGAGCGGCTAGGGCAGGGCTAAAGCCGCGTAAGCGCGGGGGAAGCCTGAGTTTGGAGTACGCCGGAACGGGGGCTGGCCATGCGGCTTGTCGTGGATCTGACCCGGTGCGAGGGATTTGGGCAGTGCGCCTTCCTTGCACCTGATGTATTCCGGATGCGGGGCGCCGAGGCGCTGTGGGACAACCCGGAGCCCGACGATGCACAGCGAGAGCGCGTCCTGCGGGCAGCGGCTGCGTGCCCGGTCCAGGCAATCCGGGTTGGCCAGATCGATGCCAGGGACGCCGCGTCGGCGATGGTCTCGAAGTCCGCGGCGGTCGCAGCACAGTCCAGGCCGATCCCATCCCGGCCGGTGCCACCGCAGCGGGCAGGCGAACCAGGCGCGGACAGCTGGCGAGCATCCACCATAGAGGCTTTCCGCCGCAGCGGCCGCATCGTGATCGTGGGTGCCTCGCTGGCTGGCCTAGCCGCTGCCGCGTTCTTGCGGCGTGAGGGTTTCGCCGGGTCGGTGACGCTGATCGGGGACGAGCCGGATCGGCCTTACGACCGCCCGCCGCTGAGCAAGCAGGTTCTGGACGGCTGGATACCGCCGGGCCAGGTCGGCCTGCCACTGAGCGACGAGATCGGCGCGGAGTGGCGGCTCGGGGTTCCTGCCACCGGGCTGGACGGGCCCGGCAAGCGGGTGCTGCTTGGCGACGGTAGCAGTGTCGGGTTTGACCGGCTGCTCATCGCTACCGGGACGCGCGCGCGCCCGTGGCACAACGATGCAGAGGCTGCGCTCGACGGCGTGTTTACGCTGCGTACCCGTGAGGACGCCGTCGCGCTGCGGCAGCGGCTGGCTGCCCGGCCCCGGCGGGTACTGGTGATCGGCGCCGGGTTCACCGGCTCGGAGATCGCCTCGGCATGCCGTGACCAGGGCCTGGCCGTCACGGTTGCCGAGCGGGGGTCGGCACCGCTAGTCGGCGCGCTCGGCGCGGTGGTCGGCGGGGTCGCAGCCACTATGCAGCGCGAGCACGATGTTGACTTGCACTGCGGCGTCACGGTCACCGCCCTGGAGGGCGACAGCGACGGACGGCTGCGCCGTGCTCAGCTATCCGACGGCACCACTATCGAGACCGATGTCGCCGTGGTTGCCCTTGGGGCGATCCGCAACACCGAATGGTTGCGCGACTCGGGGCTGGCAGTCGGCATCTGGGGGGTTGCCTGCGACGCCGGCTGCCGCGCCGTCGACGTCAACGCCGTGACCACCGAGGATGTCTTCGTGGCCGGGGACGTCGCACGCTTCCCGCACCCGCTGTTTGAGTACCAGTTCGTCGCTCTTGAGCACTGGGGCAACGCGGTCACCCAGGCCGAGGTCGCCGCCCACAACATGATCACCTTCCCGGGAGACTTCTGGCCGCACCTGGCCACCCCGGTGTTCTGGTCGCAGCAGTTCGGCACGAACATCAAGTCGGTCGGTGTGCCGACCTTCGCTGATCAGGTGGTCGTTGCTCAGGGCTCGGTGCCCGATCGCCGGTTCGTAGCCGCCTACGGATACCGCGGGCGCATGACCGCCGCCGTCTCGTTCGACCACGGCATCTGGCTTGACTTCTACCAGAACATGATCGAATCGGCTGCGCCGTTCCCTCCCAAGTACACGGCCGTCGACGAGCCCTCCTACAGGCAGCCTCTGCCCGCTCAGATCGACTCGCACGAAAGATTCCATGCCACCGTGGCGGTCACTGGTCATGATCCCGCCGAGCGCCGCGCGGAGATCATCGACGTCGGCTGACAAGGCAGGCCCAGCCTTCATCGAGAGCAGGTCAGCGGGAGGAAGCGTCATGGCACAGCCCAGCACGTACCAGCAAGTGCTCGATCCCGCGAACCGGGCCAACCCGTATCCTCTCTACGCTGAGCTGCGCAAGACTCCGGTCAGCCGGGAGGACGACGGCACTTACGTCGTTAGCACCTACCACGAGATCTTCGCGTTGATGCACGACCCGCGGGTCAGTTCCGATCCCCGCTGCCATCCAGGAGCAACCAGTGCCGAGGCCGGACCGGATCGGGAGCAGTCCGCGCTGCCGCTGGCCTTCATTAACCGCGATCCGCCGGACCATGACCGGCTCAGGGAACTGGCCATGCGTCCGTTCGGGCCGCCGTGCACACCCGGGCGGGTCGACGGCATGCGGCCCTGGCTCGCTGAGATTACGACGAGCCTGATTGACAAGCTGGCCGACAAGAACCAGGTCGACATCGTCGACGACTTTGCCTACCCGCTGCCGGTCACGGCGATCTGCGAGATCCTCGGAGTCCCGCTCGAAGACCAGCCGCGCTTCCACCAGTGGGCTGACGCGATCATCGAGACAATCGATCCCGCAACCGGAACGTTCGAGGAACGAATCCGCAAGAAGGACGTGGTCAGCGCCGAGCTCGGCCAGTACTTCGCTCAACTCGCCGACTCGCGCGCCACCAAGCCAGGCGATGACCTGATCTCCGGGCTGCTGACCGATCGCGGCCCGCACGCTCCGATGTCCCGCGGGGACTTGCTGGTCACCGCCAACCTTCTGCTCGTCGCGGGCCACGAGACTACCGTGAACCTGATCACGAACGGCACTCTGACGTTGCTGCGTCACCCGGGGGTGATCGACCGGCTTAACCATGAGCCCGACCTGGTCATCACGATGGTCGAGGAGCTGCTGCGGTACGAACCACCAGTTCAGATGCGGACCAACCGCTCTACGGTGGCCGACATCGACATCGGCGGCACAACCATCCCTGGCGGCTCACCTCTCGCCGTGATGCTCGCCGCCGGCAACCGCGACCCCAGCCGGTTCGCTGACCCGGACCACTTCGTTCCCGACCGCACCGACAACGCACACCTCAGCTTCTTCGGAGGGATCCACTACTGCTTTGGTGCGCCGCTCGCCCGGACCGAGACGCAGCTAGCGCTGAGTGAACTCGCCCGCAGGCTGGTCAATCCCCGGCTAGTCACGGACCCGCCGCCGTACCGGCCCAACCCGGAACTGCGCGGCCCGCGCCACCTGCTCGTCGAATACGACGCGGTGCTGCCCGCGCGCCACGAAGCAGGCAAGGCCGCGTCACTGCGGTAGTTCGTGAGCGCACTGGTCACGGTGATCCGCCGGTTAACGAGACGAGTGCGCGATTATTGGCCGATGGACTTCGAGCTCTACCGGGGCGAGCTGGCAGCGTACTGCTACCGGATGCTCGGCTCCTTCCACGAGGCCGAGGACCTGGTGCAGGAGACGATGCTGCGCGCGTGGAACGCCCGTGATCGCTACGATCCGGCCCGCGCTTCGCTGCGGACCTGGCTATACCGGATCGCGACCAACGTCTGCCTTACCGCGCTGGAAGGCCGCTCGCGGCGACCACTGCCGTCGGGGCTGGGCGCGCCGAGCACCGACCCCCATGCGGCGCTGACTCCAGCGGTTGAGATCCCGTGGCTGCAGCCGTTTCCCGACGCTCGTTTTGATCTTGGAATGCGGGCTGATCTGCGGCTCGCGCTAGTGGCCGCGACGCAGGCGCTGCCGCCGAGGCAGCGGGCTGTTCTGGTGCTTCGCGAGGTCCTGGAGTTCAGTGCAGCCGAGGTCGCCGAGCAGCTCGGGACCACGGTCGCTGCAGTTAACAGCGCCTTGCAGCGGGCCCGCGCGGCGCTCGACGACGTGGGCGACGCGACGGAGATCGCCGAGCCGGATGATCCTGGCGCCAGAGCAGCCATCCAGCGGTACATACAGGCCTTCGAGGCTGCCGATGTGCCGGGCCTGGTCCGGCTGCTGGCCGACGACGCGGTTCTGGAGATGCCGCCGGTACCGCTGTGGTACCTGGGCAGCCGGGACTACGGCCTGTTCATGCGCAGGGTGTTCGATACGCGCGGAACCGGCTGGAGCGTGCGCCAGCTCTCCGCCAACGGGCAGCCGGCGTTCGCTGCGTACGCGCCGGACCCGGCCGGCCGACTCCGGTTGCATACGCTGCAGGTCCTCACCGTCCGCCAGGGGCGGATCGCCCGTAATGTGGTGTTCGCCGATCCGGCCGTCTTCGAGGCATTCGAGCTGCCGGAACACATTTCCTAGACGACTTTCCGCTGACAGCGATGAGCCGCGCCGGTGGCGCCGGTATGTACCGGCGAGCATCGACACAGTGGAGGTCATCGTGAGCGTCATTGTCATCGAATTCGTCACCGTTGATGGCATCGTGTCCGACCCCGACGGGTCTGGTGGCACGCCAGCGGGCGGGTGGGCGTTCAGGCACGGTCCCCAGGAAGTCGCCGGAGACAAATTCCGGCTCGGCAGAACGCTGGACGACGGGGTTCTGCTGCTGGGACGTGCGACCTGGCAACTGTTCGCCAAGTTGTGGCCAGGACGGGACGACCCCTTCGCGGTGCGGATGAACGCGGTGCCGAAGCTGGTCGCAACCCGCACTCTTGGTGACTCCTCCGCCTGGGTGAACTCGCGGATCCTCGACGGCGAGCTGGTCGATGCCGTGCGGCGCGAGCAGCGGGACGTCATCGTCGCCGGGAGCCTGAGCGTCGTACACGAGCTGGCGGCCGCCGACCTCGTAGACGAGTACCGGCTGCTGACCTTTCCCACGGTCGTCGGCACCGGGGAGCGGCTATTCAAGGTCGGCGGACCACCCGCCTATCTGCGGTGCCTGTCGGCCGAGCAGACCGGAGCGGCGGTTCTGACACGGTACTCGCGGGAGCGGCAGTGACGGTCCGCCGGGGAAGGCTGTCAGGCAGTGCGCAGTGCTTCTGTCGGTGAAAGGCAGGCCCGACAGCGGCATGGACGGGCCATCGGTGCCGTGACGGCGTCTGCCTGCGAGATTGCGGTTACCCTGGGTTGCACCGGGATCAGCATGGGAGCGTCCCCGCCGGGACGGCGACACGTCGCCCCAAGGGTGCCGTACACTATGCGGGGTTCGCCTGCGCTCGTAGCTCAACGGATAGAGCATCTGACTACGGATCAGAAGGTTGGGGGTTCGAGTCCCTCCGAGCGCGCCACATATGCCCAGCTCAAGGTCCGTCCATTACAGTTTGCGTCCTGCGCGGTACCCGCCCGGCAGCCAGACGCTGGAATGGGGACCGTGCCGGCTGATGGCGCACTGAAGCTAGCCGGCGGTGTCCTCGGTGCCGGTGGTGGAGCCGGCGCCGATGGCGATGAATCCGGTGCCGGCCCGTGTGGCGATGCCGGTGAAGCCGCGGCTGTCAGTAACGATGGAGGGCGGGCCGGCGGTCCCGTCCGACAGGCTCACCAGCACACCGACCCAGGCTTGTGCCGAGTACAGGAACTCCTGCCCAGCGGCTTGGCACACAGTGCCGGTGCACTCGATCCCTGCCCAGCTAGGCGGGTCCTGCTGCGTGGGCGGGACGGTCTGCTGATCGGCGGGCACGCCGTTGGTGACCGTATACAGCTTGGCGCCGCCGGATGCGTAGCACGTTGCGGCGCTGACGCAGGAGACGCGGGTGATGAAATAGCCGTTGTCGGCGTCGTACAGGGTGCCCGGCCTGCCGCCTTTGATGGGCAGGATCAGGTTGTTCTTTGTCCACGGCCCTACCCGGGCGTAGCCGACCGCTTCGCAGTCGGCGTGCCAGCAGGAGATGCCGCCCATCACCGCCTGCCAGCAGCCGGTATGCGACTTGTGATCGGGAACGCGGCAGCCGGTGGTGAGCGCAACCCGGTGCAGGTGCAGTCTCGTGCCGGTCCAGGCGCCGGTCTCGATGGCCGCCGGCTTGATGTGATTGTCAGCCCCGGCTATCTCGCAGGACGTCATGCTGGAGCAGGAGATCGGGCCCAGACTGGTTCCGGCCGGCACGGGCACGATCTGCTCGGCGACGGGGCGGCCGGCGGAGCTGATCTTCACCAGGTAGGCCCCGGCGCCGTGCTCGGGATGGCCGATCGCCCAGCACCCCGACTTGCGGCAGCTCACCGAGTCGATCACCGAGGAGCCGTGCAGCACGGCGGCGTGGCTCTGCGCCCCGTTGGCCAGGGTCACCACTACCCCGTGGTAATGCCGCGAGCCGACCGCCACGCACAGCGACGTGCTCAGGCACGACACGGACGTCTCGTGCCCGGACAGGTGGTGGCTGGTCAGCACCTCCGGGTAGGTGATGATCACCTCGCCGTTCCCGCCCGGCGGCGGGCTGGCCGGATCGTCATTCACCGACGCGCCGGTCGCGGTGCCGGTATAGCTGGAACCGCCGCCCCCGCCCCCGGTGCTGGACTCGTCGTCCTCGTTCCACGTCTCGCCGCCGCCGCCCCCGCCGCCGTAGTAGCCGCCGCCCCCGCCGGCCCCGCCGGACGCGCCGCCGGCCCCGCCGCTGCCCTCGCTCCCGGCGGCACCGTTGTTAGGGGAAGTATTTCCTCCGCCGCACGAGGGGTAATGGCCCGCGCCGCCGGCCCCGCCCATCGTGGCCGTGCCGGCCCCGCCGCCGCCGCCGCCGGGCAATGTTCCCCCGCACCCGTCTGCAATGGACGCGCCTGTTTGCCCCGGCGAGCCAGCATCCCCGCCAGCGCCGCCCGCAGCGAAACCGCCGTCGTAGATGCTGACGCCGTCGTTCCCGCCGCCGCCGCCCCCGCCGGCCACCAGCAGCCGGTCGGCGAGCTTATCGGCACCGTCGCGGATGTCGGACGCACCGCCGCCACCGCCGGCGTCTTCGCCCCCGGCGGCCCCGCCGCCGCCGAACGCGACTCCATGGTTCGTCACGCCTGCCTGTCCCACGTTCACCTGCAGCACCGTGCCCGGCGTGACCGGCAGCGTGCCGGTCACCTCCGCGCCGCTCCCGCCGGGTGCGTCTGCGGAATCGGTGCTGCCCGCGGCGCCGTACAGGGTGAAGGTCGCCTGGGTGACCCCGGCCGGCACGGTCCAGGACTGCGCGGCACCGGTGTAGCTGCAGGTGACCGTCGCGGTCGCGCCGCTGATCACCGGAGCCGGGCAGGCCGGCGTAACCTTCGCCGTCGCCTGAGCAGAGCCGGTCGCCATCAGCGCGCCAGCACCCGCAGCCAGCACGCACGCAGTCCCCGCCCTGGCCAGCATGCTGCCGATTGCCCGGCTCACTCTCGTCTGCATCGTCACTCCCGGAACGCGCCATCGTCGCGACCGCGCGGCGGCCGGATGCCGCGAACGCTGTCAGCGCGCTCGCCCCGTTGCAAGGGGAGCCCTCCCCGCACCATGGCGACTGCTCTGCGGCTGTCATGCGCTGTTACATCGTTGTGATCACTTAGCTGAGCATCGCCAGAACTGCACGACGCCGTAGAGGCTTAGGTCCTCTAAAGGAGAAAGCGGTCGGCTGTTTGGACTCCAGTTGAAAGTCATGCGCCGAACTCCCGCAGGCGGCCGCTGCTTGGCGATGCGCCCATGCGATCCCCCGACTGACCAGCTCACGGCCGCCATCGCGCGCTCGGCTCGCTGCCTGGGAAGGTCCCCGCGCGCAGAACTATAAGATGCACAGATGACCAGCCGACAACCGCAGGAACAGCACCTCGCTGACCTGGCCCGGCTGCGCCAGGTCCGCGACCGGATCGACCGCGAGTACGCCCAGCCGCTCGACGTGGAGGCCCTTGCCAGGGGCGCTCACATGTCCGCCGGTCATCTCAGCCGCCAGTTCAAGCTCGCCTTCGGTGAGTCCCCGTACAGCTACCTGATGACGCGGCGGATCGAGCGCGCGATGGCGCTGCTGCGCTCTGGCGACCTCAGCGTGACCGAGGTCTGCTTCGCGGTCGGCTGCTCGTCGCTGGGCACGTTCAGCACCCGGTTCACCGAACTGGTCGGTATCCCGCCCAGCGCCTACCGGCGCCAGGCGGCTCGCGCGACGGCGGGGATGCCGCCATGCGTCGCGAAACAGGTCACCAGACCGATCAGGAATCGAGAAGCGCCGGTCCCCGAGCCGCAACTAGCCTGACCGCCATGGACATCACCATTCACGCGAGTTTTCTGCCGCATACCGACCCCGAAGCCTCCCTGGCCTTCTATCGCGACATCCTCGGCTTCGAGGTCCGCACCGACGTCGGCCAGGGGACGATGCGCTGGATCACGGTCGGACCTCCCGGCCAGCCCAGCACCTCGATCCTGCTGGCGCCGCCGGTCACCGACCCCGGCACCACCGACGATGAGCGCCGCGTCATTACCGAGATGATGGCCAAGGGCACTTACGGCTGGATCCTGCTGGCCACCAAGGACCTCGACGCCACCTTCGAACGGCTGCAGGCCGGTGACGCAGAGGTCGTCCAGGAGCCGACCGACCAGCCGTACGGCATTCGCGACTGCGCCTTCCGTGATCCCGCGGGCAACATGGTCCGGATCCAGGAAGTGCACTGAGCAGAGGACCGGTGAGCATGGCCCCGGGGACGGACACGCAGCCGCCGGAATCGCACGGCGCCGACAGCCACGATCTGATCCGCGTGCACGGCGCGCGCGAGAATAACCTCAAGGACGTCAGCGTCGAGATCCCCAAGCGCCGCCTGACGGTATTCACCGGCGTTTCCGGCTCGGGCAAGAGCTCTCTGGTCTTCGACACGATTGCCGCGGAGTCGCAGCGGCTGATCAACGAGACATACAGCGCCTTTGTACAAGGCTTCATGCCGACGCTAGCGCGGCCCGAGGTTGACGTACTCGAAGGACTGACGACCGCGATCATCGTCGATCAGCAACGGATGGGCGGCGATGGCCGGTCCACGGTCGGCACTGCCACCGATGCCAACGCGATGCTGCGTATCCTCTTCAGCCGGCTCGGGCAGCCATACATCGGCCCGCCCAACGCGTTCTCATTCAACGTCCCCTCGGTCCGGGCCAGCGGGGCGATAACGATAGAGCGCGGGGAACGCCAGACCGTGCGAAAGACCTTCACTCGCGCCGGCGGCATGTGTTCGCGCTGCGAGGGCCTGGGCACGGTCTCCGATCTTGACCCGGCGCAACTGTTCGACGACTCCAAGTCGCTCGCCGAGGGCGCGCTCACGATTCCCGGCTACACGCCAGGCGGCTGGAACTACCGCCTTTACAGCGCGTCGGGCTTCGTCGACCCGGACAAGCCGATCCGCAAGTACACCAAGAAAGAGATGCACGACTTCCTCCACCACGAGCCGGTGCGGATGAAGATCGCGGGCATCAACATGACCTACGAGGGGCTGATCCCGCGGCTGCAGAAGTCGTACCTCTCGAAGGAAATGGACGCGATGCAGCCGCACATCCGGGCGTTCGTGGAGCGGGCAGTCGCATTCGCCACGTGTCCTGAGTGTGGCGGAACCCGCCTCAGCGAACCAGCCCGTTCCTCACGTATTAAGGGTCTTAACATCGCTGACGCCTGCGCGATGCAAATCAGCGACCTAGCCGGATGGGTCGATGGTCTCGATGAACCGTCGGTGGCGCCGCTGCTCGGCGCGCTCAAGCAGACCCTCGACTCGTTTGTTGAGATTGGTCTCGGCTATCTCAGCCTCGACCGCTCGTCCCGCACGCTGTCGGGCGGCGAGGCGCAGCGCACCAAGATGATCCGACAGCTCGGCTCGTCACTCACCGACGTCACCTACGTCTTCGACGAGCCGACCATAGGGCTGCATCCGCACGACATCCAGCGGATGAACGATCTGCTGCTCCGGCTGCGGGACAAGGGCAACACAGTGCTGGTCGTGGAGCACAAGCCGGAGTTGATCGCGATCGCCGACCATGTGGTCGACCTCGGCCCGCGGGCCGGCGCTGAGGGTGGCGACGTGGTGTACGAGGGCACCGTCGACGGCCTACGGGCTAGCGGCACGCTTACCGGGCAGCACCTCGACGACCGTGCCCGGCTCAAGAAGGCGGTACGGAAGCGGTCGGGGGCGCTGGAGGTTCGCGGCGCCTGCACTCACAACCTGCAGGACGTCGACGTCGACATCCCGCTCGGCGTGCTAGTTGTGGTCACCGGCCTCGCGGGCTCGGGAAAGAGTTCGCTGATCGACGGCTCGGTCGCCGGGCGCGACGGGGTCGTGTCGGTCGACCAGAACTCGATTCGTGGTTCGCGGCGGAGCAACCCGGCGACGTATACCGGGCTGCTGGACCCGATCCGCACTGCGTTCGCTAAGGCCAACGGCGTGAAGCCCGCACTATTCAGCGCTAACTCCGAGGGTGCCTGCCCGACCTGCAATGGCGCCGGCGTCATCTACACCGACCTGGCGATGATGGCCGGCGTGGCAACGACCTGCGAGGACTGCGACGGGAAGCGGTTCGAGGCGTCGGTGCTGGATTATCACGTCGGCGGCAAGGACATCAGCGAGGTACTCGCGATGTCAGTGAACGAGGCGGAGGAGTTCTTCGGCACCGGCGAGGCGCGCACGCCGGCCGCTCATGCGATCCTCGGCCGGCTCGCTGACGTCGGTCTCGGCTATCTCGGCATCGGCCAGCCGCTCACTACCCTGTCCGGCGGTGAGCGGCAGCGGCTGAAGCTTGCCACCCACATGGCCGACAAGGGCGGCGTCTACGTGCTCGACGAGCCGACCACCGGACTCCACCTCGCGGACGTCCAGCAGTTGCTCGGCCTGCTTGACCGGCTCGTCGACTCGGGTAAATCGGTCATCGTGATCGAGCATCACCAGGCAGTGATGGCGCACGCCGACTGGATCATCGACCTCGGACCCGGCGCCGGGCACGACGGCGGCCGCATCGTCTTCGAAGGCACCCCGGCCGGCCTCGTCGCGGCCCGGTCCACCATTACCGGGGAGCATCTCGCGGCCTACGTCGCCGGCTAGCGCCTGACCGGCGGGGAGGCGTAATAGGCGGGAGAGTCCGCGTCCGACTCGCCAGTGCCGTAAGAGGACAGGCCGAACAGGTAACCGAAGCCGGTGACGACGAGCATCGCCGCGAACGGCCACCACCAGGCGGCATTGAGGGCCACGGCGGCGGTCAGGCCGATGAATGCCGCGATCGCGGCGACATTGCAAGCCAGCGCCCTCGACTTCAGGCTGACCAACTGCTGGCGTTCGTCTGCGCGGGAGCCGGCCAGCGCGGCTTCGTCGGTGTCTGTTCCGCTCATCCGGTACCAGGAATACGCGCGAACCGCCGTGACCACGACGGTCATGATCGACACCCACCACAGCGGGCCGCCACGGACTAGCCACGCGGCCGCGAACAACACGCCGGCGACCATGATCGCCACAGGCTTGCGCAGTCGCCGAGGAATGGATCGCATCATTTGCCTGCCTCCTCATCGTCCGGGTCGAACATCTTGTCGACCGTCAGGTCGAAGAACCGCGCGATCGTGAATGCCAGCGGCAGCGACGGCAGGTAACGCCCGTTCTCGATAGAGATCACTGTCTGGCGCGACACACCCAGCGCCGCGGCTAGCTCGGCTTGGGACAAACCCCGCTGAGCCCGCTGTTCCCGAACACGGTTCCGCATGCATGTAAAGGTAGCTTTACCTGCGGCCCAATGTCAAGTGACCTTTACTTGCCCGCTCAGCTACGGCTGGGCCACGGCTGGGCCACGGCTGGGGCGCTATGAGATAGCGCCGCTAAAGGCCGGTGCGCGCGCTTCGTGACCGAGCGATCACGCTATGCCAACGGGCCGACGGTCACTCGGCATCGAGATACCGCAAAACCGACCGTTGATTTGTTGCCGACGGTGGGGATACCGTCTAGTCGGCATGTAAGTTAACTCACGCGGAACACCCGGTCACAGGCAAGGAGGACCGTATGACAGCTACCACCGCGGATCCAGTCTCCGGTCAGCGGGGATTGTTCTCCTCGCTGATTCACCGGCAGCTGGACTCCTATCCCGAGACGCCAGCCAGAATGACGTTCCTGGCGATCACCGTTCTCGCGACGATCATGCTCTATTACGAGTTGTATGTCGGCGGGTCGGTATCGACGCTGATCCTGGCCAATTTCGGCATGACGTTCAAGTTCTACGTGATCGTCCTGGCCTTCGGGAACCTGATCGGCGCGTTCGGCTCGCTGTTCGCCGGCCTCACCGACCGGTTCGGCCGGGCGAATCTGGTTGTCTTCGGCCTGCTATTCACGGCAGTCTTCGTGACCTGGATTCTGCCGGCCGCACCGAACAAGTGGGCGTTCAGCATCGAGGGCTTCGTCGTCGGCGTTGTCGAGGGCATCTGCCTGGTAGCCACTCCCGCTCTGATCCGTGACTTCTCCCCGCAGGTCGGGCGCGCGACAGCGATGGGATTCTGGACAAGCGGTCCGGTGCTCGGCAGCTTGATCGTCGCCGTCGTCGGCACTGCCACTATCCCGGCTGTGGAGAACAACCCGGCATTCTGGAGCCACGAGTACCGCATCTGCGGCTACGCGGGCATTGTCGTCTTCGTAATCGCGCTGTTCGGCCTGCGCGAGCTCTCCCCGCAGTTGCGCGACCAGCTGATGGTGACGATGCGCGACCGCGCCCTCATCGAGGCCCGCGCTAAGGGCATCGACATCGAGGCCGCGCTCCGGCATCCGTGGCGTCAGCTGCTCAAGGCCGACATCATCATCTCCGCGACCGCCGTCTCGATCATGCTGCTGATCTACTACACAGCGGTCGGATTCAGCGTCATCTACCTGTCGACGGTGTTCGGTGAGTCGCTGAAGAATGCCAACGGTCTCGGCAACTGGAACTGGGGCTTCAACGCCATCGGAGTGATCCTGATCGGTGTCGTCTCCGACCGGTTCCGGGTACGGAAACCGTTCATGGTGATCGGCGGCGTCCTCGCTGCTGTCATGGTGGTGCTGTACCTGAATGAAGCGGGCCATCACCCGAGTTACTACACGCTGGCGATCATGCTGGCGCTGATGGCCTTCGGTCTCGGCATCGCGTACACGCCGTGGATGGCGAGTTACACCGAAACCGTTGAGGACCGGAACCCGGCGCTGATCGCGACCGGCCTGGCGATCTGGGGCTGGATCATCCGGGTAGTCGTCTTCCTGGCGTTCATCCTGATCCCGGTCGTGATCAACTCGGTCACCCCGCTGGTCGAGTACGGCGGCACGGTGTCGACGTACGCGACGACGTACGCGAGCCAGCTGGCCTTCGCTCAGACCCACCCCACTGTGGTTGCCGCGGCGACGCAGTACAAGAGCGAGCTGGCCTTCGCTTCGGCGAACCCGTCAATAGTCGCGACCGCGACTAAGTACAAGGTTCAGGCCGCGAACGCGGTGAAGTTCGCTCCTGAGCTGGCGGTCATCGAGGCACACCCGACCCTGTTCGCAGAGGCGGCAAAGTACACGCCGAAGACCATCCCTGCAGCGCTGGCTGCCCAGCTGGTCACTGCGGCTGGCGGCGGCAGCAAGGGCCTGGCGGTGCTCGGCACGATCGATGCCAACCAGGCAGCAATCAGCGGCGTGATCGCGGCAGCACCGGAGCTGAACACGATCAAGCCGTACGCGGCCCAGTTGACCGCGCTGGCAGCGATCCCGCCGGCCACGCTGGCCTCGATCGAGGCGAACTCGGCTCAGCTGACTGCTCTGTCGAAGGTGCCGCCGTCGGTGTTCGCTTACCTGAAGGCGCACGGGACTGCGGTGAGCTCAGCGGCGTCGAAGACCGTCGGTCAGTGGAAGACCTGGTACTGGATCTGCTTCGGCGGGATCATTTTCTTCCTGCTGTCCATCCCGCTGTTGCGCGGGCGCTGGCTGCCGCGTGACGCGAAGCGTGACGAGGCCGAGCACGAGGCGATGGTCCAGGCGGAACTGGCCAAGCTAGGCGCTAGCGAAGCCTGATCCGCTGGGTTAGCAACCGCAAAAACAAAGCCGGCGGGCCGCGACGAGCGGCCCGCCGGTTTTTTGCATGTG
>Ga0335073_10005128_pt1 | contig 18391 bp, 10 predicted proteins | sample Lox_Sample_22_FD_207093 | JGI IMG/M metagenome (GOLD analysis project Ga0335073, IMG submission 207093) | Soil microbial communities from Loxahatchee National Wildlife Refuge, Florida, United States - Lox_Sample_2.2 | ecosystem: Environmental > Terrestrial > Soil > Wetlands | place: USA... | reverse complement strand
TCCGCGGAATTGAGGCACGAACGCTGCTTGATTCCTTCAACACGGGCCATGCGGGTTCAATGGCTACGATCCACGCCAACTCGGCAGAGAAAGCCCTTCATCGTTTCGCCAATCTCGTGATGCGTAGTCACGCCCAAAGCACCTTCTCTGATACCGAAGCCGAGATCGCAGAAGCTGTCGATTTTGTCGTCCATGTTGAACGTCAGCCAGGCCGCCGCGTTGTCCGCGAGGTGCTTGCGCTTCGCGGGTATGACCGCGACGCGAAACGCTTCCTTATTGAGCCCGTCTTCGAGGTACAACATGCCACAGCATCGGCGCTGAGTGCGGCGACTATTGCTGCTGACTTGCTAACCAATTCTGCGCTGAAAGATTCCTTGATCCCACTACCTATAAAGGAGAACCCACATGCCATTGCTTGAGATCAACCAGAGCCGCCACATCTGTGCTTCTGTTCGGTTGGATGAGGCTACTGCCGCACAGGTCGATCAGTACGCCGCTTTCATCCACGCATCTGCGGACGATGTTGTGGACAAGGCGCTCAACTATGTCTTCTCAAAGGATCGCGACTTCCAGGACTTCCTGAAAACGGCACACGCCAAGCAGGTTGCCCCCGCTTTGCGTGTGCGAAAAGGCCCGAGCAATGGTGCGACGGAGCAGCCGACAAAGAAGCTTGCCGCCGGAGTCGAGTCCACGACTTCTGTGCGCGCAGTGAAGGCATGATCGTCCATTCAAATTCGTGGAGGTGCAAGAACGGTGCTTCGCACCGGAAGAATTTTGACACTCCACCCCTGATAGGGAGCTGTTTAGGTTCCTTCGGAACCTGATGCGCCTTGCTATGACAACAAAGAACTTACTGAAACGCGGGAACCTATTGGGTTCCCGTCTTCTACGGAGAAATGAGCGGCGATGTTACTTAATCACTCGGAAATAGACAGAAGGAAAGGCGCGGTGCGAGGACGGGAAAGCCGCAATCAGTCCCTCAATACCAAGTTGACACGGACCGAATTTGCTGCAGTTGAAGTGGCCGCTGCGGCGCACGGATGCGCGTTAGGGGAATGGGTACGCGATGTGATCCTACGGGAAATACGCGGAGCATCGCCCGCTGATCCATCCCTCGCGGAGATTCTTGGGGTTCGTTTGCTCCTGGTAAACGTGCTGCGACCGCTGGCCGCTGGCCAGAGAATCACGCCGGAGGCGTTCGACAAACTGCTCGATGAAATCAGCGAGGCCAAGCACGCCCTCGCTGGAAAGCTGGCCGCTTCCGCAGGAAGGAAATAGCGATGGCAATGACAAAGTGGGGACGCAAGGAATCCATCATCTGGCCGCCGCACAGCCCGATTTACACGTACGGGTCGGTATTCATGACGCTGCTTCTAACCGGACTGTTTCTTTACTGTCGGTTCACCTTCGGCAACAGCCCTGTACAGAGGTTCTACACGCCCTCCTACATTCGATCGAGTGTTGCAGGAGCAATAGCAACGAGCCGCCGAGACAATTACCGGATGCTCATGGTGGGCGGTCGCGGAATTCAACCTCGTCTGGCGACGAACACCGACGTGACGGACGGCACGACGCCGCAACCTGGGGGCAAGCCGATCCCGCTCGTTCTCTCGCAGCCCGCCATGCAGCAGGGCTATACGATCCTTTACCTGGGGCCGCAGCAGAAATATATCGACGCGTCCTTGAGTGCCTATCTCAGAAGTGCGGTGTACGGTAGTGATAGCCTGCTCGATCTCTACAAGCTCCCGCTGCTTTTCGGTCTGCTATCACTGGTCATCCAGCTCCCGTTTTCCATCGCCAAAGACGTTCGACGACGCAAGGCGCTGAGATACGGACGACGACTGAAAGGCCCGGAGATGATGACTCCGAGGGAGTTCAATGACAGGGTCGCAGGGGATGGCGTAGGCATTAAGACCAACGAAATGAAGACAATGATCCGCATACCGCAGCGCGCGGAGGCCCAGCACATGCAGATCATCGGAGATACTGGCGCGGGCAAGACCATGATCATGCTCCAGATCCTTCGGCAGATAAAACATCGTGGCGATTCCGCGATCGTCTACGACCCGGCACGGGAGTTCGTCAAACGCTTTTACGATCCGAAGAATGGCGATGTAATCCTGAATCCGCTCGATAAGCGGTGTCCCTACTGGGGGCCCTCTGAGGAACTCCGCCGACGCTCCGAGGCGAAGGCTCTGGCAGTGTCCCTCTTCCAGCCGCCGCAGGACAAGAAGGGGGAATTTTTCATCGAGTCCCCGCAGAAGATCTTCGCATTCCTCATGGCCTATGGCCCTACGCCGGAGGAGTTGGTGAAGTGGATGTCAGACCCGCAGGAGATCGACCGAAGGCTGAAAGGAACGGAACATGCGCACCTGATCGACCCGAGGGCACACCAACAGCGTGCTGGAGTTCTTGGCTCGCTTGGACTCGTCGCCGACAGCCTCCGCCTCTTGCCGAACAAGAGCGACGTGAATGGCGAGTGGTCGGCCACAGAGTGGGCCGACACGCGGCAGGGCTGGATCTTCATTACTTCGCTCCCGGCAGAACGTGAGGCACTTCGGCCGCTTCAAAGTCTATGGATCGACCTGCTCGTCTTGCGTCTGCTAAACGAGCCGAAGGAGGGCCAGAAGCGGGCATGGTTCGTAATCGACGAGTTGGCGAGTTTGCAAAAGCTCCCCCAGTTGCATACCGCAATTACAGAAAATCGGAAGAGCAATAATCCGGTGATCCTAGGTTTCCAGGGTAAGGCCCAACTGGAAGTCCTCTACGGCCACCTGGCTGAGGTCATGCTGTCCCAACCGGCAACCAGCATTTGGCTGAAGACAAAGGAGCCGGCCGCTAGCGAGTGGGTCAGCAAGTTCATCGGAAAGGTCGAGATCGAACGGCTACGCGAGACCCACTTCGACGGCACCCGCGCTGGGAGAAACTTCGGGCTGGACCGGCAGATTGAACCGCTGGTAATGGAGTCCGAAATCTCCGGACTGCCGGACCTCCACGCCTACATGAAGTACGAGAACTATGTGACGCGCTTCTCATTTCCGTACTTCGATATGCCCGCTGTCGCCACTGACTTCGATCTCCGCGACACGCCCGACGACAAGCTCCCCTACGATCCCAAAAACATCGGAGCGGCTACGCCCCAGTTGCGTCCGCTTGAGTTGAAGCCGGAGGCAAACGTGCCCACGCGGCTTCGCCGAAAATCGCCAGGGACAGCGACTGAGATACAGCAGCGGGAGACCGGCCTTGAGACGAACGTCAATGCCCAACAAAGCCTCAATCTTCGGGGATAGTAACTGCGATGCTGACCATTTCCAAGCCGCTCTCCGCTGGCCAGGCGCAGACCTACCACCAGAAGGAGTTCACTGCAAAGGAGCAGAACTATTGGTCGCAACGTGGTGTCATCGCGGGCGAATGGCAAGGCCGTATGGCCGGCCAGTTCGGCCTTGCCGGTGCTGTGTCTGCCGAGGACTTCGCGAAACTCAGCCAAGGGCAGCATCCACAGACCGGCGAGCAGCTTGTACGACAACGAGCGTCGTATGAGTATCAGGATGCAGACGGGAAGACGATCAGGACGATGGAGCACCGAGCCGGGTGGGATGCGACATTCTCGGCTCCCAAGTCTGTCTCGCTCACCGCGCTAGTCGGCGGCGATCAGCGTGTTCGCGAAGCCCACCGGCAGAGCGTCAGCATTGCCCTTGACCAACTTGAACGCTACACACAAGCTCGAATAGGCGGGAATCATCCGCCTGAGACCACAGGCAGGTTTATCGCCGCTAAGTTTGAGCACGATACAGCCCGCCCCGTCGATGGCTATGTCGCGCCGCAACTACACACACACGCAGTGGTTTTCAACATTACAGAGCGCGACAACGGCCAGCCTCGCGCCATCCAGCCGCAAAGTCTCTTTGCCTCGCAACAATTCGCCACGGCCATCTATCAATCAGAGTTGACCTACAGACTCCGCCAACTCGGTTACGAAATCACGGCAGGGCGGAGCGGAGCACCCGAGATCAAAGGCTACACACAGGAATACCTCGACGCTTCCAGTCCCCGGAGCCAACAAATTCGTGAGTACCTTGAACGCACGGGCCGCTCGGGGAAAGAAGCTGCCGAGATCGCTGCGCACTCGACGCGGGACCGCAAGGAGATCCATTCGCCGGGAGAGGTGATGGCCGCGCACCGGAAGCTGGCGGCAGACTTTGGGCACCAAGCCGACGCTGTTGTACGCGCAGCGCGCGAACGGTCTCAACATCAAGAGAAACCTGTCAACTCGTTGGACCGGGTTCGAGAATCTCTCACCTTTTCCCGCGACAAGAACTTCGAGCGCGAGGCCGTTGTGGATGAACGGGCGCTGATCCGCGACGGGCTCCGTCGCGGTATGGGGGAGATCACTCACGCCCAAGTCCGCGCCAATCTTGACGCCCGCTTGGCCTCCGGAGAATTTCAAATCGTCGAGCGCCCTCAGAGCGTGCCTAGTCGTCAGTTCACCACCGCGAAAACGATCGAAGCGGAGCATGAAATTATCCGCAGGGTCCGCGAGGGACAAAACCAAGTCGAGCCGGTCCTTTCGCGTCCGCAGGCAATCGCGGTTGCCGACCATCACCAACATCTCAATCGGGCACAAAAGAGTGTGGTCGAAGATGTACTCAGCGCGCCAGACCGCGTCCAAGGACTCCAAGGTTTCGCCGGCTCAGGCAAGACAACCACGCTGACGGTCATCCGCAGCGCTGCGGAAAGGCAGGGCTATCAGGTTGAGGGCCTCGCTCCGACCTCCCGCGCCGCGCGCCAACTTAATAAGGCTGGCATGGGCGCCGGAACCTTGCAGGGCTTCCTCGTCCGCACTGGAAATCCAGACCCACGAGAACACAAGCACTTGTACTTTGTCGATGAATCGAGCCTTGCCAGCACCAATCAGATGCGCGAGTTCCTTGCGCGGATTGGCCCCAATGACCGCGTGCTTCTGATCGGCGATACCCGCCAACATCAGGGCGTCGAAGCGGGACGCCCTTTCGAGCAACTGCAGGACGCCGGAATCCGCACCGCCAAACTCGATGAGATCGTTCGCCAGAAGGAACCGGCTCTGAGATCCGCGGTCGAACTATTGGCGACGGGCCAAGTCTCCGCTGCCCTCGACGCACTCTACGAGCAGGGACGGGTGAAGGAAATTCCCAACGCAGAAGAGCGTATCCGCACCATCGCCAAGAGCTACGCTGAATCGCGCGAGAACACCCTCATCGTCTCACCAGACAATGCTTCCCGCCGCGAGCTGAACGTGGCCGTTCGCCAAGAGTTAAAGGCCGCCGGAGCCCTTGCCCCAGAAGATCGTGCTTTCCGTGTCTTGGTGCAGCGCCAAGACATGACCGGAGCCGAAAGATCCTGGGCAAGCCACTACGACATGAACGACGTAGTTCGCTATGCTCGGGGCAGCAAAGCCCTCGCAATTGAAGCTGCCTCCTATGCGTCGGTCGTCGCGATCAACCCAACTGCAAACCAGCTCACAGTCGAGAAGATGAATGGAGAACTTGCCACCTACGATCCCCGCCGCCTTATCGGCGTTAGCGTCTACCAAGAGATCGAACGCGAGTTTTCCGTAGGCGACCGCATCCAGTTTACTGCCCCCGACAAATCACTCGGCGTTGCGAATCGCGACATGGCCGCGATCGAGGCGATCCACCCCGATGGTCGTCTGTCCGTCCGCCTCGACAATAACCGCCAGATCCAATTCAGCCCCAACGAGCATCGTCATCTCGACCACGGCTATGCCGTCACCAGTCATAGCGCCCAAGGGCTCACCGCCGAACGCGTTCTCGTTCACGCCGATACCGGTGTCCACCCGGACCTGCTCAACTCCCGCTTCGGCTACGTCTCCATCTCTCGCGCCAGCCACCAGGCCACGCTCTTCACTGACGACTTGGCAAAGCTCGGGCCCCAATTAGGAGCCCAGATCTCGAAGACATCCGCTCTGGAAATCAATCAAGCTTCATCCATCGCGCAGGGAATTGGGATATTGTTGTGTTGAGTGGAACCGTCAAAGTCATGCCTCTTCGAAGCCATGATCCCTGAACTTAAGTGTTCGGCAGTTTTCAGTGACGGTTCTGACTGTCTGCTCGGGAACGCCCGCGGGAACTTCGGCGTCGATCTCTAAGGTAACTCTTACATTTGCGTTGACCAAACCCGCTAAATGAGCAACAACTTCGTCTCCGACCCGGCCCGCGTCACGCCCCAAGCGAGTTGGGTCAAGGTTCACGGTTCCGTGGAATCGCTTTGGTGTCGTCACACGGGATGCGGTCCCCGTAGAATTACCGGCCCCGTGTTGCTTGAAAGTTTCCACGGCAGCGCCGGCCTGCCCCGAAGCTTTGTCCTCGGGCGTACCAGCCCCGATCAGCGCAGAGTCGGCCGCAAGCTGGCGACGCGCTACATCCGGCTTCACCAAGACCCCAGAGTTCGGGTCCGCTAACATCATCACAGGTTGGCCGGGCCGCAGCCCGCGATATCTTCCTGTGGCTTCGTCGTAGCTGTCTGCATATGCGAACGACTCCTGCTCCCAAGTCAGCAGAGCAAGACCATCCGCAATTGCATTGAGGAGAACGTGTGGCCCGGAGAGCCGTGGAAGATAGACGTACCGTGCAAAATCCTCGATCAGCTGCCTCACCGTAACGTGGTCCCCTCGCCACAGAGGAACACGATCCAACTCGATGCGTAGTCGCGTTCCTGCCAGAGAAGTTATCAGCAACTCATCCTTACGCAGCCTTTTCGTGGCCCGTGCCGCCAGAGACTCCTCCCCCGAAAGGCGAAATGCCTGCCACTTTACTTCATCTTGCGGCGCAGGCTGTATTGGGACAAGCAGCCACTCATAAGCATCTGGGATGCGTGACTTAACGAGACCATCGGCGTTACTTTTTTGGTCCTCGGCCTGCTTTACCTGGGGCATTGTCAATTCGAGCAACTCACGGTCATCGACAATCGAGTCCCATGCTAGATACCGCCTGATAGCCTCATCTAGGTCTTGCAGAAGCATCTTGTCGACAGCCAAGAACACGAGCGTATTGCGGTAAAGGCGGGGTGCGCTGCCCCGCGATTCCAGAAATGCGCTTGCCGCCAATAACGCAGGGCTTGCTGCATCTCTCGTGTGAGGGTACTCGATACGCAAGACTATCAGTCGAGCGTCAAGATCATCGGGCACATCCTGGCCAGTTTGCGGCAGGCCATGAACGGCGCTGAACCCTCCACGGTCACGCAGATCCACACGAATCCGTCGATCGAGTTCCTGCACCATCTTGTCAGGATCAGACTTGAGTTGCTCTGCACGATCTTCTGCGATCTTGGTGACCGTCGGTTGAGTTGAATACCAGTATCGAGCGGCATCATGATACAAGTAAGTTGCCGCGCTACTCAGACGCCGTAGCGCGTCCCCAAAAATAGCAGGCGACTCGCCTGGCATCACACAACCCAGTTTAATGCGACGATCTTCGAGCCCACGATGAGCCGCTGTAGCGGTTGGGGCGGAACCTAGATACACGGTACGCGCAACGCGCCGGCACGCTGAAAATTTACCAAGGTTAGGAATCTCGCCATCAATCCGAAGCGGAAGTGAGTTGGGACCATCCACGTCTTTTTCGATCACTGGAACCCAGTTGTCGGATAGATACCGGGTCAGTTCGAACTGGACCCTTGAATCATCGATCGGTATCGTCGAGGGCAAAATGAGAGGGTTGCGATCGTTCTTTTCCCACAAGCTATGGATAACCGAGGCCATCAAGCGCAGAACGCCTCGGGTCCGTTGAAATTTCAGTAACGTGGACCAATCAGTATAAAGCCGGTCAAAGATTTCGGGATGGATAGGGTATGCGGCCTTGAGCCGCTTCTCGTAATCAGCCTCGCGAGTTTCTGGGGGAAATTCCTGGTGCTGCGTTCGGTAAAGATCGGAAAACGCCCGAGCCACGGTGTCACGACCCACGAACTGCACTTGCTCCACCATTGGCTCGAATAACCGACGACGTACAATCTCGAAGCTCTCCTCGGCGCTTGCCGGACGCCATGAGGTCTCCACCCGCCCGACGGCATTGCGCAGTCTATCGAGAGCCGCGCGACCCCGCTCGCCCCCTACCTCAACGTCGTCCGCAACGGCATGAGGAGATCCGGAAGTATCTGACGCCGGTAAGCTGATAACCAGAAGGCACCGCTTTGTATCCTTGGCCGCCTCTGTAAGCGTCTGGGCAAATGTGAAATGAGTCTCAAAGTCACCACCGGGCAAATCTCTTCGCTCATGCAATTGGCGAGCGTAGGCGACCCATTCGTCAATCAGAATCAGGCATGGACTGTACTGGTCCATGAGCTCACGCAAGACGTCGCCAGGATTGGTAGCTCTCTCGTCATCTGCCTTTACGCGGGAGAAAGCTTTCTTCGCTTCCTTGATTCCGCCTGCAGCCAGGCCCAGCTGCCAAGCAAGTTCACCCCAGAGCGTTCGAATCTCAGTCCCGTCCGACTTGATAACCGGATTGCCCGGTGAAATTTTGTTACCGACGAGCACGACACGATTCACTTTCGGGAGCTTGCTGACACCGGCCTCGGCCAGGACCGACTCAACTCCTGATAATTCACTTGGGGCCACACCCGAAAAAAGGTGATACAGCGCGAGCATGGAGTGGGTCTTGCCACCGCCAAAGTTTGTTTGGAGTTGCACGACTGGGTCTCCACCCTTACCAGCAACTCGCTCCGTCGCCCCAGTGAGCAGACGCTTCAGGCTTTCGGTAAGGTGCGTACGGCGGAAGAATTCGGCAGGATCCTTGTATTCGTCGGAACCTTCTCCCCGGTAGACTTGCCAAAGGTCGGCGGCAAACTCGGCCTGCTGGTAGCGACCAGTCGCCACATCCTTGTGGGGATTGATTACTTCGCGCCAGGGCTTGAGACCTCCGTTGGTCTGTCCTTCAATAGCCGTCCCGGAAGTTTTGCGCCGCTCACTGCGGGCCTGCTCGTCAAAGCGCAAGCGCAGCAGTTCCATTTTCATTTTTTCGACTTCGTCGGCCTGTGGTGCAGAGATGGCGGCCAGCAGCCGTGCGCTGCTGTCTAGTGCGCGGTAAGCATCGTCAGTGCTAAAGGGTCGCTGGTGCGCCCACCTGTTGCGCACGTCTCTCAATTCGCTAACGAGAGTCCGTTCGGCCTGACCCAATGTCTTGCGAAATACTGTATTCCACTGGCCCCAAACCACAGCCAGAACGCTTGCGATGTCCCATTGCGGATCACTTTCCGTGCCAGAAAAGCCGAGCTGCTGCGGTGGTAGAGACGCTTTGAGCTGGTCAAACCATTGCTGCTCGTATTGGGACTTCAGTTCACGCTCGACGAAAGGTGCCAGCCCACCTCGCAAGAGGTCCAGCATTTTTCCGATACGTTCATGGTTGGTAATAGCCATATGCGAAATCGCCCTAGATCAGTCTGGCCTGTTCAGGGGCGGATACCGCCTCCTTCTTCGCCATGTGCGCCAACTCAGACCACCCGAGTCCCAGCGCATTATAGGCCTGGGCTTCAGTCAAAAGGCCCTTCTTCTCCGATATTCGAAAAAGCCGCAATGCCAAATCCCGAGCTAAATCGCCCTTTGAGCCAAACTTGCGCAACACGTTGGCTGTTGCTTCATCTCCTGCCTTCTCGTGATAGTAAACGCGTATCAAATGGTGCGTCATTCCCCACACAGTCAACCTCTCGCCGGAAGGGTCCCAATCGATCGGCAGCTCTTCCGGCCTCAACAGACGTACGCTGCCCCCTCCAGAGCGTACTAAACCCGCTTGATCGAGAGACGTCACCGACGTGGTCTTTGCTTTCGTCAGCAATTCCGCATCGCCGAAGCCACCATCGGAGAAGCCGTTTAGCTCAAACCATGCGATGGCCCACCGCGTCTCTGGATCAAAATCGTCTTCTTGCGCGGTGAGCACTTCAGCTTGGATCTGATTGATCATACCGAGCGCAGCTCGCACCGTGAGTTCTTTGCCCGTGCTTTCTAGAATTGAACCGTAGCGCGAATAGATGGCCATCCCCGGTCCCAGAGCTGCTTGAGCGAAGTCCACCGGTGCTACGTTCCCTTGTTGAAGGTGGCGAAGGGCTGGTGGCAGAGCAGTCTTCAATTCCTGACGAAACTGAGTGCTAGAGATGCGCTGTGCGTCCGTGGGTCGGGGACGACATGCGAGGACGATGTACGATGCAAGAGCATTGGAGCCCATCGCTCGCATTCTCCACTTCTGTGACGCTCGCACTGGCCAAGTGGCCGTGATCTGGAATCGACTCGAAATCAGTGCTTCGAGCAATGTTTCCCAGCCCGTAGTTAAATCCACTGCGGACCTTCCATCGTCTTCCGTTCCGCTGCTCTCTTCGTCTTCCTGCCTAAAGGCGTAATAGACAGTAAGGGGGAAGCGATGATCCATCTTTTCGCGCAATGAGGTAAAAGCGCTACGAAAGCCTGTCTCGAAATGCTGCTTCGCCTTCTCTTGGTCACCGTCGAACAGCTCAGGTGAGGCGGTCAATTCCGGAATCTTGGGAACGAGAAGAGTGCTGAACAATTCCGGATAGAAATCTCCGACCGTGCGCCGAAGCCAAATGTAAAAGAAGTCGCTGAGCGCCGCGTATCCTATGTTGTCGTAATAAGGCGGGTCGGTACTGATAAGGAGATTTCCAATTCCGTTAGCGCCCGTCGCCGCATCGACTTGCCGAGCCGAACCAGGCTTCTCATTGTCGACGATCAGAGTTTCTACTGCATCGGCACAAATTCCAACGGCAGTGTGCCAACAAACGCCTCTTTCCCCCATGATATTTGACTCCGCGAAGTCCCATACCATCGGAATCGCTCCACGCCCAAAGAGCTGCATGAGCTGTTCGCCGCTGGGTTTCCACCGACAGAAGGAGTTGTTGAAGTCCGCACAACGGTCTAGCGCTAGAGCCAAGAAGATAGTAACGGTGCGAGCGTAGGCCTGGGCATCTGCTGCGGGCAACCCCGACGCAGAAGCATGTCCTAGCACGTCTTTCGTGATTCCCTTTACAAGATCGCTCAACTCGACCATCGCTGTCAGTTGGCGCGGCGTAAACATCTGCCAATGTTTCAGGAAGCCGTAATTTTGTATCCGGAATCCGAGAGCCTCTAGAGGAAGGTCTGAATCTGGGTAGCCAGACGGCTTTGCGGATTCAGCGATGTTCTCTTGTTCGTTTGATGCATTCAGGTACGTGCGTCCTCTACGCGACTCCGCAACAACCGCAAGCATGCGCGAACTGAGGCGACTCCCTTGAGCCTCCGTCCGTACGTATTCGAAAGTGATCGGCGAGCCAGTAAGAAGACATCTAAAACCGCCTTTTCCGACCTTGGTCCCCGCCGAAATCGACGGCGGGTCCGCTGGAGTGCCGGTCCGAACTTCGAAGTCATAAGTACCAGCAGCCTTGTCCACGACGGGATGCAACCATGCAGGCTTGTTTTTCTTACTCGACAGAAAATAGCTGCTAACGAGAGGCACATGCTTGCCCTTCGCAGCCGGGTCCGGACTAGCCACAGTCCGCGCCCAAATCCATCCAATAACTTTGGCTTCGCCTCCCCCCTGTTGCTGAGGTAATTTCACGCTCGGGTAAAGGTGACCGATCCTCGTTTGTGCCCGCTCTCGAATCAACCGTCCGTAATATCTAACGTCCGCTGCCAGTCCATGAGTGTGCCGCCAATTCTCGCTGCCACCGATCTTGCCGCGGTCTTCCGGATTAACCGGAGGGTGGCCGATCCAGTGCGGGGCCAGTTCAAGGTTACATTTGTTCAGCAGAACGGCGACGGGATTCAAGTCGCCCGAGTGCGTCTCAAATCCCAAGCGATTCCCCTCAAGCGGAATCGAACCACCTCCGGCGAAAGGATCGTATAGTGCCGGCAGGTGACCACCCGAGTGTCGCAGCATTTCCGTCGCCGCTTCAGCGTAGACTTCGGGCGACTCACTTAGCTTTTTCGTCATCATCCGCCGCACAACGCCGAAGAGACGTTCACGCTCTGCATTTTGTAGTTCCTCAGTGGGCCAAATCTCTGGATGAGCTTCAGGGTCATCCACTACTGAGGCGAAGAGAACGGCACGGGCAGTTGGCAATGGCAGCCGCGCCCACCAATGGTGAATTCCCTTGGGGTGAGCCCCAATTCCCGGCATCTTGTCGTACGCCGACGCGTCATTGATCTCAGGTAGCGGTAGCGCCACTTCGATCAGCTTTTTCTTGTAGGGTCTGCTCACGGGCAGGCCGCAATGAGTTTCGGGTTGGCTGTGAGGACCTCGATGCCACCTTCCGTGCAATCGTTATCATGAGTGACGAACTTCCATCCATTGTGGCGGCATGATTCGACCAGCAGCCCGTCATTTATGTCCATCGCCCCGGATTCGAAATCCTTTAGCACTTGGTCTACGTTGATGCTCGCGAACGGATAATCATGGCGGGAGCAAAGCTTGAGAATCTGGTGAGCGAAGAATGAGGCGGCCGCGCCCACCGCAGCAAAATCCGGCGATTTACGGAACTCCTTTAGCTTGCCATATTTCTTCTGATACGCACCTTTGTATTCAAGGCGCCAATAGCCGCTCAAATACTCGCTGATAGTGATGGCATCTAGCACCAGGTGTACGCCGGTTGTCAGCATTTGCTTTAGCGCCGCCGAGTAAGCGGCAGGGGCCGTATTCGGATCGGAGGGAGCGGGGAAAAGATAAAGCCAAATATTGGTATCCAGCAGCATCGCTTCATCTTTGGCAAAGCCGTATGTTGCCAAATCATGCGCTTTATTTTTCATTTTCGCTGCCCGTCTCTTCCTTCCACGCTTGGTCAAACTCCTTTCGGTTCGCGAAATACAGCTTGGCATTGTCAACCACCCGCTTAAGCAGGGCGAGATCTTCCTGCGCCATGTCACGCACATTGAAAAGCTCGCGAATCTTCTCCTCCGGTAATTCGCCGTAAAGCTGACCAATGGCGGCGTTGAGGAATGCCGAAATAATGGTCTCGATTCTATCGAACGAAAGTGAGACCTTCCGGCCTTCCCGCAGCAACGGGGCGATTTTGTCATGGACCTTCTGCCCGTCGTCAGAGGATACCCCGAGGGGAGAGCCGATAATGTCAAACGCGCGAACAATAATTTCTTGAGAGGCTGTTTCAGGCATCGCGATTCACTAAAAAATGTTCTCGGCCGTTATCGTCGAATCGAGCCGATAGGATTGGGTATCGGCAGTGTTAACCTGCAGATTCACCGTGGCTCCCGGCAGTTCGGCATGTGCCAGTGTACCGCACCCCTTCCCGTACTCGTAAAACCCATCTCCAGAAACAATCTGCATCTTCCCGCCATTGCGCTCAACGAAATCGTGCAAGAACTTCAAGCCGACGCCACCAGGGCGCGATCCAGTGCGAGTTGTATTGCCACCTTTGAGCGCCCAACAGATCGCATCTCCAGAAGACATCTCGCTCTTGAGATATGCCCGAACCTTGCTGCGAATACCCACGCCAGCATCTGCAATCGTAAAAATTAACCGCTGCTCAAGCGGATAAAACTGGCCACAAACGAAAATTCCAAGTCGCGAATCCGAGTGCGTCACGGAATTCTGAAAAACTTCAAAAATACTCTGCTGAGATACCTTGCCGACGCCTTCGGTCAACTTAGGAAAACCTTTCCCTTCAAGTTGACGCTTCAAATAATCGGCAAACAGCCTCTCATCATCCAGTTGAAACCGCGCAAAGGGTAAGGTGGTCCGCCCCACATCTTCCTCGGGCTTATATCCGTAATTGGTTAGAAACCCGTTTCTCCGAAGAACACTCTCAATGGCGGGGCGCACACGAACGATCTCGATCCTGTTGAATTTATCCGCAACAAGGGCCAGCACCGCGCCTAGAGGGGCAGCCATGTTAGCGTCGAAGAAATCACACTCTGAAAGATCAAGTTCCAGTCGTCCAGAGTACAAAGAAGCCGCATCAGACCACAGCTGAGCGAGGCGCTCGAATCCTTCGTGACTGCTTCTTATCGTGGCTAGCCTATGAATCATGCGGGTTGCGCGGCCTTTGCCAACAACTCGGCGAAGTCGTAATTCACGCTGGTGACCCCGAAATCTGGTTCGCGCTGAAATGGCCTGCGCAAATAGTGGACGCGCTCTCCATCTTCTGTGAATTCGACAATCGCCAAAATGAAATCCTCGGGCTTGTTCAATGAGTAGAGAATCTCATTCTTGGTTACCGTGATCGTGTCGGCACCTGAAATTCGCCCCTTCACCTCTATAAAACGGAGCTTGCCGGTGCCGGGCACCCGGCTCTCAATATCATAGCCGAGCTTCTCGAACTCTCGGTCAACTGGCTCAAAACCAAGCCTCCTTTCGATCTCCATTATGACCGAGCGAGCGCGGGCTGCGGCAGCTTGTCTGTCTGCCAATTCGACGGGGACAGAGCTCCGCTTACCCGTCATAGCGAAGATCAAGCCAATTGGGACGACCAACAGTCCGCCCAATACAACCGGCGGCAAGGGCGAGATCTGTCCCTCCAGCTTCAACTCCGTCATTCGCTTTTCGAGCCGTCCTTGGAGCGCATCCGCGCGCTTGCGAGCTTCGTCGGAATTTAGGCGCGCATTCGGTCGACCTGCTTGCTCCTGGAGTTTCAGCTCTTCCGCACGATGATCCCAATAGCTGATCTCTTTGGTGAGCCGCTCTTTCACCGCAGCTTCGGTCTTCGCGATCAATTCCAGCTTGCGTGAGCGAACCTCTTCGAGATGCTCCGGGACAACCGTCGCGATCGCGTGCCCTTGTGCTTTTTGTTCCAACTCGCGTGAGATCCAATTGGCTTCAGCGCGAGCCAGAAAACTGTCTATGCCAGGCTCATCATCCTTCAACGGCCGATAATCGAGATAGGGGGCATAATGTAAATGCCGTGCATTGCCTGCCGAATCAAGTTCTACATAAAGCATGCGCTTGGAAACGACCCTGCGTTCACCATTACGGGTGACGCTCGCGTCCTGGATGGCGTGCTCTAGATAGAAAATGACGCGAGGCTCCATACCTGGGTCACGTTCGTCAACCAGAACTGTGCCTCGCCGAAGAAGATCTCGCTGACGCTCAAGGGTCAGATCGATAGTGGCATCCAACAAGGGATGGCCGGGACAAATGAAAGCCGCCAATGCTTCCCCTTGGGGAGCGACCAGACTTTTTTCAAATGCTATGCGTTCATACTTGGGCAGTACCGGCTCACCAATGCCCAAGGCACGATCACGATTCCGCACGACAGCAGGGACGTGGGTAACCTCATATCGTCGTGGCTCACGCTGTTTCACCGAACCGCCGAGCTGGTGAAAAGCTTCGAGGAAAAAAGATTCGATGTAGTGCGGCTGGAGCCTACGTGCCTCCGCGCGTTCCATCTCCTCACGAATTCGATAAACCCGGCTGGCATCCATCGAGTCCTGCGCCAGTGCCCGCTCTTCGATAAGGTCGCGCAGCTGATCCCGATCGAAGGCGTTCGCGATCACCTGAGTGAGACGCGCCCGGACGTCAGGCTGCGCGCCATAACGGACCGCCTCGATCAACAGCTCGCGTAAAGGCTTGCCCTCAAACTGCAGCTTGCCGAGCACATCGAACACCTGACCGCCCAGCGCCTTACGGGCTTCATCGAGCTTTTCTAGGAGCGTATGGTAAACGTCACCCTCACGCGTTTCGTCTGCGACGAGATTCCATAGATGGCAAACTTCCGTTTGCCCGATGCGGTGGATTCGCCCGAACCGCTGTTCAATACGATTTGGATTCCATGGTAGATCGTAATTAACCATCAAATGGGCACGCTGAAGGTTGATTCCCTCACCGGCAGCATCCGTTGCCAGGAGCACCTGAACTTCGGGGTTATGCCGGAAACCTTCTTGCGCGTTCATCCTCTCTTCGCGACCCATTCCACCATGAATCACAACAACAGCGCCCGTCCTGCCCAGGAGCGTTGATATTTTGCTTTCAAGGTAATTCAGAGTGTCGCGGTGCTCAGTGAAAAGCACTAGCTTCTGAGTGGGAGAAGACGCAACGGATGGCAACTCGACAGAGCTCTTTTGATCAATTTCCTTTGCAACCTTGGCGCTACTGGTGCCATGTGTGAAGATTTCGCTTAGAAGGCTGGCAAGTTCCCGCCACTTCGTATCCGCGCCACTTCGACGTACTCCTAAAGCAAGACCTTCGAGATGCTTTAGGGTCTCAATCTCAGCTCTTAGCTCCGCAATTGTTCGAGCTGCTGTTGCTTGGTCAAGAATTTGCTCCTCCACATCTTGCAGCTCGTTATCAGGAGCATCCTCTAAATCCTCTACATCTTCCTCATCTAGCTCTCGCAGATCAGGCGCAGCTGGGGCGCTCTGCCCGCCGCGTTGCAAGAGCTCCAGCTCTCGCAATCGGCTCTCAAGACGCTCACGGCGACGACGAAGAGATTGATATATCGCCTCCGGCGAAGAGGCCAGCCTACGCTGCAGAATTGTGAGGGCAAATCCGACCGTTCCAGACCTTTTATCGTTCTGAAGTGCCTCCGCACGGTTAAACTCCTCCGTCACGTATTCCGTGACAGCCTTATAAAGTTGAGCTTCAGACTGCGAGAGCTTGTAAGGTACTGTATGGGCAATTCGCTCTGGAAAAAGCGGAGTAGCATCGAATTTGAGAAGCTTTTCCTTTACCATCCGGCGCATCAAATCGGAGACATCTGCAACATGAGCACCATCACGAAACCGACCCTCAAACCGATCGCCATCTAGAAGTGCCATGAATAGCTGAAAGTCTTCTTCCTTGCCGTTGTGTGGCGTCGCGGTCATGAGCAGAAAATGCCGAGTCAAGCCAGATAGCAATTGCCCTAATCTGTATCGCTTCGTGAACTTAACCTCTCCGCCAAAATACGTGGCGGACATCTTATGTGCTTCGTCACAGACAATAAGATCCCACCGACAATCTGGCGCGCTCAGCTTTTGCTGTACGTCCTCGTTGCGGGAGAGCTTGTCCAGCCGCGCAATGACGAGGTTCGTTTCCGAGAACCAATTCCCGGTTCGCGCAGCCTCAAGTTTGTCATTGGTCAAGATCTCGAATGGCAAGTGGAAACGACGATAGAGTTCATCCTGCCATTGCTCCGCGAGGCTTCCTGGGCAGACGACAAGACAGCGCTGGAGATCACCTCGTGCTATGAGCTCTTTCATGAATAGCCCCGCCATGATCGTTTTACCTGCGCCTGGATCGTCAGCCAAAAGAAAACGTAGTGGCTGGCGGGGAAGCATAGCGTCGTATACAGCCGTAATCTGATGAGGCAACGGCTCTACCATTGAGGTGTGGACAGCAAGCACCGGATCAAAAAGGTGCGCCAACCGAATTCGGTGGGCCTCCGATACCAGACGAAACGCGGCACCATTCCCATCGAAGCTCCACGGCCTGCCGAGCTCCACAACTTCGATCCGGGCCTCATCGTGCCTGTACAGTAGCTCATTCGCTACTTTCCCGGTTGGCGTTTTATAGGTCAGCTCCAACGCCGCCGATCCAAACCACTGGACATTCACGACCGTGACCAAACAGTCCGGCAATATGCCCCTAACGGTCGAATTGGGCTGAAGAGCTTCGAGTTTACTCATTTGAGCAGCGCGATTTCTGGGATGATTTTATCAGTTGGTAAATCGGACCTTTGCGGGATCGCCAATCGATAGCAGTGATCGCTGCGCAACTTCCGGATTACATGTAGAACCGGTAGGACGGGTTTGGAACCTGGTTCTCAGAGAGTTCCGTCATGATCATGCCCACTCGGCGCGCGAAGGAAATAGTAATCGGAAATCGTCCGACACCATCGGTCGAGTTCCAATTCATCTTCGTTAGTGCCAGAAGCTCTCTCGCGCGCTCGCGAATATCGGTCTTTCCACACGAACCGATCTCCAATGGAGCAGGAATGTGAGGCCCAGGATATTCGTCCCACCAGGCAACGTATCCGCTCGTGAACAGATACGACTCCTCGCCGACATTGCATAGAGTTCCGCGCCAAGGCTCTTGCATGCCTTTGCGGATAAGCCGAAATGCTGTGCTTCGCATCCACATCAGCTCGCAAGCTGACACTTCAGATTCCGCAACAGACCGGAATCCCTCTTCCTCCTCTGGCTGGTAGGTGCTTGTCTTGTGAATCACCACGCGGCCCGGTAACATCCCGGCACGGTCTTTATATTTATCAAGCACGTCAGTCATCAAACTCGCAGATTGCTCTTCGGTCAGGTAGGGTTGGCGATCTCTTCTTTGATTGTGCGGAACAAGGGAGCCTTTAAGAGCAAACGGCTCGACCTCGTTAGAAAAGGCCTGCGCTACGCTCGCATAGACCACATCGCCTTCTCTACGCTTAAGGTGATGGAATGAAATCCCAATGAAACACGTGTTACCTGGTAGGTCACCGGGGC
>Ga0335073_10005127_pt1 | contig 18392 bp, 18 predicted proteins | sample Lox_Sample_22_FD_207093 | JGI IMG/M metagenome (GOLD analysis project Ga0335073, IMG submission 207093) | Soil microbial communities from Loxahatchee National Wildlife Refuge, Florida, United States - Lox_Sample_2.2 | ecosystem: Environmental > Terrestrial > Soil > Wetlands | place: USA... | reverse complement strand
TTGGGTGATTATGAACGCCCGGCGCTAGCTGCTGGCCTGCCACAGCCGGTCGGAGGCCAGCCGGGCGCCCTCGGCCAGGGCGGCGAGCTTGAGCCAGGCGACCGAGCCCATGATCGCGCTGAAGCCGGTGAAGGTCCCGAATCCGCAGTCGGTGCCGGCGATCACACGCTCCCGCCCGACGATGTCGGCGAACCGGCCAATGCGCTGGGCGACCAGGCGCGGGTGCTCCAGCACGTTGGTCTTGACGTCGATCACACCCGGGATCAGCACCTTGTCGTCCGGGATCCGGAGCCCGCGGAGGTCCTCCCATTCGTGCTCGTGCCGGGGGTTGGCGGCCTCGAACGAGATCGCCATCGGCTTGGCGGCGAACGTCGCGGGCAGGACCTCGGTGAGCGGCACGTCCATATGATGCGGGCCCTCGTAGTTGCCCCAGCAGATGTGCATCCGTATCCGGTCGGCCGGGAGGTCCGCCACGGCCTCGTTCAGCGCCGCGATGTGCAGTTCCAGGTATCCCTGATAGCCCAGCCGGTCGACCGTGTCGTCCCAGGTCGAGGTGTGCACCGCCATCGGCAGGTCGGGGCAGTCGAGCTGGAGCACCAGCCCGGACTCGACGATCGCCCGGTACTCCTCCCGCAGCGCGCGGGCGATGGCGAACAGGTAGTTCTCGTAGCTGTCGTAGTGCAGGTTCGGTGCCGCCATGGCGAAACAGCCGGGTGACGTGGCGGGCAGGAACCCCTCAGCCACGTGGACCTCGCCGAGCGCCTTCGACAGCGTCGCGATGTCGGCGGCGACCGCGTCCTGGCCGACGTAGCTGACATCCGCGGTGCAGTTGCGCATCACGATGTGCGCGCCGGCCTCGCCCCCGTACTGCTCCAGCAGGAGGTCGGTGAATTCCGTCAGGTCCTTCAGCACCCAGGGCGCGGCGCGATCGGAGAACCCGGTGACGCGGGAGGTCAGATAGTTGGTGAAGCCCGGCTTGGCCATCTCTCCGTCGGAGACCACGTCGATGCCCGCTTCCGCCTGCCGGCGCACCACCTGGTCGACGGCGCGAGCCTGCGCGTCGGTCATGACCTGGCGGTCGACGGGCTTGCCTTCCTCCTGTTCGTACGTGAGCTGGACCAGTTCCTCGGGCCGGGGCAGGCTGCCGGTGTGGGTGGTGAGAATGTGGTCGGTGCTGGTCTTCATCGGTGCTCCATAAGGTCTGGTGGCGGCTAGGCTAGGCAGCGGACGGGGCCGCCGTTGAACTCGATCATTTCGGCGAAGATGCCCGGCAGCGGCAGCGGTCCGGCCAGGGGCTCACCCCGCAGTTCGGAGTACGCGCGGTAGAGATTGGCGACGATCCGCTCGCGCTCGTCGAGCCGGGCGAACTCGCCCAGGTCGGCTCGCCTGGCGGCCTCGAGGGGAGGGATCCCGGCCGCGAACGACTCCGCCGCCAGGTGCTCGATGAAGCGCAGGTAGGCGATCATGCCGTCCAGCGCGTCCGGGCTGCAGACCGGGCCGTGCCCGGGGACGATCCGTTCCGCGCCGAACTGCTTCGCGCGCTCGCAGGCGGTAATGTGCCCGGCCAGCGATCCCTGGATGAAGAACGGGGTGCCGCCGTTGAACGCGATGTCCCCGGTGAACAGGAGCCGGCGCTCGGGTATCCACGCCACGACGTCGTTGGTCGTGTGCGCGGGCCCGACGAAGTGCAGCTCGACCTTGAGGTCATCGACGTAGATGTTGAGCCGGTCGGTGAAGGTGACGAAGGCGGGGGTGACGTCGATGTGGCCGAAGTCGGCCGTGGGGAAGAACGGCTTGATCGACAGCCCGGTGCTGATGGTCTCCTCGCGGCAGAGCTCGTGCCCGATGATCGTGGCCTGCGGGTACAGGCCGTTGCCGTAGACGTGGTCGCCGTGGTGGTGGGTGTTCACGACGGTGGTGATCGGCACGTCGGTGACCTCGGCGGCGGCTTCGCGGAAGGCGAGGTTGCGCGCCTCGGTGAACAGGGTGTCGATGACAACGGCGTACCGTGAGCCCGCGATCAGCCCGGCGTTGCTCAGGCCCCAGCTGCCGTCGGGCTGCGTGTACGCGTAGATGCCGGGATCGACTTGCTGCATCTGCGGAGGCGGCAGCGTCTCGCGGTCGTGATGGACCGATGGGGGTGTGGTCATGGGTTGCCTCCCGGTGCGTTGTCGCCGGCCTCTTGCCGGCGCAGGACGTCTTTGCGGATCTTGCCGACGCTGGTGCGCGGCAGCTCTTCGGTGAAGCGGACCGCGCTCGGCACCTTGAACGGGGCCAGCCGCTCCCGGCACCACGCGAGCAGTTCCTGCTCGCTGACGCGGGCGGCAGCCCCGGGTACCACGTGGACGACGATCGCCTCGTCGCGGACGGCGTCGGGGACGCCGACCGCCGCGCTCTCGAACACGCCCGGGTGCTCGTTGATCACCCGTTCCACCTCGCTGGCGGCGACGTTCTCCCCCGCCCGCTTGATCATGTCCTTGGCGCGGTCGACGAAGTACAGGTAGCCGTCCGCGCCGACGGCGACCAGGTCCCCGGTGTGCAGCCAGCCATCGCGCAGCGCCGCCTCCGTGGCGTCGGGCCGGTTCAGGTAGCCGGCCATCAGCGTCCGGCCCGGCTCCCCCCCGACCAGCAGCTCCCCCGCGGTGCCCGCCGGGACGTCGCGGCCGGTCTCGTCGACCACCCGCAGGCGCGCGCCGGCCATCGGCGGGCCGATGCTGTCCGGCCGCTGCTCCCCGAACAGCGGATTGCACGTCGGCGGTCCGACGGTTTCGGTCATGCCGTAGAGCTGCAGCAGCGGGGTGCCGAAACGCCGGGAGAACTCCCGCGCCTGCGCCGCGGTCAGGTTCTGCGCGAACAACGTGGCGCGCAGCCGGTTGTCGCGATCGCGGGGATCAACGGCTGCCGCCAGGATCATCCGGACCGGCGCGGCGAACAGGCTGGCCAGCGTGGCACCCAGCTCCGCGGCCTGGCGGCCCCAGCCCGAGGCCGAAAACCGCGGCGCCACCGCCAGGGAAGCGCCGGTGACCAGGGCGGACATCGCGCAGTAGTACTGCGCGTTGGCGTGAAACAGCGGCAGCACGATCAGCCAGCGGTCGTCGGGGCGGATACGCAGGTGCCCCGCCACCGCCTCGCCGACGAACACGTAGTTGGCGTGGCTGACCAGTACGCCCTTGGGGCGGCTCGTGGTTCCTGACGTGTAGAGAATCGCCGCGATGTCGTCGTCGCCAGACCGGCACGGCAGCGGCGCGTTCGGGGCGGTCGGCTTCCCCGGCCCGGTGAGCCGGGTCAGGATCGGGCTCGAGGCGCCGGCCAGGTCCTGGGCCTTGCGCAGGCTGACCGCGGTGACGGCGTCGCCGACGCACGCCCGGCACGAGGCGTCGGTCAGGTTCCAGGCGAGCTCGTCGGGCGTGGACAGGGGGCTGACCGGGACGAGCGTCGCGCCCAGGATGCCGGTGGCGAACCACAGGTCGAAGAACTCCAGGCAGTTCGGCAGGGCCACCAGGACCCGGTCTCCGGCGCCCACCCCGTGGTCGGCGAGCACCCTCGCCGTCGCCTGCGCGCGCCGCCAGGCGTCGGCGTAGGTCAGCTCGTGCCGGCCGCCGCCGGAATCCTCGAAGACGATGAACACCGCCCCCGGGGAGGCGCTGGCCCGCCACCGCAGCAGGCCAGGGACGGTCGCTGATGAGGCAGCGTTCATGGTCTCAGTGGCGCGGTGACACGCGGGGCGAACCGGTGTACGAGGCGAGGCCCGCGCCGGGCGGCACCTCTTCTCTGGCGCCGATCGGGCTGCGCAGCACGCCGATGCCCGCCGCCTCGAGCTCGACGACGTCACCGGGCTTGATCCAGCGGTCGAGTTCCAGGCCGCATCCGCCGCCGACGGTGCCGACGGCGAGGAACTCGCCCGGGTAGACGTCCTCGCAGTACGACGCCCAGGCGAGCACCTCGGCGAAGGAGAACCGCCGGCCACCGGTGTTGCCGCTCGCCCACACCTCCCCGTTGACCCGCGCCTCGCACGCGATGTCGAACTCGTCGACCTCGTCTATGGTCAGCACGCACGGGCCCATCGCCGTGCAGAAGTCCTTGCCCTTCGACGGGCCGATCGTCAGGGTCATCTCGAACAGCTGGATGTCGCGCGCGCTGAAGTCGTTGAAGAGGGTCACGCCGGCGATGTGGGCCGGGGCGTCGTCGACGGAGATGTTGCGGCCGCCGCGGCCGGTGAAGAATCCGACCTCGAGCTCGAAGTCGAGCTGGTCGGTGTAGGCGGGCCACACGGCGGGCTCGTCCGGGCCGATGATCGTCTCGGCGTTGCACTTGTAGCAGATCGGCATGCGGGTGAACGCCTCGGGCAGGGCCAGGCCCGCCCCGCTGGCGTGCGCCTCGTACGTCAGGTAGTCGCGCACCCGGCGGGGGCGGGGAACCGGGGCGAGCAGCCGCACGTCGCTCTGGGGCGGGGCGGCCGGCTCCCCGGCGGGGCCGGTGATGGAGTCGCCCGACCCGGTCGCGCCGATGGCGAATTCGACGGCGGCATCGGCCGCCCTGCGGGCCGTCTCCCCCGCCGCGAAGAACGCGACCATATCCAGCGGGGCAGCGGCCGACGCGGCGCGGTGCGCGTCCGCGGGGCTGTCGCCGCCGTGCCGCGCCATCGCGTACTGGGCGGCGAAGATGTCCACCACCCGGTCTTCCGCAAGAACCCCGACCCTGCCGGGCATGCCAGGCCCGGGAGGCTGATCCGGGCCGGTGAACGTCACGAGGCGCATCGCTGCCGCCTTTCCCAGGCCGTGGGTCCGTCGCTGTGCGCTGTAGAATCTATATATTCGAATAAACACAGTCAAGGCTCTGCTGGTCTAGCATCGATACACGCGCGGTTCCCCCTGTCATCGCGCGCGACACGGAGGACCATGTCCAGCGATCGGGAGAGTCCGGGGCCGGTCCAGCTCACCTCGCGGAACCTGGCCGGGGATCCCTGGTCGTCCTATGCCGCCGACCCGCCGACGCGTGCGCAGTGGGTCGACCAGCGGCTGCGCCAGGCGATCCTGTCGGGCACGCTGGCGCCCGACGAGCGGCTGATCACCGCGACGCTGTCCGAGCGCTTCTCGGTCAGCCCGACGCCGCTGCGCGAGGCGCTGCAGCGGCTGGCCGCGGAGGGACTGGTCGAGATCACCCCGCAGCGCGGTGCCCGGGTGGCGGCGCTGTCCGCGAGAGACTGGCTGGAGATCCTCGAGCTGCGGGCCATCCTGGAGCCGGTGGCGCTGCGGGACTCGTTCGCCCACGCGTCCGACGCGGATTTCGGGGTGATGGAGCAGGCGCGGCAGGACCTGTCGGCCCTGGTGGTCGCAGCGCAGGTGCCCCCGCTGGAGATCGCCGGCGCCAACCGGGCGCTGCACGACGCGCTGCTGGCCAGGGCCACATCGCGCCAGCTGACCCGGATGATCGCCGTGCTCAACGCCCAGAGCATGCGCTACCACGTGCTGGCGCTGGCCAGGGGCGACACCAAGAGCCTCGTGCTCACCCATCACGACGAGCTCCGCCCGGCGCTGGACGGCCGCGACGCCGGCCAGGCAGCGGAGATCCTCGGTGCACACCTGAACGCGCTCAGCGAAGCGGCGGCCCTCATCGGCACCGGCGCCACCGAGGCGGGACAGCGAGGGCAGCGATGACGGGTCAGACGCTGGCAAGCGTCCTGCGGCAGCGCGCCGCCACTTCGCCGCAGCAGGTCTTCATCGTCTCCGAGACAGCGGCGGGAGACACCCGGTCGGTGACGTTCGCCGGCCTCGAGTCCCGGGCCACCCGGCTGGCGCGCTTCCTCGGGTCACGGGGCATCGGTCACGGCAGCCGCATTCACGTGCACCTGCCCAACTGCGTCGAGTTCGCCGAGTTCCTGTTCGCCGCGGCGCAGCTCGGCGCGGTCCTGGTGCCGACCAGCCCCGACTCCACCCCCGACGACCTCGCCTACGTGCTGTCCCACTCCGGGGCGGCGGTCAGCGTGACCGAGCCGGCGCTGCTTCCCGCCGTTCTCGAGGCGCGCGACCTGGCGCCCGATCTCGGCGAGGTGCTCCTGGCCAGGTCGGCACGCTCCCTCCCGGGAAGCCGGCTGCTCGACAAGGCACTGGCGGGCCAGAGCCAGGAGCCGGTCGGCGTGCAGGCGGGGCCGGGCGACACGGCCGTGATCCTGTATACGTCGGGAACCACCGGCTGGCCCAAGGGCGTGGAGATCTCTCACGCCAGCCTGCTGTTCGCCGGGGAGGTCGTGGCCCAGTCACTGCGGATCCGCCCGGATGACCGCTGGCTCGTGGCGCTGCCCCTGTTCCACGGCAACGCACTGTTCTACTCCACCATGTCCGCGCTCGTGACCGGCGCTTCCCTGGCCTTGATGGAGGTTTGCCAGCCTGAACGGTTCGCGGGGCAGGTGGCCCGCCACCGCGCCACTCTGGCCAGCCTCTTCGCCACGCACGTCCGCATGGTCCTGACCCAGCCGCCCGGGGGTGCGGAGGCAGACGGCGCCCTGCGCGCCACGGTCTACGCCCAGAACCTCGCCGACCGCCAGGTCGCCGAGTTCGAGAGCAGGTTCCGCTGCCCGCTGATCCAGCTCTACGGCATGACCGAGACCGTGGCGCCGCCGCTGATCAGCCCCCTGTACGCGGAGAGGAGGAACGCCTCCATCGGGCGCCAGGTTCCGCACATCCCGATGCGGGTGGTCGATTCCGGCGGCAAGGACGTCGTCGCCGGCGAGGCCGGCCAGCTTCTGGTCGGCGGGGTGCCAGGGCAGACGATCATGCGCGGCTACTACAGCAACGCGGCGGCCACCGCCGACGTCCTGCGGGACGGCTGGCTGCACACGGGCGACTACGTGCACGCCGACGCGGACGGTTATTACTACTTCCACGGCCGGGGATCCGACGTGCTCAAGCCGCGGGTCGACAACGTCTCCACGGCAGAGATTGAACGGGTCGTGATGGAGAACTGGGCGGTGCAGGAGTGTGTGGCCGTCGGCGTGCCCGACCCCATCCAGGCCGAGGCGATCAAGCTGTACGTCGTGCGCCAGCCCGGCGAGCCGCTCAGCAGCGAGGAGGTCTACGACTGGTGCGCGCGGCGTCTCGCCGAGCACAAGCGCCCCGACCTGATCGAGTTCGCCGACGCGCTTCCGCGTACCCCGGTCGGCAAGGTCGACCGGGGTGCCCTCGGATGAGATCCGCCGGCTGGGCGTAGATGGCGGGGCTGGGAGTGGGAATACCTACCGGCATCCCAACCTTGCGAGGATCAATGTCCAAGTCACCCATGTCATGGCTCTCTGACGTGGCAGAGCACGACTATGACGCCGCGTTCAACTACCTGTCGCTGAAGCTCGACAAGAAGCGCGCCACCGACGCCGTGGCCCGCATGAAGAAGGCGAAGCTGACCTCGCGCCGCGCCAATGACATTCTGCGCGCCACCGGGCTGCCTGCGATGCCCCTGACCGACCCCGGCGTCAAGAAAGACCTGCTCAAGCTGCTCAGCGGCGAGAAGCTGTCACCGGTGCTCGTGTTCGATCAGGAACCGAACCCGGACATAGCAGATGGGTACCACCGCGTCAGCCTGGCCTACAACATCGACCCCTTCCTCATGGTGCCGTTGCGGCTGGGCTAACGGCCGGGTTGCTGTTTCTCGACGGCCGCGCAGATCATAGGTGCAGGGGATCCGCGCGGAAGCGGGAGGCAGCATGCCGAACATCGGGCGCCGGGTGCGCGCCGCGGTCAATCCGGTGTCGACCGCGGCCACCGGCTGGTGGTGCCATTCGGTGCTGCGCCACGCGCTGACCGGGCACGGGCCGACGGCCAGGCAGCGGCGTCTCATCCGCCATCGGATGGCTCACGGCACCGGCCGGGTGCCGTCCGCCGAGCAGATGAAGGCGCGTGCGGCGGCGATCGACCAGCTGCTTGGCCGAGACGACCACACCTAACGGCGCCCAAGCCGTTTATTGCGCGCCGTTCGGGGCAGTCCCCACCCAGTCGATCATGATTGAAGGCGATCGCACATGTGGTGGGAAGACATCCTCATCGGAGCCTTCTTGATCATCGGGGTCTGCTGCTTCCTTTCCCTCGTGGGTTTCAATGCCCGGCGGCTGACCCGCAAGACCTCGCGCACCGCGGAGAACCTGTACGCCAATTTCGCTGACTCCCCGAGACAGCAGGAGAAGTACGCCAGGGAGCACGGCGGCTCGTGGCGCGAGGACGAGGGAGCAAAGCCCTCCGACGTGCGGTAGCCCTCGCGCGGCCAGCGGGTTCGAGGTCAGGCCGGGTCAGCGGCGCCGGTCCGCGCCGCGGTCACCGCAACGGTGGTGTAGTGCGCCGTGAAGCCGCCGCCCGCCGCGTCGATGGCGGCGCCGACGCCCGCCAGTATCTGCTTCATCGTCTCCGGTTGCAGCCGGGCGGCGAAGCCGGAGGTGGGCACCTGTTCCAGCCACTCGTCGCGGGTGTAGGGCCGGTCCCACTCGAACTCCCACTGCTCCGGGCCGCCGAACGCGCTGGTCTCGCGGATCGCGTCGGCGGCCCTCGCGCAAATCCCGGCGTACATGGCAGCGCCGGCGGCCGGGCGCTGCGATAGCGGTGAGTCTGGCAGCACCCGCCGGAAGACCGCGCCAAACGCCTCGGCCAGGTCGGGCGGGGGCTGAAATGCGTTCCAGAACACCGCGAGCCGGCCGCCGCCGCGCAGCGCCCGTGCCGCCTTGGCCGCGCCAGCGATGGGGTCGATCCAGTGCCACGCCTGCCCCGCCACGACCGCGTCGAATGCCCGCCCGGCGGGGTCCCAGTCCTCGAACGTCGCGACCTCGACGTCGAGCCCGCGCTGCCGCGCCTGGCCGGCCATGCGTGTGTCCGGCTCCACCCCGAGCACGCTGCACCCGGCCGCCTGGAACTGGCGGGCGACGATGCCGGTACCACAGCCGACGTCGAGCACCTCGCGCCCGGGACTCGCGGCGACGACGCGCTCGACCAGGGCTGCGGGGTAGCTGGGACGGGCACGGTCATAGCGTTCCGGGTCCGAACCGAAGGACTGTGCCATGTCGCGCGCCCGGTGAGACTCGCCTTCAAAACGCAGCGGCTGCTGCGGCGGTAGAGTGGCCATGCGCCCACTTTAAGTGGGCACGTGCCCACTTAAACCTCGGTTTCGCCCACAGCGAAGGACGGGAGGACGGTGCCGACAGGGGTGGCGCTCCGCGACGCGCGCGAGCAGCTCTTCGACGCCGCCGAGCGGATCCTGCTCAGGGACGGGCCGGGCGCGCTGACCAGCCGGACGGTCACTGGCGAGGCGGGGGTTGCCAAGGGGGTGCTGCACCGGCACTTCGCCGACTTCGACGCGTTCCTCGCCGAGTTCGTGCTGGACCGCATCGGGCGGATGGACAGCCAGGCCGCCGCGCTGCGCGACGCCGCTGGGACCGGCACCGTCATCGGCAACCTCACTGGAGCGCTGACCGCCCTCTACGGCTCGGCTGCGGTGGCGATGGTCCCCCTCGTCAGCTCGCGCGACGGCCTGCGCGACCGGCTGCGCGAGACGTGGCCCGCGGGCGTCCCGGTGCTGACCGAGGCCATGGAGATGGTCGCCGCCTACCTGGCCGCCGAGCGCGACCTCGGCCGGCTCGAGCCCGGCGCCGAGGTCGACATGCTCGCGCCGATGCTCATCGGGACCGTCCACCTGCTGTGGGCCAGCCAGGACGGCGCCGCGCCGTCATCGGAAGAGGTGCGCAGGGTCGTGACCACGGCCATGGCCCGCCGGGTGAGACGGCCAAAGCTGTGACGGCGCAGCAGCCGGCCCGGCTCGCGGCGAATCCGGCCGGGTCCTCGGTCATGGCGCCGGCTCGAGGGCGGGGAAGGACCAGGTGCCGTTCAGGATCTCGGCGCGGGGACGGTACAGCCGGATCACGTAATTCCAGCCGTCCATGATCGGCAGGCAGTTGGGCCGGCCGTCGCCGCAGCCGCCGAAGTGGATGGTGACCGATCCGTCGGCGTCCGGGGTAGCGGTGATGTTGTTGACGCTGTAGGCGTTGCTGTCGTTCGGCTCGAAGAACCCGTCGGCGTTGTAGAGCGAGACGGACCAGAAGCCGTCCACGGGGACGTCGCGCACGCTGATCCGGTACTTGCCGGGTGGCAGGGCCGGGTTGACGCCGACATAGGCGGCTTCGTGTTCGGGGAGGCCGCCCCACCCGGCCGCGGTGGCGAGCAGGTGGTGGACCGCGTTCACGCTGTCCTTGCTGCCGAAGGCGTGGCTCAGGCTTCCGGCGCCCTTGGCCAGTTCGAGCAGGGCGGTCCGGGTGGCGTCGAAGCTGGCCCGGTCATAGGCGGGCATCACAAACGGCTCCGCCGAGCTGGCTTGCAGGCCGAACCGGTCCTGCAGCGCGTTGACGGCGGCGACGTCGTCCCGGTCGGCCGGGTCGACGAGCAGGCGGACGGCGGCAACGACGTAGCGCGTGCCGAACTCGCCGGTCGTCAGCTCGTGTGTGCCGGGCCGGTGGAAGACCCTGTTGACGTAGTGGTCCTGGTTCACCACCATCACCGACATGTAGCGGCGGCCGGCGTCCGGGATCGTGATCGTCGCCCCGGCGGAGATGTCCACGGCGGCCGCGCTGTACAGCGTGTCGCGGTTCATCCGGATCACCGTCTGGCGATCAAGCGGAGTCGGCACCCGGTAGTGCAGCCACCGGTTCACCGCGCCCACGTCCTGCTGGACCGCGGCGAACATCCGGTCGCTCTCGGCTCGCGCGAAGTTATCGGCGTTGACCGGCAGACCGTCCATAATGCGAGGCTGCCTGATAGCCGGCGGCCAAAAATCACCCGGCACGGGTGAGTGATCGTGCCACCGCTAGCCGGCCAGCGAGCCGATCGCGTCGCCGATGAGCTTGGCGGCGATGATCAGGCACAGCACGGTCATGATGACCGCGTTGTGCTGGCTCATCCAGTCCTTCAGCTCGCCGAGCACCTCGTCCGAGCGCTTGCCGAGCGCGAAGTAGATCACCACGGGGACGCCGACGCCGAGCGTGCCAATGAGCGCGAACACCAGGTACGCGATGGCCTGCTGCCCGCCGGGAATCCCGGTCTGCGCGATCGCGGCACCGCCGCCGACGGCCAGCAGCAGGTTCTTGGGGTTCGCGCCGGACAGCACCGCAGCGAGGCCCAGCGCGGCGACCGGGGTGGTCTTGTCGATCGAGGCCATCCATTTGGGCATCTGCGGCTGCTCGCCCCCGCGGGGGCGGCCACGGAACTGCCGCAGCGCGACCAGCAGCAGCAGGACGGCGAGCACGATCTTGACCCAGCTCACCCACGCGGCCGGGGAACCGGACTTGCTGGCCCCGGCGGGCCCGGCAACGGACAGCACGATCGCGCCCACGACGCCCAGCCCGATCAGCCAGCCGAGCACGAAGACCGGCCCGTTGACCTTGGCTTTGCGGCTGGTGAGCATCAGCACCACCGCGATGATCGGGATCGGGCTGAGCGCGATCCCGACCGCCAGGGGCAGCGACCCGCCGATGGCCTTACCCATCGTTCCTCCTCGTGGGCTCCTCGTCGCCCGCCGGTTCCCGCGCCGCGCCGGCCTGGGCAGCGCGAACGGCTTCGTCGACCGAGCGGTGGAATCCGGACGTCCCCTCGTGGCCGGTGACGGCGGCCATCATGTCGCGGACCTGGCCGATCTGCCCGGCGAGCACCAGCCGCACGCCCCGGCGCCGCAGGTCTCCGGCCAGCTGATCCAGCATCCGGGCGGCGGTGACGTCGACGGACGGCATGGTCTCGCAGTCCACCACCACCGCCCTGGTGCCGTCGGCCGCGGCTGCGGTCTCGATCGCCGCCCGCACGTGATCGGCGTTGGCGAAGAACAGCCCCGACTCGACCCGCAGCACGGTCACCCCGGGCACCGTCTGGTCCTCGGGATGGTGTGCCACGTCGGCCCACTGACCGGCGCCGCCCGGGACCTCGCCGAGCACCGAGATGTTCGGCCTGGACACCCGGAACAACAACAGCAGCAGCGAGTCAGCCACCCCGATGACCAGCCCGGGCAGGGTGTCGAAGATCAGCACCCCCAGCATCGCGGCCACCGCGGCGATGAAGTCCGCGCGGGCTGCGAGGCCGTAGATCCTCCCCAGGCGGGCGCTGGAGGACCGGTACAGCGTCCGCAGCGCCGCGAAGTCCACCAGCTCGACCAGCGCCGCGATGACGACGGCGGCCAGCGTCGCCTCGGGCAGGTCCTCGAACAGGCCGGTCAGGAACAGCAGCGTCACCACGGTCAGCACGGCGACGAACAGCCCGGAGAGCTGCGTCCTGGCCCCGGCGGAACCGTTCACCGCGGTCTTCGACAGCGACCCGTTGACCACCATGCCGCTGGACAGCCCGGACGCGAGGTTCGCCGCCCCGAGGCCGATCAGCTCGCGGTTCGGCGAGATCTGGTAGCCGTTGCGGGCGGCGTACGTCTTGGCCGCGCCCAGGCCCTCGGCGAAGCCGACCAGCATCACGCCTGCCGCCGGCCCGGCGAGCTTGAGGTAGTCCGCCGCCGGCACGTGCGGCAGGCCGAACGAGGGCAGGCCGCCGCTGATGTGGCCGACGATGTCGAGACCATGCTTGTCGAGCGCGAACACGTGTACCGCGAGGATCCCCAGGATCACGGCCACCAGCGGGGCGGGCACGACCGGCGCGAACCGGCGCAGCGCCAGCACCACGGCTAGCGAGGCAAACCCGACCGCGATCTCCAGCCATTTCGCGTCGCCGAGATGCGCCAGCAGGTGCCAGAGCTGGTCGAAGAAGTCCCCCGAGCCCTTGCCGACGCCGAGCAGCTTGGGCACCTGGCCGACGATGATGGTCAGCGCCAGCCCGACGATGAACCCCTTCAGCACCGGCTCGGAGATGAAGTTCGCGACGAACCCCAGCCGCAGCAGCCCTGCGATCAGCGCGACGATCCCTGTGGTCAGGGCCAGCGTCACGGTCAGGACCGCGAACTGCCCGGAATGACCGGCGGCCACCTCCCCCACCGCCGCGGCCGACAGCGCGGCCGTGGCCGCCATTGGGCCGACAACCAGGTGCCGCGAGCTGCCGAACGCGGCGTAGAAGATCAGCGCACCCGGGGCCGCATACAGGCCGACCACGGGTGACACCCCGGCGATCGACGCGTACGCCAGCGCCTCGGGCACCAGCACCGCCCACACCGTCAGGCCCGCGACGAGGTCTCCGCGTGCCCAGCCGCGCCGGTAAGCGTGCAGCGACGTGAAGACCGGGAGGCGCGGCGGCTTCACCGCGTCGTCCTTAAGCCGGCGCTCCCGGCAGCCATCACGGCGTGACGATGGGGAACGCGGGGTCGGGCGTGTCGAGCAGAGCCATCAGCCTGCGCAGCACGGCGGGATCGCCGCTGTGCTCGATCCCGTCCAGACCGTGTCCCGTCAGCAGGCCGAGCAGCTGCGGCTTGGTGAGGCTCAGCGTTAGGTCGGCCTTGACCCGGGTCCTCGGGTTCACGGCCGGGATCAGCGCGCCGTTGGACAGGGTGAGCCGGACGTCGGTGCCGGTGTCGGTGAACCGCCAGTCGATCACCATCGACTCGGTGGCCGCGCGCGGCCCGTTGACCCGGATGGCCACCGTGTCGAAGAGCTGCTCGATCGTCAGCGCGCTGGCCATGTCCGCGCCGATGTCGGGGAGCGGCGAAGGCTGGGGTCCCTGGCGGAGCTCCAGCGCGCCGGTGAGGTAGAAGCCGCGCCAGGTCGCGTTCTCCGATCCGTAGCCCAGCCGCTCATACACGCCCGCCAGCGCCTCCCGCGCGCCGGTGTCGTCCGGGTCGGCAAACACGGCGTGCTTCAGCAGCTCGGCGGCGAATCGCAGGTCACCGGCGTCCGCGTAGGACCTGGCCTTGTCCAGCACGGCCTGCCGGCCGCCGATGACGTCGACGTAGCGGGCCGCCGCCGCCTGCGGCGGGTGCGCCCACAGCGAGCTGGGGTGCCCGTCGAACCAGCCCATGTAGCGCTGGTAGATGGCCTTGACGTTGTGGCTGACCGATCCGTAGTAGCCGCGAGCGTGCCAGGCGGACTCCAGCTCCGGCGGCAGCTGTATCTCCTCGGCGATCTCGATTCCGGTGGCCCCGTTGTTCAGCATCCGCAGCGTCTGGTCGTGCAGGTACGCGTAGAGATCCCGCTGCTGGGACAGGTACCTGATGAGGTTCTCGGTGCCCCAGGTAGGCCAGTGGTGCGACGCGAACGCCACGTCGGAGTCGGCGCCAAACAGCTCGATGGCCTCGTCCAGGTAGCGGGACCAGACCCGCGGGTCGCGGACCAGCGCTCCGCGCAAGGTGAGCAGGTTGTGCAGGTTGTGCGTGGCGTTCTCGGCCATGCACAGCGCGCGATGGTCGGGGAAGTGGAAGTTCATTTCGGCGGGCGCCTCGGTGCCGGGGGTGATCTGGAACACGATCCGCACCCCGTCGATGGTCTCCTGCTGCCCGGTCCGAATGATGTCGACGGTCGGGGCGATGAGGCCCACCTGGCCTTCGGAGGCGGCGATCCCCAGGCCGGTGCTGACCTGTCCGGTTGGGGTCCGGGGCAGCAGGTTGCCGTACATGTAGAGCGCGCGCCGGGTCATCGCCTGGCCCGCGTAGACGTTCTCCGACACCGCGTGCCCCAGGAACCCTTCCGGGGCCAGGATCGGGACCTGGCCCCGGCCATCGGGCAGCACGCCGTTCACGCCGCCGAAGTGATCGACGTGCGAGTGGGTGTAGATCACGCCGGTCACCGGGCGGTCGCCGCGGTTCTTGCGGTAGAGGGCGAGGGCGGCCGCGGCGGTCTCGGCGGAGATCAGGGGATCGATAATGATCACGCCCGTGTCGCCCTCGACGATCGTCATGTTCGACAGATCCATGCCCCGGACCTGATAGATCCCGTCCGTCACCTCGAACAGGCCTTGCTTGGCGCACAGCTGGGCCTGCCGCCACAGGCTGGGATGCACCGTGTCTGGGCAGTCGGCGTCCAGGTAGGAATACGCCTCCAGGTCCCACACCACCCGGCCGTCGGCCGCTGTCACCACGCACGGGTCGAGGGCATCAACCAGACCCCTCTGGGCATTCTCGAAATCCGTCCGGTCCGCAAATGGCAGATCGCTCATCTCGCCCCTCGCTGCACAGCATCCGGAGCGCCGGGCGTCGGCCATCCGCCCTCACAAGGCAGGCAAACCCGGCGCTATTTCGGGTACGCAGCAAGCATCGGCCGGGCGCCCTGCCGACCGCCTCACCCCATACGGGTGAGGCGGTACCGGGTCCCCAGCCACGACACCAGGTCCCACACCACGACCAGCAAGCAACCCAGGGCGAGCAGCAGCCACTCGGCGACCCCGTGCGTCCAGTGGGTGCACGTCAGGAGAATTAGCCCGCAGTAGGTGCGGACCATCCGCCAGTCCTTGCGTGCCACCTTGGCATGCTGGGCCGATCCCCGGCGGGGACGGATCGGGAGCAGCTCACTGACCAAGCTGACCGCCGCCAGCGCGAGGACCATCCAGCTCAGGACGTCGAGTGTCTTGGACATCACATCCACTATCCCCCGGCTTCACTACGGCACATCCGCTATCCCCGGCTTCGCTACGGCTGGGAAGTGTTCGTGTGAGACTTCGGCGGAGCGTCGGCCCGGCCTGGCATCGCTGCGGGATACTCCCGCTGCAGGAAGGTGACGAGCCCTTCCCTGACCGCGCTGCACAGGGGCCCGATGGCGTCACCGTCGACCGCGGTCACGACGGCGGCCAGCCGCACCGACGGGCCCGCCGCGTCCTCGACCCGCACGGTGCCCGGCTCGCCGTCCGCCAGAGAGGAGGCCTCGAGGATCCGGGCGAGTTCTGCGCGCAGCGCGGCGAGGATTTCTTCGAGTGGCGCGTGGCCGTCGACGCCGATCTCGACGACCCCGCTGATCCGGGCGCCCTTGTGCGTCCAGTTCTGGAACGGCGTCGTGGTGAAGTACGTGCACGGCAGGATCTGCGTGGTGTTGTCCCACGCGCGAACGGCGACGTAGGTCAGCGCGATCTCCTCGATACGGCCCCGCTGCCCCTGCACGACCACGATGTCGTCGATCCTGATCGCGTCGGTGAACGCGATCTGAAGCCCGGCGAACAGGTTCCCCAGCGTGGTCTGCGCGGCAATCCCAACGATGACGCCGACCAGGCCGGCGGACGCGAGGAGACCGGCGCCCACGTCGCGCAGCGCCGGGACCGTCCACAGCATCGCGCCCACGGTGATCGCCACGATCAGAGCCTGGGCCACCCGCGTGACCAGGATGATCTTCGTCCGGGCGTGGCGGGAGCGGCGGTCCGCGAGCCCGGCGTCGGGATGACGGGCCAGCATTGCCCGCTCGATCGCGAGCACCACGACCGTGAGCAGCCACCCGCCGATGGCGATCGCGGCCAGGCCGAGGATGTAGGCGGCGCGACCGGCCCACGGGCGTTGCGTAGCGGCCCCTAGCAGGACCCCGCGAACTGCCAGAACGACAATCAGCAGCGTAAACGGCGCCCTCCAGACGGGCCGCCTGTCCATGCGCAGGTGATGACCCTTGGCGAACCTTCTGATCGCCACCGTGGCCGCGATGCCCACAGCGAGCGCGAGCACGCCCGCGATGACGCAGGCGAGGGTCAGCGAGGCTGCCGAGGCGTGGCTCAGGCCGAACATCGGCGGGTCACCGTGCCTTCTGCGGCAGCGAGCGCTTGGTGAGCCGGATGTCCTCTTCCTCGTAGCCCAGAACCTGGTACAGGCTCCGCGCGGCGTGGTTGGCCGCGCCGGTCTCCAGCGTGATGCAGGGCAGGCGACGGTCGATCGCCCAGTGCTCGGCGACGGCCATCAGCGTGCTGCCGATGCCGCGGCGTTCCAGTCCGGCCCGCACGACCAGCCACCCTACGTAGGCTTCGCGCTCGCCGGCGAAGCTGATGCGCTCGCTGACGGTCACGAACCCGACGATGTCTGCGTCCGCCTCTGCGACGAACACGGCGTGGCCAGCCACCCGGAACGAGTCGATTGCGCTGCGCACCGCCACCTCAACCGCGCGCAGCGTACCGGCCCGGTCCCGCCAGGGGGCGGTCCCCTCGATAAGCCTCGGCGCTAACACGATTGCCCGATCGCGGTCGCCGGGACGGTATGGGCGGACGGTGATCTCGAGCCGGGGTGCCATGCGGTGAGTTTGGCACGAAAAGCTACCGGGATAAATCACCCATAGCGTGTGTGCCGGGGGTGCCACGGCGAAGAGGCGTGTCGGTGGGCGCCACGGATGTTGCCGGGTTCGCGCGGCCGTCGTCGCGGCGACGGCCAGGTTCCTCGGCAGCACGACACCGCCGGTCGGCGACCTCCAGCCTGCGCCAAGCCGCTCCCTCAGGAACGCCGTCTCCTCCTCGTAAGAGAAGCCGCCGAACGTCTCGTCGTACCACTCGGAATGGCCGTCGTACCCGGGCGTGCGCGGGTTCCACGGGCTCAGGCTAACTGCCCACCGGAGCCGGTCATGGCACGAAGACGACGCGCCGCCCGCTGTCGGGGTGCGCCCAGGCCTTCTCGACGTCGGCGAGCGGTACTGGGTCCACGTCCAGGGCGATCTCCCCGGCGGCGGCCAGCTTGAGCAGGCTGTCGTACGCGGCGGCGGACTCCGCGAGCCCGGCGCGGCCGCCGACCCCGCTGCCGAAGATCTGGACCGGGGCCTTGCGCAGCGCCATCGCGGGGATGCCCGCCACCTCGCCGGCGCTCATCCCGACCAGCACGTAGCGGATCCGCTCCGGGGCGGCTCCGGCTTGGGGCAGCGCCGCGAAAGCGGCCTCGGCCGGGGCACCCCACAGGTAATCAATGACCAGGTCGTACGGGCCCTGGGCGGCGATCGCCGCGGCCAGCTCATCACGCGGCCGGTCCACCCGGATCGCGGCGTCCGCCCCGCGGGCCCGCAGGTCATCGAGGACCCGCTGGCTGCGCCCGGCCGCGACGACGCGCGCACCCTGCCGCGCGGCGAGCTGCGCGGCGATCCGGCCCGACGTACTGGTAGCGCCCAGCACCAGCACCGTGCTGCCGGCCGCGAGCTCGCCTTCCCAGACGAGTGCCTTCCACGCGGCCATTCCGGGGTTGAGGAAGGCAGCGGCGGTGACGTCGTCAGCGCCGTCCGGGACCGGGAGCCACAGCCCGTCGCGCACCAGCGTCTGCTCGGCCATCCCGCCATAGGGCTGCTGCGGGATGAAGAACGCGACCCGGGTGCCGTCGGCGAGGCGCCCCACCCCGTCTAGCCCCACGACCTGCGGAAGGGCTGCCGGGGCGTAGTGGACGCCGTTGGCCATGAGGCGGTCGGACGGCTTCAGCGCCGCCGCCGCCACGGTTACCACCGCCTGACCGTCGCCCGCCTCCGGTGCCGGGAACGGCTCGTAGCGCGGCGTCTGGCCGATTCCGTGCAGGACGGCGGC